>Ga0302325_10024296_pt1 | contig 12611 bp, 8 predicted proteins | sample Palsa_T0_2_FD_201948 | JGI IMG/M metagenome (GOLD analysis project Ga0302325, IMG submission 201948) | Peat permafrost microbial communities from Stordalen Mire near Abisko, Sweden - Palsa_T0_2 | ecosystem: Environmental > Terrestrial > Soil > Palsa > Peat permafrost | place: Sweden: Abisko...
GAGAGGTCGGTCCAAAAGAGGTTGGTCGCGGTGACGGCGATGGCATACGGATTCGGCGTTTGCGGCAGGACGCCGGTCATCGCGGTCCCGCCGAGGGCTCTGTCGAAGATGCCCCCGGAAGGACTCGTCCAGAAGACGTGGGTGTCGTCGACGGCGATCCCCTGGACGGATCCGTTGGTGGCTTGCGCAATCTGGGCGGCCGGGCAGAGGCCGGCGGTGCACGTCCCCCCCTGGCAGCTATGGCCGCAGTAGCCGCAGTTCTTCGGGTCGTCGGTCAGGTTGGCGATGCAGGTGACGGTCCCGGTGTCGACCGCGGCTCCCGCGTCGTCTTGCGCGCTCGTCGACGCTTCGTTCGTCGTCGTCACCGTCGTCGCGTCGCGATCGTCGGTGGTACCGCTGGCGTCGTCGCCCTGGGTATCGGCGATGGGGGGGGGCGTCGTCGTGGTTTTGCACGCCGCGACGAGAGCCAAGCCACTCCACAAGACCGCGCCGGTGGCCCCTCTTCGGGCGCTCCGGGCGCGGGACAAATACGTTCGCCCCATCGCACGATTGTCGCTCGAAGCAGAAGGCGCGTCCAGAATGCGCCATTTGCGCCGGGCGCGAAGGCGGGGCCATGTACGATGGGCGAGAATGGCCCCCGGCGTAGGCGCTTTCGCTCGCGGGGGCTGGCCCGCGGGGTGCGGCGCGTGGTGCGTCGCCGCGGTTTGCGCCGGCTGCACCCACGCCGACGCCGCGCCCCCGCCGCGCGAAGCTCCTTACGAGACCGCCGTGACGGGGCGCGATGCGTCGCCACGGAGCGAGGCGCAGCGCGGCGTCGCCTCCTGGTACGGCGCGGCGCTCGCCGGTCACCGCACCGCGAGCGGCGAGCGGTTCGACCCGGAGAAAATGACGGCCGCGCACCGCACGCTGCGGCTCGGCACGTGGGTCGAGGTGGTGCGGGTCGACACGGGCGCGCGCGTGCGCGTCCGCATCACCGATCGCGGGCCGTTCGGGCACGCGGACCGCATCATCGATCTCTCGCGCGCCGCGGCCCGCGAGCTCGGGATGCTCCGCGCGGGCGTCGCGCGGGTCGAGGTGCGCGTCGTCGACGGGCCGTAGCGCCTAGAAAGGCTCGCCTAGAGAGGCTTGCACGTGGCCATGAACTCGCGGGCGTAGCTCGCGTAGCTCACCGCCGAGCCCTGGATCCAGAGGATCTCGCGGTCGTTGACGGGCCGCACCACCTTGGCCGGGCGGCCGAGCACGAAGCTGCGAGGCGGGATGACCGTCCCCGGCGTGACGAGCGAGCCCGCGGCGACGAATGATTCGTCGCCGATCGTCGCTCCGTCGAGGATCGTGCTGCCCATGCCGATGAGGCAAAAGTTGCCCACGGTGCACGCGTGGATGATGGCCGAGTGCCCGACGGTGACGTCGTGGCCCACGGTGGCCCCGTGCATGCCCGCCGTGATGTGCACCACCGAGTTGTCCTGGATGTTGGTGCGGGCGCCGATGCGGATGGGCATGTAGTCCCCGCGCAGCGTCACGTTGAACCATATCCCCGCGCCGTCGCCGAGCGTCACGTCGCCGATGACGCGCGCGCCTTCGGCGATGTAGACGTCTTGCCCGAGCGACGGGCGCTTGTCACCGAGCTGGTAGAGCGGCATGGCACTTTGTAGCAGCGCCTAGGAAGGCTGCTGAAAAAGAGAGATTGATCGCCACGACACCAGGACGCCAAGTTGGAATTGCTTCAAAATTCCCGGCCAATTCACCTGGCGTCGTCGCGCCTTGGCGATCAAATTCCTCGGGTCTTCGCATTTTCAGCACCCTGCTACGCCTGCCACATCGGCAATCGCCGGACGGTCTCGACGCTCGGCTCCGGGCGCCGCGCCGGCGGGGGAGCGAGCGGCTCGGCCGACAGCGAATGGCGGTGCGCGGCTTTCACTTCGACCTCGACGAGCTGGCCGATGAGGGTGCGGGCGCCCGGAGTGTGGATGTGGACGATCTCGTGGCGGTCGCTGCGGCCCTGGACGCGGTCGCGCGAGAGGTCGCCGTGCTCGCTCTTGCTCGCGCCCTCGACCAGCACCGTCTGGCGGGTGCCGACCAGCGCGGCCAGGTGCGCCGCGCCGATCTCCTCGGCCAGCGCGAAGAGGCGCGCGAGGCGCTCGGCCTTGACCTCTTCGGGCACGTCATCTCCGAGCCGGAGCGCCGGCGTGTGCGGGCGGGGGGAGTACTTGAAGCCGAAGAGCGACACGAAGCCCATCTCGCGGACGAGCGACAGCGTCTGCGCGAAGTCGTCTTCCGTCTCGCCGGGAAAGCCCACGATGACGTCGGTCGATAGCGTGAGCCCCGCGCGCGATCGCATCAGGCGGCCGGCGCGCGCGACGTACTCGGCGCGCGTGTAGCGGCGGATCATCCGGCGCAGCACGCGGTCGCTGCCCGACTGCACGGGCAGGTGCACGTGGCGCGCGAGCACGTCGACCTCGGCGTGCGCGCGCGCCAGCGAGGCCGTGGCGTGGCGGGGGTGCGGGCTCGTGTACCGGAGGCGCGCGAGGCCCCGCGTGGCCGGGATCTCGCGCGCGATGAGGCGCAGCAGGTGGGGGAACTGCGTGGCGTCGCCGTCGTAGGGCGCCCCCGCGCCGCCGGGGCCGAGGTCGTCGTCTTCGGGCGGGGGCAACGCGTCGTCGCGGAAGCTGTCGACCGTCTGGCCGAGCAGGAGAACCTCGCGCGCGCCGGCGTCGACGAAGCGCGCCACCTCGTCGACGATCTCGCGCGCGGGGCGGTAGCGCTCGGGCCCGCGCGTGTACGGCACGATGCAGAAGCTGCACCGCTCGTCGCAGCCTTTCATCGTCGTCACCATGCCGACGATGGGCGCGCGCGGCGTCTGGCCGTGCTCGTGCGCGGGGATGGTTGCAGGGGCCCATCCGAGAAAGCGCGGAGCCGCGGTGTCGAATTCGGTGCGCGCGACCGGCGGCGCGCCGGCCATCTGCTCCATGAGCAGCGCGGGGAGCTCGGCCACGTTGTCCGGTCCGATGACGAGATCGATGTGGCGAACGCGCGCGAGCAGCGCCTCGCCCTCCTGCTGCGCCACGCACCCGGCGACGGCGATGACCATGTCGGGGCGCGCGCGCTTGAGCGGCGCAAGCTTGCCGACGGCGCTGCGGAGCTTTTGCTCGGCCTTCTCGCGCACGCTGCAGGTGTTGAAGACGACGAGGTCGGCCTCGTCCTCGGCGTCGACCGCGACGCCGCCGGCCGCGCGCAGCACGCCGGCCATCCGGTCGGAGTCGTGCGCGTTCATCTGGCAGCCGAACGTGTGGACGACGAAACGAAAGCTCAATGGCCGGGCCCCCGCGACCATAGCCCCCCTTGCGCCGGCCGCCAGCGATGACATCCTCGGGCCCCAGCCCATGTCGTTCGAACCGCGGTTTGCCACCCTCGTGGATCTCTTCGAGCACGCCGTGAAGACGTTCGGCCCGCGCGATGCTTTCGGCACCAAGTACGGCGGCCGCTGGACGTGGACCACGTACTCCGAGTTCGGCCAGCAGGTCGACAAGCTGCGTGGCGGGCTCGCCAAGCTCGGCGTCGCCCGTGGCGACGCGGTGGCGATGGTGGCCAACAACCGCGTCGAGTGGGCCGTCGCCGAGTACGCGTGCTTCGGCCTCGGCGCCGCGTTCGTGCCCATGTACGAGGCGGAGAGCCCCAAAGAGTGGGAGTTTATCGTCCGCGACTGCGAGGCCAAGCTGCTCTTCGTCGCGAGCGAGGGGGTCCTCGCCAAGGCCCGCGGGATGCTCGACACGATCCCCACGCTGCGCACGATCGTCGTCCTCGGCGACCGGCGCGCGCCCGACAACGGCGGCGCCGAGCGCGTCGTGCCCTACGCGTCGGTCATCGGCTCGGGCCACGCGGTCGAAACGATCCGCCCCGCCCCGGGCGACATGGCGGCCATCATCTACACGAGCGGCACGACGGGCAACCCCAAGGGCGTCATCCTCTCGCACGGCAACATCGCGTCGAACGTGAGCGCGGCGCACGAAGTGTTCCCGATGGAGCTCGCGGACCGCTCGCTGTCGTTCTTGCCGTGGGCGCACGTCTTCGGGCAGACGGCCGAGCTCCACGCCATGCTCTCGTGCGGCGCCTCGATGGCGATCTGCGAGGGCGCCGACAAGATCATCAGCGACCTGGCCGAGGTGCACCCCACGCTGCTCTTCAGCGTGCCTCGCATCTTCAACCGCATCTACGCGGCGGTGCAGGAGCAGCTGGCGTCCCGGCCCAAGGTGATCCGCCTGCTCGTGGCCGAGGCGCTCAAGGTCACGGCCAAGGAGCGTCGCGGCGAACGGCTCACCATGGCCGAGCTCGCGCTGCTAAAGACGGTGGACCGCGTCGTCTTCGCCAAGGTGCGGGCGCGCTTCGGCGGCAAGCTCAAATACGCCATCTCGGGGGGCGCCGCGCTGGCCACCGAGGTGGCGGAGTTCATCGACTCGCTCGGGATCGTCGTGTTCGAGGGGTACGGCCTCACCGAGACGAGCCCCGTCGTCTCGACCAACGTCCCCGGCGCCCGCAAGATCGGGAGCGTGGGCCGCCCGCTGCCGGGGGTGCGCGTCGAGATCGATCCCGCCACCGCCGAGCGCAAGCCCGCGGTGGGCGACCGCCCTGCGCATACGGAAGGGGAGGTCATCGTCTACGGCCCCAACGTGATGAAGGGCTACCTCAAACGCCCCGAGGAGAACGCGGCCGCGTTGACGAAGGACGGAGGCTTTCGCACGGGCGACAAGGGGTTCATCGACGCGCAGGGGTTTCTCTACATCACCGGCCGCATCAAGGAGCAGTACAAGCTGGAGAACGGCAAGTACGTCGTCCCGACGCCGCTCGAGGAGCAGATCAAGCTGAGCCCCTACGTGCTCAACGTGATGGTGTACGGCGACAACCGCCCCTACAACGTGGCGATTATCGTCGCGAACGTGAACGCCGTCCGCAAATGGGCCGAGGCGAGCCAGCTGCACCTTCTGGGATCGGACGAGGCGGTGCTCGCGGATCTGCGCGTCCGGAGCCTCTTCGAGAAAGAGGTCGAGCACTACGCGGGCGCCTTCAAGGGCTTCGAGTCCATCCGCGATTTTGCCCTCGTCGCCGACGACTTCACGGTCGAAAACGGCTTTTTGACGCCGAGCCTCAAGGTCAAACGCCGCAAGGTCCTCGAGGTCTACGGAAAGCTCATCGACGGCATGTACGCGCGCGCCAAGGGCGGCCGGCAGCCCTCTGCGACCGCCTGACGCGGTTACCGGACGCCGCGCGTCTCTTCGAGCGCGAGCAGCAGGTCGCCGATCATCCGGCCGCGGTCCTCGATCGCATCGTGCGTCGCCACCGCGCCGATCGCGCCGGCGATGGCATCGCGGTACGTGTCGGCGCCCGTGGCGCGGGCCAGGTGGGCGAGGAAACGCGCGGCCATCACGTCGTCCTCGAACGACACGCGTCGCTCGGCGAGCACGCCGACCGCGCCCGGGTCCGGTGTGGACTCGTAGAAGCCTCCCGCCGGCGCGGCGAGCCCGCGGAGCATGAAGGCCGCGATCTTCTGCGCGGCTTCGAGGTGCGCGGCGGCGTGCGTGGCCTCGTAGAGCCGCACCAGGCCGAACCCGAAGGCCGCGGCGTCGGCCAGGTAGAGGACCGGCGCACGGTCGCCCGCGAGGTGCGTCAACCCGCCGCGATCGGTGTCGTGCGTCGCCAGGATGCGCGCGGCGGCGCGCTCGGCGGCCGCCAGGGCGCTCGGGTCGCTCGAGGCTTCGCCGAGCGTGGCGTAGGCGGCGATGACCAGGCCGTTCTCGCGCGGGTACTCGTGCGTGTCGATCCGCGGGACGCCGAGGGCCCGGCGCCCGGCGTCGTCCTTGGCGTAGTAATCATGCCCCGAGACGACCGCGCGGCTCGGATCATGCGCGTTGAGGTCGGCGTCCATCGTGGCGTAGAAGCCGCCATCGGGGGCCGTCATGAACCCGTCGACGAAGCCGCGCACCTTGCGCGCCGTCGCGAGCCACGCCGCATCGTGCGTGACGGCGTACGCGGTCGCGTAGTTGTCGATGGCGCCGGCCTGCATCGCGATGAGCTTCTCGAAGTGCGGGTGCACCCAGTCGCCGTCGGTCGAGTACTGGCAGAGGCCTCCCCAGACCGGGTCGATGATCTTGCGCTGCTGGTCCAGCGTGAAAAGGACTTGCTCGAGCGCGTGCGCGCCGTCGTGGCGGCGAACGCGGTCGAACATCCACGCGTTGTCCCAGGCGAGGGGCAGCTTTTGCGGCGTGCCCCAGCCGCCCTGCTCGGCGTCCCAGAGCCCGTCGAGTGTCTGCGAGGTCCACGTGGCCACGTCGGCGATGCCGCTCTCCGTGAGTCGCTTGCCTCCCGTCGCCGCGGGCCGTGAGTCGCTTGCCGCGGGGCGCGCGGCGAGGGCCGCGCGCAGGATCGTGAGGAACTTCGCCGGGGGCTGGTAGCCCTTGAAGCGGCCCACCTCGGCGCCGTCGGCCGTCAAGACGACGGTCGCGGGCCATCCCGACTCGCGGTAACGCTCTTCGAAGTCGGGGTTCTCGTCGATGTCGACCTTGACCGCGACGAAGCTCGCGTCGAGCAAGCGCCGCACCTCCGGGTCGCGGTACGTCGTCGCGTCCATCACGTGGCACCAGTGGCACCACTCCGCGCTCCCATCCACGAGCACCAGGCGCTTCTCGTCGCGGGCGCGGGCGAACGCGGGAGCTCCGAGCTCGGCCCACGCGATCGGCGCGTCCGCGACGACCGGCGCGGGGGTCGTCGCCGCGGCCGCGGACGGTCGCCCGCAGGCGAGCATCCCGAAGAGCAGCGTCGCCCGCGCGGCGTGGCGCAGCGCGCGGGGCGGGAGGGCGTCGCGCATGGTGGCCCCGAGATTACGCGCGAGCCACGCGGCAGGTTTCGCCTGAGAACGCTACGAACCCGCCGGCACTTGCATCGGGTCGTCGCCGATGTTGGGCGTGGGGTGGCCCGAGATGATGGCCGCGATGCCCACGAACAGCGCGGCGAGGAGCAAGAGCGTGCCCAGTACCATCAGCGCGATGATGGCGGGCTTGCGCCGGCGCCGACCGCGACCGCGGTAAAAGAGCCAGACCTTGCTTAGGACGGGATCCTTCGCCAATCGACCATCCGAATCCCCCGCGATGCCGTACGATACTCGATCGACCGTCGCATCCCGTGAGCGTCGCCGCCGATCTGCAGCGGCACCGGGCGCGAGAATGTCATGCGAACGTGGGTGGCGAGCCAGTCGTGCATCCCATCGAGCGGATGCGCGCCGCTCCACAAGCGCGGGATCGACGTGACCGCCTGAAGCGCCTCGCGCGCGTAGACGCGCACGCTCATGAATCCGGGGATCCGCTCGGCGAACGGGAACGCCTTGAAGCGGTATCCGAACTCGGGGCAAGTTCCGACCGATGCCGTTCCCACGGGACCATCGTATAGCACCGCACCGGGGCCGAGCTCACGCGCCACGCGCGGTTTGCCGTCGTCGTCGACGGTGTAGACGAGCGGCCCCAGGTTCTGGACGACGACGCGCGGGTTTCCGAAGAGCGCCACCTTGGGCGTGGTGCGAAACAGCGCGGCCGAGACGTAGCCGTACATCGTCTTGGAAAGGCTGCGGCCAGGGCCACGGCTTTGCTCGACCTGGCGACGGTAGTCGTCGAGGATCATCGCGTCCCAACCCGAGCCTGCGAAGTGGGCCAGCGTGCCTTCGACCTCGATGAGGCTGCAGCGACGAGTCGGCAACTGGCCCGACACGGTGGCGAGCAGAGCAAGACAACGGTGCAACTTCGGCGCGCCGAGCGCGTGCGCCCACCCGTTGCCCGTGCCCAGGGGCAGAATGCCGGCCGTCGGCAGCTCTTGGTCGGGCGGCGTCGAACGAGCGAGCGCGTTGACGAGCGCGACCACCGTGCCGTCGCCGCCGGCCGCGAAGATACCGCGGACCGAGGGGGCGTGGGCCAATCGCGCGAGCCACGCGTCGATCTCGCCTTCGGTCCGCGTCAGTCGCACGCCGGCGCCGGGCAGGGCGCGCGCGATTTGCGCCGCGACTCGGCGGCCGCCGCGCTTGGCGTTGCGATTCACCAGGATCGCGAGGCCCGTTCCCGGCGCGGCGGCGGTGGGAGCGACGGGCCGGACGCAGGGCAGGGCAGGGCTGGCGGCGCTCAAAGGCCCGTCTCCAGCACGTCGCGCACCCGCTGCATGAGCTCGTTGCGTCCGTCGTTGCCGCGCGCCGCGAAGGGCGCCGGGTCGACGTGGTCGTGGATCGTGACCCGCACGTCGGCGCCGGTGTTCGAGAGGACGCCGCGGGCGGCCAGCACATCGCGCGTGCCGCGCAGCGTGACGGGCAAGATCGGCAACAGCGCCTCGAACGCCAGGTAGAAGGCGCCCTTCTTGAAGGGGAGCAGCCCGCCCGTTTGGCTGCGCGTCCCTTCGGGCGAGATCCAGACGTGCGTCCCGCTGGCAAGCAGCTCGCGCGCGCGGTCCAGGCTGGCGATGGCGCGCTCCCGGTCGGACCGGTCGATGGAGATGAACCCCGCCGCGGCGAGGGCGCCCCCGAAGATGGGAACGCGAAAGAGCTCTTTCTTGGTGACCATCCGGATGTTGGGTCCGATGACGTGAAAGAGCACCGGGATGTCGTAGAGCGACTGGTGGTTGGACATCACCAGGTACGTCGCGCCCGGCGCGAGGTTCTCGCGTCCCCGCACGTCGAGTCTGATGCGGGCGTTCTCGACGACCGCGCGCGACCACGAGGCAAGGCGTTGGTCGCAAATGTCCTTGGTCAGCGTGCCGCCAAGGGCCTGCACCACCGTCGGCGCGGAGATCTCCAGCGTCTCGTACACGTTTTGGAGCGAGAGTCCGAGCGACGCGCTCACCTCGGCGAATGGTGCGCGGTGCACTCCCCTGGGCCTTGCCATCGCGGGTTCGCCTCCGTAGCATGGCCCGCCCGGGGTGGCGATTTCTCGGCACTAATCGCGCGGTTTGGCTTTCCGTCTCCTGCTTTCGCCCGCCAACGGGACTGGCTTGCAAAACGAAGGCACGTCTCACATATCGGCACACAGGCGCGTACCGGTCCGACTGGCCCGGTAGCGCAGTACTCGTGAGTCGAGACCTCCCCTCAAGGTGATGGATGACCGCGAAGAGCATCAAGGGCGCCCTTGGCTTGCTGCAGGACGACCCGGACAACCAGGAAGCGTGGGGCTCGCTGCGGCAAGAAGTGGAGGGCGCCCACGGCATGGGCCGGGACGACCTCACGTCGCTGCTCGAGGCCGCGCGCCGCGCCTACGAGGTGCGGCGTGAGTACGAGGCCGTCGGCCGGCTCCTGGAGATCGAGCTCGTCGCCGCCCGCGGCACCGACCGCGAGGTCCCGCTGCTCGCCGAGCGGGCCCGCGTGTTCGACGAAGAGCTGCTCGACGACACCGGCGCCAAGGTGGCCTACGAGGCGCTGCTCGCGCTGAAGCCGGACGACGAGGGCGCCGCCGAGGCCCTCGAGCGCGCCGCGGCCAAGCGGGCCAAGTGGCGCGACCTGTTCGATCGCTACGTGCAGGAAGCGCGCTCCGGCGACCCGGGCTTCCGCAGCTCGCTGCTCGTGAGCGCGGCCGAAGTGATCTACCGCTACGGGCGTGACGACGACCGAGCCGAGCCGCTCGAGCGGGTCGTCGGCCTGCTGCGCGAGGCGCTCGGGATCGACCCGAAGAGCCGGCGCGCCGAGATGCTGCTCGAGCGGGTGCTGCGCGAGGGGGGCCGCTGGGACGAGGTGGCGCAGGCGCTCGAGCGCTTCGCCAGCGAGGCCACGCAAAAAGACGAAAAGATCGCCGGCTGGCTCCGGCTGGCCCGCACGTTCGCCAAGAAGCTGAAGTCGGCCGACCGCGCGGCTGCGGCGTACGAGCGCGTGCTCGACGTGGCGCCCGGGCAGCCCGAAGCGGCGGCGTTCCTCTCGGACTACTTCACGTCGCGCGAGATGTGGGAGCACCTCGTGGCGCTCTACGAGGGCCAGCTCTCGGCCGGAGCCTTCCGCAGCAAGGAAGACGAGTTCGGCGCCACGCTGCAGGTGGCGATGGTCAACTACCGGATGCGCGAGCGGCCGGAGGCGGCTGAGCCCTGGTTCGAAAAGGCGCGCAAGCTCGAGCCGTCGCACCCGGGGGTCCTGGCGTTCTTTCGCGAGTGGTGCTCGGCCCGCGGCGAGACGACGCGCCTCGCGGCGGTGCTGGGCGATGCGCAGCGCAGCATGGCCGATGGGCCCGAGCGCGGCGCCGTCGTCGGCGAGATTGCCAAGCTGGCCGAGGAGGGCGCCAACGCGCAGAAGGCGATCGAGCAGTGGCGCAGCGTGCTGCGCCAGGACCCGCGGAGCAGCGACGCGCGCGCCGCGCTCAAGCGCCTCTATCGCCAGACCGCAAGCTGGAACGCGCTGACCGATCTGCTCCGGCAAGAGCTCGACAAGCTGGCGCAGGACGACGCCGCCGGCCGCTTGCCGGTGCTCCGCGAGATCGCAACCGTGTACCGCGACGAGGTGAAGAGCGACTCGGCGCTGGTCACCGTGCTGACGCAGATCGTCCAGCTCGACCCGGCGGATCTCCCCGCCGTGCGAGAGCTGGCGCGCGTCTACGAGTCGCTGCAGCGCTGGCGGGATCTGTTGACGATGCAGGCGCGCCAGGCCGAGCTCGAGCCCGAGCCCGGCGTGAAGGCCGAGCTATGGCGCACGATCGCGCGGCGCTGGCTGGACCAGTTCTCCAACGTGCAAAACGCCGTCGAGAGCTACGAGAAGCTGCGCGCCGTCGACCCGGGCGACCGCGAGGCGACGGACCGCCTGCGCGAGCTTTACCTCAAGCGACGCGCGTACAAGCCGCTCTACGAGCTGCTCGGCCAGGAGGCCGAGGCGGCGGGTCCCGGGGCCGCGCGGCGCGAGCTCTGGATGGAGATGGCCAAGCTCGCGGCCGAGCGCCTCGAGATGGGCGCGCAAGCGATCGCGCTGCACAAGCGCGTGCTCGACGAGGAGCCCGGATCCGCGCCGGCGCTCGATGCGCTGGAGAAGCAGGCCGAGCGCGACAAGGATTTTCTCACGGTCGCCGACGTGCTCGAGCGCCGCGCCGCGCTCGCCGAAGATGCGGCGGCGCGCCTCGCGATGCTGCTCAAGCTGGGGACCACGTACTCCGACCGCCTGCACGATCACGCCAAGGCGATGAGCGCCTGGAAGCGCGTGCTCGCCCTGCAGCCGGGTCACGCCAAGGCGCTCCGCGTGCTGCGCGACAGCTTCGTCGCGCTCGGCGACTACGACGGACTGACGGACCTCTACGCCCAGAACGAGGACTGGGAGGGCCTGGTCGAGGTGCTCTCGAGCGCGGCCGACAAGGCCACGGATCCGGAAGCGAAGGTCGATCTCAGCTTCCGGTGCGCAGGGGTGTACGTCGAGCGGCTCGGCGCGCCCGAGCGCGCGTTCCGCTCCTACGAGCGCATCCTTTCGGTCCGCCCGGACGACGCGCGCGCCGCGTCGGCGCTGGCGCCGCTCTACGAGAAGGACGAGAAGTGGGTGCGGCTGCCCGCGCTCTACGAGATCCTCCTCGGGCACGCGAAGGATCCGGACGCGAAGCTCGAGCTGCTCGAGAAACTGGTGCGCGTCACCGGTCACCAGCTGCAGGACCGCCCGGCGGCGTTCGCGTGGGCGCGCAAGGCGTACGAGCTCGCGCCGACGCGCGAGGGCGCAGTGCAAGCGTTCGAGGACGCGGCGCGGGCCGCGGGCACCGCGGCGCAGTGGGACGGGTTCGTCGAGGCGGTGACCGCCCGGCTCGAGGCGCTCGACAGCGCGCGCCCGGCCGCGCCCGCAGAGAAGGGCAAGAAGGGCAAGAAGAAGCGCGAGGCCGCGGACACGGGCGACGCCAAGCGGCGCGACGAGATCCGATCGCTTCGCGCCAAGCTGGGCGAGATCTACGCCCGCGAGATGGGCCGCACCGACGACGCGGTGAGCGTCTATCGCGGGCTCATCGAAGAGGACGAGAGCGACGAGGCGGCGGTGCAGACGCTGGATCGCCTGCTGCGCGAGACCGATCGCCGCGACGACTTGCGCTGGCTGTTCGACCTGCGCATCGAGCGCGCGAACACGGCGCAAAAGCTCGATCTGCTCGCCGAGTGGGCGATCCTCGAGGAAGAGGCGTTCGTCGCGCCCGACCGCGCCGTCGCCCTGTACCGGCGGATGCTCCAGGTGGTGCCGCAGCACGGGCAGGCGCTGCGCGCGCTCGCGCGGCTTCTCCGTGCCCAGGGCGACGCGAGCGGCGCCGTCGAGGTCATCGCGCTCGATCGCGACCAGCGCGAAGGCGCCGAACGCGCCGAACGCGAGGTCGAGCTCGCGCGCCTCTACGCCGACCCCCTCCGCCGGTACGCCGACGCCCTCGACGCGTGCCGCCGGGCCCTCGAGCTGTCGCCCAACGACCCGGGCGCGATTCAGGTCGTCGAGCAGCTGCTCACCGTCGGCGAGACGCGCGCCCGCGCGGCCGCCATCCTCGAACGTGCCTACGGCGAGACGAACGCGCCCAAGCCCCAGGCCGACGTCCTCGAGGTGCTCATCGCGACGACCGCGGCGCGCGACGACCGCCTGACCCTCTACGGCCGCTTGGCCGACGTGCACGAGC
>Ga0302325_10024297_pt1 | contig 12610 bp, 9 predicted proteins | sample Palsa_T0_2_FD_201948 | JGI IMG/M metagenome (GOLD analysis project Ga0302325, IMG submission 201948) | Peat permafrost microbial communities from Stordalen Mire near Abisko, Sweden - Palsa_T0_2 | ecosystem: Environmental > Terrestrial > Soil > Palsa > Peat permafrost | place: Sweden: Abisko...
CGAACGTGGGCCTTTCCTGGACCAGCCGAGTCTATCGTGAACCTGCCAAACTCCATCACGATGAGCCGCATCTGTTGCATTCCCCTGCTCATCTGGATGTTGTCCAGCGTCTATCCTTTTCGCAGCGTCCACGGAGAGCAGGAGATTGCCGCCTCCCTGCTGTTCATCCTGGCCTCTATCACCGATGGGGTCGACGGATACCTGGCGCGCAAGCGCGGTCAGATTACGACCATGGGCATGCTGCTCGATCCGTTGGCCGACAAGCTGATGATCACGGCCGCATACATTTGCCTGGTTCAGTTCAATCCCCACCTCATGAAAGCCTGGGTCGCAGTACTGGTGATTGGCCGTGAGTTTCTGGTCAGTGGCCTGCGCTCGATTGCCAGTTCGGAAGGCTTCACCATTGAAGCCAGCGACCTGGCCAAGCTGAAGACCGTAATCCAGATCGTTTCCGTGGTTGCTGTCATTCTGGCCCACGGCTGGTATGCCTGGCACTTCGGCTGGTTCATTCTCCCGGTGGAATGGATCGCGGCCGCCGCCATCTACTTTATGGTGCTGGTATCGATCATTTCCGCAGTGGACTATTTCGTCGCTTTCTGGCGCAAGATAGATCACGCCTCCGTCGACCGGCGTTCCCAGTCCAGCTTCGTGCTCAGCCGCAGAAAAGATATCCCCGCTGCGAACAAGGTCTCTTAGCTCGCTCTGAACCCTGGTTGCGCAGCAAAACAAAAACCCGGCCGACTGGCCGGGCTTTGCTTGATCCATTTGTAACCGTCTTATGCAGGTACCGCATGTACGTGCACCGGACGAGTCAGCCGCTGCACAAAGTGATAGGGCGGCCAGGGGCCGGAGAGTTGCATATGGCAATCCTTCAACTGCTGGCTGGCGCTTGAGTACTTGTTCTGATAGCGCTCTATACACTTGTGATCGATCAGGTGAGCGATGTCGAGCAGCATTTTGCCGGAATCCATCCTGCGGCAACTGATCTCTTCATCGAGCGGGCTGAACATGCGGTGCATCTGCACTGAAACCGCCCGCGCCTTGGTTTGCCGTTCGCGTTGCCGAGTGGCGCTCTCCCGCAGGCTCGACAAGTATTCTTTGCCCACCCTGTCCATCGGAACCGGAGTGCCCTGTTCGCGGCAGCAGTCATCCAAAAGCACCTTAAGGTGCATCTCGGCCTTGCCGCGCAAACGGTCCACATTGGCAAGAAACTGCCGTTGATTGGAGCGAATCGATTTCCTCAGGGCCTCGTCGTCCGCGAACACCGTGCCAAAGCGAAAAGGAAGTACGGTGGATAGTTTGAAACAGTCGCTGATCACACGTGCGTGTTCGACGGCTGCCTTTTGGTCTAAATTTTCTGAGGGATGGTGTTCACTGACGATGACTGCTAAGTCGCTGGCTGGATAGAGGAAGATCTGATTTCCTGAGATTCCCATCACCGATTCCATTGGAATGGGTTTTCGGTGGCGGCTAAGTTCAGGAAACGCCTGCTTTTCACTAATACAATAGGCATACCATGCCATAGAGAGTCACTCCACACACGCTGGCGAATAAAAGTCGCCAGCTTTTCTTTGCAATCGTGAGGCCTGGAACGACTTCGTAGGGGAGATCTGGCACGTCCAAGAAAGAGGACTGCACCGAACTATCGCGTATCCTAGTCCCGCATTAGAACAACTGGCAACAGGAAGGCGTAAGGCTCACGCCGGAAATCAGGATTGTCGCGAAGTCGGATTCATGTAGCGAAAATACACTTTCATCCCACCAATAACTGAGGAAAAGTGGCCTGCACAAAACCGGATTGCACTAAGAATGGACCACCAGGAAGGTGAGCAGCCCGACCGAAACCAGCAAAAGCACCACCAACAGGATCGCCATGGCGAACAACCAACTGCGCAGGGATCGAATCTCAGAGTAGAGCCTGCGGCTGTCTTCGATACTGTTCTCATGAACTACACGCAGACGGCCCATTTGCTGCTCGATTCGTTCCAGTTGGAGCGCCTGGTTCCGAGCCTGTACCTCTAAGTCCCGGTTGCCGTTCTGCATCTCGGCAATTCCCTTGGTAAGTTCGGCAACGTCCGGGGAACCCTTGAGCAGGCCTCGATCGAGCAGGGGGACGATCCGGGCGAGATAGGGCAGGAGTACACGCAGTTGAAGTAGAAGTTCCCACATAGAGCGGTGCGAGCCTTTCTCTGCTTTTTCCAGTGAGAGCGGGGGAAGTGCCGCTTCGGCGACGGGATCGTCAGGCGTGCGATGCTTCGTCATGGGGATTATGGCAGGGTGGCGGCGCTGCCTTCGCTCATGGTACGCAGTTCCCCAAACTAGGGCGCTGGATATTCCATTTTCGGGAATCAACCGAGTAATTTCTATGAAAAAAAGTGTTGACCCCCAGTTTCGATCGAGTTAACTTCTACATGGCTTGATGAGAACACGCCTTTCGGGCATGAATCACAGCTACCTGGCATGTTCCTGCGGGTATCCAGCTTCAATGAAGTGCGTCGAGCGCCCGAAAAACAGGAACTCCTTAGGCACAGAGGTCATAGCAGCGCGACATGCAGGTAGTTAAGAGCATGCGCAACCTGAGACAGAGGCCACGTCTTTAAAAAGCGCCTCTGCAGGAAGGTTCCGCGCGAGGAAATTCCGCCGGAAGCGCCAGTTTAGGGCGCAGGGAATCATTCCAGTAACTCCGGTGGACAACTAGAAACCCAGACGAAAAAATTGTTCCCGCAAGAGAGCATTCGCGTCTAACAAATAGAAAATCGACCGACGGCCGCGCGAGGCAAATTCTTTGCCGTCTTAAATGCGCACATGGACGGTCAAAGGATGAAGGAGAATACAGATGCGCTCTGATCTTATCTTTGGGGCACTTGCCCACGTTACGAATCGCTATACACTGTGTCAGCTGGCTTCAAAGGCCACGCGTAAGCTGCACAAGCCCAATACCCGGCTTCAGGACACCACCAATGAGGTTCTAGTCCGCTTCCACCATGAGAGCCCGGCGGCATCGTCCGCCGTTACACCGGAAGCAACCCAGCTCCAGCAGCGCCGCGCAGCATAAGCGCGGCCCTGTTCTGGGCCTCTGCAACCCCTTTCTCCAGATATCCGAACCTGCTAACACCAGCAAGATTCCTGCCCCGTAAACCCCTCCACAACTTCCTCCCGTAGGTGAAAATGACAATTTCCGAGTTGAAAGAAAAAAATATAACGGAGCTAAGCCGCATCGCGCGCACCCTGGAAATCCCAGGCGCCAGCGGCCTCCGCAAACAGGATCTTATCTTTAAGATTCTTCAGGCCCAGAGTGAAAAAGAAGGCCATATCTTTGCCGAGGGGGTGCTGGAAATACTTCCCGACGGATACGGCTTTCTTCGTTCCCCTGATTACAATTACCTTCCCGGACCCGACGACATCTACGTCTCGCCCTCGCAGATCCGAAAATTCGACCTGAAAACCGGTGACACCATCAGTGGCAATGTGCGTCCTCCTCACGAAGGGGAGAAATATTTTGCCCTGGTGAAAATCGAGGCTATCAACTTTGAGTCGCCCGAAGAGACCCGGAACAAGATCCTTTTCGACAATCTGACCCCTCTTTATCCGCAAGAACGGATCAAGATGGAGACCGTCCACGAAAATACCAGTGGGCGTGTCACCGACCTACTAACCCCCGTGGGTAAAGGTCAGCGCGGGCTCATCGTCGCTCCTCCACGGACCGGCAAAACGATGCTGTTGCAGTCGATAGCCAACTCCGTGACCACTAATCACCCTGAGGTCGCCCTGATTGTTCTACTGATCGACGAGCGCCCTGAGGAAGTCACCGACATGCAGCGGTCGGTCAAGGGAGAAGTCATCAGCTCTACCTTTGACGAGCCTGCCGCGCGCCATGTGCAGGTAGCCGAGATGGTCATCGAAAAGGCCAAGCGGCTGGTCGAACACAAGCGGGATGTGGTCATCCTTCTGGATTCCATTACCCGCCTGGCGCGTGCCTACAATACCATCGTTCCTCCCTCGGGCAAGGTGCTTTCGGGCGGCGTCGACTCCAATGCCTTGCAGCGTCCAAAGCGATTTTTTGGGGCCGCGCGCAACATTGAAGAAGGCGGTTCGCTTACCATCATTGCCACTGCCCTGGTGGACACCGGCTCGCGCATGGACGAGGTTATCTTTGAAGAGTTCAAAGGTACCGGCAACATGGAAGTCATCCTGGACCGCAAGCTGGTGGACAAGCGCGTCTTTCCCGCCATCGACATCCAGCGTTCCGGCACCCGTAAGGAAGAGTTGCTCATCCCCAAGGAAGATCTGCAGCGTATTTGGGTCCTGCGTAAGGTCCTCAATCCGCTTTCGCCGGTCGAAGCCATGGAGTTGCTGGTCGATCGCCTGGGCAAAACCCGCAATAACGCCGAGTTTCTGCTTAAGATGAACTCCCTGTAGCCTCCCCTTCCCGTTTGTCATCCCGCCTGCCCCGCCTGTCCCGGCCTGCCGTGGAGCTTGCCGTGGGACCGGAGCGAACCCGGACTTCCTTGCTACGCGGCCCTCGCCGACGTCCACGCGTACGGCTTTCCGCTAGGGAAAGCCGCATGAAGCTCGCCAGCGCCGCTAAACCTCAGCAGGAAATCCGGGGTAGCGTAGTGGCGAGCCTGCCCTGAGCGAAGTCGAAGGGGATCTGCGATTCCCCTTCCCATAGCGGGAGTCTGCCCGGAGTTGTACTCTGTTAGACAGACAGGGGGAGCCGCGTGGGAACTGAATCCCAGCACCGCCGCAATGCGGTCGCTGCGCTCGGTGGAGGCATGTTCCTGCTTCTGCTCGCGCTGGCCGCGCTGAATGCGTTCAACCCCCTTCCGCCTTTTCTGCGCCCCCACGGGACCGGCCAGATCCTCCTGTTCAGCGCGCTTTCCGTCATCGCATTCTTGCTGCTGCTCACCTTGCTCATCCTGCTTTTCCGTAACATTGTGAAGCTGCTGGCCGACCAGCGCAGCCGGGTGCTGGGCTCGAGAATTCGCAGCCGCATGCTGGTGGGCGCTCTGCTGCTCTCCTTCGCGCCCGCAGTGTTCATGTTCCTGTTCAGCTTCGGGTTGCTTAATCGGGCCATGGAGCGCTGGTTTTCGCAGCCCTCCTCGCAAATGCGCCAGGATTCGACCCTCGTTGCCCTGGAGCTCTCCCAATACGCAGCCGCAAACGCCAGGGCTGAGGCTGAGTCGCTGGCCAGCTCCCCTAGCCTGACTCACTCCCTGCAAACCGGGAATTTCGAAGCTCTGCTGCGGGAGATCGCAACCCACCGCATCACCCTTGAGGGCGGCTTTGCCGTCGTCTACCGCAACGGCGTGGCTGTCGGCCAATATCAGCTGCCCCAGGACAATGGCCGGGCAATCATTCGTTCCTGGATGAATGAGACGGAAAGTGATGTCCCTCAGGGACAGGACTCACTCATCACCACCGTTTTGCATGCCGCCCAGCGCAGCGATGTCCCGATGCTGGTAAGCGGAAAAGATGAGTATGTGCTGGGAGCGGCAAGCACTGTAGACGGGTGCATCGTGGTCGCGGGTTTACCCCTCCCTGCCGGGCTGAGCGCGACCGTGCAGGACATTCGCTCCGGCGCGAGGGACTACCAGGTCCTATATCGCGCACGCAGACGGATCCGCACCACCTACCTGCTCCTGCTGTTTCTGTTGACAACCCTCGTGTTCTTCGCCAGCAGCTGGCTGGCGCTCTTTCTTTCCAAGCAGGTAACCCGGCCGGTGGAGGCTCTGGCGGATGCCATGGATGCCGTGGCTGCCGGGCATTATGCCCACCGGGTGAGGGTGGCGGCGACGGAAGAACTGGGGGAGCTGGTGCGATCCTTCAATCGCATGGCGGAGGACCTGGAAGAGAGCCGCGCCCTGGCGGAAACCTCCACGACCCAGCTGTCGGCTGCCAATCGAGCTCTGGAAGAGCGCCGTAGCGAGCTGGAAACCGTCCTGGAGACCATTCCCAGCGCGGTGGTCACGCTCGATCCCCAGATGTGCGTGCTGCAGGCCAACCGCGCCTCGCGCAACCTGCTCAGCCCGCGCGAGCACCGCGACCTTGCAGGTATGCCGCTGGAGTCGATTTTGCCGCGCGAGATCGCCGATGAGCTGATTGTGCTCTTGCGCCGCAGCAAACGCATGGGCCTGGCGGCTACGGAAATCGAGTTGCCCGGGCCGCGCGGCGCCCTGAACGTAACCGCCACCATCGCCCGGCTGGAACTGGGCAAAGATCGCGAGGGATGCATCCTGGTGCTGGAGGACGTCACCGATTTCCTGCACGCCCAGCGTCAGGTGGCGTGGAAGGAAGTAGCCCAACGCGTGGCCCACGAGATAAAAAATCCGTTGACCCCGATTGCACTTTCGGCGGAGCGCATCCGCAGGCACGTCGACCGCCCGCTACCGGATTCAGATTCCGTGATTCGCAAGTGCAGCGAAGTGATTCTGGGCTCCGTTCAAACCATGCGCAGGCTGGTCGACCAGTTTGCCTCGTTGGCGCAATTCCCTACTTCGCGGCCCAAGGTCTGTGATCTAAATTCGATCGTAGAAAGCTCTCTTGCCCTGTTCGCGGGAAGGCTGCATCACATTCGCATCGTGCAGCGCCTGGGTGGCGGCATTCCCCCCGTGCTGGCGGATCCGGAGGCGTTGAAGCGCGCCTTGGCCAATCTCATCGACAATGCAGCCGAAGCGATGCAAAGCAGTCTTCTGCGTGAATTGACCATCGAAACGGGCCTGATCGAAGGGCACACCACAGCCGAGATCGTTGTCGCCGATACCGGTCATGGTTTGAACGACGAAATGCGCGAGCGCCTTTTTCTGCCCTACTTCTCGACCAAACAACGCGGCACCGGTCTTGGCTTGGCGATCGCCTCAAAAATCGTTCAAGAACATAGTGGGGCCATTCGCGCGGAACAGAACAGCCCTACCGGCGCGCGATTCATCATCGAACTGCCGCTGGCCGATGCCAAGAGCGCGCACGAAGCAGCTCTGGTAGGGGTTAACGGCAGGGCGCAGGCATGAACCACATCCTCATCGTCGACGACGAAGCGGAGATCCGGGAATCCCTGGGCGAGATCCTCAAGGAAGATGGGTATGCCGTCACCAGCACGGCTAGCGCCTCCGAGGCCATGGTGCTGCTGCGGGACGCGTCCTATGACGTGTTGCTGCTGGACATCTGGCTGCCCGACCGGGATGGACTGGAAGTGCTGACGGAGATCCGTTCGCTGGAGATCGAGAGCCTGCCCGAAGTGATCATCATCTCCGGTCACGGCACCATCGAAACCGCGGTCCGCGCTACCAAGCTGGGTGCATTCGACTTTTTGGAGAAGCCCCTCTCCATCGACCGCACTCTGATTCTGCTCAAGAATGCGGTGGAAGCACGGCGGCTGCGCAGCGAGAACCAGGAGTTCAAGCGGCAGCTGCTGATGCATGTGCCCATTACCGGGGAGAGCGTTTCCATCAAGGCACTGCGCCAGCAGATCAAGCTAATGGCGCCCACCAATGGACGAGTGCTTATTTATGGCGAATCCGGCTCCGGTAAGGAGCTGATCGCTCGCGCCATCCACAGCGAGAGCCTGCGCAGCGACCGGGTGTTTGTGGAGCTGAACTGTGCCGCCATCCCTGAGGATTACATCGAAAGCGAGATCTTCGGCTATCGCCACAGCGCGATCCCCAATGGCCCGGTCGAAAAGCGCGGCACGTTTGAACGAGCCGATAACGGTACTCTCTTTCTCGATGAAGTGGGCGACATGAGCCTCAAGATGCAGGCCAAGGTCTTGCGCGCGCTGGACGAGCAGCGTTTCACCCCGGTGGGCGCTACTCAGGCTATTCAGGTCGATGTCCGGGTGATTGCCGCCACGAATAAGGACCTCGAAGAGGAGATCGCCAAGGGCAACTTCCGTGAAGATTTTTTCTACCGCTTGAATGTCATTCCGTTTTACGTGCCGCCCTTGCGCGACAGGAAAGAAGATATCCCGCTCCTGGTGCGCGAATTTCTGCTGGAGTTTGGGCGGCAGTACGGCCGGCCGCGAATCGAGATGAGTGACGAGGCGGTTACTGTGCTGAAGCAATACCATTGGCCGGGCAATGTGCGCGAGTTGCGAAACGTGATCGAGCGGGTGATGATCCTGAACCCGCTCACGGTACGCATCGAACGCAAGCACCTGCCCATGCTGGTCTTCCGCGGGAATAGCCGTAAGGGAGAAGAATTCAGCACCCTGCACCAGGCCCGGGAAGCCTACGAACGGGACTACATCCTGAAAAAGATCGACGAATGCCACGGCAACGTAAGCCGCGCCGCCGAAGCGTTGGGATTGGAACGCAGTCATCTGTACCGAAAGATGAAGAGCCTGGGCATCAGCGTCCGCGAATAAGCAGTTCCACCTGCCACCCAAACCCGGGTGCCCCATATCTCGCTCGTTTTTCGCGAGATATGGGATTCCACTGCTCTATCCGGACCGACTTTCCGTTCAAACGCAGTCAATCAAGATTCGTGGAATCCCACATCTCGCGAAAAACGAGCGAGATATGGGGCACCCGGGCTCTGTGGTCAGGGGAGAGTTAAGACAAACGCAATGGTGGGGCTTCGCCCTTCTTTTTCGGCCCAGGTACGCTCCCACGGCGAGCCGGGGCGGGTGGGCGAACCTGGGGCACCCGTCCAGTTTCGACGGGCTTCTTCATGACTTCTAAGGGACTCGTCGCGTCAGGCTTGGCTTGTACCAGGTCTTCCAGTTGTTTGCGCCAATCGAGAGAGTCGACAAAGTACCGTGACTCCCGCCAGTTCTCTTCGACGATTACGTGCAGCTCCAGATAGACCCTGGTGCCTAGCAGCGACTCTATCTCTTTGCGCGCAGCCGCGCCGATGCTCTTGAGCTTGCTGCCGCCTTTGCCGATCAGGATCGCCTTCTGCCCCGCACGTTCGCAATAGATCACGGCTGAGATACGGGTCAAGGGCAGCTTTGAACCAGCGGCTGGCCCAGGCTCTTCAAAACGCTCCACCACCACCGCAGAGGCATAGGGCACTTCCTCCCCAGTCTCCAGCAGTATCCGCTCGCGGATCAACTCGGCAACCAGGAAGCGCTCTGGCTGATCGGTGAATTGATCCTTGGGAAAATATCGTTGTCCCTGTGGCAGATACTCGACCAGCTTCGCCAACAAAAGGTCCAGGCCATCTTTCTTGCGCGCAGAGATGGGGATCACTTCCGCAAACGGATACAAGGCACTGAGGCGCTCGATAAGCGGCAGAAGCTTTGCGCGCAACACCAGATCGATCTTGTTGATCACCAGGAAGACCGGGCAATCGAGTTTCTGGATAAGCTGCATCACGAACGCGTCTTCAATGCTTTCGCGTTCCGCGCGGCGCGATGGCTTCTTTCCGGCTTCGGGCGCTTCACTGTAGCGGGCCGCATCCACGAGCAGGATGACGATGTCCCGGCTCTCCAGGGCCTCGTATACTTCCTGCATCATGCGCCGGTCGAGCTGCGAGCCGGGCCGATGAACTCCAGGGGTGTCGACGAACACAATCTGCGCGGCGCTCTTGCCCTTGCGCGCGGGCACTTCCACGATTCCTTGAATTCGGTTCCTGGTAGTCTGCGGCTTATTGCTGACAATCGCGATCTTCTCGCCGATGAGCGCATTCAGCAGCGTCGACTTGCCTGCATTGGGACGGCCGAGAATGGAAACGAAACCAGAGCGCACACCTTAGTGTAGTCCCCTGGATCTAACGGTCATCGCTCTCAATGGCCGATACACGAACCCGTTCCACCCGGCGATCGGTCGACGCCACCACTTCAAAGCGCAGTGAATCGGCTACGATCACTTCGCCGGGAAGAGGAATGCGTCCGGCAATCTCGCTCACCAAGCCTGCAACCGTCGCGGCTTGATATTCCTGCGCTACCTGGTAGCCGCCACTGAGCAGGTCTTCGAGCCGGGCTACCTCCAGAGTCCCAGGAACCAACCAGGTGCCCCCGGCCTCGTGCACCGGAACATCCTGCTCACTGTCATATTCGTGCTCATCGCTGATGCGGCCGACGATCTCCTCCAGCAAATCTTCGATCGTCACCAGGCCAGCCACGCCGCCATACTCGTCGATCACAACGCGCATGTGCTGCTTCTCGCGCTGCATCTCCCGCAAGAGCTCGTTCACCCGCTTGGTTTCCGGGACCAGGGCAGCGGGCCGCTGGATACTGGCTACCGTCTGCGTGCCGGCGGCAGCATCGGTGATGTGGAGCAGATCGTGGGCGAAGGCAATCCCGGTTACGCGATCGAGCGAGCCGCGAAAAACCGGGACACGCGAGTACGGGTGCTCCTTCAATCCGGAGATGAAGTCTTCGAGCGTCATGTCAGCGGGAACCGCAAAGACATGCGGCCGTGGAGTCATGACGTCACGCACCACCTTGTCACCAAATTCAACTGCGGAGCGGACCAAGTCGCGGTCGCCCTCCTCGATGATTCCTTCTTCCTCTCCGGCTTCGATCAGCGCCTCCACCGCCGCCTCGCTTGGATCCGCCTCAGTGTTGCCGGGAAGAGGTTCCGCCAGGGCTGCGATCGAAAGCAGAAATGCCAGCAACAGGGTGACGGGCAGGACGATGTAAAGCAGCACACGGATCAGAGGCGTCAAGCGAACTACCCAAAGTCCAGTGGTGCGGGTGAAGAAGACGAAGGGGAGGAATTGATTGAAGAGCACGATGACCAGGACTGCGCCCAGAACCGCCTGCGCCACCTCGGCCACGCTGGGACGAACGCCCCCGTTTTCTGCAAAGAGCAGCACCCCGAAGTAGAGAGCCAGCGAGGCCAGGGAGAACTGGCTAAGCACGGCAGCAGAAAGCGCGGCCCGCTCGCGGCTGAGACCTAGCTTCGGCTCAACCTTCAGCTGCCAGACGTCGATATTCTCCTGGAACTCGCCGGAAAGAAATTTACCGGTCTCCGCGTACAGCCGGGCGATGTACGAGGAAATCGTCAGGATGAAGAGCAGAAGGGCGATCGCTATTCCGGAAATGAGGCTCATGGCTTGCCGCCTCTGGGCATGCGCCGCCTGGCGGGCCGACTGCGTTCTTCTAAAGTGCGCTCCACTAAACTGCGCTCAACTAGGCCAGCAGGTAAAGCGAACTGCTTGCGCAGCAGGCTTTCGCGGCGCCGCATCTGCCCCCGATCGCGCTCATGATCATAACCAGCCAAATGCAATAGACCGTGCAGGATCAACACCTTAACTTCCATTTGTAACGTGTGCCCATGGTCCGCCGCCTGGACGGCCGCAGTCTGGAGAGAGATGGCCAAATCGCCACCCTGGCCGCAGTTCGTGGCCTCTGGCAGTGCGGGGAAGGAAAGCACATCGGTAGGCTTGTCCACGCCCCGAAACTGAAGATTCATCGCGCGTAGTTGTTTATCTCCGGTCAGGAGGACGGAGAAATCACCGGCCAGACCCAGTGCTTCTTTAGCCTTGACCAGAAACCGGTTCAGGTCACGCTTACCGAGAGCAGAGGCTGCCGGCAACTTCTTCGCTGAGGCAGCTTCGATAACGATCATCTTGCCATGAGACTACGTTGCCGCGAGGCTCTGATGAGAATTATCAGGCATCCAACCGGTTGTTTTTGAGAAGCCTACTGCGGTTTGGGCGCGGATTTGGTTGGAGCGCCCTCTCGCAGGTTGAGCGGCAGTTCCCTCTGCGCCCGGCCGAAGCTATCGTATGCCCGGATGACCCGTTGTACGAGGTGATGACGAACTACATCGCCATCTTCAAAATGGCAGAAACGGATACCATCCACACCACGCAGAATCTCAACGGCCTCGACCAGGCCGCTCTTCTTGGGGTTGGGCAAATCGATCTGGGTTACGTCACCGGTGATGACGGCTTTGGAATTGTTGCCCAGCCGGGTGAGGAACATCTTCATCTGCTCGCTGGTCGTGTTCTGCGCCTCGTCCATGATAATGAAGGCGTCGTTGAGCGTCCGCCCGCGCATAAACGCCAGCGGAGCCACCTCGATCACATTGCGCTCCAGCATCTTGTCCACGCGGTCCTGCTCCAGCAGGTCATAGAGCGCGTCGTAGAGCGGACGGAGATAGGGATCCACTTTTTCTTGTAGCGTGCCGGGCAGAAAGCCCAGGCGTTCGCCGGCTTCGACCGCGGGTCTCACCAGGATGATGCGGCTCACCTTCTTGGCCAGCAGCGCGGAAGCGGCCATGGCCACCGCCAGGTAGGTCTTGCCCGTGCCCGCCGGGCCGACGCCAAAGACCATATCGCATTCCTCTATGGCTTCGAAGTAGCGCCTCTGGTTGATGGAACGGGGCTGGACCATACGCTTGATACCGGCGGAGCGTTGCTTACCGCTTTCCACCAACCCGCGCAGGGTCACCGCCGGGTCGGCCGTCACCAACTTGAGCATGCCATGCAATTCGCCGTTGCACAGCAGGGTACCGTTGCGCCGCAAATGCTCATAATCGGCAAAAACCCTTTCGAAACGGGCAATCGCCTCCGGGGAGCCCTCCACGTGCAGAGCATCGGAACGCAAATCGATGCGGACGTGCAGGTTTTGCTCGAGTAGCCTCAGATTCTCATCGCGAGTCCCAAAGAGGGGCTCCAGTTTGGGCGTGATTTCCAGCGCTTTTTTCATCAAGCGGAGAAATGA
>Ga0302325_10024300_pt1 | contig 12607 bp, 8 predicted proteins | sample Palsa_T0_2_FD_201948 | JGI IMG/M metagenome (GOLD analysis project Ga0302325, IMG submission 201948) | Peat permafrost microbial communities from Stordalen Mire near Abisko, Sweden - Palsa_T0_2 | ecosystem: Environmental > Terrestrial > Soil > Palsa > Peat permafrost | place: Sweden: Abisko...
TGGTCGAGCATGATGGCTACGTGATCGAATTGAAACGACTCGATCCGGGCGAAAACAACTGCAGTGTCCTCAAACCGTACGGAGTTTTCGCGGTCATCGCGCCCTTCAACTTCCCGGTGGCGCTGACCACGGGCATGATCGCGGGCGCGCTAACCGGGGGCAACACGGTGGTCTACAAGCCGTCGAATGACACGCCCTACACGGCGCACTACGTGTATCAGATGTTCGCTTCGGCCGACCTACCCGACGGCGCGATGAATCTGCTCACCGGACGCGGCTCGGTGGTGGGCGAGGCGCTCATCAACGATCCGGCGATCGACGGGTTGGCTTTTATCGGATCCAAGGAGGTCGGCTTCCACATCATCAAGCACAGCTTGTTGAACTATCCGCGGCCCTGCATCGCCGAGATGGGCGGCAAGAACCCGGTATTGGTGATGGAGTCGGCCGACCTGGACAAGGCCGTGATAGGCACCGGCCGGGCCGCCTTCGGCTACAGCGGCCAGAAGTGCAGCGCGGCCTCACGCGCCTATATTCACGCGGCTGTTTACGACGAGTTCGTGGGCCGGTTGGTCGAGTACACGAAAACGCTGAAGGTCGGTGATCCGACGTTGGCGGATACATTCATGGGGCCGGTGATCAACGAGACTGCCTACCGGATGTTTGTCGAGGCAGCGGCAGTGGTTCGCCGGGACGGAAGGCTGCTGGTTGGAGGTTCGGCCATGACCGAGGGTGATAACCAGTACGGCTATTTCGTCGAGCCGACCATCGCCGAACTCCCGAACGACCATCGCTACTTCAAAGAGGAGCTGTTCCTACCGTTCCTCAGCGTTAGCAAGGTCGGCTCGCTGGACGAGGCACTTGCACTGGCCAACCAGAGCGAGTTCGGGCTCACGGCGGGCATCTTCAGCGAGGATGAAGGCGAGAATCGACAGTTTCTGGACAAAATGCAGGCCGGCGTGCTCTATGTCAACCGCCGGGCCGGCGCCACGACCGGGGCCTGGCCAGGAGTTCAGTCGTTCGGCGGCTGGAAAGGCAGCGGCTCGACGGGTAAATCGGCGTTAGGGCCGTATTATGTCAGTCAGTTCATGCATGAGCAGAGTCAGACTGTGGTGAAGTAGGTCGTTTTCGTCACCGCAGAGGCGCGGAGGGAGCAGAGAAGCGCAAAGGGAATTGTTGGACTCAAGTATCCGCCCTCGGTACCCCGTGTTTCTCAAACGGTTGGAACCCGGCTGGCTGCTGGCTCGGTCGGCGCACTCACTGAATCATTGGCCCGCTCTGGCTCGTCCAGACCGAACCGATTGACGACACGTTTAAGGCCTTTCGTCACGACTTCTACGTTGAAGTTGATTAGGAGTCCGAGTTAGTGTCCGCTCAGACGAAGGTAGGTTAGTAACTGTGCCTGATGGATCGGCAGGAGGGCGTCCACAGGTTTAAGCTCGATCACGACGGTACGCTCGACAATGAGGTCGATTCGTAGGTCCGCGGCCACAGCGCGGCCTCTATACACAACCGGCACCCTCACTTCAGATGCATAGTCGAGTCCGCGCTCTTGAGAATCCCCTTGGCAAGGCATTCCTGGTAGACGCCCTCGAGCAATCCCGGCTCAAGGGTTCGGTGAACCTGGATCGCGGCGCCGATGACCTGCCTGGAGATGCCATTCGCGGCAGCTTCTGAGCGTGCACTCGTCTCAAGATCGACGCCCTTCAGCTTAGGAACGTCCTTCATATCCTCCGCTCCTCTGCGGTCCAGCGCGCTCCCCGCGTCTCTGCGGTATCTCTTTGCTCCATCGTAGGAACTCGCTACCCCTGCGGCAACCCCGCTTCCTCCTCCTCCTGCTTTACCGTCTTCTCAAGCCAGATCTCCTCGTTCGCCTTGATGCTCTCCAGTTGCGCCTCCGCCGTTCGTTGAGCCGCGTTGGGTGAAATGTGGTGGATTTCCTCGAGCTGGCGGAGGATGGCGACCATGACGTCGTCCTGGGCCTGGAGGTGGTTAAGGACGGCGTGGATGCGGGCGTCGGCGCGGATGTTGACGCAGTAGTCGTGCTCAGCCGCGAGTCGATCCTTGTCGGATTGGCGGTTCTGGCTCATCATGATGAACGGCGCGGCGTAAGCCGCCTGGAAGCTGAGCATGAGGTTGAGCAGGATGAACGGGTACGGGTCCCACGGCTTGAAGACCAGCTCAACCACGTTGAAGAGTATCCAGCAAAAGAGCAACGTGGACTGGATGATGATGAATCGCCAGGATCCCATGTTCTTAGCCACGGCATCCGCGATCTTCTGGCCCAGTGTCATCGAGTCATCGTGAAGCTGGTTTACCGATCTCACCCTCTGCATCGAACCAGGCTCGAGCATTGTGCGCAGGTGGTCGGTCGCGGCATCAATGGTTGTGGTGTGCGCTTTCGGGGGTGTGGACGTTGCCATGGTTGTCTCCTCGGTTTGGTTCGTCGCATTCATCGAAGGATCGCTAAGGCCACGGTATCAGATTGTCTGTGGCCGGAGGCTGGTGGCCGGAAGGCGGTGGCTGTGGTTGGCGCCGGCGGCGATGCGGCCGCCCGGTCTGAGGGCAGTTTGACGCCGTGGACAATGGCGCTTGGGTGGGTGCTGGTCGAACCAGGCGTGATGGAGCGCGAGCACGATGTCCGCGACCGAGCTCCGACGTCTCGCCGCCGGACATGGGCGGCTAATGTCCCTTCGCTGACAAGCAAACAGTCCCGGCCGTGAAAGTCGGGACTGTTCTGTGATTCAGTCGATCACGGAACCCACATGTAGACGTCGGGGGTCAACTTGAGCGGCTTATTTTCGGAACTGGCGGCTAGTTTGGTGGGCTTAGTGCTGGTGTACAGATAGATCGGGTTCTTGCCCGTGAAGAATAAGCCCTCGCCTAACTTGACGATCTGCCAGCCGGTCGTAGAGCTGTAGTCAGTGAACGCGAAGCAGACCGCCTTCTTGGGCGCGCCGGCAGGGCAGACTTGATCGCGGATGACGAAGTTATCCGCGTGCTTGGAATTGCCCTGGAGGCCGACTGCGATGCCCTTCGCGGTCTGACCCGGAATCGTCCTGCCGGTCAGCCACTTCTTTGACTTCACGGCGTCGCAAATTTGGGTTTTGCTGTGCATGGCGGCGCAGCCGACCAGCAGCGCCCCGCTTCCCGCGGGCGTCAGGAGGGAGATCAAGCCGGCGACGTCGGTTGATTGAACCGCGAACGCATAAGTGTGACCCCCCTTAGCGGCGAACGGGTATGAGCTGCTCTGCGATTGGCCGACCACCCCATAAGCGCTGCCATCAATGGATGCATGGATCTGGGAGAGACCCAAGGGTACCGGACCCGACGTTGTCCACTTCAGATCAACCTTGCCGACGCCGGCCGAGGTCGCCGTTGGACTTAAGGTCGGGGCGGTAGCATCAATGGTTTGCGTCGTTGTTGCCGTGCGTATCGGCGGGTTGTAGTCGAAGAAAACCTGGGCCGACTCGCCGATGGCGGTTCCTGTCGCAAGACCGGATTTGGGGCTGGCGCTGAAGCTGACCCACGCTTCCCCATTGGGAGGTGACGAATCGGGAGGCAGGTCGATGCTGGGCAAGGTCCAGGTGACCGTGCCGGTGGCAGGGTCGAAGCTGAATTCCGTCCCTGGGAACGAGGATGCGCCGGGCTGGACGCTGTTGGGATCGAGATTGGGGCTGAGATGCAGCTTGACCTCGATGTTGTACGCGGGGGCCGAGGCCGTGGGCTTGTTGTAGAAGTCAACTCGGTAGGTGATCGGCTGGGACTGGATCCAGTCGCTCGTTCCTGTCCCCGCGGGAATCGCCGTGATCTCATTCGGGTCTTCGGAGGTAACGATCTTGTGGGCGTTGTGGAAGAACTTGTAGATGTCCCAGATCGAGCCGATTCCGGGATCCTGGGCGGTGAACGCTCCGGCAGCATCTTTAGTCAGGCCGGCCGTAGCCTGCAGGTTTTGCTGCAGTTGGGTCGAGCCCAGAGTGGAACTGGTGCCCGACTCGGTGGTCTGACCCAGTCCATTGGTCACGGTGAGAAAGTCGTTGCTATTGGGGTCATTGGGATCGTCCCGCCGGGCATCGCTGGTCGACGGCTTCACGAAGCCGGTCGCCCCGATCGGAGAGAAGGCCATGTCTGACGCGACCAGGGTCCCCTGTGACGTGGCCTCGAGGTAGGGGAATCCGGCGGCCTGCACCTTGCCCGACGGTGAGTTTAACGTGACGTCTCCGGACAATCCGCCGAGCCACTGATCGAGCCCCGAACCACTGGTTGAATCGTTCCAGACGGAGCCGACAGACCAGGTTGAGTTGGTGCCGGAGCCAGACACGGAGGCATCGCCGACATCCGCTGTCTCGCCACCACCGAACGACACGGCTCCGCCGACCGCCACCGGAGGTGCTGTTCCCGTCTGGTACGAGGTGGTCGTTCCACTGCCGGCGGCGGCATTTTCCAGAGCGCCGAAGCTTGCGCCCATGTAGTCGTTGTCTCCCGCCAGGCTGCTGCCAAGCGTGAAGTTAGCCAGCGACTCCGCGGCACTCTGACCAGACGGACCGGCGGAGCTCGGAGGCGCCATGGTGTCGGATTGCGGCGCGGGCGCAGGCGTCGAGATTAAGTCGTTCTGCTTAGCCTCATAGTTCAGGGTCTGTCCCTCGGCCAGGGATCGAGCGAAGGTCCCTATCACCTGCGCTGTCGTCGGGTTGACATCGCCAAGGTATGTGGCCTGTTGTGCAGAAGTTAGTTGCTCGATATCCCCGATCGCGCTCGTGTAGTCACCCATTCCATCCGCGATGCCAGCGGCGAGTTTGGCCGAGTTGCTTTCACCGGCTATCGCGGTCCATTCGGACGCGGTCAACTGCCCCGCGACCGTGGGAGCAACCGATATGGACTCGCCCACGGGGACGGTGGCGGGGTGACCGGTGCAGCCAAAGACGTCGCATGGCGAGACGGTGTAGGTCCAGGCGACGCTGGCGCTGGAAGCGGCCGACACGGCCACGGCCACGTATGAGTACCAAGCGCCGTTGCTGTCCTGTCCGGACGCAAGCACCTGCGCCGCGGGGGCGGCGGCGGCATCAAAGACCGGAGTGTCCTCAATCGCCGGGGAAAAGGTGAAGAGCAGGATGGCGGTGGCGTCAACACTGCCGTCGTTGGTCACGGTCCAGACATGAGTGGTCATGATGCCGGGCACGTCGTTGATGATGTCGCTGGTTTGAATCGCTTATTGAGGTCTTCATTAGCCCTTGCTCCTTGCTCGCTCTTCTCTGCCAGGTCACCCGACGGTATTGAGATGCCACGATTGAAGTATGGTCCGCACGTGACGTGCATTTCCAATCGCTCACCATATACACGCACCAGCGTCCGGCAAATCGTTAGAATCGCAGGTGACAACTCTCACGGCGGAGGCCGCCTCCGCCCCGTCGACCCCGGTCACTTACTACCTGTCCGATCTTGTCGGCATCGCGATATGCGGTGACTCCGGGGACCGGATCGCGCAACTTCGCGATCTGATCGTTCGGGTCGGAGCCGGGACATACCCGTCTGTGACAGGGCTCGTCACGCGTTCCAACTGGAAGTCCTTCTTCATTCCTTGGGACCAAGTCGATCGACTGAGCGCCGAGGGGTTCCACTTGAACTCGACCCAGGTGAATCTGCACCCGTTTCACCGGCGCGAGGGCGAGATGCTGCTGGAGCGGGATGTGTTGGACAAGCAGGTGGTCGACATCAAGGGCCACCGCGTAGTCCGCGCCAACGACATCCGATTGGTCTACCGTCCGCCACGGCCCACCAAATCGCCAGCCGGGCCCCGGCCGCGACTATTCATCATCGGCATCGACGTGGCTGCCCCCGCGTTACTGCGCCGGCTCCTACCAGGTGGAGTGAGGTCACGGGTGCAGCGCGGGACGGTCATCGACTGGCGTGACATTGAGCAACTGGCCAGCGAGACGCCGGGCGTGCGTCTGAAGATCGATCACAAAAAGTTAAGTAAGCTGCATCCGGCCGACTTGGCAAGCATCATAGAAGAACTGACGTCCAGCCAAGGGCAAGAGGTGATCCAGCATCTCGATGACGAGACCGCGGCGGACACCTTCGAGGAGATGACGGAGGAGCTGCAGGCCGACTACCTCGAGCACATGGACGAAGAGCGAGCCGCGGACATCCTGGAGGAAATGAACCCGGATGACGCCGCCGACGTGCTCGCGACACTCTCGGAGGAGAAGCGGCACGAACTTCTCAGTCGCATGGATCCCGACGAAGCAGAGGACGTAGCCGAACTGTTGCAGTACCAGCATGATGACGCAGGCGGCCTGATGACAACCGATTATGTGGCGGTTCCGGAAGACATGGTGGCGGCGCAAGTGATCGAATTCATCCGCAGCCTCGAAGACGTTCCCGATGTCATCCACTACGTCTACGTCGTCGATAACCTCGAACACGAGAAGTTGCTGGGGATCACCGATCTTCAGGCGATCCTGCGCGCACCTCCGGATGAGCCTATCGACGACATCATGAAGCGAGACTTTCAGACCGTCCCGCCGGACGAGGACGCCGAAGAGACGGCGAAGATCATGTCGGAGTACAACCTACTGGCGCTGCCGGTGGTGGACGAGGAACGCAGGTTGCTCGGAATCGTGACCGTGGACGACGCCATGGAGCTGCTTTTGCCGGATCAGTTCCGTAAGCAAGTGCCGCGGGTTTTCAGCTGAGTGGCGAGTTACAGGTTTGGTGGGCGTCTCAATATAGAGGCGCACGGGGAGTTGGGCGCTGGCTCGGTTATTGAATTGCTGAGCGGGTTGAGGTGAAGGGTCGGAGCCCCTGATCCACATTGTGGGCCGCCCCCTATGCGGAAGATCCGGTGAGACTCCGGGCCGGGACGCCTTCGCGGGTGGGAGTGCACGCATGGCTTGCGGGTCAAGGCTCGAAATTGGTGCCGGCATGAGTTCGTTCCTCGAGCGAGCGCATGTGCGACCCAGGAGTGGCCGGGGGCGGCGTAGTAGGCGGCCCTCTTGGCCGCGGTCTCCGCGCGGTGGTGCTCGTAGTAGGCGGCCTTCTTTGAAGTGTGTCCTGCCCGCCGGCTGCCGCGGCGCGAGGGCTGGGGGTGCCGATGGTCAGGGAACGTGCGCTGCGCCAATTTCGTTCGGGCAGGACGTATTCGCCCGAAGGTTGCAGTCGGCCCACACGACCACGTTCCCCGCGTTCGGGATGTGCGTCGTGCTCGGCCCGGTAACGCGTGAGATGAGATAGTTCTCCCCCGTCGACAAGTCACGCACCATCAGACCTGAGGTGAAGCCGAACTGCCAGCCGAGCGCCTCGCTGCTCATGAACGGCTCGGAGTCGCACGCGGGCCACGGCAGGTACTTTGGATCAGAAGCCATCGGCACAGGGCTGCCTGTCGAGGCGTCAAGGGTCGAGGGGTCGTAGTCGCCTATCGGAGGGCTCGCGTTAACTAGGTCACCGGCCGCAGGCTCCAGATTCATACTGCCCGGGGTGACCGAGAGGAATGACGGTTTCTCGTATAGGGCGTTAGATCCATACTCGTAGTTTGGAGACGAGCCCTGCGGCGACTCGCCGTAGTAATCATTCGAATCGACCCCGGAGTATTGTGGCGACCCGTTCCCGTCGCAGAAGACGTCGAACTGTCCGGACCAGACGTGGTCTCCGCTTCCCACGCGGAAGACGTTCTCGTAGACGTCCACGATTGGATTCGTCCCGGACGCCGCCTGCAACTCCTCGCCTGCGTCCTCATAAAACGAATTGTTCTCGATCACGTTCGTACAGTCGCAGTTATAGGTGGTGAACCAGTTGAGTTGGATTCCGGGCCCGTCATTGAGCGAGATGGAGTTGTCTTCGACGAACGCGCCCCAGTTGAGCTGGATCCCGCCTGACCCGTTTTCGGATATCTCATTGTTTTCCAGGACGACGGCGTTGGAAGTCAGGTCGCCTTCGCCGGTGCCCGTGTTCGACCCGAAGCCGGCATTGTTGTCGATGGTGTTACCGGATATCGTCTCTGGGTACGCTGGGTAGTTGCTGCTGGCGGTGCTGATATAGATTCCGTCGCCTGACGAACCGGAGAGCGAATTCTCCTGGACCGTCTCGTTTCCCGCGCCGAGGTACAGGTCTTCAGAGCCGCTCGAGGAGAACTCACGGCAGTTGGTGATCGTGTTGCCCTCGATGTTCATGTACTCGGCATACGAGACAAACACGCAGTTGAACGCCGAATCTTCGACCGTTAGGCCGTCAAGCGATATGCCGGACTCGGACTGCGGGACGGGCAACGCCGTCGACTGGTAGCTAACCGTGAACTCGCCCGTCGTCATGGTGGGCGTCACGCACGAGCCCGAGCACCCGGTCGTTCCGACGCCGTAGACGTCCATGTCCCGGACGTCGACCCACTGGCTGTCCCACACCAGCACGAGCGGTGACTCCTGCTCCGTGGTGCTTGCATTTGGGGCCCTCTCAAAGGTCGACACACCATAGTTGTCGGGATCCTCCTGGATCACTATCGGTGTGTCCTCGAAGCCAACGGCATCGATAACCTGCATCGCGGTGCAGGTCGTAGACGTGCTGTCGCAGGAGGTAAAGCCGGTGCCGCTCGAGGTGTAGCTCATGGTGCCCGACCACGTCCCGGGCTCGAGATACACGTCCACTTCGGCCGGGGGCCTCTGCGTTCTCAGCGTGTAGCGCAGCCGGCTGCGGACGCGAGATCGTTGGTCACATGGTAGAGTGTCAGACAGGCTGTGGCGGCAGAAAGGCAGTCGTTCGAGTCGCTGCCTGCGGGTGACACATAGAACGGTCCCGTGCTTGCGGCGAGTGCCGGGCCCGGCGACAGGACGACCGCAGACAGAACGATGACAAATGCGGATGCGACAGCTATGAGACGCCTTGCCACGATATTTCCCCTCCAGGTAATCGCGGCGTGCCCGGCTACCCTCAACTCCCGGTCGCGCCGCCACCGAATAGTGCATCCCACTAAAAGGGTTTTCGCATAGTCCCTACAGGGCGGCTTGGACGCCGGCGACGGCTGCACTCGCGTATGCGTAGCCGTCGGCAATCAGCCGGACGGTGTGCCGAAAGTCACGGCCGTCGTAGATGTCACCCAGCGGCGGCCGCAAGCGGTGAACGGTGAGGCCCTGGGTCCGGGCGCGATCTACCACGAGGCCAACCCAGGCAGTGGCGGCGAGTTGCCCACTGCGATCCATGGTGGATCCGCGAACGCCGTCGCCATAGGCAAAGTCGCTGGAGTCTACAGCGTAGATCTCCGTCGCGCCCAGGCGCATCGCGGTCGGAATCGGAAGGAACTCGACGACAGCCCCATCGACGTGGAGATCATCGCCGATTCGCTGGGGAGGAAACAGCCCGGGCACTGCGGTGCTGGCCTTCAAGGCGGGGCTTATCGGTCCTCGGTCATGAGCGACAACGGCGCCATCGGAAAGGCGCACCGTTACGACAGTAAGAGGGAAACGCGCCTGCTCGAATACCCTGCTGCCGAAGTTGAGATCGAGGACCCGTCCCCAGGAGTCAATGGGGTGGACATGCCCCTTGCGAAAGAGATTATACGCGTAGTGGGCGGGGGTACCGGGAAAGACACGACGTTTGGTGAGCCCCCGCCAAACGCTCTCTAGATCGTCAAGACCGTCTGGGTCGAGCGCCAACCATGCACCGTTAACCGCCCCAGCCGAAGCGCCGACGACCATGTCGGGCCGAATCCCTCGTTCCAGGAGGGCGCGCAAGACGCCAACCTGTGCGGCCGCGCGCGCGCCGCCGCCCGAGAGCGCGAAGGCTATGGGCATCCGGATCCCCACATGGGCGATGATAGCTGGTGGCAGCGGGTGGTCGCCTCTCGGTCTTTGGCCGGCGGTCCTGATTGCTCGCTTGACTCAATATCCGGCTATGGGACCAGGCTTGATCTTGGCGCAGTCGCGGGGTGTAAGCAGCAGCGGCAAAAGCGGCTTCTGACTGAAATCCAACGCACTGGCGATGCTGTTGGCCGAGGCGTCCATGGCACTCATGTGGGGCAAATGGAATTGATCCTCGATGTACTTGAGCACCGAATCGAAGCTGTACATGGTGTGATCGATGTAGTGAGAGCGGGCATAGGGCGAGATGAAAATGGCAGGCACTCGCGGGCCGAAGTAGAGTGGTCCATCGGTCGGCGGCGGGACGTGGTCGTAAAAGCCTCCCGAATCGTCCCAGGTAAGGACAATGAGCGTCGACTTCCAGAACTTGCTGCGCATGATTGCATTGATCTGTTCGACCGTCCAGTTCTCACTGCTGCACTCGCTTACTGGAGGGTGATCGCTCACGACGATGTCAGGAGTCAGCCACGTGATCTGCGCCAGATGGCCCTTTGCCACGTCTGAGGCGAACTGCATCTCGGGCAAGACATGGGTGGGCCAGAGGTTCGAATAGCGAATATTCCGAATGGAATCCAGTGTCGACCAGATGTACCCGATGTAGCCACGAGGAGCGGCATAGTATCGCCAGCTGATGCCGTGCTCCTGTGCCTCCTGTGCCAATGTCACGGCGTCGAAGCAGGGTGGAACCTCGGAATGTACGCCGTTGACGACCTTGTCGACGACAGTTCCGGGGTGTCCGTCGCAGCCCCAGCTCCTAGGGTTGTACGACGACTCGACGGGATCGCCATCGATATTGAGGGAGGTCGAGGTTATCGTGACCAGATGATTGGGAAAGCTGCCGGCGGCCACCGTGGAGAAGAAATGATCGGCCAGCGTGAAGTGCTTGGCATACGACCAGTAATTGGGAATGTCTGACTTTGTATAGGCTGTGTCCACATAGTCGTGCCCGTTGACCACGGCCCGCGGAGCGAGGTAAAACTGGTTCATCTTGCCGTGGTTGATGGATTGAACGATAGTGTCGCGGCTATGGACCACATCGGGGGTGGACGGGTATTCGGTGTATCCGAGCGGGATGGTCTTATTCCCGACTCGCGCCGTCTTGGTTCCGTCCGCGCCGGGAAACCGGGCGAACATACTGTCAAAGGAGTGGTTCTCTTTGATCAGGAACACAACGTGCTTAATCGGGTCGGCGGGCGCCGCCGAAGTGGATATGGCCCCCGCCGCATTGGTCACGAGCGCGATGCCGACCCATCCCGCGACAGCGATGACTGCCAGAAGCAGAAAGGCCATGGGTCGGCTCATGTTTGAGGATACTGGGTTGGGATTTCAAGTTGGCAGGTTATCAGTTATCAAGTGGGTCGCTGGGATTGGAAGTTGCCACGGCAATCCAGTTCAACGTCGGAGAAAGCGCGAGACCTCGTTTCCCAGAGCGTTCCTGGGCGCGATGTACCTTGCCGCAGGCGACAGCTTCGCAAGCTCTGGGCTCGGCCGCAGGGTTGAGCGACCACCATTCCGAGGGCCTTCGGCGGATGCAGTCGTTCCCGTGCGTCCGCACAATAGCGTGCAGCCGGGTTGCACATTCCGGACAACTTGACAACTTGATAACTTCCAGAACTCATTCACGCTTCGCAACCGAGGCCCTCGTTATCCGTCACATGGATTACGGGGAGGCTGACCGCATCTTGACGCTGTACACGCCTGACCACGGGAAGCTCCACGCGATCGCCAAGGGTGTGAGGCGATCCAAGAGCCGAAGCGCCGGCCACCTCGACCTTTTCAGTCGGACTTCGGTACTCATTGCACAGGGCAGAAATCTCGGGGTCGCCAGCCAAGCACAGTTGCTGGAACATTTCGACGGGCTGCGCACCAACCTGACGGCCTCGGGTTACGCCCATTACGTCTGCGAACTGATTGACTCCTTTGTCCCGGATGGACTGGCCAATCGCGTTCTCTACCACCAGCACGTGTCTACGCTTCGGAACTTGGCGGCGGGGCAGTCAATCCTGACCGTGCGAGCCTTTGAGCTATCGCTGCTCGACGCGGCCGGTTACCGACCCGAACTGCATCACTGTCTCGGTTGCGGGAGCGAGATCGTGCCCGGGAAAAACCACTTCAGCGTGGCGCTCGGCGGTGTTCTTTGCCCAGATTGTGTGGCTGACGACATTGGCGCAAAAGCAATCTCTGACCCCGCTCTCAAGCTACTGCGCAACCTCCAAATCAATCCGACCCAGGTCCTGAAGCTAGAATCGGTGGATACTCGGGTGGGCCGGGAAATCGAAACCCGACTTCACGAGTACATCTCGTACCGGCTGGAGCGGCGGCCGAAAAGCGTTTCGGTGCTCGAGCGAATCGAGAGCCGGTTAGCCGGCTAACGCCCTATGCGGCGATCGCGCGAAAACTGAGGGAGGCTGTCGTCAGCAACGAACCGCACACCGTGAGCCTGGACAGAATCGCGGCGCTGGCCAAGCGCCGTGGATTTGCGTATCCCAGCAGTGACATCTACGGCGGACTGAATGGCTTCTGGGATTTCGGCCCGCTCGGAGTAGCGCTACGCGACAACATCAAAGGAATGTGGTGGCGGGCGATGGTTGAGAGCCGCGACGACATCGTTGGTCTCGACTCCGCGATCATCCTGAATCCGGCGGTCTGGCGCGCTTCGGGTCACGTGGACAGATTCACCGATCCCATGGCGGACTGCACGGCGTGTCGCAAGCGCTGGCGGGCCGACGACATCCCTCAGCCCGGGATATGTCCTGCGTGCGGCG
>Ga0302325_10024303_pt1 | contig 12606 bp, 11 predicted proteins | sample Palsa_T0_2_FD_201948 | JGI IMG/M metagenome (GOLD analysis project Ga0302325, IMG submission 201948) | Peat permafrost microbial communities from Stordalen Mire near Abisko, Sweden - Palsa_T0_2 | ecosystem: Environmental > Terrestrial > Soil > Palsa > Peat permafrost | place: Sweden: Abisko...
CACTCGACTGGGTCGGCGCGACCGCCCGCACCAAGGACGCGGGAATCGACGACTACCTCGATGTGATCGACCGCGCGGTCGATCACATCGGTGGCTCGGTGAACCTGATCGGCGACTGCCAGGGCGGCTGGCTAGCGACGATCTACGCCGCGCTGCGCCCAGAGCGGGTGAACACGCTCACGATCGCCGGCGCGCCGATCGACTTCCACGCCGGCGAGCCGGTCATCCACGCGGCGCTCAGATCGCTCGCGCCGGGCGGGAACCTCGCCTTCTACCGCTGGCTCGTCGCGGCGGGAGGTGGGGTGCTGCGCGGCGAGCACATGCTCGCCGGCTTCATTGCGATCCAGCCCGGGAACGAGATCGCCCGCCAGCTGCAGCTGCTGGCGAACATCGGCGATCCCGCTCACGTCGAGCGCTACCGCGAGTTCGAGGACTGGTTCAAGCACACCCAGTCGATCCCGGGTGCTTTCTACCTATGGATCGTCGAGCACCTGTTCCGTGACAACGAGCTGATCGCCGGAACACTCGAAATCGGATCAGAGCGCGTCGACCTGGGCCGGATTCAGTGTCCGTTGAACCTACTCGCGGGGGCCACCGACCACATCACGCCACCGGACCAGGTTTTCGCGCTTGCAGACCATGCCGGCACATCGCCCGGAGAGATCGTTCGCGACACGACGGCCGGTGGGCACCTCGGTCTGTTCATGGGCCACGAGGCGCTACGCGATCATTGGCCGCCGCTGCTGGCTGCCGTGCGGGCCCGGTCGTAGCTGCATCACCTGGCGCTCCAGCCCTGGTCCATGATCACCGGCGCGCCGGTGAACGCACGTCCGTCGGGGCCGAGCAGAAACGCGACGGTCGCGGCGACCTCCTCGGGCTCGATCAACCGCTTGACGGCCTGCGGTGCCAGGATCACTTCCTCCAGCACGCGGTCCTCGCTCAGGCCGTGCGCCTTTGCCTGGTCGGCGATCTGGCCCTCGACGAGTGGAGTGCGCACGTAGCCAGGGCAGACCGCGGTGGCGCTGATCCCGTGCGGCGCGCCCTCCAGCGCGAGCGTCTTGACGAGCCCCAACACGCCGTGCTTGGCCGACACGTAGGCGACCTTGTACGGCGAGGCGACCAGTCCGTGCACCGAGGCGATCGCGACGAAGCGACCGCTGCCGGATGCACGCAGATGTGGCCACGCGTAGCGGGCGAGCAGGAACGGGCTCGTCAACAGCAGCGCGATCAGTGCGTCCCAGCGATCCTCGGAGAACTCCTCGATCGGCGCGACGTGCTGAAAGCCCGCGTTGGGGATCACGGCGTCCAGCCGGCCGAACCGCTCGACCGCCATGGCGACCGCATCGCTGTTGCCCGCGCGCGTCGTGAGGTCGGCGCGGAAGACCACGTCACCGCGGACGTCGGCAGTCAGCACGTCCCAGCCGTCGCGCTCGAGGCGTGCCGTGATCGCTGCTCCGATCCCGCTCGCCGCGCCCGTGACGAGCGCGACGCGACGCTCGCCGCTCACATGTCCATCCCGCCGTTGACACCCCAGATCGCACCGGTGATGAACGAGGATTGGTCGGCAACGAGAAAGTGCACGACCCGCGCGATCTCGTCCGGCCTTCCGAGCCGCCCGACCGGGATCTTCGCCTTGATTCCGTCCAGCACCTTCTCGGGGATGTGCTCGAGCATCTCGGTGGCGATGAAGCCGGGGGCGACCGTGTTGACCGTGATCCCGATGCCGTCCTCCTCGAGCTTCCCGGCGCGCTTGAGCTGATGCGCAGCCTCGAGAGCCAGCGTCTTCGTCAGCCCGAACAGCCCGGACTTCGACGCCGCGTAGTTGGCCTGGCCGATGTTGCCCATCTCACCGATGATCGAGGAGATGTTGACGATCCGCCCCGAGCCGCGCTCGATCATGTGCGGGAGCACTGCCTGGCTCATGAAGAACGCCCCGGACAGGTTGACCGCGAGCACCTTGTACCAGTCTTCGTCGGTCATCTTCAGGACGGTCTTGTCGATCGTGATCCCGGCGTTGTTGACGAGGATGTCGAGCCGCCCGTGCTGGTCGATCACTTCGTCGACGGTCCGCCGGCAGTCCTCCGCCGAGCCGATGTTGCCCTGGTGGATGCTGCCTTTCAGGCCCTTGCCTGTGAGTCCGCCGATGAACGCTTCGGCCGTTTCACGATCACGGCTATAGCCGGCTGCCACGTCCGCGCCCTGTTCGGCCAGGCTGTGGCAGATCGCCGCTCCGATCCCCCGGGTCCCTCCGGTGACGAACGCGACTCGGCCGTGCAAGCGGGAGCGTCGGACGGTTGACTCGGTTGGGCTCGCAATCACTGACATTTCTTTCTCCTTAGCACTTGCTCAATGTCCCGAGCGATCGCTCAACCAGTCCGCGAGCTCGGGCCAGATCTCATGTTTGGCCTTTGAACCGGCCATCAGTCCGATGTGTCCGCCTGGCCGGTCCAGATGGGTGACGTCCTCGCTCGACACCAGCTCGAGCAGCGGCACCGTCCCGGCCGGTGGAGCGATGTGGTCCGCGCCGGCGGTCACCACGAGCAGGTTCTGCTCGATCCGCGTCAGGTCGACGCGGTCGCCTCGCAACCGCACGCGACCCGCGACGAGCCGGTTCTCTTTGTACATCCAGGTGATCCACTCGCGGTATGCGCGTGAGGGGAACGGCGGGTTGTCCGCGACCCACTTCGCCATCGATTGATAACCGGCCCGTGGGTCCTTGCCATCGAGGAGGCTCTCGAACAGCCGTCGGTAGGTCGTCACGTAGTTGGCGACCGGCTTCATCAGCTTGTTCGCCAAGTCAATCCCCGCGCCGGGAACCGCGGGATAGCTGTCAGCGATCAGATCGACGTCGAACTCGTCGTGGCCGACCCAGCGCGCGTACAGCGAGTCGCTGGGGTCGATCGGCGTGGTCAATAGAACGGCGTTGCGAACCGCACCCACCGGATTGAGCGCGCAGTACATCGCGCACAACGTCCCACCGATGCACCAGCCGAGCAAGGTCAGCTCCTCCTGGCCCGAGGCCAGCAGCGTCTCCCGCACAGCCCAATGCAGCTCGTCGCAGACGAACTCGGCGAGCCCCATCTCCGAGTCCTCGTCACCCGGTACGCCCCAGTCGACGAGGAACACGTCAAACCCCTCCGCGAGCAGGAACTCGACGAACGAGTTGCCGGGCCGCAGGTCGAAGATCTCGGGGCGGTTGATCAATGCGAACACGAGCAACACCGGGATCGCGTGCTCGCGGCGGCTCGATCGGTACCGGTACAACGTCGTGCCACGGTGGGTCCACACGACCTCCCGCGGCGTCTGACCAATCGAGGCGTCGGGGACCGTCAAGATCACGTTCGCGAAATCGAACGCGGCGCGCGGTACCCGGGCCAGCGTCCCGATCGCGCTCACGACGATGCCGCCGGCGTCCGCTTGCGCCGGGTGTCGGTCGCGACGACGGACGATCCGTTCGCGGACGCCTGGCCGCGTGCGAGCTCGTCGCGCAGCTGCTCTACTTCCTGCAACAGCCGTTCCAACTTGTCCTCGGTGCGGTGTAGCTGGCGGGCCAGGCGTGTGACGTCGGCTCGCCCGGCGAGACGCAGGTTGCGGAGCACGAGATCGGCGATCTCGGAGGAGATCCGGGTGACGGCCGCGACGTTCTCGGCGCTGCGCGCCAGCAACATGCCGAAGCTCGGCTTGGACACCAACTCCTCGAACGCCTCCGCCGTACGAGACTCCGCCTGCTCATACAGTTCATGGATCTGCGCGTCGGCCTTGGGATCGCTCGCTTTGGCCATTTGACTAGCCCTCCTTCGCCTGAGCGGCGACGACCTGCTGCGAGAGCTCGGCCATCACGGTCGGATCGCGCAGCGTTGTCACATCTCCGAGCGCACGTCCTTCGGCGATATCTCTGAGCAGTCGGCGCATGATCTTCCCGGAGCGGGTCTTGGGCAGATCGTCGCTCCACAGAATCCGCTTGGGCCGCGCCAGCTTGCCGATCTGGCCGGCGACGTGAGCACGGATCTGGGCCTCGATCTCAGGGGTGCCCTCGAGCTCTCCCTGGAGCGTCACGAACGCGACGATCGCCTGGCCGGTCAGCTCGTCCGACTGTGCGACGACGGCCGCCTCGGCGACCTTCTCATGGGCGACGATCGCGGACTCGACCTCGGCTGTGGAGAGCCTGTGGCCGGAGACGTTGATCACGTCGTCGATCCGCCCGACGATCCACAGGTAGCCGTCTTTGTCGCGGATCGCCGCGTCGCCGACGAGGTAGGTGTCGTTGCCGAAGCGTGAGAAGTACGTCTCGACGTAGCGCGCGTCGTCGCCGTACAGCGTCCGCAGCATCGCCGGCCACGGACGCTTGAGCACGAGCAGTCCCTGGCCCTGCTCGATGCTCTCGCCGGTCGTCTCGTCGACCACGTCAGCGGCCACGCCTGGAAGCGGGAACGTCGCCGAGCCGGGCTTGGTCTCCGTCAGCCCCGGAAGCGGCGAGATCATGATCTGGCCGGTCTCGGTCTGCCACCACGTGTCGACGATCGGGCAGCGTTCGCGGCCGATCACGACGTGGTACCACAGCCACGCCTTCGGGTTGATCGGCTCGCCGACCGTCCCCAGCAGCCGCAGGCTCGACAGGTCAAACGCGTTCGGGTGCTCAGCACCCCATTTCATGCACGCGCGGATCGCGGTCGGCGCGGTGTAGAAGATGCTCACGCCGTAGCGCTCGCACAGCTCCCACCAGATGCCCTTGTGCGGGTAGTCGGGGGCACCCTCGAACATCACGCTGGTGGCGCCGTTGCAGAGCGGCCCGTAGACGATGTAGGAGTGGCCGGTGACCCAGCCGACGTCCGCCGAGCAGAAGTACACATCGCGCTCGGGGTCGAGGTCGAACACGTACCGGTGCGTGGAGCTGACGCCGGTCAGGTACCCGCCGGTCGTGTGGACGATCCCCTTCGGCTTCGCCGTCGAGCCCGAGGAGTACAGGATGAACAGCGGATGCTCGGCCTCCATCGGCTCAGCAGGACAGACGGCCTCCGCGGCCGCGAGGATCTCGTCATAGAACAAATCGCGACCGGCGCTCATTGGCGTATCGATGCCGGTGTGACGCACAACGACGATGTGTTCGAGCGATTCGAGGTCGCCCATCACCGCGTCGACAGCCTCCTTGACCGGGGCTGTCTTTCCCTTGCGCCGGGCACCGTCAACGGTGATCAGCGCCTTCGCGTGCGAGACCTCCATCCGCTCCTTGACCGCTTCCGGCGCGAAGCCGCCGAAGACCACATTGTGCGGAGCCCCGATCCGCGCGCACGCGAGCATCGAGACCACGACCTCGGGGATCATCGGCAGGTAGATACCGACCACATCCCCTTTGCCGACGCCCAGGTCCTTCAGCGCGTTCGCGAGCCTTTGAACATCGCGGTGCAGCTCGGCGTAGGTGATCGCGCGCTGCTCGCCCTGCTCGCCGGCCCAGTGGAACGCAACGCGGTCGCCGCGGCCTGCCTCGACGTGCCGGTCCAGGCAGTTGTATGAAACGTTGAGCTTGCCGTCGGCGAACCACTTGTAAAAGGGCGGGTTCGAGTCATCGAGCACGGTCGTGAACGGCACGTCCCAGTGCAAGGTCCGCGCCTCCTCAGCCCAGAACGCGTCCGGGTCGAGATCTGCCTGGGCGTGCAACGACGACGCGTCATTGACGCTCTCGGCCGCGACGAACTGCGCCGGAGGCGTGAAGCGGTCCTGATGCAGGAGCTCCTCGAGGTGCCGCTCGAGCGGCTCGCCGGACAGCAGCACGGACGGCGAAGCGATCCCCTCGGCGGGTGTGTCGCTGGTGGACGAGTTCGTGTCATCGACGGTGGTGACCTTCATGGTGAGCTCCTTTGAATTGGCGCCTTGGAGCTGCCGAACGTCATCCCGGCGTCGACGGCGAGCGCTTGCGTCGGCCCGCTGAGCTGGTCGAGCGGGTCCGTGATGCAGATCGATATGTAGGCTCCTGACGCTGGCGTGCGGCGCTGACCTCTGCGAGATCGAAACGTCTTAGCGGCCGAGCGTGGGGGCCTGGTAGTGCCCGCCTTGGTTTAAAGCGGGCAGTTTGACCGTACCACACGCACAATCAGCCCTATTCGCGCGGCCGATGCCGGAGCGTATGCTCGGTGACGAGGCCGCGGATCAAGTCCGCCGGCCAACCGAGGAGGCTGTGATGGAAGATGCGGTAATCGTCAGCGCCGTGCGGACGCCGGTGGGCAGCTTCGGCGGGCAGTTCAAGGAAGTCCCAGCCACTGAGCTCGGCGCACACGCCGTGCGCGCGGCGCTCGAGCGGGCCGGGATCGCCGGCGAGGATGTCGACGAGGTGGTGCTCGGCTGCGTGCTCACCGCCGGGCTCGGACAGAACCCCGCGCGCCAGGTTGCGATCGGCGCGGGGATCCCGAAGGAGGTGCCGGCGACGACGATCAACATGGTCTGCGGATCGGGCCTCAAAGCGGTTGCGATCGCGTCGCAGATGATCCGCGCAGGCGACGTGGAGATCGTCGTGGCGGGCGGGATGGAGAACATGACGCGGGCTCCGTATCTACTGCCCTCCGGGCGCTTCGGCGCGCGGATGGGCGACGCTCAGCTGATCGACTCGATGGTCCATGACGGCCTGTGGGACGCGTTCAACGACATCCACATGGGGATCACCGCGGAGAACCTCGCTGAGCAGTACGGCATCGGTCGTGAGGAACAGGACGAGTTCGCCGCCGCCAGCCAGCAGAAGGCCGAGCGCGCGGTCGCCGCGGGGGCGTTCGTCGACGAGATAGTGCCGATCGAGGTTCCTGCGAAAGGCGGCACACGCACTGTTGACCGCGACGAGCATCCCCGCGCCGGAACGACCACCGACGGGCTCGCGAAGCTGCGCGCGGCGTTCCGCCGCGACGGCGGCACGGTGACCGCGGGCAACGCTTCGGGGGTCAACGACGGGGCGGCCGCACTCGTCGTGATGTCTGCGAGCAAGGCCGCGGCGCGCGGGCTGCCCACGTTCGGGACAGTCGAGAGCTACGCCTCGGTGGGGGTCGATCCGAAGATCATGGGCATCGGGCCCGTGCCCGCAGTACGCAAAGCGCTGGCCAGGGCTGGACTCCAGTTGAGCGACATCGACCTGTTCGAGCTCAACGAGGCGTTCGCGGCGCAGTCGCTCGCTGTGCTCAGAGAGCTCGACATCGACCCGGAGCGGATCAACCCCAATGGCGGCGCGATCGCCCTCGGGCACCCGATCGGGGCCAGCGGCGGCCGGATCCTCGTCACGCTCCTGCACGAGATGCGCCAGCGCAACGCGGGGCGCGGACTCGCCACGCTCTGCATCGGCGGCGGCCAAGGGCAGGCAGCGATCATCCGCAACGGCGCCCACCACTAGAGCGACAACGGCACCAACCTCCGATGCCAGAGCCCGGGCGCGTGGGACCTCCGCTGTATTTCTCGCACCCCGCTTGCCTCGAACACGAGACGACAGCGGGGCATCCCGAGCGGCCCGCACGGATCGCCGCCATCGAGCGCTCGCTGGGAGAGCGCGGATGGCTCGGCTACGACACGCGACAGGCCCCGGCTGCGTCCCGGGCGGAGCTGGTCGCGGTGCACAGCGCCGACTACGTGGACGCGGTGCGCTCGATCAGCGATCGCGGCGGAGGGGCGTTCGACGACGAGACCGTCCTGGGCCCCGGGTCCTACCGCGCCGCGGCCCACGCAGCGGGCGCTGCGTGTGCGATGGTGGAGGCGCTTTTGGCGGGCGGAGTGGCGCGCGTGGGCTTCTGCGCAATCAGGCCGCCCGGCCACCACGCGCGCACCGACACCACGTCCGGATTCTGCCTGTTCAACAACGTCGCGGTGGCGAGCCGTCACGCGCTCGACTCGCTGGGAGCGCAACGGGTGTTCATCTTCGATTGGGACGTCCATCACGGCGACGGAACCAACGACATCTTCCGCACCACGGACGCCGTGCTGTTCGCGAGCATCCACGAGTCCGGAGCCTTTCCGGGCACCGGCCCGCTGCACGACGCGGGAGCGGGCGCCGGAGAGGGTTACTCGATCAATCTGCCGGTCCCCAAGGGCTCCTACGAGGACGCGTGGGTGTCGCTGCTCGAGCACATCGTGATCCCCGCGGCTGAGGAGTTCCAGCCCGACCTGGTGCTGATCTCTGCCGGGTACGACGCCCACGGCGACGACGAGCAAGGCGGCTGCGAGCTCGAGGCCTCCTCGTTCGCTGAGATGGCGCGACACATACGGGCTCTGGGGGAGCGGACCGGCGCGCCGGTGGGCGCCGTTCTGGAAGGTGGATACGCGCTCGACGCGCTTGCCGTCTCGGTGTGCGCCACGATGGAGGCACTCGCCGGTGATCAGCCACCGGATTCCGTCGCGCCGGACTTTCTCACCAGCCGAGCCGCGTCCTACGTCGGCCATCACTGGAGCTTGTGAGTCCCGGCGGACGGTCCTTGTCGACGTGAATCGGGTCGAGCAACTCGGTCGTCAGCTTGACCTGCGGAGTACCGTCTGGTTTGGAGGGCATCCATTGTGACGTCGGCCTTTTCCGAGGCGGCAGCACGATCTGACTTCTGAGATTCCCAATCCCGGAGGTTGACGTGCCTGATGAGCCGTTCAATGTCTTGATCGTGGGCGGCGGGGTCGCAGGGCTCGAGGCGGCGCTGGCGCTGCGCGAACTCGGCGGCGAGCGTGTCGCGACGACGATGCTCGCGCCCAACCTGGAGTTCGTGTATCGGCCGATGACGGTGCGCGAGCCGTTCGGCTATGCGGTGGCGCAGCGTTATTCGTTGGCGGAGATCGCACAGGACATCGGCCTGGAGCTGCGGAGCGACGCCTTCAAGTGGCTGGATCCTGAGCGTCGGGTTGTGCACACCGAGCAGGGTGAGCAGCTGTCATACGACGCGCTCCTGCTCGCTCTCGGCGCGCGTCTGTACCCCCGCTATAAGCACGCGATCACGATCGACGACAGGCACCTCGACGAGCTGTTGCACGGGCTGGTCCAGGACGTCGAGGGCGGACACGTGCGCAGCCTCGCGTTCGTGATCCCTCCGGGCAGGGCGTGGCCGCTGCCGGTCTATGAGCTCGCGCTGTTGATGGCCGGCCGCGCGTACGACATGAACGTTGAGTTGTCGATCACGATCGCCACCCCTGAGGACGCGCCGCTCGCGATCTTCGGTCTCGGCGTCAGCGAGTCGATTCGGCAGCTACTGGAGGAGAACGCGATCACGACGATCACCTCGGCTCACTGCGAGATTCATGAGCCCCGCCGCGTTTCGATTGGTCCAGGCTCGCGACACCTCGACGCCGATCGGATCGTCGCTCTGCCAGAGCTTGTCGGCCCCTCGGTCCCGGGTGTGCCAGGCGGCCCAGAGGCCGGCTTCATTCCGGTCGACATGCACTGCAAGGTGCGCGGCCTCGAACGCGTCTACGCGGCTGGCGACGCGACCGATTTCGCGATCAAGCACGGTGGCATCGCTGCCCAGCAGGCCGACGTCGCCGCGCAGGCGATCGCAGCGCTTGCCGGCCTCGCCGCGGAGCCCGAGTCGTTTCGTCCGGAGATTAACGGACTTCTCCTGACCGGCGGCAAGCCGCGGTATCTGAGCGGACACGTAACCGGCGGACACGGATCCAGCTCGGAGATCTCGGACACGCCGGCGTGGTCGCCCGCGACCAAGATCGTCGCCAAGTACCTCGGGCCGTACCTCGACGCACGCGATCGCCTCGGATCGAGCACAAGATGATGGAGACCGAGATGCTCGACCTCGACCGCACCGAATGCCTTCGGCTGCTCGCGGCAACGGACCTCGGCAGAGTCGTGGTCAGCGTCACGGGTCGGGACTATCCGGTGATCCGACCCGTCAACTACGTCTTTGACGAACCCTCGCAGTCGGTGTTGATTCGCTCAGGTTTGGGATCGAAGCTGTTTGCCGTCCTGCGCTCGGAGAAGGCGGCGTTCGAGATAGATGGAACCGACCCCGAGGGAGGCGTCGGGTGGAGTGTGATCGTGGTCGGCGTCAGCGAGGAGATCACCAACCCGGCCGAGCTGCGGCGAATCGAAAACGTCGGACTCGAGCCGTGGCCTCCAGGCGACAAAGGACACTGGATTCGCATTCGCGCGAACACCGTCTCCGGGCGACGGATCGCGCTCGTCGCCCACCACGAGGCCGGCTACCGCGCGTAGCGGACGCATAGAATCCGCCGACAACAGCCGGGATCAACCTCCCGGCCGAAAATTAGGAGCGCGTGACGTGATCCAACACATCGTGCTACTGAAGTGGAAGCCTGACACCACCGATGCGCAGATCGACGTTGCCTTTAGTCAGGCACAGGAACTGGTCAGCGGGATCGACAGCGTCGAACGGATCACGCTCGGTCGCAACCGGGGAGAGGCAGATCACGGATTCACGCACGCGTTCATCGTCAAGCTCTCCGATGAAGGCGGTCTCACCAGATACCTCAAGCATCCATTGCGCACGGGGTACCTCACGGAGGTCATCAATCCGATCGTGGAGGATCGGATCGAGATCGACGTACCCGAGGATGCGTCCCACGAGCGCGCGAAGGGAGCCGCGCTCAACTGGGATTGGGGCACAACCCGTGTTTCCGCGAGCGCCGCCGCAGCCGCGCTGCGATGGGAAGAGACGCAAGATAAACCGTAGTTGCGCAGGGCTGCTCACGACCGCACCATCGACCCGCGAGCCCGGCCGCGGGATCGCTGCTGCTCTCAGCCTACGGCGATTTCATCGGCCAGCACGAAGGGAGAGACCAGCTGTAGGCGATCGCCGCTCCAAAATCGCCCTGGGTCATACCAGCCTGCGGGCCGGCGGGCGGGGAGCAGGCCCATGTGCTGGTAGGTCGTCGCGACAAGCTCGGCGCAGTAGATCGACTCCAGTGATGATGCGCGACGCAGGCGGCCTTTGGCCCAGTGCTTGACGAGTCCGGGGGTCGTGGGGAACGGCCGGCCGTCGAAACGGCTGATGACCTCCATCAGGCGGTCTTCATGGTGACGCTCGATCTTGCCCTGAAGCTGGCGGACCCAGGCCCGTTGGCTGTAGCGCTCGTTCCACGTGGCAACGGCCTCGCGTAGGTGATGTAGCTGAACCCCTCGTTGACGCTGCCCGGTCCACACATCCGGGAGCGAGCGACCGAGCTCGGCGTGCCACAGCAGCGCAGGCAGGTCGTCGATCGCGACGACCATGCCGACGTGATTGACAGGGCTGTTGGTGGCTGTTCGGATCGCGAGGTCGGCGGCCGACCTGCCGCGAAACAGCCAGATGTCGCCGGTAGATGCGACCGCGACGGCCTGGTCGAGCGTCAGGTTCGGGTTGTCCACCGGGAGTAACGTAATCCACCGGTGCGCTCACGATGGAAGATCATCGGTCTTGCCGGTCTCGCGGGTGTTGCCGCTAGTGGTGTCGTCGTCGCTCGTAAGCGTCGGGCGCAAGTGGCGTACGAACCGGAGGAGCTGCGCCAGCGGCTGCACCGGCGCCTAGCCGAGGCCGAAAGGAGTGGCCGTGGCACCGCTGGACGCAACGGGGCTGCTCGTGAGGTGCTCTAAGCCCACGCAGAACGCGACGCGCTATTTCTGGCGGGGGGGGTTGGCGCTCGAGGTGCGGGCTTGCCGAGATGGTATCCCTGGGCGTAGTCGCCGCCAAGTTGCGTTATGAGGTCGAGCGTGGACATCACTGCATCTGCTGCACGAGGGTGTGTCGAGGTGACCGCGAGCCGTCGCAGTGAGCGTTGCGAGAGAGACGGCCGGCGCGGGCTCGAGCACAAACAGGAGGACCGGCCCGGAGTCTCAGCCGGTGGGGCTCGGGCTTGGCGCGGCCTCGGTGGCTGGGGTCTCGTCCTCCGGTGCGAGTGTCATGAACGCGTCGACGACGTCGGGGTCAAACTGGCTGCCGGCGCAAGCCTGGAGCTCGCTGAGGGCGTCCGGGATGTTCATCTCGTGTCGGTAGGGGCGCGGCGCGATCATTGCGTCATAGGCATCGCAGACGGCGATTATTCGCGAGCCGAGCGGGATGTCTGCGCCATCGAGCCCGTCGGGGTAGCCGGCGCCGTCGAAGCGCTCGTGACTTGATCGGACCAGGTGGGCGGTGTGAGCGAGCGAGGGAGCGGCGGCGATGATCCGCTCGCCGATCAACGTGTGGCGACGCATGAACGCCCATTCATGGTCATCGAGCGGGGAGGGCTTCGCGAGGATGCTCTCCGGAATCGCGGTCTTACCGATGTCGTGCAGCTGGGCGGCGAGCCCGACCCGCGTGATCTCGTGCTCGGGAAGGCCCAGCCGGTTTGCGATGGCAACCATCAGTTCGTCGTCGGCGTTGTCGCTCGGTGGGACCTCCTCCAGGTAGCGCTTGAACGCGCGGCGGTTGCCGAGACCGGTCAGCGGGTCAGTGACCGCCTCGTCTCTGCTCGCCTCGAGCAGCCGGAGATTCTCGCCAGAGAGGCGTTCGGCTGTGATCCGAGCGAGGGTCGCGCGACGGTAGAACACAGCGAAGATCGAGAGCAAAAGAAGGACGGTGGCGAGAGAACCGAAGACCGCCTCGGTCGAGGCGCTCGCGGCTCGCTGACTGTAGATCTGTTCTGCCTGAGTCAGCAGTCCAAGGGTTGATTTCA
>Ga0302325_10024305_pt1 | contig 12605 bp, 11 predicted proteins | sample Palsa_T0_2_FD_201948 | JGI IMG/M metagenome (GOLD analysis project Ga0302325, IMG submission 201948) | Peat permafrost microbial communities from Stordalen Mire near Abisko, Sweden - Palsa_T0_2 | ecosystem: Environmental > Terrestrial > Soil > Palsa > Peat permafrost | place: Sweden: Abisko...
AGGGTCGAGGGTTTAGGGGTTTGGGTTAATAAATAATGAGGGGGGTACGGATACTGCTTCCTACCCTAAACCCCAGACCCTAAACCCTAAACCCTTTTCCCCAAATACCGCTCCAATGCCGCATGAACGCCATGATCGTTGTTCGATGGGGCAACCCACTCGGCTGCCTGTTTGACGGACAGAGCCGCATTGTCCATGGCCACCGCGACGCCGGCGATTTGGAGCATTTCCACATCATTGGGCGCATCGCCAATTGCCATCACCTCGGATAATCCCACGCCATAATGCTCGGCGACCTTTTTCAATGCCGCTGCCTTGCTCACCCGCCGGTCCATGATCTGAATCAAATGCGGATCAGTCCGCACCACGCTCACTTCCGCCCCCTCGCCCGCCGACAAAAGCGGCGTCATTTGATCAATGCAATCGGGATCGCCCAGCAACAGCAGCTTGGTAATCGGCTGATTGAGAAATTCCTCCAGCGGGGCGACGACATCGGGCTGAAATAATCGGCCCGTTTCCGTGGTGTATGGCTGCTCGGATCGATCCGTATGCCACCGATCCAGAATCTCGCACGTCACCAGCACCGAAGGAAATCTTTCCCGGGCTCGGTCGATTAGCAACCGCACCAATTCCGGCTGCATCGGCTGATGAAACACCACCCGCGAACCCGGCTCATCCCAGATGAGTGCCCCATTGTAATTGATCTGCCAGGTGTCCAATCCCAATTCTCGGTACAAATGCCGCACACTCCGCGGCGGCCGGGCCGAGGCGATCACCACCCGCACACCCCTCCGGGAAATCTCCGCAATCGCCGCCGCCGTCGGTTCGCTGATCCGCTTGGAATCGTCGAGCAGAGTTCCATCCAGATCGATGGCAACCAGCTTAATTCCTGATTTTTTAGCCGCGTCGCTTGCCGACGCGCGATTGCTGGAAGTATCAGATATTCGGGCAGTCATTGGGTCAGCGTGAAGACAAGTCAATATATCCTTCCAACCTGCGCTTCAGCAAATGATCGATCTTGCACTTGGCCGCATCTTCCGAATCGGCAAATCCATAACTGCGATTCATGCCGGACTCTTTGTGCGTGATGTGCCACCGTGTCTCCCGGACGCCCCCTTGGCGAAGGTGCACCATGTCAAAGTCACGATACGATTCCCGACGGATTGTTTCTTCGATATCCATGCGTCTTGCCGTTCCTAAAAATCTATCATACCCGCCGCCGATGAAAGATACGCCCAAACCCACAGGCGTTATTGCGCAACCTTGGCTCATTTTGCACAATTGGTCGATTTTGTGCCCAATCTCGGAGCGTCAACTCTCTCCCAGCTCCCCCCCCACTCTCCCCCTCCCCCACTCTCCGCTATGATATCTCCATGAAAGCCTGGCTCCTCGACTCCTTCACCGGCCTCTCCGCCCTGTATATCGCGGAGGTCTCCGAGCCAATCCCGCGCGAGGGCGAGGTGCTGCTGGAAGTCGAATACGCCTCCCTCAACCCCGCCGATCGATATCTGGCTCAAAACGAATACCCCGCCAAACCCCCGTTGCCGCATATCCTCGGCCGCGACGGCGTCGGAACCGTCGTCGCCCTCGGACCGGGCGTCAGCAATATTCGCATCGGCGAGCGGCTGGTCATTCTAAGAGGCGACACTGGTGTGAAACGCTGGGGCAACTTCGCCCAGCGCGTCGCCGTCGCCGCCGAATCATTGGTGAAAATCCCCCAAGGCTGGACCGACCAACAGGCCGCCGCCGCGCCGTTGGTGTATCTCACCGCCTACCAAGCCCTCACCCAATGGCGCGATCTCGCGCCAGGCATCGTGCTCGTCACCGGCGCATCCGGCGGCGTCGGCATCGCCAGCCTCCATCTCGCCCGCGCCCTGGGCCACTCCACCGTCGCCCTCTCGCGCAGCGAATCCAAACGAAAAAAACTTTTGGAACTCGGCGCGACCTTTGCCATCGATCCCACCCAACCCGATTGGCCGACCAAACTGCGAGATACGCTAAATCCCAAGCGCGTCGATCTCGCCATCGACAACCTCGGCGGCCCAGAATTCTCGCAAATTCTGGAAACCCTCGGCCCCAACGGAAAAGTCAGCGTCGTCGGCCGACTAGCCGGCCCCGTGCCGGAGTTCAACACCGCCGCGCTCTTCTTCCGCCGCCTGAAAATCGGCGGCGTCGCCGTCAGTACCTACACCGCCGCGGAATTCCAACAAGCCTGGGGTAAAATTGTCCCCCTGATGAATTCGATCGGAGCAAAACCGCTGGTGGACAGCATTTTCCCCTTCGAAGAGCTTATCAATGCATTCGAGAAACTCGCCGCCGGGCCGATGGGCAAGGTGTTGCTCGATGTCACCACAGCGGAGAAAAAATGAGCACTGAAGTTCCAACACAACAAGAACGGCGAATCCCAAAATCCACGCGCATCGCTGTGATTGCCGCGAGATTTAATTCCGACATTGTCGATGAACTTCTGCGCGGCTGCGTACATCGCCTGACCGAAATCGGATTGCCCGCATCGCGCATCGCCGTCCATCACGTCCCCGGCGCATTTGAATTACCGGTTGCCGCCAAGGTGCTGGCCAAACGCAAGAAATTCTCCGCAATCATTTGCCTTGGCGCGGTGATCCGTGGCGAAACCCCACACTTTGATTTTGTCGCCGGCGAGGCCGCGCGCGGCATCGCCCAGGTGGCGATCAAACACACACTCCCCGTAATTTTCGGCGTGCTCACCACCGACACGCGCGAGCAAGCCCAGGCCCGCGCCGGCGGTTCGCATGGCCACGCCGGCATCCGCGCCGCCGACGCCGCGGTGGAAATGATCGAGTTTATGGCGAGAATCAAGCACTAATGATCGGCAAGCACAAATCCCGCGAGTTGGCCATGCAGGTGCTGTTCCTCTGGGATTCCCAGGGCCAGGCGGATGCCGAGCTCGCCGAGCGCGTCATTGCCGATGCCACCGATGATCCCGCCATTCGCCAGCGCGCCTCGACCATGGCGCATGGCGCCTGGGAAATGCGCCAGACCTCCGATCAATGGATGGAACGCCTCGCGCCGCACTGGCCGCCGCGCCGCCAGCCCGGTGTCGATCGCGGAATCCTTCGGCTGGCGATCTGGGAGCTCACTTCCCTCGACACGCCGCCGAAAGTCGTGCTCGACGAAGCCATCGAATTGGCCAAATCTTTTTCCACCGAGCAAAGCCCATCCTTCATCAATGGCGTGATGGACGCGATTCTGCGGGAGAAAAACGAATTGACCGCCACCTCAAATTCGCCGACGCCGGCTGCGGGGGAAACTGCCGAGAATTCCTGAGGGGATTATGGGTTTCTTTTCCAAGACCATCGACAAACTCCGGGGCGCGCTCCGCAAGACCGCCAAGGTGCTCAACACCGATGTGCGCACACTCTTCGTCCCCGGCCGGCAGATCGACGAAGCGGCCCTGAACGAATGGGAGGAAAAATTCATCCAGGCCGACATGGGCGTGAATCTCGTCCAGAAAATGATCGGCGAAATCCGCGAGAACTGGCGGCTTGGAAAAATCAAAAATGCCGAGGAAGCCGAAAAAATTATCCGCGAGCAGATTCTGGCGATCCTGACACGCGTGCCGGCGGAGGATCGGGAATTAAAATTCGCCCCGTCCGGCCCGACGGTGATTCTCGTCGCCGGGATCAATGGCGCGGGCAAAACCACCAGCATCGCCAAGCTGGCGTGGCTGATCAAAAATCAGATGGGCAAGAAAGTGATGGTCTGCGCCAGCGACACCTTCCGTGCTGCGGCGGTGGATCAATTGACGATCTGGTCCCAGCGATTGGGCATCGAAATCATCAAACACAAAATGGGCGCCGATCCCGCGGCCGTGGCATACGACGGATGCGAAGCCGCCAAGGCGCGAAATGCCGATGCGCTGATTGTCGATACGGCAGGGCGATTGCACACGCAGGAACATCTCATGCGCGAGCTGATAAAAATCCGCGATGTCGTCGCCAAGCGAATCGACGGCGCGCCGCACGAAGTGTTACTGGTTCTGGACGCCACGACCGGCCAGAACGCGATTCAGCAAGCCAAACATTTCGGCCAAGCCATCGGCATCACTGGCATCTTCCTCGCCAAACTCGACGGCACCGCCAAGGGTGGGGTGGTGATTGCGATTCACGATCAGTTGAATATCCCCGTGAAATTCGTCGGGCTGGGCGAAACGCCAGAGGACATCGAAACATTTGATCCCGTGCGATTCGTGGATGCTTTGTTTGGACAACCCCAGGAAAAATAAACGGCGCGCCCACCAAGCATGAGCCGGGCGATCCTCCGCCCGCCGCGCGCCGATTCGACAAGCTCACGGCGGGCCGAGGACGGCCCGGCTCAATCAGCAACGAACGGTCACACAAGGTCCGCGAAGTTCTTCTCCATCCGCCGAAAATAAAACAGCCCGCTCACCAGCAACACCACGATCATCCCGATGGAAATCAGCATAATATTCCAGTGAACTTCCGTATGCAGCACGCACCAGCGAAATCCCTCGACCGGACCAGTCATTGGATTGAGGCTCAGAAGCATCAGCTTCCAACGCTGATGGAAATAACTCACCGGATAAATCACCGGCGTGACGAACATCATGAACTGCACCATGAACGGAATCACATACCGCACATCGCGGAATTCTACGTTCATCGCGCTCAGCCACAGCCCCACTCCCAGCGATGCCAGGAACGCCAGCATTACGAAGAGCGGAAACAGAAAAACGGTCGGTCCGGGCATGACGTGGAAATACGCTAGCATCGCAATCAGAAGCACCAATCCGATGGCGAAGTCAATCAGTGAGGTAATGACCGCGGCGATGGGGATCACCAGCCTCGGAAAATACACCTTAGTGATAAGATTCTGATTCCCCACCAGGCTGTTGCCGGAATTGGTGATCGCGGTGGCGAAAAGCTGATAGATCAACGACCCGCTGAAGAAAAATAATTTGGGATTTACATTGATGGGCGCAAAGCTATTGAAAAAAGCGACGAAGACGATCGTTTGGAGCGCTGGCTGCAGCAACGCCCACGCCGCCCCCAGCACAGTTTGCTTGTACCGCACCTTGATATCGCGCATGGCCAGAATCCAGAGCAATTCCCGGTAATCCCACAGCTCATGCAAATGAATCGCCTGCCACCCCGAGCGCGGCTGAAGAATCGTCTTGCCCGGCCGATGATGCGCTGCCGCCGCCGGCGCTTCTGGAACCAAAGTGCTCACGGGCGCAGTCTATATGAGAGGCGGGAAACTTGCGAGGCGAGGCCGGTTCGGCGTTCAAATTAAGAGATGGACCACCAAGACGCCAAGACGCCAAGGTTGGAAAATACGCCAAGAATTGAATTTGATTGGGGGATTAATTCCCAAAGCATTGTCTTCTCCGCGTATTTTCCTAACTTGGCGTTCTTGGCGTCTTGGCGGTTTAAATCGCATTTGGATTTCTCCCTTGTGAGGAGCTTAACAAATGGAATCTACGCCAATTATCCTTCATTTTCGTTTTGCCCTTTCCAATTCGTCCACTTTGACCATAATGGTTAGAAGCTCTTTTATTTGTTGTACTGAGGACTGGCTCTATGGGTCCAACCAATGTTGCGCTGGTAAAACTTTTTCAGGCGGATAACAATCTTCGCGAAACCCAGCTTCGGCTTGAGGCCGTCAGTCGAAATGTGCGCATCCAGCAGCGCAAGGTTTCGGAACTGGCGGAAAAGCTGCGGCTCGCACAATCCAATCTGCGCGAGCAGCAGAGCAAATCCGGAACGCTCGACCTCGATCTAAAAACCCGCGACGCCCACATCGAACGCCTCCGCGCTCAACAGCAAAACGCCAAGAACAACCGCGAATATCAGGCCTTTCTCGTCGAAATCAACACCGAGAAAGTCGACAAGGGCAAATCCGAAGAACAACTGCTTCAGGTCATGGAGCAAATCGAAAAATTCCAGGCCGAGGTGAAGGAACTGGATCAGGCCCACAAAGCCGAGCAGACGAAACTGGGGGCCATGCAGACGGAAATCAACGACCGCGTGGCCGCGCTGCAGGCGGAGATCGACACCCTGCGTCCGATGCGCGATGCCGCCGCCGCGGCCGTTCCGCCCAGTGCGCGAAATGCCTTCGAGCGGCTGGCGGAGCGATTCGACGGCGAAGCGATGAGCGCCCTCGCCAAGCCCAATCGCCGGACTGAGCAATATTCCTGCAGCGCCTGCAACATGGACCTGGTGACCGATATTTACAATAAATTGCACACGCGGGACGAGCTGGTGTTTTGCCCCAGTTGCCACCGCATTTTGTACATCCCGGACGAATTGCCGCCGGAACTGGCGGTCCACAAGGTCAAGGAAAAGAAGGAACCGAAGGCCAAGACGGCGAATATGAAGCCGGCGGCAATTGGCCGGCAGACGGCGGCGGAGGACGTGATGAAATCCGTAACCGTCGAGGATGAACCCGCGCCGGAATCATCGGATTCCCAGGAATCCTCCGTCAATTCGTCCGCCAATTCCTCCGGCGATACCGATTCCGGCTCATCCAATTCATCGCAATGATCCGCATCCTTCCATTGCCAGCTCGCCCCATTGCCCACTCGCCAGTCTGATGAGTTCCGATCAGAAAATATTCGCTGAGGCAGCCGCGCACGTCGAAGCGGGGCGATACGAAGAGGCCGAAAAACTCTTCCGCCAGATTCTGCGCAAACATCCCCAGCACCTCCCGGCCATCCACGAATTGGGCAAGTTGCTGGTGGAGATTGGCCAGCCGCGCGAGGCCGTGGAACTTTTCCGCAAAGCCATCGCCATCAAGCCGGATTTTGCCGATGCCCATTACAACCTCGCCCTCGTGCTCAACCAGCTTGGGGAATTGGACGAGGCGTTGGTGGTGCTGCGAAAGGCCATGTTTCTCAAGCCGCAATGGGCCAAGATTCACAACCTTCTGGGGATCGTGCTGACCAATAAGATTGAACTGGACGAAGCCATTCTCTCGCTACGGCGGTCCATCGCGCTCAATCCGAAGTTCGCGGCTGCGTACGCCAACCTGGGATTGGCGCTGGCGCGCACGACATTCTTAGGCGAAGCGCTGGATGCATATTCAAAGGCGCTGGAATTAGACCCAACTCTTGAAGACGTCTGGTCCGCGCGGGCCAATGCCTTGATGATCCTCGGCCGCCTGGACGAATCCCTGGCCGCCTACGAAAAGGCAATCGAACTCAATCCCGACAAAGCATCCCACGCGGACGGCCGGTTGTACGCGCTGCACAATTCTCCGGATTATGATGCCGAGCGACTGCTGGCGGAGAAGCTTGAATATGACGTCCGCTACGCCTCGCAATTCCGCGATTCAATTCCGCGCCATCCCAACAATCGTTCGCCGGACCGCAAGCTGAGGATCGGCTACGTCTCGCCCGATTTCCGCGAGCACGTGGTGGGCTGGAACATATTTCCAATACTCCAACATCACGACCGCGAGAAATTTGAGATCTTTCTCTATTCCAATGTCTCACGCGCTGATGAATTGACCAATAAGTTCAAATCCGCCGCCGACGGCTGGCGTCCCATCACGGGGATTCCCGACGAAGCAGTGGCCAAAACCATCCGCGAGGATCGCATTGACATCCTGATCGATCTCTCGCTGCACTCGGCTGACAACCGGCTGATGGTCTTCGCCCGCAAGCCCGCGCCGGTGCAGATGTGCTATCTCGGTTACTGCGACGGCACCGCCCTGGAGGCGATGGATTACCGCCTGTCCGATCATTTTCTGGACAGCCCGGAAACGGAAAAATTTTACCGCGAGAAGACGCTTTACTTTCCCCACTGTTATTGGTGCTACAAGCCCGGCAGGCCCGCCGCCGATCCCGCGCCGCCGCCGGAAATCGCCAACGGATTTATCACATTCGGCACCCTGTGCAATTTTTCCAAATTCTCCCCGGCCACCCAGGACCTTTGGGCGCGGGTACTGCTCGAGGCGAAGAATTCCCGCTTGTTGGTGTCCGCCCATCCCGGCGACCATCGCCAGAAAGTGCTGGACCGATTCGCCTCCCACGGCGTCGACCCCGCACGCATCGAATTCGTCGCCCGCCAGGGTTGGGATCCCTATATCGCAATCTTCAGCCGCATCGACATCGCTTTGGATCCGATCCCATACAACGGCGGCATCTCGACCTGCGACACACTTTGGATGGGCGTTCCAGTCGTTTCCCTGACAGGCAAAACCGCCGTCGGTCGCGCGGGAAAAAGCATTCTGATGAATTTGAATCTTGGAGATTTAGTTGCAAAAACGCCCGATGAATTCGTCGCCATCGCCGCCCAACTGGCTAATGACCGTCCCCGGCGCGAGCATCTTCGCCGGAATTTGCGGCAGATGATGATCAATTCGCCGATCACCAACACCGCGCAGTTCACGGCGGATTTGGAATCTCTCTATAGACAAGCCTGGCGTACATGGTGTGCGTCATGAGCGCGGTCCCCCAGGCCTACCAGCAGGCAATGGCGGAATTGAAATCCGGCAGGCTGGTTGAGGCGGGACGTTTGCTTCGGCACGTCCTGTCGCTCGACCCCGGTCACGCCGACGCGCTCCATCTGCTCGGCGTTTTGGCGATGCGCGCGGGAAATAATGACGCCGCATTGGCACTGATTTCCCAGGCGATTGAGCGTCAGCCGGTTTCCGGCGAATACTGGCGTGATCTGGGACTGGTGCTGGCGAAAAGTCGGCGGCTCAAGGAAGCGGCCGGCGCCTTCAGCCGCGCCGTGGCGCTTCGGCCGGAATCCGCCGACGCCCATTACAATCTCGGGCTGGCGCTTTTCGAGACCGGCGAACTCGCCAATTCCATCAGTGCCTACGAGCAGGCTGCCCGGTTGAATCCCCGTGCTCCCAACATCCAGAACAATCTTGGCAACGCGCTCTTTTACTCCGGCAAATTCGCCGATGCCGCCGAACATTTTCGCGCCGCCATCGCGCTCGATCCAACCCACATCGAATCGCTCGACAATCTCGGCAACGCAATGTCCGCGCTGGGCGAAATGTCGGCGGCGATCGCGGCCTATCGCAACGCCATCGAAATCCGCCCCGATTATTTGAATACCCACAGCAATCTCGCCGGTGTTCTGCGCGAGATCGGGCGAATCGACGAATCCCTCGCTTCCTATGAGGCCGCAAGAAAAATCGCTCCGCAAAATGCGGCGATTCACAGCAATCTCATTTACACGCTCAATTTTCTCCCGGAGGTGACGCCGCAAAGAATCCTGGAGGAACATCATCGCTTCGACGCCGAGCACATTGGGCCGCTGGCGAAAAATATTCGACCGCATGAAAACAACCGCGATCCGGATCGCCCGCTACGAATCGGCTATGTCTCTCCCGATTTTCGTGGCCACATCGCCGGTTGGATGCTCAGCCCAATTCTAGAGCATCACGATCGGGCCAGCTTCCAAATCATCTGCTATTCCAATTCTCTGCAAACCGACGCAATCACTCAGCGCATCAAATCCCTGGCGGATGATTGGCGATCCATCTTCGGCATCGGGGACGAAGCGGCCGAGAATCTCATTCGCCAGGACAAAATCGATATCCTCGTCGATCTCTCGATGCATTCAGCCGACAACCGCTTGCCCCTCTTCGGCCGCAAGCCCGCGCCGGTGCAGATCAGCTATCTCGGCTACTGCGGCGCATCAGGGATCAGCACCATCGACTATCGCCTCTCCGATCCCCACCTCGACTGCGCTGAAACCGAGTCCGATTACGCCGAAAAAACGCTCTTTCTTCCGCAAACCTATTGGTGCTACCAGCCAGGCGAGCAAATCGTAAATCCCTCGGATTCACCGCTGAAAACTGCCGGCTATGTGACTTTCGGATGCCTGAACAATTTCGCCAAGATATCGCTGCCCGTGCAAAAACTCTGGGCCGAGATTCTCCGTCAGGTCCCCGAATCTCGATTGCTCATCCATTGCCAAAATGGCGATCACCGTGATGAATTCAAATCCCGATTTGCCGATTGGGGCGTGAATTCCGATCGCCTGGAATTTGCTTCCCGCCAGCCGTGGGAAAAATACATGCGGCAATACGACCAGATCGACATCGCGCTCGACCCGTTCCCCTTCGCCGGCGGCATCACCACCTGTGACGCCCTTTGGATGGGTGCCCCCGTCGTCACACTGGCCGGCAATCTCTCCATCGGCCGATCCGGCAAAAGCATTCTCACCAACCTCGGCCTGCCGGAGCTGATCGCGCGGGACTCCGAGCAATACATCTCCATTGCCGTCGCACTGGCCAACGACGCCGATCGCCTGCAAAATCTCCGCGCCGGGATGCGGCAGAGAATGAGCGAGTCTCCCCTGATGAACGCCCCGCAATTTGCCCGCGAACTCCAGGAGTGTTATCGAACAGCCTGGCGAGAATGGTGTGGGAGGCCCGCTTGACGACCAAGGAATCATTGGAGCTGGCGATGAAATGGCATCGCCATGGCGCGCTGGCCGATGCCGAGCAGATGTATCGCCACGTGCTCGAGCAAGAGCCCAACAATTCCGACGCCCTGCACATGCTCGGCCTGATCGCCTCGCATTATGGCAATTACAAAGATGCCATCGCCCTGATCCAACGCGCTATCCAACTAAACCCCCAACGCGCGGAATATTACGGAAATCTCGGCATTATCCTCACGCTCGCTTATCGCCATGAAGATGCACTTGCATACTTCCACCGCGCGCTAGAGCTCAATCCCAATTACGCCCTGGCCCACAGCAACCTGGGCGCGGTGTTGCTCGTGCTCGGTCGGCCCGCGGAAGCGAAGGAATCCTGCCAGCGGGCCATCGATCTTCGGCCCAAAGTTCCCGAATCCCATTACAATCTCGCCAACGCCCTGACCGATCTGGGCGAACTCGACGCCGCCATCGTCGAATATGAAAAAGCGATCGAACTCAATCCGAAATACTCCTCCGCCCTGAACAATCTCGGCAATGTCTACAAAGCCACCGGCCAGATCGACAAAGCCGTCGAGGTCTGCCGCCGCGCCATCGAAGTCGATCCCACGCATGTCATGGCCCACAGCAATCTGATTTTCGGCATGTATTTTCAATCCGATGCAACGCCCCGGCAGATTCACGAGGAGCAAAAGCGCTGGTCGGATCGTTTCGCCAAACCGCTGGCTGAGTCGATCAAGCCTCACGACAACGATCGCTCGCCCGATCGGCGCCTGCGGATCGGATACGTCTCGGCAGATTTTCGCGCCCACCCGGTCGCTTGTTTCCTGCTGCCGCTCTTTCCCAACCATCGCCCCGAGGAAGTGGAAATCTTCTGTTACTCCGGCGTGCGCCGGTCAGATGAGATCACCGAGCGTTTGCGGGGATTTTCCCATCATTGGCGCGACGCCACGAAACTGCCCGATGCCGAACTGGCCGAAACCATCCGCGCTGACAAGATCGACATCCTGATAGACCTCGGCCTGCACACCGCCGAAAATCGGCTGCTCATGTTCGCGCGCAAACCCGCGCCGATTCAGATGACCTGGCTCGGATTCCCCGGCGCCACCGGCCTCTCGACGATTGATTACCGCATCACCGATCCCTATCTCGATCCGCCCGGAGAATCCGATGAATTCTACACGGAAAAATCCCTCCGCCTCCCCAGCACCGCCGCCTGCTACCAGCCGATGATCGAGACTCCGCCCGTCGGCCCGCTCCCGGCGGCGAGCAACGGATTCGTGACCTTCGGCAGCTTCAACAATTTCGCCAAGCTCAGCGCCCCATGCATCGAGCTTTGGATTCGCATCCTGCAATCCGTGGAAAATTCGCGCCTGCTGATCAAGGCCCAGCCTGGCAGTCACATCGAGGCGCTGCGGACGAGATTCGAAAATTCCGGAATCGAAAAGGACCGCCTGGAATTCCTCGGCCGCGCCGGCCCGGACGAATATTTCCCCCTTTTCGATCGTATGGACATCTGTCTCGATTCATTTCCCTATTGCGGACAAACCACAACCTGCGACGCCCTGTGGATGGGCGTGCCCGTCGTCAGTCTCTCCGGCCCCACCAGTGCCGCCCGCGCCGGCAAAAGCATCCTGAGCAACGTCGGATTGCCGGAGTTGATCGCCGAGGATGCGGAGCAATACCTGTCCATCGCCAAAAAATTGGCCAACGACATTCCGCACCTGATCGACCTGCGAAAAACTCTCCGCGAGAAAATGCAATCATCCCCATTAACCGACGGCCCCCGTTTCGCCAAAGATTTGGAAGCGATTTACCGAAGCGTTTGGCGAGAACGGTGTGCACGAGAACTCCGTTAGCCCCCGGCTCCGCCGGGATGATTTCCGGGTGTTAAAAATCTTCCAATTTTCCTCTTGACTCCGCCAATTCTGTTAGTATTATGTACGGACGACCCCCACCCCCCTCTAGAACGGGTAGGGGACACTCGGCAGGCTTCGTGGCCTGTCAACGGGGCCATTGCTGGCCAACCTCCGGCGGGACAGAAGGATGGACCCTCAAATCCCGTTCCGAGGCCCGCGTGCGTCCGCCTGTGAATCTGTACGGGCGACACGGGGATACTTCACTGGGGCCACCTGCGTGTGTGCGTGGCACACCGCTAAAGCTCCACGTCGCGTGGTCCACAGGAGCCATGCGAGATTCTGT
>Ga0302325_10024306_pt1 | contig 12605 bp, 1 predicted proteins | sample Palsa_T0_2_FD_201948 | JGI IMG/M metagenome (GOLD analysis project Ga0302325, IMG submission 201948) | Peat permafrost microbial communities from Stordalen Mire near Abisko, Sweden - Palsa_T0_2 | ecosystem: Environmental > Terrestrial > Soil > Palsa > Peat permafrost | place: Sweden: Abisko...
GTTTATATAAGTAAGTGCTTATTTAAGAAGATTAGCCCTTTATTACTAATTTAATCCTGTTATATAAACTTAATTCCTTAACTTTTTACTATTGCTTAATTACCCTTTTATTACCCTTTACTTACAAATTAATTGCTATATTATACATTTTTCACGCTACTTTTATTACTTATTCCTTACTTAATGCTTACTTATTCTTTACTTATTACATTTATCTTACTATTTCTTTGTTACTTATATCTTGTTTAATTATTATTTAGCTTTAAATTTATTATTTTAAACATTGCTTCTATAACCTCAAGCATTAAATAAGACTAATAAAGCTAGCTAATATATTAGAAAATGCTTATTCCTGGTATATTACTTGCGAATTAATACTTGCATACCCCTTTTGCCGTTCTTGTATTACACATTTTATCCCTCGAGAGGATTAGCGTTTTTGAAATTATTACTAATCTCGAGTAATAACCGTCTTATAAGGAGGAAAATAGCTTAAATAGTAACCTCGAATACTTGAACTATTTACTTTAGCTTAATACTTGCTTTACATTTCTATGCTATTATTAAGAGGATACGTGTTTATTAATTTATTGCCTCGCTTGCATTTACTCTTTAATTCTTAATACTTGCTACTTATTAAACTAAATTAATTACTTCTCTTTTATTGCCTTACACGCTTATAAGAGCTTAAAGATATAAATATTTTAAGCTAATATAACTAATAATATACTTGCAAGCACTTTATTACAAGTTTACATTTATTAACTATGCTTAACGCATGCGATTATTGCTATTATAACTTACTTAAAATTACTTTAACTTAATACTTTAATACCCGCCCAAATTCACATTATAAGCAGCTACAATAGCAGCTATAGCGGCTGCCTTTAGCTAAGGCGAAAACGCATTTAATTTTAGATAATATAAAAAATAAGAGCCTTTACTTTACACGCCTCTTGCATTTATATCTAGCTAGTAACACTTATAGCTACTTGAGCTAATATATGTTAACCTTAAATAATTTTACCGAATTCTAAAATGCTATATAGCAAGACAACGATTAAAAGAGGCCCTTTGTCTTATATTAAAAGGAAGAAAACTATACTTGTATAAAAGCAAGCATAATCACGCAATAAAGAGACTTAGAGGGGCGGGTAGAAGATTCCTATTAGCTAATAAAATAAAAGAGATAAAGAAGACGAGGGGAAGCAATATAAAGGGTAATAAACCTTAAAAGACACTTATAAGGACATTAAGCAATAAAGTATTAAGCAAGAAACGAAAAGGCAATATTAATAATTTAAAATCTAGTAAAAAGGCAAGGCAAAATACCCTTAAGGCGGCAAGTTAGTTTATTAAAAGGTAATCCTTTAAGTTGTCTTAATTTGCATTGCCTTTTACATAATTCTTTAAATTTAAGATAAAGCTTTAAAGGTGGAAATTTTAAGCTAAAAAGGACTTGTAATTCTTTATTCTTAAGCATTTCTTAAATTAGTCTAAATATAATCTATAATATAAGTTCCTTTATATATCCTCTTGCTTTTATATGTGCTTAATAGTGCTTATATCGTGCTCGAAAATTGATAGCGTAATTTATTCGGTCTTATTTACATCAAATAACGCTATTTTGCAAATGCGCAAAGAATAAAAGCAAAGAAGAGCAAGATAATATAAAATTACAATCTACAAGTTAACAACTTTTACAGTTTTAAAGTCTTTAGCGCTTAAAGGAGTTTTATGCAAAGGAGTTAGCAAAGAAGCTATATATAAAGGTATTAAACAAATTAATGCTTATAATTAAATTAACTAAAATTGCAATAATACCCTTTGTTACTTATAATAGCATATATAGCTATTTGTAGTTTATGCCTTTAAGGCCCGGGAATGTTAAGTATATTTAAAGAGTAGCTAATTATGCTCTTAACGATAAAGGGCATATTAAGAAGATAGTAGTATTAACTATTAATATAAAACTGCAATTTTATTAAAAGAGTTACAAAACTTAATACTAAGTATTCGAATATAATACTAATAAGTATTAAGCTAAAGGGAAATAGTAAATAAACTATACTAGATATGCTTTATAAAACTCTTATTCTTAACTAAAGGATAATATTAAAAGTAATTATTTTATAAACTAAATAGTTTAATTATTTAAGTGTTAAATCTAGGTAAAGTTATTCGAATTATTATCTTAAAGTAAGAGTTAAACTTTATAAAAGTAAACTTCGAGAAGAGGAGGAGTAAAACTTTATAAAAGTAAACTTTAAAAGGAAGAGTAAAAAGAGAATTATAAAAAGCCTTTCTTCTTATAACTCCTTTAGCGCTAAGTTAATAGACCGGGTAATTAAGTAGCTTAAGTAGCTTATATAATATATTTAATAGCGTTTATTATATACAAATTAACACCTTTAAATATTTGTTATTAAACGCATCTTTGTGCATAATTCCCCTTGCTATTACGCCGTTACGCTATTACACCTTTGCACTTGTTTATATAGCTAAAAACCGGGATTGCTTATCTTGCACTTGTTCTTAAATTTAAGTAGTTAAGCTAATTCCTTATTTACGCTAAAATAATAAACTTATTACTTCTAGAAATTAGCTAAAGTTTTTTGTGTTTTAATTATTACTTTCCTTAAAAGCTTCGAGCTATTCTTCCTCTTTATAGCAATTATAAGCTATCGCGGTAAAGTGCATGCTAATAATCCGGCAATAAGCTAAAATAATTAAAGAAGCTAGCATTTTAATACTAAAAGCGCTATTATATAATTTAGTCCGAAAGGGGCTCGCTTATCAACCGAGATTTAAAGGCAGCTTGCATTTAATAGCCCCTTTCTTCCTTGTAATAAGTATAAAAAAAATCTTTGCGCTAACTTATATTTAAGTAATAAAGTAAACTTTAACTTCTTTACTAAATAGACCCTCTTAGTCGCAAGTAAGCTTATAATGCTAAGGCGTAAACGAAAAATTAAGCGATTACTAGTATAGCCCTAAAAATACTATAAAACGATTTATTTTTGTAGCCTTCTTATTAAGCTCTTTTTAAATTATTTATCTTAACCGGGTTATAATTATTTAAAGTTTAAAGTTATAAAAGTTATATTATTATTAATTTACCGATTAGGGTTATTTACTAAGGAGGATATTAGGGAAGATAAGATAATTATTAAGTTAATAAGAAGGAGAGTTGTAGCTATAAAAGTAAATGCTTTAAAGCAATATTATTAAGGGATTAGTATTAAGGAATATTTCTTATTTATAGTCGATAAATACGATATTATTAATTGCACTTATAAGTTTAATACTGCCCGCTTTACTAATTATAGCTACAAGCTAAATATAAAAGCAAAGATAATTAAGTTTAAGGGGAAAAACTATATTATTTACTTCTTATTATATATAATTAAGAAAGGTGTATTTCCTTTAGCTATTATTAGGACTTATAAATAATTTTTAAAGGCGAAGAGCTTACTTTAGCTTACAACTTTGACCTCGAGATCGGAAGCTGCTATTATAACCCTTGCAACTATAATATAATAATTTATTAAGGTTTTATTAACTAAAATAACAAATAAGGATCTTGCTAATATTATTTATATAAAGGAAAAGCAAAGATAATAAGAAATGTAATTAGAAGATAAAATAGCAAATAAAGCTAAATAAAGTAAAATATAATTTATTAATATAATAGTAAAAGTATACATTTTTAATTTAAAAGGAATTTATAATTATAACTAAGTTTAAAGCTCGGCTATAGCAGTTATAGAGAATCGAGAAAGGCTTAGCTTAAGGCTTCGACCGAGCTACAAAGAGCTATTTCTAGGCTATTAAGTTATAAGGTACAAGAATTAGGAAGGGCGTTAATTAAGCTACTAAAAATCATTTTTAGTAAAAGTATTTTTTAGGGTAATAAAGGAAGAATTTTCTAGGGTAAAGCTTGCTAAAGGAAGCTAAAGATATTAGTCTTAACTTCTTTACTCTTCTTACTTAATAGCTCTTTAAAGCTATCTTCTTTAAGTCCTTTTAAAGCAAATTTGTAAGTGTAATATATAAACTTGTTAATAGCTTTAACAAATTCCTTATATAAGTTTTTAATTTTTAGCTAGTTGATATATGCGTTTATTAAGTTTGCGCAATAAATATCTTAGTAATATTTAATTAAAGATTCGATCGAGTCGGGTATTAGCTTAAACGCAACCTCGTTTTGCGATATTATATCTATTATAATAATAGATACTTTAATATAAATAAGCTAATAGTTAAAGAGAGCCTCTATTAAAGGGTTTAAGTCTTTGTATAATTTAGCATTAAAAGCTTTTAAAAGTATAATCGAAGCAAGTAACTAGATTATAGTCGAAGATGACAAAATTTTAGTTAAAAACGTTTATTATTGCGCTATAATCCTCTTATAATAAAACTTGGCGTTAGCATATTTCTTTAATATCTACATTAATTAAGGCTTTACCTCAAAACCTAAAACGATATAAATAAAGGCCTTAAAAGCTAGTAATAGCCGGATAAATTCCTTGTGCTCTCTTATAAAGGCTTCTAGAAATAAGTTAAATGCTACTTAAGACTTAGGGTAAATCTTAAATACCTTTAATATATGCAATTTTTCGCGCTTATTTATTAGTAAAAGTTTTAAGTTTTGTTTTATTTCGATATTTTATGATATTTGTCTTCGACATGCGAGTATTTGGGGCATTATTTATACGCGTTAATATTGTGATAATATTTAAAGGAGGTAAGGGCTAGTAAAATTAATACGAGTTTACTATAATACTTTTTTTTCTTTAGTGTCTTGTTAAGTTAATAAAGCAATTTGCATTAGTTAGCAAGAGTAGGACGTTATTTAAAGGTGCGATTGTGTTAAGCGAATATTAAAATCTCGGGAGCATTTTAGTATAAGGCCGAATCCGAGCTAAAGCTAGATAATGTATTTATATGCTAAACTAGGGATGTTTTTATATAAATATTAAAGGAATATTTTATATGTAATAGGTAAGATGCAAAACGCAGCTAATAGCGAGGAGAGACTAGGGGGTTGCATAAGATACTAGTTAAAAACTAGTCCGAATATTTATTTTGCTTATTTATTACCCTTTTATTACCCTTTTATTACCCTTTTACTACTCTTTTACCCTCTTTTATTACCCCTTTACCGTTCCTTTATTACCCTTTATTACCCTTTACTATTACTTTACTTTTTAGCGCAAATTTGTTCTTTAATGCTAAAAGGCTAGTAGCTTATTTTAGATTGCAAGAAACTTGTCGCAATTACTTATAATATCGAAAGCTAAAAGATATAGCTCGAGGAATGCAAAGGCCTCCTTTAGCCTTGTTTTCTTTATACTTTCTATCTTATAGCATTTAAATAGCAGCAAAAAAGAGGATATACTATTTATAAAATTGCTTTATTTAAAGGCTATTACTTTTTTATTCTTTTTATATTTTATATATTAAAGAGAATATGCGCAAAGAAGCTAATTGCTAAATTCCTTATAACAATTAAAGAATATAACAAGAGCTATTAATTTAACTTAAATTATAAGACTATTATTTCTTTCTAAAATTAGGTAATATTAAAAGAGGGTAAAGTATTAAGTTTTGTTAAATTTACTAATACTCTTTTAAATTTAGATATAATACATGTTAAGCGAATGCTTTCTTAAAGAGGTTTTAAAGAGACTAATAATTAAACAAATGTTATAAGCATCTTATTCTTAAATTATATAATCCTATTTTATTAATTAATTTTAAGGATAGCTAAGCATTAAATAAATTTAACTTTTATTAAGCTATACGCGGCTTTTGACAAGCGACATTTAGCATATAAGCAAAGGCGAAGTGTTATAAAGGTAAATGTAAAGGGTAAAGATATTATAAAGTTTTGGATTTTAAGACTAAGCATTAAAGTAAGCGCGATATATAGCAAGTAAGAGGCTATAAGTGCTATAAGAGAAGAAGGTACAATTCCGAATAAAGCAATTAAGAGTAAGTACAATTACGCAAGCGGCTTTCTAAACTACCCCGAGTTTACTAAAGATTAAATAGCGCTTCTAAATTATATTAGCTTTAATGCTCTAACAAATATTATAATAAACTTTGCATATAAGGGTTAAATAGAGGACTAAGAATATAAAGAGCTATATTTTACTTAAAAAATCCTTTTTCTTTTTTTACTTTTAGGAATTATAAATGCAAAGTTTATTCTAATTTTATTGCTCCTTATATTTGCTACCTTTTGTCTTAGCTTTAGTATATCTGGAAAGTTTATTATTAGCTATAATTTAATTGCTTATTCGATTACTTTAAGGGTTATAAACTTAAATGCAATTATATTTCCTTTTTTTATTCCGAAATTTAATCGAGTATCGAAAATTAATTTATAAGATAATGTTAAAATAAAGGACTATAATAGTAATAAGAATCTTATAAGCCGCTATTAGTATATATTTCTTCCTTCTTTCGGCAGCTTATTATAAGGAGGGCAAATTCGATACCTTTATACAAGTGCCTTTTCCCTTTAATAAAAGGCAATGTATATTAATGCAAATCGCTTTAATATAATATTTGCGATCCCTTAGCTATTAGAAAGACTAATAAAGCCTCTTAGCCGGCCTTAAGTCTATTGCTCTTAAAGAACGAGATATAGCCCGGGTATATTATATATTTTAACTAGTGTGCTAGAATGCAAATTTCGCTATCGAAAAAGGATTTTATAATAAGTATAATTCTTTAAAAGAGATTAGATAAATATTTATAAAATATTTAATTTTATGCACCGAATTAAGGATGTGCTATTTGCAAAAGTTTAAGCTATATTTTGTGAAAAATATAAAGCCCCTCTTCTTTATCTCTTAAATACTATCCCCGACTATTAAGTCTTTTAATTCGAAGTAGCCGGGGCCTCCTTCGGACAAACATTTTGCGACTTTTAGCAAGAATATAGTCGATGCTATATATAGCTATAGTATATTATTAAATTAAAATGTAATATAGTCGAAAGAGATAAAAAGTCGGCTTTATTTTAGCGTAAATCTAGCTTTATCTCATATAATACGGCTATAGAGGGTTAAGGCTATGTCCCCGATAGTAGCATATAGTAATAAGGAAGACCGGCGTAGCAAAAATAAGAGAACTAGTGTATAAAGTAAAATAAAGAGCTTTCTTTAGTTGCAATATAGCATTATTTGTACTTGTGTTATTATAGTTTAACTTTTATCTCTTAATCAAAGATAATAGCTTTTTAGCTTTAGAATTTAAGTATTATTGCAAATAGCCCGAGCTTTTAAATTTGCCGCTTAACTTATATATTGCTTAATTTACGCACCTTATAAATAAGGCAAGTAGCTTTCTTTGTAACTCGAAGATATTAAACTAGCTTATAAAGTTTTAAACTTGAAGTCTAAGAAGTGTATAACAAGCATATATATATTCTTTAAATATATTTAGTATTAAGGGAGGGTAAGTTTTGTCGACTTAAAGCGACTAGGACGCTATAAGCCTTAAATGCTTAAAGAAAAAGAGAAAAATGGGCATAGTCTTAAAATCTTTTATTATTTGCGCTTAATTTTACGTAAAAGTGCTAAATAGCTTAAACCTTATCTTTACTTAAAAATAGTTAATTAGGCCGTCTTAGTAAATAATAGACTAAAATTCTGAACCCCGATAATATTTGCTTAGCAAGTGTTATTAAAATCCCTTCTTTATTTAAATCTTTTTATTTCTAACCTTGCTTATAACTAGGGCATTTGCCCCCTCCGGGCGGGCCTTTGTCTTAGCAAGTTTGGCACTTAACTATCGTTTAATAGAAAGGATGCTAATAATAGGGTAATTTGCGACTTTAATATTAATAGCTTTTAAGGATATGCAAAAAAAGGTGCTATCGCTTTAGTAAATAAAGCCAATTAAGGTAAAAGCCGACTTTTGCTAAAAGGGCGAAGCGTTTAAGTAATTTGGCTTTGACGAATAACGTCGGTTAATTATTTAATTAATGCTAATTAGCTAGATAGCTAAATTTATAAGCCTTATATTAGGCCTTATTTCTTTTGCCTCGCCAATTGCCTCGAGCTTATACCTTATAGCCTAAAAATATAAATTCTTTTAGTATACTACTTAGCTCTTTAAAACCTTGACAAAATAGTTTAAAAGAGTCCTAAATATAAGTAAAGTAAGAAGGATTAAGAAAGGTTATTTTTAAGGAGACTTATATACGAGTAATTATATAAGACTGTCGATAAAGCTAATATTTTATATATCCCTTCTATCGCAAATTGCTATGTGTCGTGCGTGTCTTTAAAGGCAGCAATAAATATGTTACTTATAAGATATAAGGGATTATATTAAGTCTTACTATTACTAGGGAATTTAAGGCAAGAAGATAATTAAACCAAATTACGTATATAAAAGCAAAGAAGCACTATCTTATAGCTAATTTCGTTTATAAGAGTTTACAAGGAAAAGCCTCTATTAAGAGCATTTCCCGGAGCATTGTAATATATAACAAAAATTAATAATTAAAACATTTTTGTATAAAATTTCTATAAATGTTATATATTTAATTTAAATTCTTTTTTGCAAAGCACCTTGTCTTTATAAAAGTTTCTTAACCCCTTTTATTATATAAATTTTATATTAAAGCAAGCTTATAAGGGTATTAATAAATAACTTTAAAATGCTAAATTATCCTTTAATTAACCCGGCAAGCAGTTTTGCCTTGCTCTTTACTTGTTATCACGTGTATTTTAACAAAAATAAAGTAGTCGAAAACTTGTAAAGTAAAATGCAGCTAACGTTTATAGCTAAAATCTTAGCGCTAAGGTTATTATTATTAAGCCTCTTTAAAAGATTACTATTAACGCTATCTTTATAAATGCTACTATTGTTATCTCTTGTCTTTATACAATTAAGTAAATTCTTATTTTTATACTTAACAAAAATAATAGTTTTATTATTGCCCCTTCTAGCTTATACGCTATCGTTTAATATAAACGATATAAGGATATAATATAACCTAGTAGCAATTGCAAGATAGCATTAGCCACCTTTAAAAGCTTAATAAGGTTTTTAAGTAGCCGAAAGAGAATATTTTAATCTTTAAAGTAAATTTAACTTATTATTTAAGTATCTTGCAAGAGAATAAGATTACTAGCAACTTAGCATTTTTGTTAGCTACTTCGGATAATAGTTTTAAAGTAATAGCTATATATATTAAAGAATACTTTAATAAAGAAGGGCTTATAATTCGGATTATATTAAACACAAGAAATTTCTTAGCAGTTATTAGCAAATTTATATTGCTTGCAAAGACTTTAAAGCAAGCTATAAGGCAAGGTCGGTAAATGTTTAACTTAATTTTAAAGTAAGCTAATTCCTTATAAAAAATTCGAAAGCAAAGGATAAAAAGGCTCTTCTTTAGCAAGTAGTTATCTTAAACCTTTATTAAATTTTATTATAATTGCGATCACAACACGCAAAGAGAACTTAAAAGACTACTAAAAAACAACCCCTTATTATTTACTTAAATTAAGCTATTTATAATAAAGGAGTAAAGGCTAGATTAAGATTTATAATAAGTAGTTTAAAAGCTATAAGAGATAGGGCATAAGCTTTGTAAAGCTTATTTATTAGGCTTAAAAGTATATTAAACTTATTTGCCGAAAATATCAAAATATAAGAAGTTATTAAAGAGATTATAAAAGAGGCTTACAAATTTACTATAGCAACCGATCTTAGCGTAGCTCTTTAAACCTTCTTAAAGAACTTAAGTATAAAAATGTATTTGCTAAAAGCAATTAGCAAGCTTAGCCGATATTACTCGGCTCTTGCTAAACTTGTTTGCGTTATAAGGGATAAGAAATGCCGGGTATTTCAAAATATTCTAATAAAGCCCTTTTAAATTAAAGTGCTTATATTTATCTTAGAAGCAAATTATAAGATTTACGCTAAAATCTAGCTCCTCTTCTTTTATAAGCTTTATTTAAACTGTTTGCGACCGAGGGTTATTTGCTTTAGTAAAAGTGCTTATTATTTATGTAACCTCTTTTTTCACCTTTATAGTAGCTTTTATATGCCTCGAATATATAATAAGCTTTATAACAAGTAAATCTTACCGGATTAGCTAAATATCCCCGTTAAACATTACTAAGACCTTATAATTATTTTAACCCGGTTAAAGGCAACGTTAAATAACAAAATTTAAAGGGCATTAAAGTCAAAGAAGGGTTTATATTACTATCTAAATAAGAGCGTCTTGCTACTATTTGCATATTAGCTATTATTATCGGCTCTTTTTAAGAATCTAGTATTTTTATTTATAGCTTCGATATTAACAATTTAACCTTTATCTTATCTTATTTAACAAGGGACTTTAAATTATTAATTGTTACTAGGCACAAAGTTACCTTTTACTCTATTAATAACGCTTACTAATAACGATACGGAAATTATAATAGCTCTTATTAAACTTGTAAATATTAATATAAAAAAGATATTAGCTTTAAATATTATATCTTTAATTAATATAAGAAATAACAAACTCCCTTATAGCTAATCGATTATATTAATAACGCTATTATTACATTTATAACTTAACAAGTTATCTATTACTTTAAATTTCGTTTAAGTATTATTAGGCTATATATCAATTACGCATAAAAGAGAGGCTATAATCGGGAATAAGGAATATTTTATTATTAATGTTAAAGATATTTTAACAATTGCAAAACTGCAATTAAATTGCTTGCACGGCTCAAATAAGCTTATAATTTAGTTGCAAAGTGCTTAAAAGGGAATTATTTGTATTTTGTTTATATAAGATAAGCCCAATTATTAAATAACTTTAACCTTAACTTATTTAACCCTTATTTCTTTAATAATTAAGTAAGGCGCTACCTCGATATACACTTTTGCCTCCTTTATTACGATATCTTTAATAAATTAAAAGGGGTCAAAGGAGAAACTTAACTTTAAAACTATAATAGCGGCTATAAGGCGCTATAAACTTAAAGTTAAATTAAGCTATAACAAAGATTTAAAGAGTATTAACACGGGGTTTAAGAGCTTAGTCTTCTTTAAGCATTTTAAACGTTAGTACAAATATAATATATAAGAAGAAGGTTCTAAATTTGATATATTTCGGAGTATCTTTACTTATAAGGCTTATAGCATTATAATAAAGGTTAAGTCCTTTATCCTTAAATATTATATACTTTCTTACTCTTCTTTTATTTCCTTACCCCTTTATTAATAGTACTATAATGCTATCCCCCGACTTGTGCTTTATATTTAAGGCAGCAAGCTAACTTTATTAGTATACTATAATTACTAATTGCAAACTAGTTTAAGAGTTAAGATATACTAAAAGCAGTCGAATTTATTTAAACTTACTAGGTGCCCGTTTTTGCAATTATATTAATAACTAAAGTAAATAGCAATCCCCTTAAAGCTATTAACTTATCTTAAAAAGCATTAAGTCCTTTTTATTGCTTAGCCGGAGCCTCTTAGTTTCGATCGAGCGTATAGTTTTTTGCAATAACGATATTAGCTGCAAAGGCATTATTTCCTTTTATTCGACAAGCTTGCTTATATAAATTACTCTAGTTTAAACTATTATTTTTAGTCTAAGTTAGACTATAATATTAAAGCCGGTATATACGCATAAGGGCAAGGCGCTTTAATTTTTAAAGTCTTGCTAATTAAAGGCACGATGTTATATAAGAGTAGCAACTCCTTATAACTTGCAAACTATAATAGCATAATAAATTTATAGCGATAAAGTTAAGTAATATATCGCAAAGACTATTATCTTCGATATTGCTCTTGCTCGGGCTAGATATTACTATATTATTATTATAGTTATAAGCCGATTTATTATTCTTTATACTATTAGTAGTTATTTATAATAATTTGCTTAAAAGTAAAGCAAGATTGTAGCACAATTTAATTAACTATTAACTGCCTTTATAACGTGTCTAGTAAAGATAAGAATATGCGTAATACTCTTTTATATTAAAAGGAGATTTTTGTAATTTAAGTTTTTAGTAGTTTAAGTAAAGGAAGTTGTTAAAGATAAAGCCTTATAATAGGTGTAAAACGCTTCGGTTATCTCCGAGCATTAAGCTTTACTAAACTTATCGCGTAATTTCTTTAAAATTCTTATCCGCTATCTCTACAATCTCGTAACACTTTATATATTGCAATATTTTATACACTATAATATTATAACTAAGCTAAGTTTTTTAGAAGATTCTTTAACAATATAAGTTTACCTTTAATTAACCCTTTAGTATAAGTTCTTATCCGGACTCGCTTAGCTTAACTCTAGACAATTAATCCTTCCTTTAATAAGGCCGATATAAAATTAATTAAAAGGCTTTATAATAAGCTATTTATTACTAGTAAAACAAAAATTAAATATCTTATTATAAGGATTTCGGATAGCAAGAAAGTAAATGGCATTAGTAAGGTAAATAACAAGAAAGTAAATAACAAGAAGGTAAATAGTAAAAAGGTAAATAGCAAGAAGGTAAATAATAAAAAGGTAAATAGCGAGAAGGTAAATAGCGAGAAAGTAAATAGCAATAAGGTAAATAATAAGG
>Ga0302325_10024307_pt1 | contig 12604 bp, 14 predicted proteins | sample Palsa_T0_2_FD_201948 | JGI IMG/M metagenome (GOLD analysis project Ga0302325, IMG submission 201948) | Peat permafrost microbial communities from Stordalen Mire near Abisko, Sweden - Palsa_T0_2 | ecosystem: Environmental > Terrestrial > Soil > Palsa > Peat permafrost | place: Sweden: Abisko...
AAGCGCTCGCGATCAACTTCCCCCGTTTTGCTCGCGGCGATCGGTCTTCGCCACCCATTGCGCTTTAGTTTGCGCGTGGAAATCGTCAAAGCGGCCCGCCGCGATGGAAGCACGCGCGCCGGCCATCAGCTCCTGGTAGTAAAACAGGTTGATGATCGAGAGCAGCGTGCCACCGAGTGCTTCGCCGGCCCGGAACAGGTGATGCAGATAGGCGCGTGAAAACTCACGGGCTGCCGGACAACGGCTCTCAGGATCGATCGGACCCGGATCGTCTGCGTGATGCGCGTTCTTGATGTTGATCGGTCCGAACCGGGTAAACGCCAGTCCGTGCCGGCCATTACGTGTCGGCATCACGCAATCGAACATATCGATGCCGCGGGCGATCGACTCCAGCAGATCATCAGGTGTGCCGACGCCCATCAGGTAGCGTGGCCGCTCCGTCGGCAGCGCCGGAACAGTCTCGGCCACCATCTTTAGCATCACCTCTTGCGGTTCGCCGACCGCGAGGCCGCCCACCGCATAGCCGTCGAAGCCGATATCGACCAGGGCTCGGGCGCTTTCCACACGCAGCGCCGGATCGTCGCCGCCCTGCACGATGCCGAACAGCGCGTTCCCCGGAGCGGCCTTCTCAAAAGCACGCTTGGAGCGTTCGGCCCAGCGCAGCGAAAGCTGCATCGCGCGTTCGATCTCGTCGCGCTCCGCCGGCAGCCTGACGCATTCGTCGAGCTGCATGGCGATATCGGAGCCGAGCAGGATCTGCACCTCCATGGTGCGCTCGGGTGAAAGCTCGACCATGGCGCCGTCGAGATGGGAGCGAAACGTGACCCCCTGCTCGGTGACTTTGCGCAAGCTCGCAAGCGACATTACCTGAAAGCCGCCGGAATCGGTCAGGATCGGATAAGGCCAGCGCATGAACGCGTGCAATCCGCCGAGCGCAGCAACCCGCTCCGCGGTCGGCCGCAACATAAGATGATAGGTATTGGCCAGCATGATATCGGCGCCCGACGCTTTGACGTCGTCGTGGTGCACGCCCTTGATCGAGGCCTGTGTGCCGACCGGCATGAATGCCGGCGTGCGCACCATGCCGTGCGGGGTAGCAATCTCGCCGGTGCGTGCGGCGCCCGAGGTGGCGATGAGACGGAAGGAAAACGGGGTCGCGGTCATCGGCGGCTCTTATAGGCCGCCACGTTAAAAATTTCGCCTGCGATTAAAGGTGGTAAGCCGCAGCAAAAGGCGCCTTGGAACCGTGAAATCATCCAGCCGTTGTTGATGGCCGTAGTGGTGCCGCAGCGACGCGATGGTTTGCAGCGCGTCGCGTTTAGCGTGATCAGATTTTGATTTAAGGCCTTTTCAAATGGCGAAACCCCTCCCCCTCCCGGTCTGGGACCGCAAAGCCGAAACGCTAGTTCAGGAGTTCATGGACGATCATCCGTCCACTTATGAGAGCATGCCGCGCCGGTCGCTCACCCAGTGGCTTGAATCCGAGCCGCTCTACGACTGGCTACTCGCCGCCTATCAAAACACTCAACGCAGCGCCAGGCAGATCGAGCCGTTCATCAAGAAGCACAATATCGACATGAGCGAGTTCAAACCCGTCCTCTATCGCTCATACGCAGCTTTCTTCGACCGCGAGTTCAAGCCCGGCGTACGCCCGTTTGCGAGCGCACCAACTGAAATGCCAGCCTTCGCCGAGGCGCGCTACTTCGGCTGGGAAAAAGTGGACGCGCAGCAGCAATTCCCGGTCAAAGGGCGCTCACTCAATGCCGAGCAGATCCTGGGCAGCGCCGCACGCGCCGCGCCTTTCCTTGGGGGCCCGGTGTTGTTGGCGCGTCTGTCGCCGATGGATTATCACCATCTGCACTATCCCGACGACGGCATAACTCTGGAGCTGGACCGTATCGGGCGCAGCCTCTGGACCGTGCAATGGCATGCGCTGCAAAATCAGCCGGACATCATCATTCGCAACGAGCGCCAGATAAATATTCTTCAAACAAACAACTTTGGCAGACTGGCTTTCGTGGAGGTCGGTGCAATGTCGGTCGGGCGCATCGTGCAGGTGCATCCGCTCGATACACCTTATCGGCGCGGCGAAGAGAAATCGGTCTTCAAGTTCGGCGGCTCGGCTGTTGTTGTGTTCGGCGAAATCGGCAAATGGTATCCCGCCGATGACATTCGGAAGCATACCCAGGAAAACATCGAAACTCTTGTTCGCCTGGGTGATGTTATTGCAGGTGCACTGCCCAAGACGTGACTGAAAAGGATATGGCGTCGCATCTCGCCTTAAACACGAAACGCTTTCGTCACGCATAAGCGCCGCGCGAACTTAATGCTAATCGACTGATATACCCGCGGCCTTCAGCGGGGCTCCATTCTTCTCGATTTCCGGGCCGATGATGCTTTGCAGATACTCGGTCGACTGTTTGTCGGGCGACACAACGTATGTTCCATTGGTGGCAAGCTGCTCTTGCACCGAAGGCGTTTGCATCGCGGCCGCGCTGGCGTCGCGAAGTTTTTTGATGATTGGGGCTGGCGTCGCTTTGGGCGCGAAGAAGCCGAACCAGGTCGAAGCTTCGAAATCCATCCCCTGCTCAAAGGAGGTCAGCACATCCGGCACGGATGGCAATCGTTCATGCCTCAATGCGGCAATACCCTTGATCAGACCGTTCTGCAGCGGCGCTGCCGCAGACCCGCTGATCGTGCAAAAATAGTCGAACTGACCTGCGATCAGGTCCTGCATCGCGGGGCCGCTGCCGCGATATGGAATTTCCTGAATGCTGACTCCGATCATGCGATTGAGTATCTCGCAATCAACACCGCCCGTAGAGCCCACGCCGGCGGAGCCCAATTTAATGGTGCCCTGGTTTTTCTTCACGTAGGAAACGAAGTCTTTCAGACCATCGACCGGCAGGTCCTTGCGCGCGACCAGAACCGTTGGCTGGTCCGCGACTAGAATGACGGGAGCGAGATCAGCCTGGAAATTGTAAATCGGATGCTTGTAGAGCGTCATATTGATGGCGTCCGACCGGCTGCCAAAGTCGAAAGTGTAGCCGTCCGGCTCTGCGCGAGCGACGTGTGCCGAACCTACCATGCCGCCGCCACCCGATATGTTTTCGACAACCACCGGCTGCCCCAGAATCTCGGACATGCGGCGCGCCAGGATACGTCCCATTACATCGGTACCGCCGCCGGCGGCCCACGGCACGACGAGTGTCAGTGAATGCGTCGGCCAATCCTCCGCCGATGCCGAAATAATTTCGTGAGCGCCGACGATAAGTACAGCGGCAGCGGCGGCAAATGCACGTGCAAGAGGCATAGTAATTATAGAAGCACGATCCGTGCCACCGCCGCAAAATAGGGGCGATCAATCAACTCGCCGCTGCTTCAAGCGGCTTCGCCCGACCGATGCGTTGCTGCGATTTCTTCATGCGGTAGTAGTCGCTCACCGTGATCGGCTCGCAGGTTGGTGCAACTCCCGGCTCAACACAGGTCGGCAAACAGGACACGGTGGCATCGTAGTTCGGATGATGAAAGAACACGATGGACAGGCGCCGCGACCCGCCGTTGGCTTCCTCCGGCGGATTGCCGACACGATGGAGAGTCGAAAGCCAACGATCGTTGGTCCAGCGCGCCATCAGGTCTCCCTGGTTGATCACGTAGGATCTGGGAATCGCCGGAACATCGTGCCAGTTTCCTTTGGCGTCGGCGACCTGAAGACCGCCAACTGTGTCCCCCGGCTTCAGGATCGTGACGGTCCCGTAGTCGGTGTGCGCGCCGGCACGTAACTGACCGGGCAATGGCGCAACCTTTTGCTCCGGATAAAGACGAACATTGAGGCGGCTGATATGGCGGTCGATTTTGTCGTCGAAGTAATTCTCAGGCAAATCGAGCGCGAGAGCCGACAAACGCATCAAATCGGCGGCAAGGGCGCCCATCCTCAGATAATATTTGGTATAGAGCGCTTTCAGCGCGGCGGGCTCTTTCGGCCAGCGATTTTGCGGAACCATGCCGCGCGCTGCCTCGCTGTTAAAATACGCATCATCGGTCACATCAACCTTCGCGATCTGAAATGTTTCATTCAGATCGGGCGGCGTAACTTGACCGCGCGTATAAGCCAACGCGATGTCGCCAAGAGCCGAATAGCCGACACCGCCGGGCACATTGCCGATATGAACCTGCATCTTTTCGGCGAGCGGCAGATCAAAGAACTCGCGGGAGACGGTTTCAACTTGATCGACCAAGGTTGGGTCGACGTTATGGCCGACAAGGACATAGAATCCGACCTCACGACAAGCGCGGCCGAGTTCCTCGGCGACCTGACGTTTACCTTCGGGCGTGCCCGCGAAGTAAGGCCCCATGTCGATCACTGGGACGAAGCTTTTCGAATTGGCGATGAATGCGTCTTGGATGATTGCGTCTTGGGCCACGGAATTTCTCCTGCCAGGATGTCCAAGGACACAGTTAGCCGACGAAGCTCACTGATACCGAATTTTAACACACAGAAAACGGCCGTACCAACGGATCAATTTTCCGCTTTGGGGAAAGATTCACGTTTTCGATGGACAGGGATCAAAGTTGACCGTAACGGCTGATCCGATCGGCGGCGTCGGCGAGTTGGAGTCAATGTCCAGAATAACTGGCAGGACACCCTTGGTGCTTGCATCCGCGGGGGCCGTCATAATGCTTCGCGGTGCAACAGTTGGGCTGATCGAGGCCACGTGCGCGCGGATCCTGGCATTAGAAAATGCCTCAGCAATGACTGTCGCGATTTGCGAAGCACAAACACGCGACGCATCGTGCATCTCTATCTCGGCACGAACGCGCAACTGACCGTCTTGGACAAGATGCAACAGCGGCTGCGGCACGGCCAAGCTGAAATATTGGCCCTTATTGGCAAGAACATCAATCACGGTGCCGTCCACCGGGGCGCGCACCGTACACTGATCCAGCCGAGCGCGGGTCGAGTCAAGGTCTGCCGCCGCGGCATCGCGCTGCGCTTCCGCCCGTCGGATATCTTCCTCGCGCGAGCCGGCACGGAGCAAAGAGAGTCGCGCGCGAGCTTCCGCGAGTTGAGCGGCCGAAATCCTCGCATCGCGCTGGACTTCTAAAATGTGAGCGGTGGTCACGGTGACGCCCTCTTTCAGCGCCTCGGTTCGATCGAGAGTCTTTTGGGCTTCCTCAGCGCGGGCTTCTGAATATCCGACAACTGCTTCGCCGACGGCAATCTCGTCGGGACGCGAGCCGTTGCGGGCGCGGTCGAAGACCGCCTGCGCCGCCTTTACCTGACCCTCGCGCGTGCGAACGTCCGCCTCGGTCGATCGGCAATCGAGTTTGATCAAGGCCTGTCCCGCCGTAACACGGCTGCCCTCGCGCACCAAAACCTCGTCGACGATGCCCGCAGCGGCAACTCCAATCGTCAGAGTGGCGCCTTCGACCCGCCCGGGAGCGATAAAATTGGAATTTTGGGCCAGCGCTGCCGCGGCAAAAGCAAAGCTCGCGACTAAAACAGCCGCGCACATCGCAGCGGGCCGGTAAATGTGCGTCACACGATGACACTCCCGCGACGCTCCGGCGAGCTCTTGTCGAGAATCCGGCAATTGCCTTGCAAAACTTTCAGCGATCATGACGTCTCACCAATTAGCCGCGCGGGCAGGCCCAAACGAAATACAAAGAGTTGGCCCGAGGGACGGTCAAGTGTGGATTTTATTCGTGCTGTCACGACGCGTTCGTCAGCACGAACCTAATGTGCTGCTTCCCGATCCGAAAACGCTGACGAACGGTGGGAGTTGCTCGGCCCCGGACTCGTCACCCTGAGGCGGCGTAGTCGTATCGCCAAGCCCACCCACGCCGCTTACTGCCGACGCACCGCCCCCAGTGCACGGCAGACCCGTGAGCGGATTTGATCCGCTCGACTCGCCGCTCAGCAATCCCGACGGAAGCGCCGGCGAGACCGCGAGTTCCGGTGCTTCGGGCAATGTAGAAAGCGTACTCTGGGCGAGCGCTACCGTAGCTGTTGCGGCCAGAGCCAGCGCCATCAAGCCGATCAATCCCATGCGCTTTTCAGCCATGGCCGATCTCCTTGTCAGTCGCCCCGCAAGTCTGAGCCAAATTCTAGCGATTTACTGGACCCTCTGGAAGGCTAGTTTTAATCAGTCTCACACCCTCGGGGCATCTGGATATCTCCGTCTGCTGATGGGATCGTCCGACCGTGCTCATGCCCCACTAGCGGCCGACGGGATCAGAACACAGGCCCCCAAAAGGGCGAACTGATTTTCCTATCCGGCAGCACCTGACTGCTGTAGCCTGACCCAAGAGCTGCCAGCGGAACGTGCCGACGTTCTGCAAATCAAAGGCAGCGACCATGCCCCCCGGCGGGCTGCCATTCACCACCAACTTTCGACCAACGCCGACCTTTGAGCCGGCATTCAAGTCGTAGTTCAACCGCGCTCGCGCGCGTCAGCACGCGAGCGGAATGGAGCTTGAGCCATGCTGGTCAATCTTGCGCTGTTGCTGGTTGCGATCGCGATCGTCGCGCTTATTCCCATCGGCTGCATTATGACGCGTGGCCGTGGCCCGCGGGGTGTCACGACCTCCGCACACTAAAAAACTGAGCGAACGCTCAGTTTTCCAGGTTGCCTTGCTGGAGCTGACTCCGGTGCTATCGGAGCAGCAGGCAGGCGTCGCCGTAAGAATAAAACCGGTAGCCGGTCGCAATGGCATGGGCGTAGGCGCGCTGCATGGTGTCGAGGCCACTGAACGCCGACACCAGCATGAACAAGGTTGAGCGCGGCAGATGGAAGTTTGTCAGCATGGCGTCGACCGCGCGAAAGCAATAACCCGGCGTGATGAACAGCGAGGTCTCGCCTGAGAATGCAGACAGCGTTCCGTCGTCCGCGGCGGCGCTTTCGAGTAATCGGAACGACGTCGAGCCGACGGCCACGATACGGCCTCCGGCGTGGCGCGCCGCATTGAGCGCATCCGCGATTTCGGCGCTGACCACGCCCCACTCCCCGTGCATTTTATGATCCGCCGTGTCGTCGGACTTCACCGGCAGAAACGTGCCGGCGCCGACATGAAGCGTCACCCGATGCAAGGCGATACCCCGCGCGTGTAGCGCATCAACCAGCGTATCGGTGAAGTGCAAACCGGCAGTCGGCGCGGCGACTGAACCTTCGTCACGCGCGAACATGGTCTGGTAATCGGCGCGGTCTTGCTCGTCGGCGGCGCGGCGGCCGGCAATATAGGGCGGCAACGGCATGTCGCCGCGTTCTTCCAGCGCCTGATCGAGCGTCGGGCCATGAAACGAGAAGGCGAACGTCACCTCGCCGCCCTCACCTTTGGCTTCGACGGTGGCGTCGAGCTGGTCGAGGAAGCAGACCCGACCCTCGCCGCCGAAGCGCACGATGTCGCCCGTTTGCAGCCGCTTGGCCGGACGCACGAAGGCGCGCCAGCGTGAACCGTCAAGCCGCCTCGTCAGGTTGGCTTCAATCCCGACTTCAACGCCGCGGCCGATGCGGCGGCCGTGCAGGCTTGCCGGAAAAACTTTGGTGTCGTTGACCACGATCGCATCGCCGGCGCGAAGCAGTGCCGGCAGGTCGGCAATGGTTCGATCTTCAAACGGCGCATCGGGACGCACCACGAGCAATCGTGCGGCATCGCGTGGCAACGCCGGCCGCAGCGCAATCCGGTCCTCCGGCAGATCGAAGTCGAACAAGTCCGTACGCATGGCGTTAAAATGCCGGGTTCGCGATCATGCTAAGGAAGGCATATCGAACCTTTGGGGCGGCAAGCAACGTGACACCTACCGCGGTCATTCAGGTCAAGCCCGGCATTGGCGATGTGATCTGGCATCTGCCGTTCATCCGCGCTATCGCTGGCGCCTCTCCGGGTGGCCAGGTGACGTTCCTGACACCCCCCCGCAGCAGTGCCCGGGACCTGCTGAACGCCGAGCCTGGTGTCGCCGAAGTGCTGTATTTCGAGCATGGCGGTTCGGAACTGCAGCGTGGCCTCAACGTGCTGCGGCTGTCGCAACTCCTCAAACGCGGCGGCTTTCGTACCGTCTGGATTCTCGATCGCACCATCAGGGCGGCACTGGCAGCGTGGCTTGCCGGGGTCCCCGAGCGTATCGGCCTTGGACTTGGTACGCAGCGCTTTTTCATCACCAACCCGGGCATCGACCACAGCCATTTCCATGACGAGCCGATCGATTGGCTCGCCGCGCTGATGGCGGCTATGAATGTGCCGGTGCCGACCCGCGAGCCCAATCTGCCCGTACCAGCGGAAACATTGCTCGCGCTGGACGCTAGATTCGCCGCCGAACCGCGGCCGTGGATTGTGCTTGGCATCGTGGCCTCCCACCCCGACAAGGATTGGCCCGAAGGCTATTGGGCGGAATTCGCCGCCGCGTTGCGGAAGCGAACCAGCGGTTCGATCTTTCTGATCGGCGGCCCGCAGAACAAGGCGCGTGCGAAAGAGCTGATCGCGCGAACCCCGCGCGCGGCCTTGATCGATGCCTGCGACCTTACCCTGTTGGAGTCGGTCGCGCTGTTGCGCCACGCCGATCTTTTCGTCGGCAGCAATTCCGGCCCGCTCAATCTCGCGGCGGCGTCGCAGACGGAAGCGTTCGGTCTATTCGGCAATACGCCCGTGCTGACCTATTCGAATTACATCCATGCCATTGTGCCTGAGGGCGGGCCGTCTGCCGACGGCATGGGGCGCATTTTGCCGACCGACGTGCTGGACAAGATCGCGCCTTATCTTGATCTGCGCAAACGGCCGTAAGCGTCACTGCGCCTTATCGATCGTCCGGTTATCGACAAAACGGATCGCAATCGGCCGCCCGGCAACGGCTCCGCCCATGCCGTCGGTGAAATGCAGCGGCGTACAGCGCGCCAGCGCCGCATTCACGGCATCGCGGTAGGTATCGCGCACGTCGCCCGGCGCATCATGGCTCGCATAGGTTACGTGCGGCGGCGCGACGATCTCGCCGTCGCGTTTGAAGGCGAAGCGGATGGTGTACTCCATGCCATGGCGCGCTTCGTCCTTCGGCGGCGGTACCCAGCAGGCGCGCAGCGCGGCGTACATGGCGCTGATCGAGTTGAGCTTCGGCTCGTCGCCACTGTTGTCGAAGCCGCCGGTATCTTTGTCCGAACTACCGGTGCTGCTATCGGGAGGGGTTGGGTCCGGCGCCGGGGGCTTGTTGGCCGGATCGTTGTCGTCGGTGGAGACGATGGTCAGCCGCAAGTCCTCGCCAATCGGCGGCAGGTATTGCGGCGTACATGATCCGCGATGAAACGCGCCACAGAACGACGGCAGGCACGGATGTCCGCTCAACACACCACAGGGCGCGCGCGGAAATGGCCGGTTGCTGAGCTGCGCCCGCGCATTATTCGCCGCGGCAAACACGGCGAGCACCAGACTTCCGAAAACAAACGCAGTTGCAAAACGGAGAGGACCCATCCCCGCTCCTTTGCTGCGCCCCCCTTCAGAACATGATCCGGAAAAGCTTGCCCTCGGACTTGATCCGAGGGTGGTACCGGTTTTCCGACCAGATCATGCTCCACTTAAATCAGGTCGCGTCGGCAGCCACCTGCGCGCGGATGATCTTGTCGGGATCGCGCGGCGGTTCGCCACGCTTGAGCTTGTCGACTACGTCCATCCCTTCGACGACTTCACCGATCACCGTGTACTGGTTGTTCAGGAAGTGGCCTTCATCGAACATGATGAAGAACTGGCTGTTGGCTGAATCGTTGCTGTGGCCTTTGCGGGCCATGCCGACAATGCCGCGATCGAACGCCACCTTGGAGAACTCGGCTTTCAGATCCGGATGCTTCGAGCCGCCGGTGCCGTTGTGGTGCTGGCCGTCCCCAGTCTGCGCCATGAAGCCGTCGATCACCCGATGAAACGGCACTTCATCGTAGAACTTTTCCCGCACCAGCTTCTTCAAACGCTCGGCATGTCCCGGCGCCACATCGGTGCGAAGCTTGATGACGATCGTTCCCGGCGTGGTTTCGAGGATCAAGGTGTTTTCGGGGTCGTCGTGTTTGGGGGAAGCCATCGCAATCATTCCTTTCTCAATCTGTCCAATACAGAACGTCGAATCGGCTCTTACGGTTCGATCGTCGCTTTCTTGATGTAATCGAGCTTGGCGAAATCCTTTGTCAGGTAGGCATTGCCCTCCTGCTGGACGCGGCCCTGCTCAGGACCGTTGCCGCCCGGCGCGCCTTCGCCGTAACCGCTGTACAGCGCATCGACGACATTCATGCCGGTGACCACCTGGCCGAATGGCGCAAAGCCCATGCCGTCGAGCCGGTTATTATCGCCGAAGTTGATGAACACCTGCGTGGTGCGGGTGTTTGGCCCGGCGGTCGCAAAAGTGACCATGCCGCGGGTATTGCTCTGTTTCACCTGATCGTCACGGATGCGCGCCTGACGCCACTGCGCCGACACGCTCGGATCGCCGTTAAGGCCGAACTGCACCATGAAGCCGGAGACGACCCGGAAGAAGCGCGTGTTGTCGAAGAACCCGTTCTTGACCAGGTTATAGAAACGGTCAGCGCCGGCCGGCGCCCAATCGCGGTGCACCTGGATCTCGAAGCTACCCTTGCTGGTGTCGAATTTGGCTTTGTAAACCGGGGGCGCCTGCTCGGTCAGGGACGCGGGGTTCATCAAGGCCTGGCTCATGGCAGGACTGATGGCCGCCGGCGCGATAACGAGGGCAAGCAAAATTACCAACGAACGGAACATGACTTCTCCCGGTTGAATGACTTTCAGGATTTGGCGAATTTCTTCTTCAGTCGCGTGGCGACCTGTGCCGGCACGAAAGCCGAAACGTCGCCGCCCATGGCCGCAATCTGGCGCACCAACGTGGCGGTGATCGGGCGAACCGCGGGCGACGGAGGCAGGAAAACAGTCTGTACCTTGGGCGCCATGGTGCCGTTCATGCCGGCCATCTGCATCTCGTAATCGAAATCGGTGGCGTCACGCACGCCGCGCACCAGAATCGTAGCGCCTTCACGTTGCGCGGCAGTGACGACCAGATCGGAGAACGTCGTGCAAGCGATCGCGCAGCCGGCAGCGCGGCCGAGCGGCGTGCAAATCTCGTCAAGCATCGCGAGGCGTTCTTCGGCCGAGAACAGCGGCGTCTTGCCGGGATGGACGCCAACCGCCAGCACCAGCCGGTCGGCCAAATTCACGGCGGCGCGGACCACGTCGAGGTGGCCGTTGGTGATGGGATCAAATGATCCGGCAAATAGAGCGGTGCGCGGCACGGTCGGGGGTCTAGCCCGCGCCTAAACGAACCGCAAGGCAGCTTCCAACAATCCGGCATTTTGCCTGTCAGAAGAGGACAACCAGGTCGGGCTCTAGAGATCAATTTGTTTGTTTTTTCAATTAATTACAGGAAACGGTGAAAGTGTGATGGCTATCAAAGAACCAACCCCGGGTTAATGCGACACAACCATTAACAGATCAGCAACCAATCCGCCGAACAGGCGTTGCCGCATCAGAAGACGGCGAAGGTTGCCAAACAGGGCTGGTGCCATGCTGAATACCTTTTATGCGATTGCCGCAGCCGCGGTTATTGCGGCTTGCCTCGTACTCTCCCCAAGTTTGTCACCGCAAGTGGAAGCCGGTGCGCCGGCGGTAAGCGGCAAATCCGACCGTGCCGATACCCGGCCACTCGGCATGGATTGTTCGCAACACGCCTGGCCGTACTACGAAGCGTCCTGCCTGCGCGACACGAGCAACCGCTTGGCCGAGCCACGCGACGTGCGCTTCGTACCGATGGGTCGGGTCACGGTTAGCAATACTGCAATCGCCGCGCGGTAACCGTCGAACCGACGACCCTGAATTCAGTTTGCCTTGGTCCTTCCGGCGGGCGGTGGAATACAAAACCGGTCTGTTGCTGCTGAAACGTAGCCTATGGCTTGTTTAGGCCGAGCGAACTGACAATCGGCGACCACTTGTCGAGATCAGCCTTAATGACAGCAGTAAAGTCAGCTGGCGTGCCGCCGAGCGGCTCGTTGCTCAGCCGTTCGAGCACGGTCTTGAGTTCAAGCGTTCTCAATCCTTCATTGATGGCAGCGTTGAGCTTCGCGATGACCGGCTGCGGCGTATGAGCCGGCGCCAACAGTCCGGTCCAGCTTGTCGAGACGAAATACGGAAATCCGCTTTCCACCATGGTCGGCACGTCCGGTAATTGCGGAATCCGTTTCGGCGTCGTCACTGCGAGCGCGCGCAGACGCCCCGCCTGGATTAGCGGCAGCAGAACGCTGGTGCCCTCGAATGTCATCTGAACGTTGCCCGCGACCACGTCGTTGATCGATGGGCCGCCGCCCTTATAGGGCACATGCACGATATCGATGCCGGCGCGAGCTTTGAACATTTCACCGATCAAATGCGGCAGCACGCCAATGCCACCGGATGAGAAGTTCACCTTGCCCGGATTGGCCTTCGCATAGGCGACCAGCTCCTGCACGGTGTTGGCAGGTACCGAAGGGTTGACGACCAGGATGTTCGAGCTTTCGCCGACCAGCGCGACCGGATCGTAGCTTTTCAAGGGATCGTAGCCGGCATCGGGATGCAGCAGCGGTGCTATGACAAGCCC
>Ga0302325_10024308_pt1 | contig 12604 bp, 11 predicted proteins | sample Palsa_T0_2_FD_201948 | JGI IMG/M metagenome (GOLD analysis project Ga0302325, IMG submission 201948) | Peat permafrost microbial communities from Stordalen Mire near Abisko, Sweden - Palsa_T0_2 | ecosystem: Environmental > Terrestrial > Soil > Palsa > Peat permafrost | place: Sweden: Abisko...
CTGGGTTAGGACAGTATGACAAACATGGCGTTGACGCAAGCCTCCGAGGCACCGTGGTCGGTCGATCTCGACCCCATCGACCTTCTTGTGCCGCCGCCTCGAGGCTTCCGGCGGTCCCTCGTACTGACTGGGATCGCAGTACTGGTGCTCTTCGTTATCGCCCTCACGGGCAGTAGCGGACTGTTGCGACCGAAGCTAGGACTTGCTCTGGATGCGTCCTACACCGCGGCCGGTCCAACCAGTAGGCCCAGCTTGACGTTCAACGTGCAAAACAATGGCCACTTCCGACTTTCAATCGTCGGGGTGGATGCACGGGCGGCCGGACTGAGCGATGTGAGAGTGTCCGTCGCACTGTTTGGCGCCGAAGGTCAATTGGTGCCCAGTCACGGTGTTCCACTGACCATTCAGGGCGGGCGCGAAGCTCACATCACGATGACCTTCGCAAAGTGGAACTGCCAAAAGATCGAACCCCACGGCAACAACAGCGTCCCTATCCATCTATCGAATCCCTTAGGACTCAACGCCACTGTCTCAGTACTACCTGGATTTCACTTCGATCCTCCGAGCGCGGGCGTACTCATCGGGTCGCCAGATCCAAACGAGATCGGATGGGCTGCCGGTATCACGTGGACAAGCTGCCATACTGGCAGCGGACCTCCGAACATGGGCTCACCGTCGCAGTAGGCGTGGGATCTCATATTGCGCGGCGGTGCCGATCGGGACATTGTTCATTTGAGTCGGCGACGTAAGGATGGATTCGGAACCGAATCGTTGGCCTCCGATCCGGCGCGGGTAAATCAGGCCACTCACACAGAGCGATGCTCGAATCCAGCGACGCACGTGCCGACCCTTCGGACCGTTCCGAACCCAGAGCGGCTGAGATGGAGATTCGGTGTAGTAGAACCATCACATGGCTCGGCTCCGCGCCGTCATATTTGACATGGACGGGACGCTTATAGATTCCCTGGAAAGCGTTCCAGTTGCGTACATCGCGACAGTCGAAGAACTGACCGGTCGAGCTTGCACCGTCGAAGAGGTCGTCGCCAGTTATTCCGTCGGCCCCGGGAAGGCAATGCTCAGCGCGCTACTCGGGCGACGCTGCGAGGAGAACGACCTCGCCCTCTATCACGATCACCTCAGACGAAATATGTACCTCATCCGAACCTATCCGAGTGTCAAGGCAAGTCTTGCGACGTTGGCAGCGACACTGAAGGTTGGAGTCTTCACCGGGGCCGGGCGTGGGGCCGCAGAACTCCTCCTCGCTCACGCTGGCCTGCGAAAGTACTTTGGAGTCGTGGTAACTGGAGACGACGTTCTGCGGCCGAAGCCCGCGCCGGACGGAATACGCGCGACGTGTGAGGCTCTTGGCGTCTCGCCCAAGGAAGCCGCATACGTAGGCGATGCCCCGAACGACATGCAAGCAGCAATTGCCGCCGAGGTACTAGCGGTACTGGCAGGATGGGGCCATCAATACGAACCGTCCACGCAGGCAGATCTCGTGATCTCCGATCCAACTCGTCTGGTCCATCTGCTCCAAGCGGAACTACCCCCCAGGGTGGAATGACCCTCTGTACGGCCAGCGGAGGAGTGAACAGCAGTGCCGGTCAGCCTCCGAGCGGTTGTCCTTGCCACGCTCTCTATCTTTGGCACTGACGTCCTACGAGCCGATCGGCGGCGAACGATTTGTGGGACGAGATCAGAAGCAGGTGTGATGTTTGGGCAGGCGCCCTGTTGTCCGTAACTTCAGCTGCCCTGACCTGCCATCGCCTCTCGTACCATTGTTGCTCGTTCCCTCTTGCCTGTTGCGTCGAGGAGGGCCAGCATTGTCGCAAGCGGCAGTGTAGGGATCTGCCGATCCTGAATGACGATGTAATCGAGATGCTTCAAATCGGGTGAGCCGAGGACCCTCGCCCCGAGCGCCACGGCTTCCACGCCAACCAGGATCTCGACGTTGATGCCTTCCACAACAGCCAGCGCTCTCCGATCTGCTCGTACGTCACCACGATTCCATGGTGATTCGTCTTGGCACACGAGGTCACCGAGTCCGTCGACCAACTCCATGGCGGCGACTGGGTCGGCGACGAGGTCCAAGTCATTAGGTTCGACCGCCAGGCCATGAAGTGCGAGGGCAGCGCTCCCGCTCACTGCCCACTGGCCCGCCCGGACAATGGGAAGTCGCATCAGTGCTCGACGCCATTCCGACATATCGTTGATCACGCAGCGACTCTGGCACATGGCACGTCCCGATGTGCTCCCACTCTCGAGCGTGGACTAGCGTCCGAGCGTCCTTTCCGCCATGGAGGAATACGGAGCAAGGGCGACGGTGGTCAACCTCCGCAGCCGCCGAGAGGTCCGTTCCTTCCTCGATGGTCTAGCAAAGGAAGAATCGGCGACTAATCGTCTTTAGCCGAAGGTTGATCCCCACACGATCCAAGCCGCCGCTCTTTGCGCCCACATCCCGGGACCTCCGTCAATGGCGGAGCTTATTTTGAGCTATCCCTTGATTCGAATGTCGCTTGAGGATTTGCCATTGGAATGACCGCTGAATGGGAACAGCCGTTTTGGACTGTCGGAAAACTCGTTCGATCAACTGGAATCACCATTCGAACACTTCATCCGCTATTGCGTTGACGCTCGACCCATGCCGAATCTGACGAGCATGAGGAATTATGTTTCCCATAACCGAAGGAAACTGCCGGGAGCAGGTTGCGGGGCAGACCCGGTATCTTTCGCCCAAGTGAGGAGGATGGCATTGGAGCATCGCCAGAGAACCATCGACGTTGTCACCCGCGCCCGCCAGCACGACTGGAAAATCGCACTGCCGACCGGCGTCATCAGTGTTGCGGCGTTGATCTTCGGCAGCGCGTTCGGAAGCGTCCATGGCCCGTCACTGCGTCCAAGGATTGTCGTATGGATCTCGGCGGTAGTTCTCGTTGTCTTTGGCGTTATCGCGGCCCGTCGAGTCGGTGCAGGTCTCGGTCATCTCGTGACGACGCGCACCATACCGGCGGCTGGTGCGGCAGTACGACTAGTGACGACGGGCGTGAGTTACCTGATCATAATCTGCGCAGAGCTTGGACTACTCGATGTCTCGATCGACCATCTCCTCGTCGGTGCCGGTCTCGCTGGTGTCGTACTCGGCATTGCCGCGCAGCAGAGTCTCGGTAACGTCTTCGCGTCAGTCGTGCTGCTTCTGGCTAAACCATTCTCGGTGGGTGAGAAGATCCGAATTCGCTCTGGTGCCCTCGGAGGCATCTTCGATGCCACCGTGCTTGGCATCAGTCTCACCTACGTGACGGTGCGCACTGACGACGGCATCCTCAAGATACCGAACTCCGTCATGCTGGCCACAGCCGCAGGCCCGATCGGACCAAACGAAGAAGGGCCGACGAGGGACTCATCTCCACCGGAGTAGATAGTTCGGTCCGATCTCTGCATGCACCCCGTAATCACATGATGTGACTCGGTAGAACCGGGGGAATCCATGTCTCCCCGATGTGCTGCATCCAGAGCCACTAGGAGCGGAGGCCACAATCCCCGACCACTCATGGCCGAGAATGGCACCTGGCTTAGCGTAACGCTCCAGGACCACAAGGTGCCGGCATAGTCGAGTTGGCCGAGGGCTGCCTCGGCGCGATGTCCCCGACCACCTGCCCCTCGGGGTGAACGCAGTCGAAGGCTCGATTCGTCTCGACGAGCAACTCCTCGCCGAGGACCGCAGATGGAGCGACGTGAGCCGCTCCGCCGACTTCAGCGAGCCGTACCCGGCAATACTCCCAGCAGACGCGCCGAACTAGGTCAGCCCGGATCGTTCGTCATTCGAACCGGCCTCATAGCTACGTCATTCCTTCGGGGCACGACCGTTTCGACGGAACCGATCAGCTCGCTGCGGTCCGCTCGGCCAACCGAGCGAGGTTCAGCAACTGGCGTCGGGCCATCACCAGGTCGCCGACCGAAAGCAGCGGCGCCGTCAAGCGCCCACGAGACGTAACGACCTTGAGTAGAAGCCGAGTGGTTGAGCCCACGGGGACGAGTACGTAGGACATCACCGCACCCATGATCCGCCCCGTGAGCTGTTCGCCAGGCGCGACCGTGAGGACCTGGCCGCAACGGTGCCCACCCATCGCTCTCGTGAAGGGCTCCCCGGGAACCGGATCGGGAATACCGCTGAGCTGCTGTGGCGACTGCCGCCCCAGGTTGTCGATCCAATCGTAGGAGTACGGCGCCAATCGAATCTGCTTTACCCACAACCAAACCTGCTCGGGTTCGGCCTTTACCGTGACGCCCCTCCACGCTTGCAAGACCGGATTCGGCGCAATCTCGTCGCAGGGATAGCGCCGCCTAGTTTCATCGGGGGTCACACCCCAACGGTCACCGATCACATCCGCCGCCTACGCAAGCCGCCACCCGGCACACCAAGGATGCTACTCCGGCAACGAGGTGACACTGTCTGGACAAACGGATGGACCAGTCCGCCCATCCGGACCATTTGAGATTGGCAGACCGCTGGCGATGGCGTTGTCATCTTCCGTTTCACCCATAGCCGACCTTGATCCTGGCGAAGGGGCAGATCGGAGTTATGGTCTCATTGCTGAGAGGGGTGATCGAGTTGACGTTCGGAAGGCGAGTCATCCCAAGACGGTCGCTTAGCAAGTTGGTCCGTGGACGAGCCATTGGAAGCGCTCTAGTGGGGGCGCTGGCACTCACCACCGCCACGGTTGCGCCCTTCGTGTTGGCGATACCCGGGTCGCCGGCGTTGGCCGCCGTGAGTGGGGCCCAAAGCGGGCCGATCGTATCGTCGAGCGAATTGCCATCCGCCGCGGTGGCCACCTCTGACTGGACCACTTTCGACCACGACTCTCTGCGCTCGGGAGTCGATCCGTCGGGCAACTCCTTCTCGCCGGCCACGCCCGCGTGGACCTCGCCCACCTTCGACGGCCAGCTATACGGCCAGCCGCTGGTAGCCAGTGGCCGGGTCTTTGTGGCAACGGAGAACGACACCGTGTATGCCTTGGCCGCCAATACCGGCGCGGTGCTGTGGTCGAATCATGTCGGCACACCGCTGGACCCTTCCGCGGTCCCCGGCCTCTGCGGGGACATCCACCCTACGGTGGGGATCACCGGGACCCCGGTGATTGACATCGCCCGCTCGGAGATCTTCGTGGTGGCTACGGTGACCGCAGGCAGCAATGCTGCTCACCAGCTCATCGGACTGGACATCTTCACCGGATCGGTGCTGTTGGACGAGAACATCGATCCGCCCGGCGCCAACCCGGCCTTCCAGCTGCAACGAGTCTCCCTGGCCCTCACCGACGGCCGGGTGATCGTCGGCTTCGGCGGCAATTCGGGAGACTGTGATCCCTACCACGGGTTGGTGGTGTCGGCTCCCGAGGACGGCTCGTCCCCGTCCACCTACACCGTGGCCAACCTACCCGGCGACAGCCAGGGCGCAGTGTGGATGGGTGGCGCAGCTCCCTCCATCGATGCCCAGGGCAACGTGTGGGTGGCCACTGGGAACAGCGCATTCCACAGTTCATCAGACGCCTACGACCAGAGCGACAGCGTGCTGAAGCTCAGCCCGACCATGCAGCTGCTCGACTCCTTCGCCCCCCAGCTCTGGTACGACGACAACGCCGTTGACGCGGACCTCGGCTCCACCACCCCGGCTCTACTGCCCAATGGCCTGGTCTTCGAAGTGGGCAAGTCGACCACCGGGTACGTGCTCAACCAGTCGAATCTGGGAGGTATCAACGGCCAGGTGGCTCTGCAGAACCCCTTCTGTTTTGCTGACGGTGGCTCCGCCGACCTCAATGGCACCCTCTTCGTCCCCTGCAGCGACGGCATCGAAGCGGTAACACCTACAGCCAGTCCCCCGACCGCCACGTGGACCACGTCGAGCGGGGCCCACGGTTCTCCCATCGTGGCTGGGGGTCTGGTGTGGTCGATTGGCAACGGCAACCTCTACGCGTTGAACGCCGCCACCGGCACCGAGGTCCAGCACTTCGCAATTGGGTCGTCGTCGTCGTCTTTCCCCTCGCCCTCTGCCGCCGACGGCCTCATCCTGGCACCGTCCTCCACCCAGATTCATGCCTTCGAGGGTCCGGCCGGCCTCCCACCGCCAACCACCAGTGTGATCATCCCTTCGGATGGGGCAGCGCTGTCTGGAACGACCACCTTGGACGCCACCGCCTCGAGCGCCACCAGCGTCGAGTTCCGGCTCTTTGGTGGCTCCTACGGCTTTGCCGCCCCGGTGCTCTGCACGGCGACTCTGACCTATTACGGATGGTTTTGCAGCTGGGACACCACCACGGTTCCCAACGGTTCGTATGTCTTAGTGTCTGAGGCCTTCAACTCGGCTGGGAACACATTCAGTTCGGGCGCCAGCATCACCGTCAAGAACTGACCCCTCTGCAACGATCTTCATGCGATGGCCATGTATTCGATCTACAGCGGCGTCGATCAGCTCGGCATCGTGGGCAACAAGACCGCGGGGATCTTCGCCCAAGAGGGACGAACATCAACGGCAAAGTACTTTCTAAGGACCCAGCTGGCACCGTTACCCCAATCGGCATCACGGTCACCCCCCAAAGGATTCAGCGTTATTCCCGTAGTCGGTTGAACTGCTCATTTCGTTGCGAACCACGTGGTGGCTCGTCCATTCGGGAGGGTTCAGTCCCATTTGACCAGCTCAAACCGGGCGTATCGCCGGCCGCCGGCGAACGGGCAACGGTTCACTCTTGCTGAGTTGATTTCCGTGCGACATGGGACGGGCCATCCGGGATTCACGGCTTGGCGGTCAGCGTCGGTCACTACCCATAGGGGAATGTCTCTAGGCGGCGAGTGTTGGCGGCAGTAAATGACACGTCGACGGGCTACCGCAACGGATGCTGGTAGCTGATCGCCACGGCACCACGTTCAAAGAACACTGGACACTGTCGACGACGCGACTCCACTCGGGCGCGCACGTCCCGCTACGCAGGAGACTCACGCCCGGGTGATGAACCCCGTTTCATAGGCGATAACCACAAGCTGGGCCCTGTCGCGCGCGTCCAATTTCATGAGGACCCGACTGACGTGGGTCTTCGCCGTAGCCGCACTCATGTGCAGGGCGTCGGCCAACTCCTGATTCGACATGCCCTTGGCAACCAGGCCGAAGACCTCACGTTCCCGTCCGGTCAGCGACTCGAGGATTTCCGTTGAAAGGGCCGATCTGGTCTCCCGGCTGGCGAAGTCCGCGATGAGTCGCCTCGTCACGCTCGGTGCCAGGAGCGCATCGCCCCCGGCGATGACGCGGATCGCAGCCAACATCTCGGCCGGTGGGGTGTCCTTCAGCATGAAGCCACTCGCTCCGGCGCGCAACGCTGCGTAGACATATTCGTCGAGGTCGAAGGTAGTAAGGATCAGGACGCGGGGCACATCTTCGGCGCGCCCGGTGAGGATCTGGCGAGTCGCCTCGATCCCATCCATCTCAGGCATGCGCACGTCCATGAGCACCACATCCGGGTGGGTGTCGGCGACGAGTTCGATTGCCTCTAAGCCGTTGGAGGCCTCGCCGAGCACCCTGAACTCGTCTTCCGAGTCCACCAGCACACGGAAACCGGCGCGCACAAGCGCCTGATCGTCGACCACGACGACACCGATGGTCACTGTGTCACCGCGTTGAGTTGTAGGAGGGCCAACACCTCGAACCCACCCTCGGGACGTGGTCCGGCGGTCAGGGACCCGCCGAACATCGCCGTGCGCTCGCGCATGCCGATGATGCCGTGATGCGCCCGGCCTCCGCCGCCATGGTCCGGTGAGAGAATTGCGCCGTTGCGATGGAGCGCCCCTTCGTCCACCACATTGATGACCACGGCTTCCTCATCGAAGCTGATCTCAACGGTGGCTTGGGCGGTGCCGGCGTGCTTGGTGACGTTGGTCAGCGCCTCCTGCACGATGCGATAGATGGAGAGATCGAGGCTCGGCGACACCGGCACGACGGCCCCACGCAGCCGGTACGTGACCGCCAAGCCGGCGGCCCGGTACTGCCCGAGCAGTCGATCGATGTCGGCCAGTCCTGGCGTGGGAACGAGGCTCGGTTCAGCCGGGTCATCGCGACGCAGGACGCCGACGACGCGACGCAGCTCCTCGAGCGCCGAGCGACTGGTCGTCTCCACCGCGGCCAAGGCCTTCCGTGCTTCTTCCGGTTGCATGTCCAGCACATGCCCGCCGACACCCGACTGTATGGCGATGACGCTGAGGCTGTGGGCCACGATATCGTGCAGCTCGCGCGCGATCTGGAGCCGCTCCTCGGCGACGGAGCGTTGCGCGGATTCCATCTCCCGACGTTGGCGTTCTTCGGCTTGCAGCGACAGCCCGGTGACATAGGCACGCCGGGCGCGTACGCTGTCGCCGACGAACCAGGCCGCCACCGCCGCGATGACGTCGGACGAGACCTGGTCAGCCATGGTCGAACTGCTGGCGTAGCGGAGGACTTCCCCGATCCCCAGGGCGGCCAGGAAGGCAAGGCCAACGGCACACAGAGCGATGGCGGATACCCGTCGTTCATATTGCGCGGCAACAATGTAGACGGGCAGCGCCACAATGGGCGTAGCGGCGATGTTCTGTCCGATGACCACCACTGCGGCCAAGGCACAGGTGACAACGACGAGCACGGGGAGCGGGTAGTAGCGGCGAATGGCCAGAGGAAAACTGGCCAGGCAGAGCGCTACGAAGAGGGCGACGGCATGAGGATGGTTCAGGGAGAAATTCCTCAACAAGCCGGCATTCCTTCCCTGCCCCAGGATCGATACCAGACCAGCCACGAAGAACAGCAGGGAGAGGCCGACATCGATCCAGAACCACTGGCCTGGTGTGATCCTCTGCAGCAAGGGGGGGCGGGGTGTGACGATCCCCGCGGGTGATGCCATGTGCCGAGGCTACTGAGCGGGCTGCTCACGCGCATCGGCCGATGGTCGCTCCGCATGTACATCGGAAGGTGTAGTCGCCTGCGCCACAGCGACTTGGCGTCTACATCTCAGGTGGGGAACAGACGGGGCCGCATGGCCGACGACGCGCCGGGGGCTACTACGTCATGCTCCATGGAGAGGTCCGCACGACCCGTGTGGACGAGCAGGCCAGAACCCACGCATCGAGGAGTGGCACATGATCGAAGTCACCGGCATCACCAAGCGCTACGGCGGCACCCTGGCCGTGGACGACCTGTCGTTCGAGGTCAAACCGGGTCAGGTCACCGGCTTCCTCGGGCCGAACGGATCAGGGAAGTCCACCACCATGCGCATGATCATGGGCCTGGACCGTCCCGACGCCGGACGGACCACCGTCAACGGCGTCACCTACGGAAGTCTCGGCTGGCCCCTGCGCGAGGTGGGAGCCCTTCTCGAGGCCAAGGCCATACACCCCGGGCGGAGCGCACGGAACCATCTGTCGGCGCTGGCGCAGACCAACGACATCCCCCGCTCCCGCGTGGACGAGGTGCTGGAAGTAGTCGGCCTGACAAGCGTGGCCCACAAGCGCGCCGGCACTTTCTCACTCGGCATGGGGCAGCGGTTGGGCATAGCCGCGGCACTTCTCGGAGACCCCAGCGTGCTCCTGTTCGACGAACCGATCAACGGCTTGGATCCGGAAGGCATCCGCTGGGTTCGCAACCTGCTAAAGGGTTTGGGTCGGGACGGGCGCACCGTCTTCGTTTCCAGCCACCTCATGAGCGAGATGGCCCTGACGGCCGATCACCTGGTCGTGATCGGGCGGGGACGTCTCATCGCCGAGATGCCAGTAGAAGACTTCATCGCGCAGAGCTCACAGCAATTCGTCCGGGTTCGCACCCTCCAGCCCAACGAATTCAGCGAGGCCATGAAGTCGAACGGCGCCACGGTGGTGCAGGAAGACGACGGCGCCCTGTCGGTGGCCGGACTCAATGCCCGAGAGATCGGTGACATCGCCTTTGAACGACGGCTCCCCCTGCACGAGCTCTCGCCGCAGCTCGCATCGCTGGAGGAAGCATTCATGGAGCTGACACAGGACAGTGTCGATTACCGCGGAGGAGCGGCCGACCCGGCCGACGCACTCCTCACCCTCAACAACGGCCGGCAGATGCCGGCAGGAAAGTGAGTACACAATGACCCTCATCACATCCACCATCCCAGCGCCGACCGCCGCCCGGTATCGACCGGGCGGAGTGATGCGATCCGAGTGGACCAAGCTGCGCAGCGTTCGCTCCACTACCTGGACCCTGGTAGCCACCCTCGTGATCACAATCGGCATCAGTATCATCGCCACATCCACCGAGGCGACGCGATGGACGCACTCCTCACCGGCCGACCACCTTTCATTCGACCCCACCAACTTGAGCCTCACCGGCTTGCTGTTCGGCCAGCTCGCCATCGGGATCCTCGGCGTGCTGGCCATCAGCGCGGAATACGGGACCGGGACGATCCGGGCCAGTCTCGCCGCGGTGCCCGACCGACGTCTGCTCCTGGCCGCCAAGGCGGCGGTGTTCGCCCTGGTTGCCCTGGTGGTAGGCGAGGTGGTCTCCTTCGGCGCCTTCTTTATCGGTCAGATGCTGATCGGTGGCGCAGCTCCGCACGCCACAATCGGCCAAGCCGGCGTGTTGCGGGCCGTGGCTGGCGGCGGCCTCTATCTGGCCCTGCTGGGACTGCTCGCCTTGGGCCTAGGCTCCATCATCCGCCACACCGCGGGTGCCATCGCCGCCTTCGTGGGGGTGTTGCTCATCATCCCGCTGATCCTCCCCGCCCTTCCCACGTCACTCAACCACACCATCGGTAAATTCGAGCCGGTCACCATCGGCAACGCCATGACGAGCGTCAACACGCATTTAGGGAGCGGCGCCACCCCATCCTTCAGTTTCTGGGTGGGGCTGGCCCTCATGGCCGGCTACGCCGCTCTTGCCCTGGGAATCGGCGGTTGGCGCATGATGCGACGGGATGCATAAGGGCCGTATCGGGACAGAGCCCCGGCGCTAGAGAGGTCTGTCGCCACCTTGAGCAACTCCGCTCCACCCCCAAGCACCCAATGACAGCCACCGGGCTGAAGCGCGGTATCGAAAGAAGTCGAGCTTAAGACGAGGAAAGTGACGTACCCTCTCGAGCTTTGGCCATTCAAGTTGCCACAGCTATCTGCTCGAAGCTGTAGTAGACCGCTACGAGCGCGACGATCACGAGTGTCAACCAAGCGCTCACAAACGCCAGGCCGATTGCCGCTAGATAGGCCAGGTTTCCGATGCTGAAACGCACAAAGGCGTTTCTCCGAGTCCTGGTATCGAGGGGGACGCGGAAATGCCCACGACTGGAGGACCAGAGAAACATCGTGGCGAATGAGAGGCCCATACCCTCTGACACGAGAGCGTAGATGGCGGCGGCCAGGTGCGAGTCGCTGCCCCCGACCCGTAAGTACTCCGCCATGGTGGCAGTGGCGAACGGAATAGCCACCACGAAGAGAAGGAGGAGCAGGTTGAGGAACAGCGCAACGCGATCGATCTTTTCCAGGTTGGAGAACAGCGAATGGTGATTGATCCAGATGATCCCAATGACCAGAAAGCTCACGACGTAGGAGGCGAATGACGGCCACCGCTGGGTGAGCTGATGAGCGAGCGTCCCATGCCCAGGTCCTCTAACCGCTAGGTCAAGAGACAGCAGAGTGATGGCGACGGCGAGGACGCCATCGCTGAACGACTCGAGGCGACCCGTGCTCATCGGCCGCTCACTCGCGGCTGTTCGCTCGAAGTACGCCCGCGTGTCGCCTGAGGGCTTCGGCCACAGGAAGAAGGCGCGGTTCGTCGTCGCCCTGAGCCTCTGTGAGATCCGCGGCGTCCGTGAGGTGCTCCGCCATGATGAGCCAGGCCGCTCTTCGGTGCGGGAGCAGGTAGTCGGGCTGGTAGAAGAGCTCGAAGCTTGGCCCAGCGGTCCGCCCCGGATGTTCGGCACCGACAGGCAACGTGGTGAGAATCTCGCCCAATGGCTCGATCACGTCGAACATCAGCCCGACGGCGACCTGCGAGAGGATCTTCATCTGCTCGTCGTTCTCGTCCACCCGGCTGAGGAGGCGGTAGAGAAGCTGGAGGAGCACCTCGTAGGCCACATTGCCGAGGTCGGCAACGGCCGCGCTCTTGGGATCGGTGATCAAATCGGCGGGTTCACCGTTCTCGGGCGAGCGCACGAGGGCCGGCAGCACGGGTCGGGCAAACTCCACACCTGGGTTCGCGGTGCACATCGCGAGATACTCGTCTAGGACGCCCAAGAAACGTCCGAAGTGGGCTTCGCGCCAATCTCCCCGCGGACCCTCGCCTTGTTCGACGATGGTTTCAATCGCTTGGACCACGTCGTCGACGCAGGTGATCGGTCGGAGCTGCGACCAACCGAATAAGTCGCCCCCGGCTTGGCCGGAAGCGGATACGACAAACAATTGGTCTTCGCCCATCTTCTGGGCGAGGTGGCGAAAGCCCGCTTCGATGGAGCGGTACAGATGCCCAACGGTCGCGAACTCCTGGAGGTGTGGCGCGATCTCGCGCTCGCTCATTACCGGTACGGCGCACTCGACGGCGGCAAGGCCTTCGGCATCGTCAAAGTCCATGCCCTCGGGGCGCTCG
>Ga0302325_10024309_pt1 | contig 12604 bp, 13 predicted proteins | sample Palsa_T0_2_FD_201948 | JGI IMG/M metagenome (GOLD analysis project Ga0302325, IMG submission 201948) | Peat permafrost microbial communities from Stordalen Mire near Abisko, Sweden - Palsa_T0_2 | ecosystem: Environmental > Terrestrial > Soil > Palsa > Peat permafrost | place: Sweden: Abisko...
TGGGCGCTGCACTCGCTGCTGGACAACCTCGTCGACGTCGCCGAGGATCATGCCACTGGGCAGCACAATCTGATCGGCTGCTACGCATCGACCCTGGAAGCGAGCACGCGGATGCGCCTGCTTGCGGAATGCTCGCTGCGGGCCGCGCGGGAATTGCCCGGTGATAGTCACGGTTTGATTCTGGCGGCGATGGCAAGCTTCTATCTCTCCACGCCCGAAGCCTCTGTCCCAGCGGCGCGCCCCGTGGCCCGTGCTGTGATGGGAGTGCTCGGCGAACCGGCCGCGCTGGCGCGGCTCGTCTTCTGCCTCCGCATGCGCCTTGATCGTCTCCTCCTGGCTCGGCGCTCCCGGGGGGCAGAGGTCGTGCTGGGCGGGCAGCAGTCTCAGCTCGCGCACGAGCTCGTGAAGTAGAGATGGGATGAGCGCGGTGTCTGCATGGGAACAAAAAAATCAGAGCCGTTCGGGCGCATGAGCGTCCCACGCAACACCCTCACCGCGGTGTTGAGCGTCGGGCTCCTGGCGTCGGCCTGGGACTTCCGGTACGAGCTGCTCGCGGCCTCAACTGACCGCTAGCCTGGGTGTTCGGTGTTGCGGGACAAGCATTCTCGGCATCACTCCGTCGGCTTGCGCCCGCGGAACATCGCAAACCCGCGCTCGGGCTCGATCACCACATCGGCGATTCCGGCTTCGCGGAGCCAGTCGCGGATGTCCTCGCGGCGTGGTGGCGTGGGATTACCGCTCCGGCGGTCGAGCTCAAAGAGCGCTCGCTGCCGCCAGCTTCCCTCGGCGAGAAACGTAGTGCCGACCAGCTCACCACCGGGCTTCAGGCAGCGCGCCAGCTCTCTCACGGCTGGCTCTGGGTCCTCGAGCATGTGAAGGCCGCTGTAGCAGACAACAAGATCTGCCTCACTGTCGCCGAACGGCAGGGCGCGCATGTCCGCGACAGCGAACTCAACCTGGCTCAAGGAACGTCTCTTTGCGCGCCGCTCGGCACGCTCCAGCATCTTCTCGGACACGTCCACGGCTGTGTAGCGCACGTCCTGATCCGGGCGAAGAGCACGCAGCGCAACACCGCCGCCACACGGCACGTCGAGGATTATGGCCCCATCTCCCGCTTGGCTTATCGCCTCCATGCTCCTGTACAACACCGACGCGTCGATCCCCCACACGACACGACCGATCAAACGCATCAGCCAGTCACGCTCGATGTAGAAGTTCATACACCGCGCCAAACGGCCCAGCGCACACGTTTGGCGATCTCTGCGTTCCGGTACCGCCAGACGCGCCTGGCGATGTCATGAGCGGCCACATACCGGGCGACAGGCTACAACGCGACCCTGTCTACCTGCCCAGCAACCCGGCTAGGATCAGGCCGTGAAGCGCGCGCTGCTGTTCGATCTCGACGACACGCTCGTGGTCGAGGAACCAGCAGCGGCGGCATCATTCGCAGCGACCGCTCAGGTCGCAAGCACCCGCCACCGAGTGGATGCCGAGCGGTTGGTAGTGACTGCTCGCGAGCGCGCGCGTGAGCTGTGGTACGCGGCGCCCACTCACCCGTATTGCATGCGTGTCGGGATCAGCTCTTGGGAGGGCTTGTGGTGCCGCTTTGAGGGAGAGGAATCCGATGTGCGCTGGCTGCGCGAGTGGTCTCCCAGATACCGCCGTGAGGTATGGAACCTCGCTCTCGCCGACCAAGGTGTCCATGACCCGATGCTGGCAGAGGAGTTAGGTGAGAGATATGGCATCGAGCGCCGAGCGCGACATGATCGCTTCCCCGACGTGCCGGCCTGCATGGATGAGCTGCAGGACTCCTACGCACTGGGGCTCATCACCAACGGTGCGTCGTGCCTGCAGCGCGAGAAGCTCACCACCGCGGGCTTGACCGACTACTTCGACGTCGTTGTCGTCTCCGCCGAGTTCGGGGTCGGCAAGCCGGACCCCTCGATCTTCGAGCACGCCCACTTACAACTCGGATCCGATCCCGAGCGCACCGTAATGATCGGTGACAGCATCGCGCGAGACGTCGATGGCGCTATTGCCGCGGGCCTCCAGGGCGTCTGGGTCAACCGAACCAAGCAATCGCGTCCGGCTGATCGCCCCGACCTCGTCGAAGTCACCACACTGAGCGATCTGCCGGCGGCGCTGGGGCGGCTGGCCAACATCCCTGATGACGCCGGCCTATAGGGTGGCGACGATGGCGACACGGGAGATCTGGCGATAGCGATGAGCGTCGAGGTTCGCCCTGTGATCTCCAGAAGCGAGATGCGCACGTTCATCAAGCTGCCGTGGCGGCTCTATCGCGGGGAGCCCAACTGGGTGGCGCCGCTGCTGATGGATCTGAAGAGGCGACTGGACCAGCGCAAGAACCCGTTTTTCAAGCATGCCGAGGCCCAGTACTTCCTCGCATGGCGCGACGGACGGGCGGTTGGGCGGATCAGCGCCCATGTCGATCGTAACCTCAACGAGTTCCAAAATAACGAGTGGGGCCTGTTCGGGTGGTTCGAGTGCGAGGACGACCTCGAGGCCGCCCGCGCGCTGCTGAACGCCGCTGAGACCTGGTTGCGCGAGCGCGGCCGCGACCGGATGGTGGGCCCGATGGACTTCACGACCAACGACGAGATTGGGCTGCTCATTGAGGGGCACGAGTATCCGCCGATCATCCTTTGCCCCTGGCACCACCCCTACTACCAGCGCATCTTCGAGCAGGACATCGGCATGGCCAAGGCGATGGACCTGTACATGTGGAGCCTGTACGTGGACAAGCGCGAGAAGGTCCACCCCGCGATCTGGGAAGCCGCTGACAGGCTCGAGTCCGAGCACGGGATCGTCTGCCGCAACTTCCGCAAGAAGGATCTGCAGGCTGAGGTGACCAGGTTCCTCGAGGTCTACAACGCCGCCTGGGAGAACAACTGGGCCTCGGTGCCGCTCAACGAGGAGGAGGTCCGCCACTACGCCAAGGATCTCAAGCCCGTCCTCGACGAGAACTGGGCGATGGTCGCCGAAAAGCGGGACACCGGCGAGGTCGTGGGAGCCGCCCTGACGCTGCCCGATTTCAACCAAGCGCTGGCGAAGCTCAACGGGCGCCTGCTGCCGTTCGGCTGGATCACCGCGCTACGGGCGAAAAGCAAGATCGACGCGGTTCGCGTGTTCGCGCTCGGCGTCAAGCCCGAGTACCAGCACACCGGCGTCGCGGCGCGCTTCTACCAGATGCACTTCGACGCGGCCGAACGAACGCCGCAGAAGGGCGGCGAGATGGGCTGGATACTGGAGACCAACACGCCTATGAACCGCGCGATGGAAGGCATGGGCGGCGAGATCAAGCGCCGGTATCGGGTGTATGAGCGCATGCTGTAGAAGGAAGCCCTCAACTCGACGTCACGCGCCTACTTTGCCGCACCGGCCAGACACGACAAGCGTCAGTCCTGCAGTGCGAGTGCGGCGGGTACGCTGGCGGCGAACCAGCCGGGTATCGCGAGGATCGCTAGCGCCGTGACGGTCACGAGGGCGAGGCTGTCGAGTGCGCCCAGCGCCGTGATGGAGTAGACGACCGGGAAGTTGACGGTGTTCGCGAGCGCGCGGTCGGCGAGCTGCTGGCCATAGACGCCGAACACCGCCCCGGTCACGCAGCCGACGGCGAGGAGGATCAGGCTCTCCAGCAGGATCGTGTGCCACAGTTGGGTTCGGGGGATTCCCTCGAGCTTGAGCTTCGCCAGGCGTGGGCGGCGCTGCCAGATCATCGCGCCGATGGCGGCGGCCATTGCGAGGATCGCGACGATCAGGATCAGCGTCGCGATCTGGCTGAGGTTCGCGAGGGCTTGGCGGCTGAGGGCGATCTGCTTGGCCGTGTGTGTCTGCGCGGTCTGAACAGACAGCCCCGACCCAGGCCCAAGCGCTCCTCTTATCTCGCGCGCCCCGACGGTTGGGCTCGTGCTCTGCGTGAGAACCACGTTGTACGCGCTGGCGTCTTGGCTAGCCCAGGCGTGGGCGTAGTCGGTGGCGTTCATGATGATCGCGCCGGGTGCCCAGCCCACGTTCGTGGATAACCCTGCGATACGGAACATCATCGGGTTGGGGGTTGGCAGCTCCAGCGCCTGGCCGAGGTGTAGGTGGTGTTCGGAGGCGAGCGCTCGGGAGAGGATCAGCCAGCCGCCGGCGCGCACGCGCGCTGTGGCTTGGCTCGTGTTCCCTTCGAGCAGTTGGCCCGGTGGTATGAGCGGTGTCGCTTCGCGGGGTGGCGCGATGACCAGCACGCGGCGCTGCCCCCAGTCCAGCAGGCCACTGCGGTAGAGGCTGACCGCCCGCACCCCGGGGAGGCGTTCGAGCTGGGTTTGCCTGCTCGCGGGGAATGGGGTCGTGTCGAGCAGGTTGTAGTCACCTGCGGGCGCTACCCACACGTCCGTGGACGCGTTCAGTTCGTGCGCGGCGTCTTCCAGTCCTTTGAGGAGGTCGCCGTGTGCGCCCTGGATCGCGACGCTGCCGAACACCGCGATCGCGCCCGTCGCCGCGATCGCCACGGCACGTGCGCGCCCGGCGCTGAGCTCCATCACCGCGACGTGAGGAACGGCGCTCGTGATCATGCGCGCGCACCGCCTGACGAGCGCGAGCGCGACGCCCAGCACGAAGGGCAGCACCAGCAGCAGTGCCGCGAGCAGCAGCACCATCCCGGGTATCGCGGCGTCCGGCGCTGCGAGCAGGATCAGGGTGGCTGCGGCCAGACACACCACGCCCGCGAGCGCCAGTCGCCCACCACCGGCAGCGCCCGCGTGTTGTTCGCGTGGCGTGATCGCGGCCAGCGGATCGCGCGAGAGGACGTCGCGTAGCGGGCTCAGCACCGCCACGACCGCGGCGAGCATGCCCCCGCCGGTGGCGAGCGCGACGCTCTGCCACGTAACGATGCGCTGCGAGCCGATCGCGAACGCCAGCGACAAAAACGCGGGATCGGAATGCAATACATGAATCGACAGCTCATCCCCCAGCGCCAGCCCGAGCAAGCATGCGATCAGCCCCAGCGCGAGCGCGTCGAGCAGCAGCACCCCGATCACGGTCCGTGGCGTGTATCCGTCGCGGCGCAGATCGGCGATCAGTCGTCGGCGCTGGGGGACCGTCAGGAGCATCGCGTTGAAGGCGAACAGGAACCCCACGAGCGCGCTGATGACAGCGAACAGTTGCGTCGATTGGTTGGCCGCCGTGGCGGCCTTCGAGAACAGCTTTTCGTCGTAGCTGGTCGACTCGACGTTCAGGCGGTCGCCCGCGATCACCGACAGCGCGGCCCGCACCTGATTTTCCGCACCGGATCTGGGCGCGACGAGGATCCGGCTGACGCGCCCTTGAAGGCCTGTCACTTCCTGCACGAATTCGAGCGGCGCGACGGCTACGGGGCTCGCGGCGAGCGCCCCGATGCGCCTTGCGGACACGGTTTCGTACAGCGGCGCGCGCACTGTATGCCCGCCGAGCTGCAGCGTGACGTCCTTGCCGAACTTCGTGACGCCGATCGTGCGTGCGAGCGGCGCGGTCAGCACGATCCCGCCGACGCCCCCGAACGTTTCGAGTTCCAGCCGACGCACGAGGCTCCCGCCGAGCTGATCCAGGCTTTCCTGCGCTCCGAGGAGCTCGATCGACTCGCTGCCCGCGGGACCGACCGCGTTCGCGCTCGCTTCGAGCAGCGGTGCGGCGGCGCGCACGCCGGGGACCCGACGCACACGGGTGAGCGTGCTCTCGGGGAAGCCGTGCGGGTCTCGCGCCAGCAACTGCAGGCTCGCGCTGCCGACGATCCCGCGGGAAAGCTGACCCACGCTGCTCTGAAGACTCTGACTGGATACCTGCGAAGCGAACAGGAGCGCGACGCCGGCGGCGATTCCGACGACCGCGAAGCATTCACCGACCAGCCGTGCGCGCAACCGCACCCACCACAAACGCAACGCGTTGGAGAACCCCACGAACAGCCCTCCAACTACCGGACGGCCGGCTGCGCCGCGGGCTGCGCGTAGTCCAGATCTGGCTCGTGCTCTGAGAGCACGCCATCGCGCAACGCGAACACCCGATCGGCATACGCGGCCGCGACCGGATCGTGACTGACGAGCACGATCGCGACGCCACGCTCACGGCACAAACCTCTTAGCAGCTCTAGCACTTCGCGGCCGCGTTGGGTGTCGAGGCTTCCGGTCGGCTCATCCGCGAGCAACAGGCGCGGTTCGGTCGACAGCGCCCTCGCGATCATCACACGCTGACGCTCACCCATCGACAGCGTCTCAGAGCGATGCTCCAGTCGCCCGCCCAGCCCGAGACGCTCGAGCAACGGCGTGATCTCCTGTCGCGCCCTGCTCCAACGCATCGTTCCCAGAAGCTTCAACACGGCGTTGTCGATCGCCGAGACGCCCGGCAGCAGGTCGAAGTTCTGGCGGATGAAGCCCAGTTCGGAGAGCCTGAAGTTCGACGCCTCACGCTCGGACAGCGAAGACACATCGCGCCCGCCGATCAGCACTCGGCCACTCGTCGGCTCGAGCAGCGTGGCGACCATCAGCAGCAGCGTCGTCTTACCCGACCCGCTCGGCCCGTACAGCACGACCATCTCACCGGGTGAGACGGACAGCGACACGCCGTCCACGGCGCGGACGGGCTCCCCGCCCACCGCGGGGTAGTGCTTGACGAGGTCGTGCAGCTCGAGCACCCGCCACCCCGCGTCAATCGGAGACCGCGCCGCGAACCTCCACGGCGATCGCGTCGTTAGAGCGCTGAATCGTCCCAGTGAAGCTGAGGCCCGACCCGCGCGCACGCTGATAGCGCCCCGTGCCGCGAATGATCGACAAAGAGCCCGAGAAGCTTCCCTGCGTATGGCCTCGCTTATAGCTGGCGCTCGCGCGGCCGGTGATCGAGCTCCCCTTCGGGTACATGCTCACTTCAGCGCTCACCTGACTCGTCGAGACGATCGTCAGATGCACGTAGATCGTGCCAGGGATCGTGCCCGACCCGGAGCCCTCCTCGTTGAGCGTGAATTCGTGTTTGCTCGTGAGATGCAGCCGGCCCGTCTCGTTCAAAAAGAACGTACTCGCCGCCACCGCCGGCGGCGCCGTGGACCCCGACGCTCTGGGAGTGAGAGACCCAACCGCGATCAGCACGCCGACCGCAATCGCAATGGCCGCCAGCACCCGACCATGCCAAGCCGGAGCCTCATCGAGCCTAAACCAGCGAGCATCCTTCCCACGCATTCCTCGCGGCTCCTTTTTTCGTCTCATCATGGACATGCAATCCTCGCCAGGGCGCTGCCGACCGTGCCGTCGGCGTAGGTGAATTCAGCGGCGAACGGGAACCCGCCCGCCGGGCAGCTGGAGGGGATCAGGATCGTGTTCGCGTCGCGCGGGCGGTGAGGGCTGTCGGAGCCGATCGTCAGCGAGAAGCTTGAGATCGAGGCATCGGGCTCGGGTGGGATCGAGGGAATCGGGGGAATGGACATCACGAGCTGTTCCCCATAGGGCGGGCGATCTGCAAGCGCCGTCGCGGTGAGCACCATCTCCTGGCCGATCGGCGTATAGCCTTGGCCGAGGATCTCGAACGTCGGCTGTAGGTTCTCCGTCGGCGGACCGAGGAAGGCCCGCAGGGTGGCAGTCTCGGTGATTGGCTGTGCTCCCAGGTTCGCCTCGACGAGCGCGTGTCCGGTGCCGATCTCGGATTGCCTCGGGCAGCCGCGCGCGCCGCGGGCTTCCAGGCGCGCCGTGCTGCAGCTGCGCAAGCTGGGGATCTCGAGGGTCAGCCCGGCTGGGAGCCGCAGGACCGCCCTGCGCACTGGGGAGGGCACGCCGAGTTCGCCCCCCGCATACCGGATCGTGAAGGTGAGGGCTCCCTTGGCGTCGAGGCGGTCGGGGGAGAGGACCGGAGTGATCGTCGCGGAGGTCTCTCCAGAGGACGGGATCGCGGTGACGGTTTCCCCCTGCGCGACCGCGGCCAGCGCCGCATAGACGATCATTGCCACGAGGACCGTGCGCCCGGTTACTTGCCCGGACATGGGACGGTGCTCGTGGTTGTGGTCATGGTGCCGTCCGCGAAGCCGACCTGTGCCTCGATCGGGAAGCCGCCGTGGGGGCACGTCTTGGGGAGGACGATGCCCTTTACGTGGACCAGCTTGCGCTTGCCGTGGATCGTTTTGTAGTAGGCGACGTTCGTGGCGCCGAGCGTGAAAGAGACATGTTCCTCCCAGCCGAGCGGGGCACCGGGAAGCGTGAGCTGACCGCTGATCGGTATTTCGAAGGAGATACCGATTCCGTAAGGCTTGGGCCCCTGAACCTCTCGAGCCACCAGGGCTTTCTGATCGGAGGCCGGCGTGGCGGAGTTGACATAGATCAGCATCACGAGATGTCCGTGTTCTGGGGGGGCGAGAAAGAATTCGAGCGTGAAATGCTCGGGAAGGACTTCTTTGGCTATTTCAAATAGCCCTACGCCATTGCCGAAGCCGACACGGGAGTCAGCCGGACACGCGCTGGGACCGGTTTCTTCGAGTGTCGCTAGAGTCGCGGTGCAGGTACCAGCGCCGCGGGTGTCAACCGACATGCCCGCTGGGCCATAGGCTGTCACTTTGACGACGGGCGACTGCGGATTTGCGGTGTTGGAGCCAAACGTCGCCGTGGCTGAGAGGTTGGTCGAGCCGCCGAGCTTCTCCGGCGTGAAGCTCGCGTGGACCGTCACCGTCTCTCCCGCCCATGCGACAGCCACGGCGACCAGGCACACGCAAACCACCAGCGCGCCAACAACGATCCGAATACTGGGCTTCATCATGCACTGTCTCCTTGTGTAGTCGCCGCACGTGGCGTCGTCATGTCCCATCCCCGAGGACGGCCTTCCAGGGAATGCTTGGAATATCTGGCCGTGTCACGCCAGCCGGGCTGGGCGACACCGAGCAGGCGCCCTGCTTCGAGACGCTTGTCCTCGATACGGAGCGTTTGCAGCCGGCGAAAGGTACGAGAGTCGTCCCTGAGATGTGACCAGCTGTGGACTCTTGGTCTCAGTGGCGATTGTGAGAGGCGTATGAAGGTTTCCTGAGCCTCGAGTCGGGCAAGCCCGGCGCCGACGCAGAAGTGCGGGCCGTTGCCGAAGGCGAGGTGCGGCGGTCCGGCGCGTGTGAGGTCCAGCCGGTCTGGGTCGGAGTAGCGTGCGGGGTCGCGGTTCGCCGCGCCGAGCACGACGAGCGCCTGCTGTCCCTTGCGGACTCTGACTCCACCGAGAACGAGATCGTTTCGCGCAATGCGGGAGGCGACCTGGGCAGGGCTGTCGTAACGCAGGAGCTCCTCGACGGCCTGCTGGACGAGGTCGGGGTTGTGCTCGAGCCAATCGAGCTGGTCGGGGTGCTGCAACAGGGCAAGCGTGCCGTTGCCGATCAGGTTCGCGGTCGTCTCGTGACCGGCGGCGAGCAGCAGCAGACACATCGTGATGACCTCATCCGTCTCAAGCGCAACACCACCCGCTGGCGGATGGACTAGCGCACTGAGTAGGTCATCCCCTGGCTGGATTCGTCGCTGGGCGACGATCGGAACGAGGAACAACATCATCGTCATCGCCGCCGTACCGATCGCCTCGCGCTCCGCGGGCGTTGGGTCGAGCTCGAGCATCCGCGCAAGCGTCGGGGTCTCCGAGCGGAGCAGTTCTGCGCCCTCGACGCCGACGTCGAACAACTCCGCGATCACCGCGAGCGGGATTGGGTAGGCGAGCTCGCTCATCAGCTCGATCGGCTCGCCATCGGCCAGTGGCGCGAATGCGGCCTCGACGATCGAGGCGACACGCTCGCGGATCCGCCGCACCGCGTGAGGGGTGAAGAAGCGGTTCACCGCGGTCCGCAGACGCGTGTGGGCAGGCGGGTCGCTCATCAGCAGCGAGCGGCTCCACACCTCCGCGACTGGACCTGGTCCGCCGAGGGAGGCGAGCAGCTGCGGGCTGTTGCGCGGGTCAGAGCTCCACTCGGGGCCACGCAGAACGGCTGCCGCGTGCTCATAAGAAAGCACGAGATAAGCGCCGAGCGGCTCGTTCCATTGGACGGGCGCCCGCGCCCGCGCGGCGTGATAGGCGGGGTAGGGGTCCTCGACCGGGAACGGCCAGGCTGCCCAGTCAGGCATGGCTTGCCACCTGGCGTTCCTGGAAGAACGCATGCTCGCGCTTGCCCATTGCGGTGAGCGGTGCGGCGTTCTCCAAGTGCTCTGCTGTTATGGCGCCCCAGTGCGCGCCGGCGCGCAGCTGCGCGATCACTGACGCCACCCCGACTTCGATCCGGCTCATGACCGTGTACTCGGGCGATGCGGTGATGTGCCGGAAAGCGTTGGCCGAGGGGCCGTTCGGTGACAACCTGCGTTCGATTCTTTTTGCCGCATACTCCGGGGTTACGACAAACCGCTGCTCCGCCCAGAGCATCGCAAAGTCCTCATGCCAGAAGGCGAATACTTCCTCGGGGGTGACGGGGTCTGAGGATCGCCAGAACCCAGCCTCCACGCACGCCCGCCATGTTCCGAGCACGTCATTGCGAAAGCATTCGCGCACGATCGTGTCCATCATCTGGACCTGCTCGCGGTCAAAGCGCTTGACGCAGCCGAAGTCCAGGAAGCTCACGCTCCCGTCGTCGTGGAAGATGTAGTTGCCGGGATGCGGGTCGGCGTTGAACAAATGCAGGTGTCTATAGGTGCCATAGACGAAGCGGTGGATCGCCTCCGCCCACTGGTCGCGCAACTCCTGCCCAGAGGTAAGTGCATCGCTCCAGGGTTTGCCCTGCGCGAGCTCCTGCGTCAGCACGCGATCGGTGCACAGCTCACCGATCACCTCCGGGACGTGGATAAAAGGGTGCCCGCGGTAGTACTCGGCGAACTCCGTCTGGTTGGCAGCCTCGAGCCGATAGTCGAGCTCCTCCGTGATGCGAACGCCCATCTCACGCGCGGCGCCGCGAAGGTCAAAGCTCAGCCTTCGCGGGGACAGGCCGCCAATAACCAAGCCCAGAAAAGTCGCCAGCAACTCCGTGTTCTTCAGGTCAGCGCAGATCGCGTCCGCCACCCCCGGATACTGAACCTTCACCGCGACGGCGCGACCATCATGCAGCCGGGCCGCGTGAACCTGGCCGACCGAAGCCGCCGCAAGCGGCTCCCACTCGAACTCGGCAAACACGCTCTCGGTCCGCTGACCGAGCTCGCGCTCCAACACGGAGCGCGCGAGCTCCGGCGCCATTGGGGGTGCGTCATCGCGCAGCCGCGCCAGCGCCGCCTGGTAGATCGACTGAAACTCCGCCGGCACCGCGGGACCAGCCGACGCGAACGAAAGCATCTGCCCCGCCTTCATCAGCGCACCCTTAGAGCGGCCGAGCAGCTCGGCATAGCGCTCCGCCGTGCGAACGTGAAACTCGGTGCTGTCCGTACCTGCCAGCTTGCCGCGCAGCCCAACCACGACCGCCTCGCCGGCAGTGCGAGCGCTCAGGGCCACCAGCGGTGCGGTGCGCCGCAACCGCCCACGAGCTATGCCGTCACCCTTCGGCGGTGCGTCACCTGCGTCTGGGGGAAGCCCGACATCAGACACCAACACATCTCCTTTTGGTCTACTGGCTTCAGCTAAGTGTATACTTAGTCAGGTCCATGTCAAGCATCACCCCGACCCGTGAGCGCATCGTCGACGAAGCGATGCGCCTATTCAGCCAGCACGGCTACGCTGGCACAAGCATCGCGAAGATCGAGGCCGCCGCCGGACTCACACCGGGAGCCGGCGGCATCTACCACCACTTCGCAAGCAAGGAAGCAGTCCTCGCCGCCGGCATCGAGCGCCAGCTCTCAAGGCTCGGTGCGCTCCGTGAGATCCGGCACGTACTCGGATCGCTGGGCGACCTCAAAGCCGAACTCACGCTGACCGCGCGCTACGTCCTCGCCGAGCTCGACAGCGAGTCCGAGCTACTGCGGATTCTCGCCTCCGACGCGCGCAACCGACCCCAACTGCTGACCACCGCAGTTGAGCAGCTCGTGAGCTCCACCTTCACGGGCTTCGCCACTTGGATCGGTGAACGCGCCGAGCGCGCGATATCGGCCGAGGAGGCCACGGCGATAGCCGTTTTCGGACTCGGGTCACTGCTCTCCTCCCGCCTGCTCCGCGACATCCTCGGCATCCCAGCCCAAGTCGATGACGAGACGCTGGTCGACACCTGGGTAAAGATGATGACCACAACCCTGGCCGACCCCACGCACGCCTGACACGCGGGAGGGCTCCTCTGTAGGGATGGCCGCACGAGGTGTATCCCGATTACATAGTCTGGCGCCTGCTGGACATCGGGCTCACGGGCTCACGGGCCAGCGTGCGCCTGATCGCCACGTGCTCGAAGTTGGCGAACACGCCGCCTGGCTCCAGCAGGTCGAAGACCTCGCGAGAGCGAGTGCTTGCGCTCGTGCTCAAGATGATGGATCGCAAACGACGACACCACGGCATCGAAACGACCTGCTCGTCAGCCGGACGGGCGGAAGACGGCTGATGTACCGGGAACCCGCCGGGACGTAGGCGCTAGGGCACCCATGCGATCGGGGCTACCGCCAATCCGTCCGGTGCGCAACCGAGGATGGTTGTTGCGCCCGTGGCGGAACTGGTAGACGCGCCGGCCTTTTTA
>Ga0302325_10024310_pt1 | contig 12603 bp, 11 predicted proteins | sample Palsa_T0_2_FD_201948 | JGI IMG/M metagenome (GOLD analysis project Ga0302325, IMG submission 201948) | Peat permafrost microbial communities from Stordalen Mire near Abisko, Sweden - Palsa_T0_2 | ecosystem: Environmental > Terrestrial > Soil > Palsa > Peat permafrost | place: Sweden: Abisko...
GACCACGTTCACCGAAACCCGCACCTACAACTCCCTGATGCAATTGACTGGCTTGACCAATGGCCTCGCTTCAGAGTTCTATAGCGCCACGATGGTGAACATGCAATACAACTATACAGCCGGCCAAAACAATGGACGTGTCGCGCAGACTGTCGACAACGTGGTGGGCGAAACGGTAAACTATACGTACGACGTGTGGAATCGCCTCACTACCGCAGGGGCGACGAACGGCAACTGGGGCGAGCAGTACACCTTCGACAATTTCAGCAACCTAACCGGCAAGACTTCGACAGCGGGAAGCGCTCCATCGATGAGCGTGTCGGTGAATCCGGCGAATAACCAGCCGACCGGCCTGGGCAGCTATGACGCCAACGGCAATCCGGTGGGGAACACCAGCTCACCGGCCTATGTGTGGAACGTGGAGAACCGGCTAGCGACGAACCAGACAAGCCCATCCCAGCCGATCACCTACATTTATGACCCGTGGGGCCGGCGCGTCTGGACGCAGAACAACTACTCCTCGGGCTCAACCGGCGAGATCTTTTTCTACGGCGCGACCGGGCAAAAACTGGAAACCTACAGCTTCACCATCTCGGATTCGCTTTTCAACTCAAGCCTGGAAGGGATCAACATTTACTTCGGCAAAAAGCTGCTGCAATCGAAAGGCATCTGGGTAGCGACAGACAAGTCAGGCAGCGCGCGCGCGAACGCGAACCCGGCAGTGACGAACGGGGAAGTGATGAACTACTGGCCGTACGGCGAAGAGCGGACCACCACCGCGAACGACCGCGAAAAGTTCGCAACCTACATGCGGGACGGGGTGGGGCAGGACTACGCGATGGCCCGATATTACAATAGCGGCATCGGCGCTTTTTGGAGCCCTGACCCCGGCGGGATTAAGACAGCGGATTCTAACAATCCAGGCACCTGGAACCGGTACGCGTACGTGGACGGCAGCCCCGCGAATTTTAATGATCCGGACGGTACCACCGCCAACAACCCAGACTGCACCTGGAACGAGAACAACAACGAGTTGACCTGTCCCACGGGCAACGACGGGCCAACCGGGTCCGCGGGTCAGGCACAGCCTGTCCAGGGGCCACCCAGCAACAATCCCACTCCGGCCGGCGGGGGCGCCGGAGTGGGCGGTGCCGCCGCGACCGCGGGGAATGTGATCACTCAGGCCGCCAATCAGGTGGGTGCCGCCATACGAAACACCCTATTATCGCTCGGCCTCGTCCCGAATTTTTCGGTGGTCGCTCCGATCCCCGGAACCGGCCCCGAGGAGTTCCCGCTGCTCGGCGTGCAAGGCGATCTGACATATATTCCGGCAACTGACCAGTGGTGTGTCTCGATAGGCCTGGCTGCGAGTCCAACCGGTGCCGGAGGGGCCAACTTTGGTGTCTTCTTAGACCCGACAAACAAGGCCCCGCAAATAGTCCCAGGAGGATCGAGTGGCTTTAATTATTAATCGACGCCAGGTATCGGATTCATGGGCAGCGGCAGCGGAAACAACATAATGACGGGGCCCTCGCTCGGAAGCAAGGGCATCACCGTTAACGCAAGCTATGGCGCGTGTTCGGCAGCAGGAAAATGATAACCAACAGTCCTTTGATATTCGTTTTTGGGGCAGGGATCATCCTCATAGTGGTCGTCTATGGGGTACTCTGCCTGGTCTCGCCGGCCAAGATGATTAAGGCGCAAGCCAAAATTTCAACCCTGGTCAGCGAGAGATCCGCGACAGATAGGGTCATGATTTGGCAATACCGGATCATGGGGGTTATCTTCGTTGTCTGCGGACTCGTTTTCCTTCTGATGATCGTCGGCGCAGCGCTAGAGCGGTTGAGCCCCGGAGGCACATAGCATGGCCGTCAAGTTCTTCCTAGTCGCGAGCGGGGCCGCATTTGTGATCTGGCCCCTCAGAGCCCAGCGGTTTTTCGAACGGCTATCGCGGCGACCGGAGCCGTACCCGATGAGCCGGGCCCACATCGTGGCATGGCGACTATTCGGGCTGTTCGTGCTGGCGATGGGGCTGAGCACTCTGTTCCAAGGGCTCAGCGGAACTAACTGACCGCCCGCACCGCCTAACCCACTGCTGAATCGCCCTATGAGAGGGCACAGGCATTACCACGAGCCGGCCCCAAATTCTCGACCCGATCTGGCTACCAGTATAAGCTATGCCTCTTCGCTCGGCGCTCGGGAGCGCCTCGCTGGAAGAGCCCGCGGCCTCCGGTCGCCCAGTTCGGCGAGACAAGCTGGAAAGACCCGAACCGAATTGCAAGAAAACAGACGACTTGCCCGTGCTAACGCGCAACCCCAAACACCGCCCGATGCTTACCGCAATCGCAGTCACAGCCGGTATCTCGATCAAAACACTACGCAAACCACCAATCCATTTTTCCCCATCCTGTATACTGAAATCGGGGTGCTCTCTTCACCGGATTCATTCATTCGCGGCGGCAAACCGGTCCCGCCCACCCCTGTCACGCAAAACGAACCCAATCCCAGAAGCGGACACTCAGCGCCGGCAGCTCTCTTCGAATCAGCTGTTTGCCGCGCATCGGATCTTTTACAATTGAATAAAACAGTAGCCGGCGCTGGCCAATTGCCACGATTGCAGCGTCGGCCAAGCGGAGACGCCTCCTGGCAGGTTCATTCCACCCGCTCCAGTGGCTGGCCAGGACGGTTCACCTGCGGCCAGCCCCACCTTTCCACTTTTCGGCGTCTACTATCTACTCTTGGAATCGATCCGCGCACTCCCTCATGGGCGCCATGCAAAGCCTCCACGCCGCGGCCCGCCGAAACCGAAACCTTGTTCTTCTCTCCGCGCTTAACTTAGCCGCGCCGCGTCGAAGGTTCGCTGCGCTAGAATAAGAGAACAATGCGCAAGAAAGTCGACGCTCTCAGCACCGTAACCGCGATCGCCAAAGGCATGGGAATCACCTTCAAGGAGATGATGTCTCCCACGGTGACCGAATATTACCCCGAAGAGCCTGCCAAGTTTGAAGAGCGTTACCGCGGCAAGCACGTGCTGCAGCGCGACGAAAACGGCATGGAAAAGTGCGTGGCCTGCTTCCTCTGCGCCGCCAATTGCCCCTCCAACTGCATCTATATCGAAGCCGCGGAAAACACCGACAAGCTGCGCATCTCCGGCGGCGAGCGCTACGCCAAGGTCTATAACATCGATTACAACCGCTGCATTTTTTGCGGATTCTGCGTGGAGGCTTGCCCCACCGACGCCATCACGCACGGCCATGGCTTCGAAATCGCCAGCTATAACACCTCGACGCTGGTCATGCGCAAAGAGGACATGCTGGCGCCCATCCCCGCCGGCGCAAAACCTCCGGTGATGGAGCCGGAACACGCCGGAGCGCACTAAACCCGAATCGCGGCGCTTCCGTTAGTCATCCATTAAGGAACGCGGAATGTTTCGGGCCATCAAGGAACAGATCGATACGATCTTCCGGGAAGACCCGGCGGCTAAAAGCGTCATCGAAGTGGTTCTCTGTTACCCCGGATTCCACGCCATTCTGGCGCACCGCTTCGCTCACTGGCTGTACCTGCTGAAAATCCCCCTCCTGCCGCGGGTGGTCTCGCAGTTCTCGCGCTTTCTCACCGGGATTGAGATCCATCCCGGCGCCACCATCGGCCGGCGGTTTTTCATCGATCATGGCGCGGGCGTGGTCATCGGCGAAACCGCGGAAATCGGCGACGACGTGCTGCTTTATCAGGGAGTCACGCTCGGCGGCACGGGCGAGGCAAGAGGCAAGCGGCATCCTACCATCGGCAATCGCGTAGTCCTCGGCACCGGCGCCAAGGTGTTGGGCAACATCCGCATCGGCGACAACGTCAAGATCGGCGCCGGCTCTGTGGTGGTGCATCCCGCCCCGGACAATTCGACCGTGGTCGGCATCCCCGGCCGAGTGGTGCGCGTGCGCCCCGAAGGCGGTCCGCTGGAACACGGCCGTTTGCCCGACCCGGAAGGCCAGGCTATGGACGATCTGGCGCGCCGCGTCGCAGAACTGGAAGAAACCGTACAGCGGCTCGCGGCCGAACGGCGGGCGGAAGACCGATTCGGGCGCGCCGCCCCGTAATCGCTCTTGTCCCGAACCGCACGTTGGCTTGGCCCGTGCAGGTAGAAACCACGGGAGGGACTAAGATGAGACTCAATTTCCTGGTAGGCGTGATCGGAGCCGCGCTCACTCTTGCGCCGCTGGGCTTGGCACAGCAGCCGCAAGATAAGGCGAAACAGCCACAACAAACCCAGCGCGCCTCCGGCGACGACGGAGTCCGCCGAGCCATAGAATTCCAACGCGCCAAGGACCGCGCCGACGAGCGTCAAGCCCGTGCAGAAGCGCGTCACCCGAGCGTCGACTACTTGCATGCCGACCGGCAAATGGACGATTCCACCGCGAACAGCGTAAAAGATCCCGGCCCAAAAGTGAAAAAATAACATAAGTAGGGCGGACCCCCTGGTCCGCGGCTGGCCCCCCGGCCAGCCCTTGCGAGGCTGTCGCGAAACCGTTGTGTGCGGGATACGCAGGGTTCGCTTGCCCGCACGATCCCGCGCCCAGTCACGCCGGCGGAGTCGTAACCGGTCGCGCTCCCTAAGCCGACTCGTTAGGACGTATCATGTTCCCGATGAATCTCGCGCGCCGGAAGCGCTTTGCGGACCAATCCTGGTCAATCGCAACCATGCAGCCGTAGTCCCTGTTAATCTGCGATTAGCATTTCCTCGAGGTCCCTGGGTAGGCGAACCAGAGCATAGCGTCACTCCCGCCTTCCGGCAATCGCGGACGTCGCGAGTGGCTAAAGTCGTTTCCCCCAAGCCGACGTCCGTTTTAAGCCGCGCACCACGCAGCCTGCGGCAAAGAAAATTGCCACAGGCCCGAAGAGAGACGATTGTGAAGAGTTTGGGGAAATTCAGAAGAGTTTTATGCGAGGTGACTGGTTTGGAAGGGTTTTGTAAGGAAGATCAACCGTCTCTCCGAGGGCCTGTAATTTCTTAGTCACGTCCGCTTATTAGCAATCGTTTTGCCAAATGGGGACCTCCTTTAAAATCAGTGCATTCTGATTGAACGGCAGAAAATTGGTGCTCGAACGTATGCAAAGTTGGCGACAGGGTGTCAACGGCGTGTTCCGAAATGACGCAAATCGGTGGTAAAGCACCTACGCATGCCCTCGTCGCAGCCATTTCGGCATCATTGCCAGCAAGTATGCCATCGGCGCCGCCAGCGTCACCAGGGACGTCAGCGAGTGATTCGCCATGACCCACCGCTCTCCCGCCGTGATCATGAGCGATGTCCCCACGAATAGCACGAACGCCTTCTTCAGGTGGGCCGAGGCCAGCTTCCAGGGCGCGGGCGCGTAGGGAGTCAGCGCCGGAAGATTGGGCGGCGACAGCGGCTCCATGGCCTGCGGCAGCCCGTCCCGCGCCGAATCGCCGGCGAGCCACGCGTTAAGCCTGGCTTCCAACTTGCGGCCGTGGCGGCGCGAATAGCCTGCATCCGGCCGCCCCACCACGAAAGCTCCACCCTGGTGCATTACCACCACCGCATAATTGCGATCCCATGCCGCAGGACCCGCCTGCACGGTGATTCCCAAAATTGCGCCGCGGCCGATCGAAAATCGCGTCCGCTCTCCCGTGTACGTCAGCCAGCCGGGCGTGAACGAGAGAAAGCCCATGTCCCACTCGTAGAGTCCCCCCACCGGCTGCACCCGGTTGCCCGGCAGCAAGCCGACAAAGATCGCATCTTTCGAGCGCGGCAGCCGCTGCGCGATCCGGTTGCGCAACCGTCTGTAAAGCAGCCGGTCCGCCCAGCCCGCAAATCGCAAATACGCCCATGCCGCCGCCGGCACAAAAGCCAGATACACCAGCACCGCTTGTCCGGGCTGCAGGGACCATTCCGCCACCACTGCCGCCGACGCCAGCAGAGCCACCAGGGCCGCGTTGAGACCCCAGGACGCCCAGAACGCATACGCCTGCATCACCGCCGAATTGAACACCGGGCCGGCGCTGTGAAATTCCGCCGGCAGCGGATAATGCGCCGACATCGGATCCGCGCCCGGCGCCGTCTGCACGGGCCCGAGCAAATCGGGATCCGCCAGCAGCGCCAGCGCCCGCTCCTCCGCCACGCCGAACTTCTGCGCGATGGCCAGCACCCGCTGCTTCATTGAAGGATGGGTCAGGATCGATCCCTGAATACCGCCCCAATCCACCGGCGAATTCTTGATGCGGCTGATCCGCGCTAAAGCTGCAATCACGGCCTCGGGGTCGCGCGTGATTTGCGCTGCCCGCAAGTCGGCGTCGAACTCGTGCCGTTGCGAGACGCGCGCCACAATCAGAATATAGATCGCCCACAGCACCAGGCCGATCGGAAGCCATTCCGGCAGTTTGACTGCCGATTTCAGCAATGCCATCGCCGGAAACTGCAGCAGCATGATCACCCAGAACACCGTCGACTGTTTGCCCACGTGGCGCCCGCTTAGGTGCCCGGTTTCGTGGGCGATCACGGCATCGAGTTCACGCCGCGGCAGCCGCTCCACCAGCCCCTGGGTGAGAATGATGACGCCGGTCGAACTGGCGAAAGCGTTGACCTCTTCCGCCAACCGGTTGCGCAATACGAATACGCCGCGCAGTTTCGCTCCGGCTGCCTGCGCGATGGCCGCCATCCGTCTGGTCAATTCCCCGTCCGTCACCGCCTGCAATCCGCCAAGCTGGAGACGCGTGCCATACCAACTGATGGCGCGATAGAGCACATAGGCCGCGGGCAGGCAGAGGATAGCCACCGGCCCCGGGTCGTCGAGCGTGCCGCTGGCCGCCACGAACAAGCTCAGGGGAATGATCAGCGCCGCCTGCGCCGCCAGGGAGATCCGGATCAATCGCCCCCGCGCCTCTGAACTGGCGCCTCCTATGGAGCCCAAGATCCAAAGGCACGTGGCCATCGAGCCAAGCGGCGGCCCGGCAAACAAAATCATGCCCGCCAATATGGCCGGCAATGTGCCCGCGTGGAGGCGCGCCACAACGCCGGTGATATCGGCATTGTGCACGGCCGAAAGCCAGTAAATCAGCGCTCCGTTCAAAATCCAGCTCAGCCACATGATGGGCGATTTACCGGCGCCCTCCCGGGCGCTGCGCCGTCTCAGCCAGAGCGCCAGCAGGACCGGTGCGAATATTACGGCGAGCAACGGCGCCGCCAGGCGCGACAGGTTCGGGCGCTCACCGAGGCTTACCAGGAAGGCCGGCGGTATGTCATCGAGGGCGGGGGAGACAGACCGGGACGAAAAGTACTCCCTTTTGGAGCTGAAGAAGAACCTCGATGGTTCGGTTTCTCTCCGCCACCCCGGGGGAAGCGCCTGCCGAGCCGCATCGGGCGGCCACAGTTTCATGTCTACCTCGCCGGCGCCGGCAGCCCGCTCAGCAATTACCAGCGGAGTCAGCTCGATCGAGCCTTCCCGATAACTGGAATCGCCATGCAGCCACTTTTCGCACAAGCCCAAAACGACGCCCGCGTAATCGTCATCGTCTCCGCGCCAGTTGCAGCGCATCAGTTCACGCGCGATATTCGCCACCACCACGCGCGGAAGGCGGGAATTGATAATGTCGATGGCAACGTCGCCGCTCTTGCGTGGGGTGACGTCGATCTCGACCGAGCCGCCGCCGGATTCCGCCGGAGCATTCAAGCTCGCTGGCGTCACGTCGGCCGGGGGATCCGAAGCAAACGAAAAATCCACCTGGCCGCACGCCAGCGCTGCTGTGATCAGGATGAGAAGGAGCAGTGGCTTCATCTTTGGTCTCACGATGGCTTTACGCCAGATCATAAGGAGAGGCCCCGGCTTACACAAGTTCGACAAACTGAAGCGTTCGGCTGCTATCGAAGGTGGGTAATGGAGAAGCAACGGTATAATAGGCCACGATGTCGCCACAAGCCGAGTCGATCCTCGAAATCTTCAAATCCACCGGCGCCTACTTGCAGGGCCATTTCCAGCTGACCAGCGGACTGCACAGCGCCGAGTATTTGCAGTGCGCGCTGGTGTTGCAGCATCCCGAGGCGGCGGAGAAGCTGGGACGGCTGTTGGCCGAGCAGCTGCGCGACCATGCGCCCGCCGGTGTGAAAACCGTGGTGGCGCCGGCCTTGGGCGGGCTAATCATCGGGCATGAGGTGGCGAGGGCCATGGGCGCACGCTTCCTGTTCACCGAGCGCGATGCCGCCACCAAAGCCATGGGCTTGCGGCGCGGCTTCACCGTGTCGCCCGGGGAGCCGGCGCTGGTAGTCGAGGACGTGATCACCACCGGCGGCAGCACGATGGACGTCATCGACGTATTAACCGCGGCGGGGGCAAAAGTTCTCGCGGCCGGTTCGATCATCGATCGCAGCGGAGGACATGCTAACGTCGGCGTGCCGCGCGTATCGCTGGCTACGCTGCAAGTGGCGGCGCATTATCCGGACAAGTGCCCCATGTGCGCGCTGGGAATTCCGGTGGTCAAGCCCGGATCGCGTCCCGCCTGAAGTTTCTTGCATGCCGTTGCACCAAGATATCTTGCATTTCGCATGCCGCGTCGATTCCGTTGTGGGGCAGGTTGTCAACCTGCGGCGGGTTGGCAACCCGCCTGCCGCTCACGCCCAACAACCGCCCCGCACCGACGGCTGTCGTTTTGCGGCAGGCGGTAATCGGGGACAAGGTCGGGGACCCCTTGCCAACCGCGCAGGATGCCATCCTGCCCCACAATCCTAGCTATGGGGCTGCGCCGCATCAAGATCACCCTCGCCTATGACGGCGGCGGATTTCACGGATGGCAAGTCCAGCCCGGGCTGCCTACAATTCAGGGAACGCTCGAGGAAATCCTCAGCGCCATCGAAGGCCGGCCGGTGCAAGTGGCTGGATCGGGCCGAACCGATGCCGGCGTGCATGCGTTGGCTCAGGTAGCGGCGTTCAGCCTCGAGAATCCGCTCCCGTTACCAAATTTACGCCGCGCCATGAACCGGCTCTTGCCGCCCGCCCTGCGCGTGGACCGCGCCGAAGAAGTTCCCGCCGAGTTTCATCCGCGCTTCGATGCCAAAGCCAAGACCTATCGATACAACATCATGCGCCGCGAAACTTGCAGCCCGTTTGAGTGGCCGTATGTCTATCACTATCCCTATCCATTAGATGAGGAAAAAATGCGCCAACTGGCGTCGGCCTTCGTCGGGGAGCACGACTTCACCGCCTATGCAGCGCAAGACGACCGCGATGCCGAAAACAGGTCGAAAGTGCGCACCATTCTTGCATCCTCGCTGGAACGCGATGGCGACAGGCTGATTTACCGCGTCCGCGGCAGCGGATTCCTCAAGCATATGGTGCGGAATCTGGTGGGAACGCTAATCGAAGCGGGCCGGGGAAACATTGCGGACATGACCGTGCTGCCCCTGCGATGCGGCGCCACCGCGCCGGCTAAGGGCTTATTCTTGGTTAGCGTTGAATATATTTGAAATAAACAGCTTAAAACCAAAGTCTCATGTATCACTTGATTACTAGCTAATTCGTGTCACAGCTGCGCCGGCCATGGGCCCGCGCTACTGGCCACCCACGTGCTCGTGTCTGCCTCTAGCTCCTGGGAGCTCATGACCAAACATCACACTTCGCCTGATTCCTCCGGAATTCGCAACATCGGAATCCTCTTCGCAGTAGTTGCCGTGCTCTACTTTGCCAGGCAGCTTTTGATCCCACTGGCTTTCGCCATCACCCTGTCCATCATTCTTGCTCCCGTTGTCGGCTTGCTGCAGAAACTGCGTATAGGCCGGGTGCCGGCGGCGGTCCTGGCCGTGCTGGTCGCTATGGCGGCCACCGGTGGAATCGGGTGGGTGATCTTCAACGATTTGGTCTCAGTGACCGACGATCTCCCACTTTATACAGAGAACATCAATAAAAAAATCGCGGCGCTGAATGCTTCCGGCAAGAGCGCACTCGGGCGCGCCGCCGACAGCATCCAGGCGTTGGGGAAGCAGATGGAGAGTTCACCGCCGCCGCTTCCTGCGACCCAGAACGGCCGGAAAGGCGCGCACTCCGCTCCGAGTCCGGTCACCGCCCCGCTAGCCGTGAAGGTCGTCGAGGAGCCGGGGAATCAATTGCAGTATATTCGCGACCTCGTGAAGCCATTCCTCGAGCCCCTGGCGATCTTCGGAATGGTATTGATTTTCAGTCTTTACCTGCTGATCGATTCCAACGACTTACGGAACCGCCTATTCCGCCTGGTGGGAGTCCATCAGCTCAACGTCATGACGCAAGCCACCGATGACGCAACCGGCCGGGTGAGCCGGTACCTGATGCTCCAAATTTTAGTCAACGTCTGCTTCGGCACGCTGTGCGGAATCGGCTTATGGCTGATCGGCGTTCCCTACGCGGCCTTGTGGGGCGCGGTTGCCGCGATCTTGCGCCTGGTGCCTTATGTAGGCTCAATAGCGGCCGCCGCTCTGCCATTGGCGCTTTCCCTGGCCGTGTTCGATGGTTGGATGCATCCCTTAATGGTCTTCGTGTTATTCGCCACGCTGGAGGTGACGACCGGCAACTTCGTCGAGCCGTGGCTCTACGGTATACACACCGGGGTGTCCTCGTTGGCGCTGCTGCTCAGCACCGTCTTTTGGGCCGCGCTCTGGGGCCCTGCCGGATTGATTCTCTCCACTCCACTGACGGTTTGCGTAGTGGTGCTCGGCCGATATGCGCCGCAATTCGCGTTCTTGCACATCCTGCTGGGCGATGAAGCTCCACTGGTGGAGGAAGCGCGGATTTACCAGCGCTTGCTGGCCATGGATGAGCAGGAAGCCAGAGCCATAGCGGATCGATATTTGAAAGAGCACTCTCTGGTGGAACTCTACGATTCGGTTATGATCCCGGCGCTGAGTATGGCCGAGCAAGACCGCCATAAGGGCGCCCTCGATGCGGCTCGGGAAGAATTCGTTTTCCTGAGCATCAAAGAGATGTTAGCCGAACTTCCGGACCATTCATCCAAGCCCGCGGGTGTCAGTGCGGAAGGCGGCGGGGACGCCAGGCGCGAGTGGCCAAAAGGCCGCGTGATTTGCATTCCGGCCAGCGACGAAGCCGATGAGATCAGCGCTTCCATGCTCTCGCAGTTGCTCGAACTGAGCGGATGCGCCGCCCTTTCGTTTCCGGTCGACCCCGAAATGCTGCAACTGATGCAGGTTCTCGAGCCTTCGGCGGATGATGTCATCTGCATTTCGTCTTTGCCCCCCTTTGCGCTTTCCAACGCCAAGACCTTGAGCCGCCAGCTACGAACCCGCTTCCCGCTGACCAGACTGGTGGTAGGCGTGTGGGGATTTGCCGGCGACGCCAAGCTGGCCCTGGAACGTTTTCAGCCGCCTCGTCCCGACCAACTGGTAACCAGTCTCCAGGAAGCCGTCACTAGCGTAGGCCCAGCGCCTGCGCAGCCCCCGAGCCGCGCCGAGCGCTCGGTGTCGCCGGAGACCGTCGAGACTCTGTAATACTAAAATCCTGCCATGCCGGAACCCGCAATCAGCGTGCCGGCGCCGCATATTAAACGGGAAAGGATACCAGTCAAATTCGATGAGCTTTCAATGGCTGCAAATGCGCATTACCGAAGAGCAGGAGCGGCGCGAGCGCGAACGTCTCATTCTGGAGCGGATGCCGCGCGCGCTGAAGGAGCTTCGCGAGACGCTCACTCTATGCATCACGACTTATAACGAGGCGTTCGGCGCGGATACCGCACGCTTCCTCGAGGACCAAGATGCGATTCACATCAACGCCGGCGAGGGGAGAATCGACATCGTGATCGATCCAACGCTGCCCGGCTTTCGCGTCGCTCACGCCGCCGGCCAATTGCTGATCGAGGTAGGAATGCTGCCCGGCGACAAGATTTTCTACAAGGATCAGGCGGAAGACAAATACCTCACCGCCGAAGAAGTAACACGCCGGATTCTGGACAAGACGCTGTTTCCAAAATTGGAGTAGTTGTTTTCACCGCGGAGGGGCGGAGGCCATGCGGAGAAGACTCAAAGAGGGTATTCTTTTCCGCTTTGAAAAACGCTACGCCGCCAGATGCATCCTTAGGTACCTTCTGTACAGTTCACAAGTGAAGGCGATTTTATTGTCGCCCATCTGGTACATCACCCCCGCGGACACCAGGCGATGGAACCCTTCCGCATCCCGTAGCTGCGGATTCTCAAGCGATGACCGTAGCGCCTCCAGCACCTCGGGCAATTGGGAAACGGCCACCAATATCCGTTTCAAATGGTCGCCGAACGGCCCTTCGTCGCGGTCGGCTTGCGCCAACAGAGTGGGAAAATCCATGGCGCCGCGCTTAACCGTGTCCAGCGCGCGGCGAGTCAAAAATGGCTGGCCCGATACCAGATCGCTCAACGCCCGCACCTCTCCTGGGGAGACCAGGGGGCTGTCGTACCGCCGGTTCAGCTCGTCCATCTGCTCTAAATTGAAGCCCTGCATTTGCAGGTGCCTGCCTACATTAAAGGGCGATTGGTTCAGGTCCTGAATAAAAAGGTGGGCTTCGGTGGCGTAGCTGATCACGATCGTAAAACGCCCCCACGGTCCGTGCGATTCGGTGGCGCGGCTGTTGTGCCACGATCGAATCAA
>Ga0302325_10024311_pt1 | contig 12603 bp, 12 predicted proteins | sample Palsa_T0_2_FD_201948 | JGI IMG/M metagenome (GOLD analysis project Ga0302325, IMG submission 201948) | Peat permafrost microbial communities from Stordalen Mire near Abisko, Sweden - Palsa_T0_2 | ecosystem: Environmental > Terrestrial > Soil > Palsa > Peat permafrost | place: Sweden: Abisko...
TTGCGGAATGTCGCTCCACCAGCCGAAATCGATGGCCGGAAGCCGCGGCGCCGTCGGCTCGATCAGCGGCTTGCCGAGATAAAACGCCAAGCCCACGCCAAACAGCATGAGCGCGATGCCGACGGCGATGTCGTTTACCCGCGGCAACCCGCAAATGCCGGCATGCAGCGCGCCCATTCCCGCTCCGGTCACGCCGGCGGCGAGGACGCCGACCCAGGGCGAGCCGGTGAGATAGGAGATGCCGTAGCCGGCCATCGCCCCCATGACCAGAGTGCCTTCAAGACCGAGATTGATGCGGCCGCTTCTTTCGGTGATGCATTCGCCCAGGCTGACAAATAGAAAAGGCGTTGAAACGCGCACGGCGCCGCCGAGCACCGCAAGCGGTACTGTCCATAACCCGATGTTGCCGGGATCGGCCAAGCCCTAAGCTCCTTTTGCGCGGAAGATACTCAAGCGGCCGTAGAGCGTATCGCTCGCCAGCACCATCACGAAGATCACGCCTTCCAGCACCAGTACGGAAGCGTCCGGTAGCCCAAGCCGCCGCTGCAACAAGCCACCGCTGGCGCCGATGCCGCCAAGAAGGATAGCAACTGGAATAACGGCCAAAGGATTTTGCCGCGCAAGAAACGCAACAAGAATGCCGGCGAAGCCGTAGCCCGCGGCGAGGTTGGCATTGGCGCGGCCCTGCACCGCCGCGACTTCGAACATACCGGCGAGACCCGCCGCAGCTCCGGCGAGAAAACAAACAATGAGAATGAGCTTGCCGACGCTCAGGCCGACGACACGGGCAGCACGCAAGTTGCCGCCGGCGACGCGCGCGGCAAAACCGAACACCGTGTGATAGATCAAAATGTACGACAGCACCGCGGCGATGATGCCGAACATGAAGCCCCAATGCACATCGGTGCCGGGGATACTGCCAATCATATTGGCGGCGCCGATTTCCGGCGTCGACGGCTTGTTCAAGCTGGTCGGGTCGCGCATCGGACCTTCGACCAGAAAGTTGAGAATCGCGAGCGCGATGTAGACCAGCAACAGACTCGATATCGTTTCGTTGACGCCGCGATATTGCCGCAGTGCGCCGGAGAGCATGATCCACAGGCCGCCGCCGATCATCCCGGCAATCGCCATGGCGATATCGACAACGAGCGGCGGCGCGGCCGGCATAGCGAGCGCGGCGCTGGTCGCGCACAGCGCCCCGATCAACAGCGCGCCCTCGCCGCCGATGATCACCATGCCGAGTTGCGCCGGCAGTGCCGTGCACAGTGCCGTCAAAATCAGCGGCGCCGCGCGGGTCAGTGTGTTTTGCCACGAGAACCAGGTGCCGAACGCGCCCTGGTACATATAAAAGTAGAGGTCGAGCGGGTTCTTACCGAACAGCGCGACGAAAATCCCGAATAGCACCAACGACGCCAAAAGCGCGCCCGCGGGGATAACCACGTATTCCGCGGCGCCGCCAATCTTGGCGGTAAAGGGGGGCAGGCGAAGGAATTCGCCTGCCCCGGATTTCACAACAGGCGTGCCGATAGGCGCGCCGACGTCGGCTTTCACGAAGTCGCTCCGATGACGCCCTCGACGAGGTAGCTCATCTTTTCAAGTTCGGGATCGGTCTGGCCGCGCGATACGCCGGCATCGATGACCGTCTTGCCCTTATTATCGGCGATCGGGCCTTTGAAGATGACGTAGTTGCCGGACGTGAGCGCCGCCTTCACTTCATCGGCTTTCTTTTTCGCCTCGGCCGTGACCATATCGCCGTACGGCGACACTTTCACGATCTCTTCCTTGAGTCCGCCCCGGTAGAAGTTCGGGATGGTCTCGCCGGACGTGAACATCTTGGCGAAGCGCGGATAGAGCACTTCCCAGTTCCACTCGGCGCCGGTGAGATACGCTTTCGGCGCTAACACCGCTTGGTTGACGTGATAGCCGGTAACCATCGCGCCACGGCGCGCGGCGTTCTCGACCACGGTCTTCGGACCGTCGACGTGGCAGGTAATGACGTCGACGCCCTGATCGATCAAGCTGTTGGTTGCTTCGGCTTCCTTCACCGGCATCGACCAGTCGCCGGTGAAGATGACTTGCGTCGTGATCTTCGGATTGGCGAGCTTGGCGCCGAGCGTCCAGGCATTGATGTTGCGCAAGACTTGTGGAATAGGCTTCGCGGCGACAAAGCCAAGCTTGCCGGATTTCGACGAATAGCCGGCGACGATACCGGCGACATGTTGGGCTTCGTCGATATAGCCGAAATAGCTGCCGGCGTTCTTCGGGTCCTTGTCCGTCCACAGACCGCCGCAATGCTCGAAGCGCAGCTTCGGAAATTTCTGCGCCATCTTGATCATGTGCGGGTTGTAGTAACCAAACGACGTGGGGAATAAGAGCGTCGCGCCGTCGAGATTGATCATCGACTCCATGGTCTTTTCTACGGCGTCGGTCTCCGGCACTTTCTCTTCTTCGACGACCTTGATGCCGGGCATCTTCTTGAGCGCCGCAGCGCCGGCGGCGTGCGCCTGGTTGTAGCCATAGTCATCGCGCGAACCGACGTAGATGAAACCAATGGTCGTGTCCGCTGCCAAAGCGCGGCTCATCGGCAAGACAGAGCCGATGGTCAGAGCGGCCGTCCCTTTGAGGACGCCGCGACGTGATATCTTGTCGAAATTCATTGGATGCTCCCTGTACACGCGCGGGCACCTGGCGCCGCGGTTCGCTCGCCATCGGTGCGGGTGCTTCGATAGGCGTTGAAGCCTTCGCAAGGCGCGTGCCAGCGCAGCGAACTCAGCCGCCGCGACCAAATCTCGTTGAAGAGTCATGATAATTTTGTGATGGCTCTGCGCGCGCCCACTGGCATCCGGATCGCCCGATTAAAAAATAGGCAAACGTTCACCGCGTTGTATACAAAGCAGCATCCCGCGGACGACGATGTCGCTTGCCCCATTTTTCGGTTCGCATTCCCTCCGCAGAACCTCGTTCCCGTCCGACCTCCGGGTTTGTCCGTGCGGCCAGCGGCAAGGCTAAAGAAAACGCAAAAGGCCGCCCACCGGGCGGCCTTTTTGAGTTCTACCAAATAAACGCGCTATTGGGTCTGAATGCGGAACGCGTTTTCACGTCGCCTACATCGCTGCGTGCTTCGCCTTTCGCTTTGTCGAGCTTGCCTTCCGCCTGCAACTCCTTGTCGCCAGTCATCTTGCCGGCTGCGCCCTTATCGCACCCTTTGCCTTGTCGGCACCGCCCTTGATGTGTTCGCGATCCATGAACAGACTCCATTGTTATTTGCGCTTCACATACACACGCTTCCGCGCCGCCGCTGTTCGCGTATGCGGTGCGGAGACGCCTTCCATTACCATTAGCGGTCTTGCCTTGATTGCCACCGGTACTAGAATCGTTCTGTTCGGGGATGGAGTCCCCCATTAACCGCCGCCTCGGCTGATGACTCCTACCAACCAGTTAGCGTCGGTAGGAGTTTCGCCGACCGGAGGCTGCAATGGGGTTTCTGATTGTGTTTATTGGCGGCGGCATTGGCGCCGCCATCCGGCACGGAATTAATCTCGCCGCATTCCGTTTGGTCGGTATCGGCTTTCCTTACGGAACGCTGTTCATTAATATCTTTGGTTCGCTCGTTATGGGCCTGACGGCGGAGTATTTCGCACTCAAAGCCGGCCTGCCGCAGCATTTGCGGCTGTTCTTGACCACCGGCATTTACGGCGGGTTCACAACATTCTCCGCATTTTCGCTGGAAACCGCACTGCTTTATGAACGCGGCGATCTTGCCGGCGCGATCATTTATGTGGCCGCGTCCGTCATTCTTTCGATCGCCGCGCTATTCGCCGGCCTCGCCATCGTCCGCGCCATTGTTTGAGATCTGAAGCGGGATCTTAGCTCAGTAACCGACGGTGAAGCGGCGTTGCGAATGCGCCGGCTTTTCCAGCTCGTCGACCAGAGCCACCGCGTAATCCTCGTAGGAAATACTACTCTTGCCGTCGGGCGCGGTGAGGAGCTGGTCGCCGCCGAGGCGGAATTTGCCGGTGCGCTCGCCCGCGCCGATCAGGGCGGAAGGTGAAAGGAACGTCCAGTTGAGGTCCTTTTCACCACGCAAAAGGTCGAGAAACACCCCCCCAGCGCCGGCTTCGGGCTTGTAGGCCGCGGGGAAATTAGGCGTATCGATCAGCTTCTTCCCCGGCGCGACTTCCAGGCTTCCGGCGCCACCGACGACGAGGTAGCGCGGCACGCGGGCCTCCTTGATCGCCGCAATCAAAAGCTTCGGATCGGAGGCTGAGAAGCGCACCGCGCTGATGACGGCGTCATGGCCCGCGAGCAAAGGCGCAAGCCCTACCTTGTCGTGCACGTCGCCGGCCTTCGGCGTAACGCCCGGCTGCGCCGATATCTTCTCCGGATGCCGCGCGATGGCTGTTACGGTATGGCCGCGAGACAATAGCTCGGCGAGCACGCGGCCGCCGACATTTCCGCTCGCTCCGATCAAAGCAACTTTCATAACTTTTTTCTCCAGAGGTGATTTCAAATACTAAATGAGATCGCGAACGTATCTACCCTCGCGCATTCGGTAAAATGGCGCCGGCGCATCCTGCGGAAAACCAGCGGTGATGCTGGCGGCAATATCCGTTAGCACGATTTCTGTGATGTCGGGCAGCAGTAGCCGCATCGCCTCGTCGAGGCCGACCCACACGATTTCAACAAGCTCGGCGCTCGAATGGACGACCCCCTCGCTTTGCGCCGCGATAGCGCTTGCGTCGACGGCGAGGAAACGCGCATCAAAGCGGCGTTTGGTCCGCGGTGGCGCAAGTGCGCGCGCCATAAACCGCAGGCCGGAAAGGTCCGGCAAAAATCCGGTCGCGAAAAAAGCCCCCCATTGGTCGGGCGCTTCCGGCATAGCACCATTATGCTTTCGTCCAACCACAATGCCGGTTTCTTCAAAGGTTTCGCGAATAGCCGCAAGTGCGAACGCGCGTGCCGTCTGGTCGTCAACTTTCGGCACCTCTTTAGTCAAACGCGTCGCGACAGCGGGATGCAGCTCCGCGGCGGCAAGGACGTTCCGGTCGCTCTCCTCTATTCGGCCTCCCGGAAAGACGAAGTGCCCCGGCATGAAGGCGTGGTCTCCATGACGCTTTCCGAGCAGCACCTTCGGCTCGCCTCCCGAACGATCGACCAGGATCAGACTGGCGGCGTCGCGGGGCTGCGAATTGGGATACGTAAGGCTGTGAGCCTTTTGTCTGATAGCTGCGAAATCGTCCATTCCATGTCGTCCAAACCAAAACGCGATGGGCTTAGCCCAAGGCATCTCGGGATTAACAATAAGGCTATAATCGAATTTTGAAACCGCGGAACGGAATACCTGATCGCCTGTGGCAATTGGGGGCCATCGTCACTATGCAATAATCGCTCCGACCTGAGCCAAAGTTTGCCTGAACCGAGGACTACCGATGATCGATCGGCTCGAATTCATCCTTGCGCTGGCGCGTGAAAGTCACTTCGGGCGCGCGGCCGAGGCGTGCCGCGTCAGCCAGCCGACATTGTCAGGCGGAATAAAGTATCTGGAGGATATGTTTGGCGTGTTGCTCGTGCAGCGTGGCTCGCGATTCCACGGGTTCACACCCGAAGGTGAAAGGGTGCTGGATTGGGCGCGCCGGATTGTCGGCGATGCGCGAGCCATGCGCCAGGATATCGACGCCCTCAAACGCGGCTTGGTCGGCCACGTCAAGATCGCCGCGATTCCCACCGCGCTCGCCATGACGGCGATGCTGACGACGCCCTATCGCGCCAAACACCCCAACGTCCGCTTCAGCATCGTATCGAAGACATCGATCGACGTGCTCAGGTTGCTCGATGATCTCGAGGTCGATGCCGGCCTCACCTACCTCGACAATGAGCCGGTTGGCCGGGTGAATACGGTGCCGCTGTATTATGAGGAGTACCGGCTGCTGACATCGCCCGCTGGCGCATTCGGCGATCGCGACAGCGTGACATGGGCGGAGGTCGGGCAAGTGCCGCTCTGCCTGCTGACGCCCGACATGCAGAACCGCCGGATCATCGATGCGCTGTTGCGTTCGGCCGGACAGGAGCCCTCGCCCACCCTCGAATCGAATTCGATGATCGTGTTGTTCGCGCATGTACGGACCGGCAAATGGGCGAGCATCATGCCGGCGAAGCTCGCCGAAACGCTCGGCCTGACCGACAACGTCCGCTCCATCCCGATCGTCGAGCCGGCGGCGACGCACGCGGTCGGGCTCATTGTCCCCCACCGCGAGCCGATGACGCCGCTGATCACAGCACTCGTCACCGAGGCCCGTGCGCTGGCCAAAGTCATGGGCCAAACCTCAGCAGCCGTAAAAAACACAAGCGAAAACAAACCGCTAGCTGCAAAGCGCGGGCGCCCTGGCGCGAAGGCGGGCCGCGCCAGTCGGCGAGGTTAGAGGCGTTCGATCAGGAATCCTGATCGAACCACGGATCACCCTTATTGATCCGTCCCGTTAAATGCATATTTTATAATCGTTCCAATATCTTGAGTGCGATCGACCGGAGGGACGATTGCACGGAGCTGGTTCTGACGTGCCAAGCTACGAACCATGGAGCGCGGAGCGAACCGCGCAAATCATCGGGGAGCATCAGGGCCTTGAGGGCCCGCTGTTGCCTCTTCTGCACGCCTTGCAGGAAACCTTCGGCTACATCGACCAGGCCGCCGAACCGATCATCGCCGAAGCGCTCAATATCTCGCGCGCCGAAGTCCACGGCGTCGTTACCTTTTATCACGACTTCCGCTCCGCGCCGGCCGGCCGCCATGTGCTCAAACTCTGCCGTGCCGAGTCGTGCCAAGCCGCCGGCGGCGACGCGCTTGTCGCCCGCGCTGAATCCAGGCTGGGCATTCCGCTTGGCAACACCACGGCGGACGGACGCATCACCGTAGAGCCGGTTTATTGCCTTGGGCTTTGCTCAGTCTCTCCGTCCGCCATGATCGACGGCAAGGTGGTGGCCCGCCTCGACGCCAAAAAGCTCGATAGCCTCCTCGCCGAGGTCGACCGATGAGCGCGCTCCGCATCTACGTTCCTGGCGACGCGGCCGCAGTCGCGTGCGGTGCCGACGAGATCGCGAACGCCATCGCTGCATCCGCCTCCAAGCGGAAGATACCGGCCGAAATCGTGCGTAACGGTTCGCGCGGCATGCATTGGCTCGAGCCCCTGCTGGAAGTCGTGACCAGCAATGGCCGCATTGCTTACGGTCCGGTCGAACTGAAAGACGTGGAAAGCGTCCTCGACGCGATGATCGCCGATGGCGGCGATCACCAATTGCGCGTCGGAGTACCGGAAGAGCATCCGTTCCTCAAGAAGCAGACCCGGCTCACCTTCGCCCGCTGTGGCATCGTCGATCCGCGTTCGCTCCAGGACTATAAAGCGCACGATGGCTACAAGGGGCTGACCAAGGCGCTGGCCAATCCGGGCGGGATTATTGAAGAGATCACACAATCGGGGCTGCGAGGCCGCGGCGGCGCGGGATTCCCAACCGGGATCAAATGGAAGACCGTCGCGGACGCCAAAGCCGACAAGAAATACATCGTCTGCAATGCGGACGAAGGCGACAGCGGCACCTTTGCCGACCGCATGATCATGGAAGGCGATCCCTTCGTGCTGATCGAAGGGATGACCATTGCCGGCATCGCCGTCGGCGCGACCAAAGGCTTTGTCTACATCCGCTCCGAGTATCCGCATGCCGTCGCAGTAATGTCCGACGCCATCGATATCGCCCGTCGCGCCGGCATCCTGGGCAAAAAAATTGCCGGCTCGAATGTCGAGTTTAATCTCGAAGTGCGCGTCGGTGCCGGCGCTTATGTCTGCGGCGAGGAGACGTCGCTGCTGGAGAGCCTCGAAGGCAGGCGCGGCATTGTGCGCGCAAAGCCGCCGCTGCCGGCGCACAAGGGCTTGTTTGGCAAGCCGACCGTCATCAACAACGTGCTGTCGCTGGCGACCGTGCCGATCATTATGGATAAAGGCGCCGCCTTTTATAAGGATTTCGGCGTCGGCCGCTCGCGCGGCACCATGCCGATCCAGCTCGCCGGCAACCTCAAATACGGCGGACTTTTTGAGACGCCGTTCGGCATTACGCTCGGCGAACTCGTGAACGATATCGGCGGCGGCTGTTTTACCGGACGTCCGGTGAAGGCCGTACAGGTCGGCGGACCGCTCGGTGCGTATTTTCCGCCGGCGTTGTTCGACACGCCGTTCGACTATGAGGCGTTCGCGAAAAAGGACGGCCTGATCGGCCATGCCGGGATCGTGGTGTTCGACGACACGGTCGACATGGCCAAACAGGCGCGCTTTGCGATGGAATTCTGCGCGGTGGAGTCTTGCGGCAAGTGCACGCCGTGCCGGATCGGCTCAACGCGCGGCGTCGAAACCGTAGACAAGATTGTCAACGGCATCGAACCCGAGAAGAACCTCGCGGTGCTTGCCGACCTTTGCCACACCATGAAGTTCGGATCGCTCTGCGCGCTTGGCGGCTTCACGCCGTATCCGGTGATGAGCGCAGTAACGCACTTCCCCGATGACTTTAAGCCCGCGCCGCGTTTGCAGGCTGCGGAATAGGAGACTGCTATGTCGCTCGTTCACGAGATTGACTACGGCACGCCAAAATCAAAGGCGCAAAAGACGGTCACGCTGACCATCGACGGCATATCGGTCACCGTGCCCGAAGGCACGTCGATCATGCGCGCGGCCATGGAAATGGGGACGCAGATTCCAAAACTCTGCGCCACCGACATGGTCGACGCCTTCGGGTCATGCCGCCTCTGTCTTGTCGAAATCGAAGGCCGCGCTGGCACGCCCGCCTCTTGCACGACGCCGGTCGCTCCGGGCATCGTCGTCAAAACGCAGACCGACCGGCTGAAGACGATCCGTAAAGGCGTGATGGAGCTTTACATCTCGGACCATCCGCTCGATTGTCTGACCTGTTCGGCGAACGGCGATTGCGAACTGCAGGACATGGCGGGCGCAGTCGGCCTGCGCGACGTACGCTATGGCTATAGCGGCGAAAATCACGTCTTCGCCAAGACGGCCGACGGCGGCGCCAACGACAAATGGCTGCCGAAGGACGAATCCAACCCTTACTTCACTTACGATCCATCAAAGTGCATCGTGTGCTCGCGCTGCGTGCGGGCGTGCGAAGAGCAGCAAGGCACGTTTGCGCTCACCATCGCCGGCCGCGGTTTCGACAGCCGCGTGTCACCCGGCATGGAAGAGTCGTTCATGTCGTCGGAGTGCGTGTCCTGTGGCGCCTGCGTGCAAGCCTGCCCGACCGCAACGCTAAACGAAAAAAAGGTCATCGACATCGGCAAGCCCGAGCATTCGGTGGTGACGACCTGCGCCTATTGTGGCGTCGGCTGTTCGTTCAAAGCGGAAATGCGCGGCGAAGAGCTGGTGCGCATGGTGCCGTACAAGAACGGCGAAGCCAATCGTGGCCATTCCTGCGTCAAGGGCCGGTTCGCTTGGGGTTACGCGACCCACAAAGAGCGCATTCTCAAGCCGATGATCCGGGCCAAGGTCACCGACGAGTGGAAAGAAGTCGGTTGGGAAGAGGCGATCAATTACGCCGCTACCGAATTCAAGCGCATTCAGGCCAAGTATGGCAAAGACTCCGTCGGCGGCATCACCTCGTCACGCTGCACCAACGAGGAAACGTTCCTGGTGCAGAAGCTGATCCGCGCTGCATTCGGCAATAACAACGTCGACACCTGCGCCCGCGTCTGCCACTCGCCGACCGGCTATGGCCTCGGCCAGACTTATGGCACCTCGGCCGGCACCCAGAACTTCGATTCCGTCGAGGACACCGACGTCATTATTGTCATTGGCGCCAATCCCGTCGCGGCGCATCCGGTGTTTGCCTCACGGATGAAGAAGCGGCTTCGCCAGGGCGCGAAGCTCATTGTCATCGATCCGCGCCGTACCGAGATGGTGCACAGCGCTCACGTCGACGCCGACTACCATCTTGCGCTGAAACCCGGCACCAACGTCGCCATCGTCACCTCGCTGGCGCATGTGATCGTCACCGAAAAGCTCTACGACGAGAAATTCATTCGCGAGCGGTGCGACTGGGATGAATTCCTGCACTGGGCGGATTTCGTGTCGCAGCCGCGCAACAGTCCGGAAGAAGTCGCCAAGATTTCCGGCGTGCCGGCGGAAGCAATCCGCGGCGCCGCGCGGCTCTTTGCGACCGGCGGCAACGGCTCGATTTACTACGGCCTCGGCGTGACCGAGCATAGCCAAGGCACGACCACCGTCATGGCGATCGCCAACCTTGCCATGGCGACCGGCAACATTGGCCGGCCGGGCGTTGGCGTAAATCCGCTCCGCGGCCAGAACAACGTACAGGGCTCCTGCGACATGGGCTCGTTCCCGCACGAGCTCGCGGGCTATCGGCACATCTCCCTCGACGAGCCGCGACGGCTGTTTGAGAAAGATTGGGGTGTCATCCTCGACAAGGAACCGGGTCTGCGCATTCCTAACATGCTCGACGCCGCGGTCGACGGTTCGTTCAAGGGCATCTACATCCAGGGTGAGGACATCCTCCAATCCGACCCCGACACCAAACACGTGTCGGCTGGACTGGAAGCGATGGAATGCGTCGTTGTGCAGGACCTGTTCCTGAACGAGACGGCGCGTTTTGCGCACGTCTTCCTGCCGGGCTCGACGTTCCTGGAAAAGAACGGCACCTTCACCAATGCCGAGCGACGCATCCAGCGCGTGCGCAAAGTCATGGCGCCGAAGAACGGCTACGAGGACTGGGAGATCACGCTATTGCTCTCCAAAGCGCTGGGCTACGAGATGCACTACGATCATCCGTCGCAAATCATGGACGAGATCGCCCGCCTGACGCCCGGCTTTGCCAACGTTTCCTACGACATGCTCGACAAGCGCGGTTCGGTGCAGTGGCCTTGCAACGACAAGGCGCCGGAAGGGTCGCCGATCATGCACGTCAACGGCTTCGTCCGTGGCAAGGGCCGATTTATCGTGACCGAATACGTCGCCACCGACGAAAAGACCGGGCCCCGCTTCCCGCTCCTACTCACAACCGGCCGCATCCTGTCGCAATATAACGTCGGCGCGCAAACTCGGCGCACCGATAATTCGCTCTGGCACAAAGAAGACCTGCTCGAGATGCATCCGCATGACGCCGAGCAGCGGGGCATTCGCAATGGCGATTGGGTGAAGCTCGCGAGCCGCGCCGGCGAGACGACGCTGCGCATTGACATAACCGATCGGATCTCGCCCGGTGTCGTCTATACGACGTTCCATCACCCGGACACTCAAGCGAACGTCATTACCACCGACTATTCGGACTGGGCGACCAATTGTCCGGAATACAAGGTCACCGCCGTGCAGGTGTCGCCGTCGAACGGGCCGTCCCGCTGGCAGGAGGAGTACGAACGATTCTCGGAAGAGAGCCGCCGTATTGCCGCCACCGCGCAGGCGGCGGAGTAGCCGGATGCGCGAGCCGGCCGCCGCAGTCGCCGCAACCGTCTGGCGCCAAAGCGGGGCCACCGACGGCAGCCGCACGATCCCTGAGGAAACCGCCATCGCCTTCACTTACGACGGCGGCTCCTATGCGGTGATGATGGCGACGCCGCGCGATCTGGAAGATTTCGCGCTGGGCTTTTCCTTCACCGAAGGCGTGATCTCTTCGCCCGCCGACATCAAGCAGCTGGAAATCGTCGAGCACGATTCCGGAACCGAGCTGCGGATGTGGCTGACGGATCCTCGCGCCGCGGCGCTCGGCAAGCGTCGCCGTTATCTTGCGGGCCCGACAGGATGCGGGCTTTGCGGCATCGACAGCCTGACCGAAGCGGTGCGGCCGGTTGCGCATGTTGGCTACGGCGAGGTGTTTACGCCGGCCGAAATCATGCGCGCGCTGTCCGCGCTGCCGCCGCGCCAGGAATTGAACCGGCAAACGCGCGCCGTGCACGCCGCCGCATTTTGGCGCCCTAAAGCCGGTTTGGTTGCTGTGCGCGAAGACGTCGGCCGCCACAATGCGCTCGACAAGCTTGCTGGTGCGATGCTCCGCGGCGAGACCCGCGGCGACGGCGGCATGATTTTGCTCACCAGCCGGGTGTCGGTGGAAATGGTGCAAAAAACCGCTGCTATCGGCGCACCGCTGATTGTTGCGGTATCCGCACCGACGGCGCTCGCCTTGCGCACCGCCGAAGCGGCCGGCATTACGCTGGTCGGCGTCGCGCGCGATGACGGATTCGAGGTGTTCACCCATCCGCAGCGCATCAAACAACTCACCAAAGAAACCGTAACTCATGTCGTCGCATAGCGCGTCATCGTCTGACAAGCTCATTTACATGGCCAATCAGATCGCCAAGTTCTTTGAAAGCCAGGGACCGGAGAAGGCCGTCGCCGGCACCGCGGATCATTTGAAAAAATTCTGGGATCCACGAATGCGCAGCCAGATCGTCGCCCACGTCAAGGCGGGAGGCAGCGGTTTGGATCCGGTCGCCCTTAAGGCGATCGAACAATTGCCGGAAATGAAGACCGAGACGCCCGCACAAACGCGGGCGCAATAGATCACGATTTTCCGTCGACAGCGCGACATAAGGCAAAAGCATTG
>Ga0302325_10024313_pt1 | contig 12603 bp, 12 predicted proteins | sample Palsa_T0_2_FD_201948 | JGI IMG/M metagenome (GOLD analysis project Ga0302325, IMG submission 201948) | Peat permafrost microbial communities from Stordalen Mire near Abisko, Sweden - Palsa_T0_2 | ecosystem: Environmental > Terrestrial > Soil > Palsa > Peat permafrost | place: Sweden: Abisko...
AGTCGGTAGTCCCGGGTGGAAACGTCTTGTCGTAGATGATGTTGAAGCCGCCGGCCTTGGCGTTGTTGCGGGCACCGTCGCAGGCGTTGCGGGCGAATTCGGCGTCTTCCGAAACGAGCGCCACCGTCGCCGGCTTCGGGTTTTGCGCGGCCGCGGCCTGGAAGAAACCTTCGGTGAAAGCTTCGCGCGGCGTCGGCCCGGTCGGCAGCATGGAGAAGTATTTCGGGTAGTGAAACTCGCTGTTGATGTCGAGGGCGAAGAAGCCGACGAACAGCTTGTTCTTCTGCATGACCACCGGAAGCGCCGGCGCGTTAAGATTGGTGCCGTACGGCCCCATGACAATGTCGACTTTGTCGATCTCGATCAGCTTGGTGTAGATGCCGGGCACGTTGGTCGGATTAGACTGATCGTCATAGTGGACGAGCTCGACCTTACGGCCGAGGAGCCCGCCCTTGGCGTTGACCTCGTCCGCCCAGATCTGCGCGCCGAGCAGCGACTGCTTGCCGTTGGGCGCCAGCGGACCGGTCAGCGCCATGGAGAAGCCGAGCTTGATCGGCTCGCCGCTCTGCGCCGATGCCGGCGCCGCCGCCGCGGCCAAGCCGCCGGCGACAACAAGCGCAGCTCCAAAACCCGCCACGCCGCGGCGCGTCACGTGATACCTCATGGTTTCCTCCTCAAGACTGTTTTTTTTCGAACCCGCGCGCCAAAACAGCCGCCCGGTCACAATGCCTGGCGCGCATTCCGTGCGCCACCATGCCCTGCTTGCGGGGTGATGGAAAGGTGGCCAAAAGGCGGACGTGGCAAACGGCCTTTGGCGCGTGGTGGTTGGGGCGTTTGCCCATCGGCTGACACGATGACGTGACGGCAAAGCTTCGGAAAATCCTTGCCGATCCGGGGACTTCGATTTACTTTGACAAACCTGAGGTTGCGCGAGCCGGTTAAGTAGCGTCCTCATGTACGTTAATGAACGACCTAGGGAACCACACCGAAGGGAACGACCATGGCCTGGACCACCCCGACCCTCGTAGAAATCTGCATCGGCCTCGAGATCAACGGCTATCTGCCGGCCGAGCTGTAATCCCTTTCTGCTGCTGCGATCCCCAGTGAATGGGGCGGCTAACCGCTATCGTCCTCGGTTCTGCGGGCGGTGGCGGCTATCCGCAGTGGAATTGCCTGTGCGCTTCGTGCCGCCTGGCCTGGAGTGGCGATAAGCGCGTCAAGCCGCGCTCGCAGGCAAGCCTCGCCGTCTCCGCCGATGGCGAGAATTGGACCCTCATCAACGCCTCGCCCGATCTGCGGGCCCAGCTCATGGCCACGCCGCAATTGCGGCCGCGCGGCGGAGCGCGAGGCAGCCCGATCGCGGCGGTCGTCCTCACCGGCGCCGAAATCGACCAGATCGCCGGGCTCCTGACGTTGCGCGAGCGCCAGCCTTTTGCGCTTTTTGCCACGGCGCAAACTCATGCGACGCTCGATGCCAATCCGATTTTCGGCGTGTTGGCGGCCGATGTCGTGACCCGCAGCGTGGTCGCGCCGGAGAAACCTTTCGCGTTGCCGGGCGGGCTCACCGCCGAGCTGTTCGCCGTCCCGGGCAAGGTGCCGCTCTATCTCGAAGACGGCGGCGCGCCGGCCGCCGCCGAAGATGGCAGCAATGTCGGCGTTGAACTCACCCTCGGCTCGCGGCGGCTGGCTTACGTGCCCGGCGCCGCCGCGATGACTCAAGGCTTGCAGCAACGCCTCGCCGACACCGACGTGGTGTTGTTCGATGCCACGCTGTTTGCCGACGACGAGATGATCGCCGCGGGCGTCGGCGAAAAAACCGGCCGCCGCATGGGGCACATGCCGCTCGACGGCGAAGGCGGCTCGCTCGCCGCGCTGGCCATGACTAGCGGCCGCCGCATCCTCACCCACATCAACAACACCAACCCGATTTTGATCGAAGGCTCGCCGGAACGGAATAAAGTCGAAGCCGCCAGATTCGAGGTCGCCGAGGACGGGATGGAGATTGTGTTGTGACGGCGCTTCGCCCCGAAGAGCTTGAAGCGCGGCTGCGCGACATTGGCGCGCGGCGCTATCACCGCCTGCACCCGTTCCACAAGCTCCTGCACGGCGGCGCATGCAGCAAAGGCCAGGTACAGGCCTGGGCGCTCAATCGCTACTATTATCAGGCGATGATCCCGGTGAAGGACGCAAGCCTGATCGCGCGCTGCGACGATGCCGCCATCCGGCGCGAGTGGCGAAGCCGCCTGGTCGATCACGACGGCGTTGCCGACGGCGATGGCGGCATCGCGCGCTGGCTCAAGCTCACCGACGGCTTGAGCCTGCCGCGCGACTACGTCACCTCGTTGCGCGGGCTTCTGCCGGCGACGCGATTTGCCGTGGACGCCTATGTGCATTTCGTCCGCGAAAAGACTTTGCTGGAAGCGATCGCCTCCTCGCTCACGGAATTGTTCTCGCCGGTCATTATCAGCGAGCGGATGGAGGGCATGCTGAAAAGCTACGATTTCGTCACCGCGGCGACGCTGGCTTATTTCTCGCAGCGGCCGCCGCAAGCCGAGCGGGATTCCCGCTTTGCGCTGGATTACGTCAAGGCGCACGCCCGCACGCAGGAAACGCAAGCGAACGTGCTTAAGGCGCTCGAGTTCAAATGCGATGTGTTGTGGGCGATGCTGGACGCGCTTTATTCCGCTTATGTCGCGCCCAAGCACATTCCGCCCGGCGCCTTTGTGCCGCAGGATCAGGTGCAGGATTAGGTGACTTCGTGAATGATCCGGCTCCGCCGCTCGACCCCGATTGCCGCCCGCGGCTGCCGCGCGGCGTGCGCCTCGTGCACAGCGAGGCGCAAGGCGGCTGGGTGCTGCTCGCGCCCGAGCGGGTCTTCAAGGCCGACACCATCGCCGTCGAGATTGTCAAACGCTGCACCGGCGAGGCAACGCTCGGGACAATCGTCGACGACCTGGCGACAACCTTTGCGGCGCCGCGCGAACGTATCCTCGCCGACGTCACGGCTTTGCTGCGGGGGCTGGCGGAGAAACGGTTGCTTGAACTTTGACCGGCGAGCGCGTCCCTTGTGCCAAGCGACGCCGCCGCATAGCTCGCAGGTCAAGACGGCGACGACACGCGGCGGATTGAGCGGGAGTGAAGTAAGTGGCGCAAGCCGGCGATCTGACGAATATCCGCGCCGCAAAGACCGGCGGCGCCTTGCCGACGCCGCTTGGGCTGTTGGCCGAGCTCACTCACATTTGCCCGCTCGGCTGTCCGTACTGCTCCAACCCGCTGGCGCTTGACGCACGGCACGACGAGCTCGATGCGCCGACCTGGGCGCGGGTGTTCGGCGAAGCCGCAGCGCTTGGCGTCTTGCAGGTGCATCTCTCCGGCGGCGAACCGGGCGCGCGCCGCGATCTCGTCGCGATTGCGGCATCGGCGCATGACGCCGGCCTCTATACCAATCTCATCACGTCCGCCGTGGGCATTACCGCGGCGACTTTGGCCAAGCTCGCCGCCGCCGGCCTCGACCACGTCCAGATCTCCATTCAGGACAGCGACACGCAAAACGCCGACCACATCGCCGGTTATCGCGGCGCCTTCGCCCGCAAGCGCGCGCTGGCCGAAGAAGTCGTGCGCTTGAAGATTCTACTGACGGTCAACGCCGTCATCCACCGCGCCAATATCGACCGGCTGGAAGACATGGTCGCGCTGGCGCTGACGCTCGGTGCGAGCCGCGTCGAAATCGCGCACGCGCAATATTACGGCTGGGCGCTGAAAAACCGTGCCGCGCTGATGCCGAGTGCCGAACAGGTGCAACGCGCCGCCGCCAAGGTCGAGGCGTTGCGGGCGCGCCATCGCGGCGAGATCGTCATCGACGCCGTCGTGCCCGATTATTACGCGCGGCTGCCGAAGCCGTGCGTCGGCGGCTGGGGCCGGCGCTCGCTCAACATCACGCCGGCCGGCAAAGTCTTGCCCTGTCACGCCGCCGAATCGATTCCCGGCCTGGAATTCTGGTCGGTGCGCGAGCATTCGCTGGCCGACATCTGGGCCAACTCGCCGGCCTTCAATGCCTTCCGCGGCACGGCCTGGATGGCCGAACCATGCCAATCCTGCGCCCGGCGCGATATCGATTTCGGCGGCTGCCGCTGCCAGGCCTTCGCTTTGACCGGAAATGCGCGCGCGACCGATCCGGTCTGCCATCTGGCGCCCGGGCATAACCGCGTCGCCGCGCTCGCCGCCATTCAGGACGACGTGGTTTACGAATATCGGCGGATGTGATTCGTGTGGCGGTTCAGAAGTCCGCATCGTTTTGCCGGCACCTTATTTTGCGGACTTCTGAACCAAAGCCACACGAGATCAATAGGTTTGCTAGTGACCCTTTGATTCCGAAGTTCGCACATGGGATTGCCGCCTGGTCATGCGAACTTCGGAATCGGGACACTAGGCCAAACGTCTGCCGCCGTCCGCCGTTTGCATTCCCGAATCGCGAATTTGTAATTTCGCTTTGCCGCCGCATCGCGGTAAGGTGTTTGCGCCGGAAGTGGACGAAGGACGGAATGTGGCGCGCATTTCGGTCAACGGAAAATCCTATGAGGTCGACGTCGAACCCGACACCCCCCTGCTCTGGGTGTTGCGCGACACGATCGGACTGACTGGGACGAAATATGGCTGCGGCATCGCGCAATGCGGCGCCTGCACGGTGCACATCGACGGCGTGGCGACGCGTTCATGCCAGGTCGAAGTCGGCACGGTCGGAACCGGCGAAATCACGACCATCGAAGCGCTGGTGCAGAACGGCAAGCTCCATCCGGTGCAGAAGGCCTGGGTCGATTTCGATGTGCCGCAATGCGGCTATTGCCAAAGCGGAATGATCATGGCGGTCGTGGCCTTGCTGGCGCAAAAGCCGAAGCCGACCGACGCCGAGATCGACGCCGCCATCACCAATATCTGCCGTTGCGGCACTTATCAGCGGGTTCGCACGGCGATTCATGCCCTGGCCAATGCGTGAGCGGGTGAAATGGTGGCATCGCGCCTAGGCAAAGCTCTGATCATTGTGATTTTTGCCGCGGTCGCGGCATTGCCCGCCGCCGCTGTGGCGGCCGAAAAAGTCGATTTGCTGCTGGTGCTCGCCGCCGACGTCTCGCGCAGCGTCGACTCCGGCAAATTCCAGCTGCAGCGCGACGGTTATGCCGCCGCCATCTCCGATCCGCGGGTGCTCGAAGCCATCGGTTCCGGCCGCAACGGCCGCATCGGGGTGAGCTTCGTCGAATGGTCGGGCTCGGGTTCGCAGCGCGTCCTGATCGACTGGACCCGCATCGGCGACGCCGAAGAAGCCAAAGGCTTCGGCGACCATTTGTTGGAGGCGCCGCGCTCGTTTGCCGACCGGACTTCGATCTCGGGCGCGATCGATTTCTCGATGGGCCAGCTTGCCAAGGCGCCCTTCGAGTCCGAACGCCGCACCATCGATATCTCCGGCGACGGCACCAACAATGCCGGCCGCGATGTAACGCTGGCGCGCGACGAAGCGCTGGCGCAGGGCGTCACCATCAACGGCCTGGTCATCTTCAGCGAAACGCCGCTTGTCTGGAATCCCGACCACACCAATCCGCAGGGCGGTCTCGATAATTACTACCGCAGCCACGTCGTCGGCGGCACCGGCGCATTTGTCATCGTGGCGGAAAACTTCGCGTCGTTCGGCCAGGCCATCATCAAAAAGCTGATCGCCGAGATCGCGCAGTCGCGCCCGGGAAAAGCGCGTCAAGCGTCAGCCCGTTAAGCGCCGCCTCGCCTGACGCCGCCGGAACGTGGGCGAGGCGATCGTGCGGTCCAAGCGATTGCGCGCCGCAGAAAAACTCCATAATTTCCGTTTTCAAAACGGGGAGGACGACACTCATGCTGCTGGCGGTAAAAATCCTGCTCACTGTTGCGACGCTTGGTTACAGCGCCATTCCCGGCATCTTCGATTCCAACAATACGCATGCGACCAATCCGTCATGGACCGGTCACGCGCGCTATCACGTCGTTTGGCAGGTGAGCTCTTACGTCTATGTCGCCCTGCTCATGCTTTGCATCATCTGGATAGCCGGCGCTGACACCAGGCTTCTGTGGATCGTCGCCATCACCGCCGCTTGCATGTATGCCGGCTTCTGGACTGCGTATGCGTCGCGCCCGGCCTACGGCGGATGGCTGGTCGACAAGGTCAACGGCGTCCCGGATTTCAAGTGGAATCTGCTGGGCCGCAGATTCACCACCGATGCCAATGTCTCGCTGTTCACGCCGGCCGTTATTGTATTGGTCGCGGCGGCGATCCTGCTGTTCCGATTGTGATCTAGACCATTTAAGCGCGAGGATGTCTGTCCGCGCCGGTGCGGACTAGCGCTCTTGCACGACTTCCATTTTCACTTTGGCGACGCCGCGCTCGGTCATGCCGAGCTCTTTCGCGGCGGAATAGGACACGTCAACCGCGCGCCCTTTAATGTACGGGCCGCGATCGTTCACCCGCACGACGACCGAGCGCCCGCTGGCAACGCTGGTGATGCGCAAGTGTGTACCGAACGGCAATGACGGATGAGCCGCGGTCAGCGCATTGGGATTAAGTCGCTCGCCGTTCGCGGTGCGCGCACCCTCGGTGTAAAAGCTGGCAACGCCGACGGAAGCAGCGGGCGGCAGCGAGCCGGTTGTGACCGGATCGGTATGGTGTCTCCTCTCGACCGTCGGCGACCACGCCTGACCTGCCGATGCGCCATGCGTTACGGATTCCGTTTTGGCGAATACGCCGCGGTGTCTTCTCTCGATGGTCGGCAGCCAAGCCTGCCGGCTGGGTACGGCCTGGTAAGATCTGCTGGTACGGACCGGCGATTGCGCGCAACTGGCGAGCGCGGCGGCTGTCAGAGCGACTGCTCCTAATAGGGCAATCTGGCGAAGGCCGAATCGGGATACATCGCGGCGATCGGAAGGCTTCACTCCGACTCGATTGAAGTGCCGGAGTACGGCGCGTTTCCCCAAGAACATGTGCAACCCCCGCATTAACCATGAGGGCAGCGGCTAATGCGGGCGGAAACGTGGCGTTTAGTTGTGGATTACGTCCAAGTTCTCATTTTTTTGCTTTCGTGTGGTTTTTTTATCACACAGGATTGGTCGGGAGGCACACATCGACCGTGCCAATTCCGGTGACGCGTTATTCTTGTCGCGTGTTTTTGACCTGCCTTGCTGAGGAACTTCCCGGCTGCCGCCGGTCGGAAACGTTCAGGTTCGCGGCGCCGAGCCGGCGAGCATCAACCGAGTGCGCCTGCTCAAACCCAACTTGAACGAAGAGAAGGCCGCTAACACGAAGCTCAACACCGTTGCCCTTCGCAAAGGCGTCAACAAAAAGGCAGCGAGCGCCGCGTGATGTTCCTGCCTGGCGTGTTAGGGGGTTCTCTTCTTTTCTACTGATCCGATCAGCGTGGAGCAGCGCCGCAATCGGTCGAGTTTTGTTTTAGAATCGGTTGAAGGCGCTACGCATTGGCGACTGAGCGTGGATGAAGTCGTCCTGAATTTGCACCGGCGGCTTCATCGATCGCGGCCATTACCTCGTCCGTGGCGGTTTGATGCACCATGTGGCCAACGCCTTCGATCCGGCGCAGCGTGCTGTTCCTAACGTCGTGATGGAGCCGAACGGACTGCTTTTCGGTATCGACGATCTTGTCTTCCGCACCCGCGATGATGACGACTGGCATGTTCAACTCGGCGTAACTCTCTTGCATGACGAATGCGTCGGGAATCATCAGCGCGGTTTCGGCTGCGCACGCGCGAATTTGAGAGGGCCTAAGCGCCATTTCCTTTGGAAACCGGTCGAACTTGTGAGGAATCGGCGCGGGTCTGAACATTTTACGCGTGAAGAACGGTTGCATCAGCCTGCCCAGCAACGGTGAGATAGTGTGACTCATGATGTCGCCGATCACCGGCAGCGATGGTCCCATGAGAACCAGCACGTCGCTTCGTGGAGTTGGATAGTAATATCCCGACGCCAGAACCAAGGACGAGACCATCCCGCGATGACGAAGTCCAAGGGCGACGGCAATAGACGCTCCCCAGGAATGCCCGAGTATTGTCGCATGCGAGACGCGCATCTTTGAGAGAGCTTCAGCGAAAAGGTCGGCTTGAGCCTCATGCGTCCAGATAGTGCCACGCGGACGTTCACTGTGGCCAAAACCCGGTCGGTCAAACACAATCACCCGGTACTTTTGCGCCGCCTTGGCAACAATTCCGCTGGACGTAAAATCCTCAATCATCCCCGAATTGCCATGCAGCAAGACAAGCGCCTCGCCTTGGCCCTGCTCGATGTAGTGCAGCCGGAGACCGCGCACCTCTATGAATTTTCCACGAGGCGGATTTTTACGTTCCGCTCGTGCCGCCGTCGCGCGATTCACAAGAACAGAGGCTGCTAGGGCGGCAACAAACAATACGGCACCGGCAGCCACGCCATACCGGGCGGACGCCGGAACGAATGAATGGGCGACACGTTGCGATGCTCTCAAGCTAGGCATCAGTTGGAATCCTAATGATCCGAGCTCCAAACGGCCGGACGCGCATGTTGCGCTGCAACAGAGGCAACCCCGCGCGTCGCGCTTCGTTCCCTCGCCCAACACTCAGGGGTAGTTCGCGAAAGAAAAAGGACCACCTTACAAAGAAGACTCGCCCCGTCGTTTATCAGGGCGTGTCGTCCTCCCTATTCGACGCTGGCCGGCATTTTCGCCACGGACATCAAGGGTTGCGCGACTTGATCGAGCAGTTGGCCGGCATTTTGCTCTTCGCCCAGCGACGTCGTGAGGAGTTGGACGAGCAGGGGCTGGCGAAGCTGAAGAGCGAGGTTGCGAGCGGTGGTGTAGGCCGCGATCTCGTAATGCTCCACACGTTGAGCCGCCCCGATCAGGGCAAGGTCTGCGGGAGCGTCTTCCTTCTGTTTCCCCTCACTGATCACGTCTTCCCCCTCTTCCACGAGCCCTGCCATTCCTTTGCAGGGTTTTGCCCGGGCGGGAGCGCCGAGGATTTTCAAGCCCTCGTCCAGTCGTTCGACTTGGGCCTCGGTCTCCTGGAGATGGGTCTCAAACAAACCTTGGAGCTGGGCGGAACGCGCCGCTTTCGCCATTTTGGGGAGTGCCTTTAGCAGCTGTTTTTCGGCATGCAGAATGTCGCGGAGCTGATCGACCAGAAGTTCCTGGATCGGCTCCGAAACCTGCGGATCCGAACTTTCCGCATGAATGCCGAGCGACTCGTGATCGCCACCATTAAAGTCCTGCAACGCCGGCGATTCGACGAATTCCCAAGGCTTACCCTCATTCCAAGGCCCGCGGGCGTCGACCTCTCCATGATCGCCCTCGCCGGTCGAGTCATTGAAGAACTGGTCGACCAGCTGGGGCGTCGGAGCAATCTTGCCGATGCTCAACGGCGGCTTGCCCATACTTTCCAGGGCGAGACTGAATGCTCGCATATGGGTGATCTCCCGCGTCATCAGAAACTGCAATGCATCCTTGGTGCCGGCATCGCGGCAGAAATTGATCAAACGCTCATAAACGATCTTGGCGCGCGCCTCGGCGGCGATGTTACTGCGCAAATCCACATCCAGTTCGCCGGTGATTTTTAGATAGTCGGCGGTCCAGGCGTTCCCCATCGAGTTGAAAAGGCCGACGCCGCCGCCTCCGGCGATGGCGATCAACGGATCGACTTCGGCCTCCTCGCGCACGGATTTGAGCGGCTTGAGATGCATGCGCGCGAGCGTGCCTACTATCTCCAGATGACTAAGCTCTTCAGTGCCGATATCCATCAATAAGTCTTTGCGGCCTGGATCGTCGCAGTTGAGGCCTTGGACGGAATACTGCATCGCCGCAGCGAGTTCGCCGTTCGCTCCTCCGAATTGTTCCAGAAGCATATTGCCGAAACGCGGATCAGGCTCGTCAACGCGAACTGTGTACATAAGTTTCTTGACATGATGATACATCGGACACCTGCTGCTGCAGTGAAAGCGCCGCGGCATGCAAGCCCGGCGACTAGAGGAGTAAGCGCCGGCGTCGGACTATGTTCCAAAAATCGGCGAAGCGGACCAACACGCCTGTCGCGGTCACCGACGCGTACGTGAGCGCACGAAAAAAGCGTGACGGCGCGAAGCAAGGGCAGGATCGAACCGGCGAGGTTTTACATTCCCAGACCGGAAATGAGTCGCCTCGCTGCGGCGGTTACGCCGCCGGCCGCCAATTGCCGTGAAAGCCGAACGGAACACGGGTCGAAAGTTCCGCAACCGCCAGCGGTCCGCGCTCTAAATCTTTCGCATCAAACACGGTAAGATCGCTGCGATGTTCGGCGCCGCGATAGACAGTCGCCAGCAGATAACCATCTCCCTCGGAGGCACCCTCGCCGCGCGGCACAAAAATCGGCTCGGAGATCGCATCGCTCGTCGGGAATTGAAAAACGGAACGTTTGCCCGTTTTGAGATCGATATGGGCGAGCATGTCGAAATGATCGAAAATCTTGCGGTCGCTGCTCGCGGCGAAAAAACCATGACGATAGTCGAGCCCGGCGAAGCGCTCGTCGAGTCGCGGAAACTCGGCGGACAGATCGTCGATCTTCTCGCGCTTGAAGCTGTCGGTATTGGCGGCTAGGTCGAAGGTCCAGCGAGTGAGCTGCGCCATCGCCTTGGCGGGATCCCCCGGCCGGCCATCGGGATCAGTGAACAGCGGCGCCGCCTCATACTGCATCACGTCGCCGACGATTTTTTCGCCGTCCTGGTAAGCGTTCATGGGATGGAAAACGTAGCAGGGATCGCACTCGAACCAGCGCACCGAGGCAACGCTCGCATCGCGCCTCATCACCCCGACATAGGAACGCTTGTCGGCCTCCCACGCGAGCGCCGGCTTACCCGCCATGGCTCTTTGCATGCTGCCGGTGAGCGGCAGCACAGGAAAGAGCACGTAATCGCGCGTCACCATGAAGTCATGGACCATGCTGGCGTAGGGCGCGTCGAATTGATCGTAGCGCACCAGCTTGCCGGCGCTATCGATCACGCCGTAGCCAAGCGTCGGCGAAAAACGCCCCGCTGCGGAATAAGCGAAAAAGATCATTTCGCCGGTCTCCGGATCGATCTTGGGATGCGCGGTGAAGCGCGCGCCCTTGAACGCGCCGGCGAAATCCCAATAGCCGAGCGCGGCGAGGCTCTCGGGATCGAGCACGAACGGCCGGTGGCCTTCCTCAAGCGCGAATAGCCGGCCGGCATGCCAAACGATGTTGGTGTTGGCGACGCCGCCGTCCTTCCCGATCACGGACGGATCGCTGGTCGCCGGATTGCCCCAGCTGCCGAACAGCGCCTTGTGCGCGGCACGCTCGGCTTCCCACTTCGGCGTGCGTATCCAGCGATTGCGATAAGAGACGCGGCCGTCGGCGATGTGAAAAGCGTGGATCATGCCATCGCCGATGAACCAATGATGGTGCGCATCGCGCGGCGCGAATTGCGGGTTGGGACCGTTGCGATAGAGCGTGCCGGCCAGGTCCTTCGGCAATTCGCCGCGCAGCGGCAGATCGGGCGCATCGGCCTCGAAGGTCACCGGCGCATAATTTCCGGAGAAGAACGGCTGTTCAGGAAACGGAATGCTCATCACGCTTTCCCGTTTGTTTGCTCGGTGGCGACGCGAAAGTCATGGACAAATTGCGGCAACGCGCGAAGCCTTTAACTATCCGCACTGCGACTTTGCCCCGCTTAAATATCTTTGGCAACCGTGCGGCTTTTTTGGTCACCGCTCGATCGCTTTAGCGCGAGGCCGATGCCGGCGCCATCAGCGCGCATCGTTGTTTCTTATTGGAAATTCACAGCCGCGAGTGCCCGGTTGACCTTTGCCGGCGGCCATAGAGTGACCGGGCCGGGCGCCGCTCCCGGCGCGGCAATGTTAGTGCCCTGCCCCGGCCGGTTCAGGATCCGCTGGCCGGCGGCGTTCGATACGCTGACGGCGCCTTCGATAAGGAACACGCCCAGGGCTTGATCATCGATAGGTCCGGCAAAAAATTCCGTTCCGCGAATGCCGACATTGGCGACCGGCGTGGTCAGGCTGACGCGAGAACTCGTCACGTTCGACAATTTCCCGGAAACAAAGCGGATAGCGCCAACCAGCGCGAACCTGATAGTTCTGCGGCCCGCGGCGGGATTGAACACGTAAGTGCCGAGGGTCAGCTTCGCCTTTTCTCCGAGCGTGAGCCGCGTGCTGTCGGTGAACGTGACTTCAAGCCGCGCCGCTTCGCCGGTCGAGAGGACCTCATTGAGAAAGACGGACGAATTTGGGCTGAGCGACAATGCTGTGCCGCCGAGTATTCCGCTCGCCTCTCCCTGCAAGCGGCTGACAGTGCCGATCGCCTCCTGCGCCGCGGCGTCGCCGCAGGGCAATGCGAGCAGAACTGCAATGACGATCAGCCAGCCAAACATGCGCTAACCCTCACAATCCATGTTACCGCCTTTGCCGACAAAATGCGCACGGCGCCGCGGCCACCGCGTAGGCAATCCGGCCGAAGCTAATCGAAGCGAGCCTGCGGCGGTGGACGATTTATCGAGCAGCAGCAGGCATTTGGGCGGGAAAAGTGGAGAGCCCCGGCCACGAA
>Ga0302325_10024314_pt1 | contig 12603 bp, 15 predicted proteins | sample Palsa_T0_2_FD_201948 | JGI IMG/M metagenome (GOLD analysis project Ga0302325, IMG submission 201948) | Peat permafrost microbial communities from Stordalen Mire near Abisko, Sweden - Palsa_T0_2 | ecosystem: Environmental > Terrestrial > Soil > Palsa > Peat permafrost | place: Sweden: Abisko...
CGCCGCGGCGGGGGGTGTGGCGAGAACCTGTTCGTATTGACTAGTTCCTCGCCACACCCCCTTAGGAACGGCGGCGAGCGTCACAGCTGTGTGCCGCCGCGAGTCCAGGCCGCACGCCAACCTCACGCGACCGTCACAGAACGCGCCTCACGCACGCACCCCTGCCGAACGCCGAGAACGCGTCCTGGCCCGCTGCTGGCGCCTCGCCGCCGCCATCAGCCTCAAGCACCAACCCGTCCGCCCCAAACGCGCACCCGTCAACCACTGCGCCGAACCCCGCGGAATCAATCATCTAGGCTGCCAGCCAGTATCCCCGCCAGCCAGGAGGCCGTTCTTGTTCCGGATTCGTGCGCTACGTATCGCGTCTGCCGTCGCCGTTGCCGTTGCCGCCGCCGCCGTGCTTCCCGCCGTCGGACAGGCGGCGCTCGTTACCTTTGGCAGCGGGCTCGGCAGTCCGGCCAGCGTGGCGATCGCCCATCCGGTCGACACCGCCTTCTGGTCGACGGCGCTGAGCGGTGCCAAGACGCGCGCGCCGCAGAAGGGCCAGGTGCTCCAGGTAACCATGCGGGGCTGCGCCAAGCGCGGCTCCGGCGGCCAGAGTCCGCTCACCCAGATCCACTTCCAGGTGCTGTCGCCCGGCGCCGGTTCGGCCGCTACGATCCAGCTGACCAGCGGCCCGTTCAACCTGCCGGCCTGCGGTGGGTCGGTGAGCGGGGCGACGGTGAGCACCTACCACCCGATCGGCCTGTGCGTCGCCAAGGGCGACTACGTGGCGTTCAACGACGAGGGCGGCTTCGCGCCGGCCGGCTTCCCAGGCGGCGTCGGCTACGAGGTGTTCGCGCCCCAGGCCGGGGCCAGCACGAACTCGTTCACCGGCGCCGGCGCCACCAACAACAGCGATCGGGTGACCGGCGGCGCGCACAAGGGTCTGGAGCTGCTCATGCAGCTGCAGCTCGGCACCGGGCACAACTCGGCCTGCGGATGAGGATGCGGCCGTGAGCACGGTGGCCGACTACGTGATCGTCGGGGCGGGCTCGGCCGGCTGCGTGCTGGCCGCGCGGCTGACCGAGGACCCCGACGCCCGCGTGCTGCTGGTCGAGGCGGGCGGATCGGGCCGCCATCCGAATATCGCGATCCCCGCGGCGTTTCCCAAGCAGTTCCACACCGGTCTGGATTGGGACTACCAGACCGAGCCCGAGCCGGCGTGCGACGGTCGGTCGCTGTACATCCCGCGCGGTAAGGGCCTCGGCGGGAGCAGTTCGATGAACGCGATGCTCTACGTGCGCGGCCGTCCGCTCGACTACGACCTGTGGGAGGCCCAGGGCGCGGCCGGCTGGGGCTGGCGCGACGTGCGTCCCTATTTCCTGCGCGCCGAGGACAACGCCCGGGGCGTATCCGAGCACCACGCCGTCGGCGGGTCGCTGCGCGTGGAGGACGAGCGCTCGCCTCGACGGCTGACCGGCCGCTTTCTGGCCGCCGCGGCGGCCGCCGGGATCCCGCGGATCGATGACTACAACGGTCCCGAGCAGGACGGTGCCGCGCTCGTGCAGGTGACCCAGCGCTCGGGGCGGCGCTGGAGCGCGGCCGACGCCTATCTGCGTCCGGCGATGTCGCGGCCCAACCTCGAGGTGGTCACCGGGGGACAGGCGAGCCGCATTCACCTGCGCGACGGACGCGCCACCGCGGTATCGCTGCTCGACGGACGGACCCTGCGGGCCGAGCGCGAGGTGATCCTCAGTGCCGGGACGATCAATTCCCCTCAGCTGCTGCTGTGCTCCGGGATCGGGCCGGAGGAGCAGCTGCGCGAGCACGACATCGACGTGCAGGTGGACCTGCCGGGCGTGGGGGAGAACCTGCAGGATCACCCGTTCCTGACCGCGGTGTGGGAGGCCACCCTCCCGGAGTCCCTGGCCGACGCCACCAAGCCGAAGGCCCTGGCCGAATGGATCCTGCGTCGCAGTGGCCCGCTCAGCTCCTCGGTGGCCGAGGCGTTTGCCTTTGTCCGTAGCCGTCCGGGCCTGCCCGCGGCCGACCTGCAGCTTCACTTCGCGCCGGCCTACTTCGTCGATCACGGCGCCGGCGAGTACGACGGCCACGCCTTCACCTGCGGCCCGGTGCTCATCGCTCCGCGCAGCCGGGGATGGGTCCGGTTGCGCTCGGCCGATCCCGGCGACAAGCCGCGGATCCTCACGAACACGCTGTCCGAGCCCGAGGACGTCGCCGCGCTGGTGGCCGGCGTGCGCATCGCCCGCGAGATCGCCGCGAGCGAGCCGCTGGCCGCGGCCCGGGGGATCGAGCTGTTCCCGGGCGGGGGCCTGCAGGACGACGCCGACCTGGAGGCCGACGCGCGTCAACGCGTGGATCTGCTCTACCACCCGGTCGGCACCTGCCGGATCGGCACCGATGAGCTGGCCGTGGTGGATCCGCAGCTGCGGGTGCACGGGGTGGACGCGCTGCGGGTGGTCGATGCCTCGGTGATGCCACTGATCCCGGGCGGGAACACCAACGCGCCGACCATCATGATCGCCGAGCGGGCGTCGGATCTGATCCGCGGACGGGTGCCGGCCGGTGTCTGATTCCGGCGAGCCGCGGGAGGGCGCGGAGGAGAGCGTGTTCCACATCGAGCTGCGCAAGTTCCCCCACAACACGCACACGTTCAATCTGAGCGAGGCCCAGCTGCGGGGGACGGTGCTCGCTCCCTGGCTGCGCAATCAGACGATCGAGGTGGCCCAGCAGAAGTGGGTTCCGGAGCTGACCACGCTGACGATCCTGAAAGGGCGTCACCTCAACACCGGTGACCTGGCCCTCGGGCGTGGCTGGTCCAACGCGCGACGCGTCAGCCAGGACGTCACCCGAGAGATGCTGGCGCCACCGCCGTCCGCGCCGTCGCCGTCGCTCGACGACCTCGCGCGTGAGCTGCTCGCCATGTGTGCGTCTGATCTGGTCAGCGCCAATCAGGCCTGGCGTCTGGCCGGCACCTGGTTTCCCGGCTGGCGGGCCAGCGACCGCCTGGTGGCGGCCGAGGGGGCGCTGCGGGCGCTGCTGCTCGGCGGCTACGCGCAGCTGTGCCGTGGCACGCGCGCCACGGCGGCCGACAACGTCGTACCCGGCCCGGACATCGAAGCGCTCTTGCTGGCCATCGAGACCTGGACCGACGACAGCGGGTCGAGCGTGTTCGTGAAGGCCAGCGACGCCGGTCGGGCCGAGCTGCGGGCGCCGTCGCCCCGCGCCGACTGACCTCGCGCCCGGCCGGTCAGGCACCGGCGGCACGCCGCTAGACTCCGTGCTCGCTTGGTGGGCGTAGCTCAGTTGGTAGAGCTCCGGGTTGTGGTCCCGGCGGTCGCGGGTTCGAGTCCCGTCGCTCACCCTTGGGAAGGGGCTGGAAATCGGCGGGTTTTGGTTTCCAGGGCGCGCCGCTTGGAGCCGGGTGGGGTGCAAGCGGGTGCAATCTCTAGAAATTCTGTGCCGCGGGTGCGATCGGAGACTCGGGGCCATGACTGTTCGAGGCGCGCCGCGCTTCGGGACGTCGCGAGCGCGAAAGCGCTCGTCAGGCTGTGAGACGGGAGTCGGATTGCCGGGCGTAGCGTCCCCGGGCATGCGCGAGCGTTGCTGTGGCCCGTGGTGCGCACTGCAATGGGACGCGCAGAGACGCGTCCAAGGGAGCATGATGTGCGCACTCCCGCGCCGGCGGTCGGAGAAAGTCGAACCAAGGACCCGTGCCCGAGCCCATGTGTGATCGAATTATCGGTGCCGGACCTGAGACTTGGATCGGTGGCCTCCTGGCCGGTGCCGCAGCGTTGGCTGCTGGCGTCGCCGCAACCGCAGTGGCGTCCGCGCGGGTTTCGTTGCCGCTCCAGGCGGTCGGCTGGCAGAACGAGACCCTGCCGGGGGCGGTCTGCAAGGCAAGCAGTCCCATCCGTTTGCATAACCACATCGCGCGCATCTCGCACACTGGTTTCGGAGACGTCAACAGCTTCGGTTCAGACCCCGACCTCGTTCTCGTCGGGGCCGCGTACGACGTGACCTATGGCCAACTCGGCGGCGTCGGCCCCGCGGCCGCGGTTGATGTCGTCTGCTCCAACAATGGCGGGACCGCCGACGGCCAGATCCGCTTCGCCGATGAGGTCTTCAGCGGATCGGCCACCAGCGTGCGGGCGGTGGGTCTGATCACCCCCCAACAGCCGTCCAGTTCGAACCTGTCACACGTGCCGCTGCTGGGGAAGGTCAAGTGGATCGACGGCCAGATCGTTGTCGCGGAGTATTGGTACGGACCAAACGACCCGACCTGCTGCGCCTCCGGGCGCGCGACCACAACCTGGGCCTACCACGCCGGCAACCTGACAGCTGTCCGTACGGTTGTCACGAAGCGACCGACCGGGTGACGCTCCGCCTCCGCACGATGCAGTTCGTGGCGTCCGACGACGAGTCCGTCTCCGATTCACTGGGCGGCGTGACGCGTAGGAACAACGTCCGCTTCGTGAGATGAGTCAGCCCCTGGTTGCTGTGCCTCGCGTGGCCGAGGCAGACGAGGCCGCCGCGGTGGCCGAGTTGCTGGATGCGTTTAACCGGGAATACGACACGCCGACGCCCGGCGCCGCCGTGCTCGCAGTGCGGCTCGGGCGGATGCTGGCCCGCGAGGACGTGATCGCCTTGCTCACCGGAGAACCACCCGTCGGGGTGGCGCTGGTCACGCTACGCCCGAACGTGTGGTACGACGGAAGGGTCGCTCTGCTCGACGAACTCTACGTCGCGCCGGATGTCCGGGGACGCGGGCTCGGCTCGGCGCTGCTGACGGCGGTCGAAGCTGTCGTTAGACGGCGCGGTGGCGAGGTGCTTGAGATCAACGTCGACGGGTGCGACCTCGACGCGCGGCGCTTCTACGAGCGACACGGCTACTCCAACACCGAGCCTGGAAAGGACGAGCCGCTCCTCTACTACTTCCGCGAACTGCGGCACAGCTCGTAGGCAAGCACCGGACGGACACGGCCGGCGCCCGCATTCCACCGAACGCGGAACACGCGGCTCACCGCGCCCGGCCGTGTCAAGGAGGGGGGGCCATGATTAGATTCCACCCGATCGTCGAGATGCCGGTGCCTGGCCACACTCCCTTTGCTATTTGGAATCGGAGCGGCAACCGCCTTATTGAGTTGCTTCTGCGCTCTCCCCTTCACTCGCTCGCCAGCGGTCGGCTCACGCTCATCACTGTGACCGGACGACGCACGGGCCGCGAGCACACGTTCCCGGTCGCGTATGAGGAGCAAGGCGAGCGCCTGACGATCCCCGTAGTCTGGCCGCGGCGCAAGGTCTGGTGGCGCAACTTACTCGACGGCGCGCCCGTGCGTGTGCGCCTGCGTGGCACCGTGCGTACTGGTGAGGGACGCGCAAAACTCGCGGAGGATGGAAGCGTGTCGGTCGAGGTCCGGCTCGCGGATTAGCTCGGTCGCAGATACCCGCACCGACCGGATTGCGCTGAGCTCGTCCGGCGTTCGCATCGCGTGCGGCGGGTCCCTGGAACGAGCGCGATCATGTCTGGGGGCGTGTCGAGCTGCCGGTCGCCACACGTCCACACGCCGGCGGAGCTGGCGGTCTCTGCGGCCGAGTGGCTCGTGGGAGGCTGGCGTGTCTCGGACACGTCTACGAATCCTGCAAGCAAGGGCTGGCGCGCTGTAGCATCGCCTGCGTGAACCTGGACTATGCGCTGTTGCGGTTCCACGGGGAGAATGGCGCCGAGCGCGCGTTCGCGGCGGCGCGTGATCGCGATGGCGCCGATGCTCGGTGGGCGCGACAAGTAGGCCTGGTCGAGCATCACCACAACGGCCACCTCGTGTTGCGCGGTACGTTCGCGGGGCACTACGTCGATGTTGACGAGGCGCTCCACGTGTCCGAGCGCGGAGCGGCGGAGGGCTTCGGCGTCGGCGCGTTAGTGGGCGTTCTCGGCGGGCCGCCTGGTCTGGCGGTCGGGATGATGCTTGGGACAACGATCGGCTCACAGTTGGGCCACCCCGACGAGGCCGATCCTGAACCGGAGCTGCTCGCTGCCCAGCTACGCAGCGAGGTCCCCCGGTCGGACTCGGCGATCGTGGCGGTAGCTTCTCCCGCCGATGTCGATGCGATGCTGGCTGCGCTCTCAGACAGCGGCGGAGAGGTGGTCCGGGGCACCCTGACGCCCGAGCAAGTCGCGGCGCTTGAAGCGTCGATCAGCGCGAGCCCGCCCGCGTCGCCCGGCCCAGGGTTCCGGGACTAGGCGCCGTCGGCACCCGAGCAGGAGACGCAACTCCAGCGCGGCGGCTATGACGGTGATCTGGAGCGGTTCGCACTCGCCCGAGATCAATGGACGTGAGCCCCGACACAGCCCCTATTGCCGTGATTCGCGAAGGCACCGGCCCCGAGGTTCTGCTCGTGCATGGCGGGGCGGGTCCAGCGACGACGTGGTCTGGGCTGGGGCACCTGAGCGAGCGCTGGACGCTTGCGTACGTGTACCGGCGCGGCTTTGACCCGAGTCCACAGCCGCCCGGCGGACGCCAGGACTTCGAGCTGGACGCTGCCGACCTGCTCGAAATGCTCGACAACCGGCCGCATATCGTCGCTCACTCCTACGGCGGTGTCGGGGCCGTCATTGCCGCCACCCAGAGGCCAGCGCAGGTGCGGTCGCTGACACTGCTCGAGCCCGCGCTCTTCCTGCCGGTCGACGATCCGGAGGTGGCACGTTTTCGGCGCGTGGGAGACGCTGTCCTGGTCCACGGGCTTGAGACTGAGCCAGCCACCCTGCACGAGTTTCTGAAGATCGCGGGGGCACCGGTGCGCGATCAGGCACCGCTTCCCGAGGAGGTGTTACGCGGCGTTCGGCGCGCCCAGGGCAGCCGCTCCCCAGGTGAGGCGCGCCCGGCGCTCGACGTCCTGCGCGACGCCCAGATCCCGACCCTGGTCGCCTCCGGCGACCACCACCCCGCCCTGGAGCGAATGTGCGACGCACTGGCGATCGCTGTCGACGCACAGCGAACAAAGGCGCCGGGCGCGGGACACTTCGTCGCCGCTGCGCCAGGATTCGCTGACCGACTCGAGCAATTCCTAGTCTCGGCGCGTTGAGCAACGCCAGGTTATTAGGGGCGCGGCGCTTTCAGTTGGTCGCGCGGCGCAGCGGGACGACGGTGGCGCCGGACGAGCGATCGGACAGCTCGCGTCGCAACATGTCTGCCATCTGCTCGGGCGGAATCGGGCGACTTCATACCGTCGCCGAAGAGACCGAGTCGGCGACCGAATCACCGTGAATGCGATGATGACCTCACCCGGACCTCGGTGAACGTTCGTGTGGTGATTCGACCCGATGAGCGTGGCCCGGGCTGATAGCCCGGCTAAAGCTCTACCTGGAGGTGGCATATGCCCGAGCCGGTTGACCCGCGTCATCTCCTGCTGATCGGGGCCGGCCCCGGAGTCGGCGCCGCCGTGGTTCGGCGCTTCGGCCGCGAGGGCTTCCGCAGCACGCTCATCTCGCGCAGCGGATCGCTCGACCTCGCCGCTGAACTGCGCGGCGGCGGCCTCGAGATAGAGGCGATCGGCGCGGATATCGAGGATCTGGACGGCTACCGCGAGACGCTCGAACGCATCTTCAGCGCCCCCGGGGCCCCGGTGTCGTCGTATACAACGCTGCCCGACCAGATCCCGGCCGGATCCTCGACACCACCGTCGAGCGGCTCCGAACCGCCCACGACGTCGACGTCATCGGCGCCGTCGTCGCGGCACAAGTGGCCGCGCCCGTCCTGCGGGCAGCTGGCGGCGGCACCCTGCTGGTCACCAGCGGCGGCTTCGCCGACAATCCAGTGCCCGCCCTGGCGACCCTCTCGATGGGGAAGGCCGGCGTGCGCTCGGCGCAGACGCTGATCGCCGCGGGCGTCGGCGAAGACGGTATCCACGCCGCGACCGTCACCATCGCCGGCGCCGTCAAGCCGGGGACGGACTTCGATCCGGACAACATCGCCGAGCTTTTCTGGACCGCCCACACCGACTCGAAGGACGCCTGGCAGACCGAGTATCGGTTCACCGGCGCATAGCGCTGCGACGGCACACGCTGGACCTGGCCGGAGACGCGCCATCGCCTGCGGCCGATCTTCGAGGCCGCTATCTCGACAGCTGGCAACTGGGAGTCGCTCGTGGCCGAGATCCGACGCTGACCATCGCCCCGAGGCTCCACGACTCGCGCGGTACGGCTTCTCGTCCGCCGAGCTAGCCTGCGAGGTCTGACCCGGTGCAACGACGATCAGTGGAGGCCCTCGAATGGCTGCTGGGAGCGACACGCCTACTCCTGCGAGCGACAACGGCGGCGACCAGTCGGACCTCGTAACCGAGGCCGACGCCCGCGCGCTACCGCGCTACGCACTGACCCCGCACGGACTCGGAGGCGAGGCCGCCCGCGATCTGATCCTCGCTGAGCTGCAGCTCGACGGGAGCGCACGCCTGAACCTCGCGACCTTCGTTACCACCTGGATGCTCCCGGCCGGCGCCGACCTCATGGCGCAGACTGCTGACAAGAACATCGTCGACAAGGACGAGTATCCGCAGACTGCCGAGCTTGAGAAGCGTTGCGTGAACATGCTGGCGGACCTGTGGCATTCACCGGAGTCCGGACACGACGCGACTGGGACTTCGACGACCGGGTCAAGTGAGGCCGCGATGCTCGGCGGCCTGGCGCTGAAGTGGCGCTGGCGAGAGCGGCGGCGCGCCGCTGGTCAGTCGACGGATCGTCCGAATCTCGTGATGGGCGCGAACGTCCAGGTTTGCTGGGAGAAGTTCTGCCGTTACTGGGACGTAGAGCCCCGCAAGGTGCCGATGGAGGGCAGGCGCTACCACCTCACCGCCGAGGAGGCGGTCAAGCGCTGTGATGAGAACACCATCGGCGTGGTGGCGATTCTGGGCTCGACCTTCGACGGCAGCTACGAGCCGGTCCAGAAGATCGCCGAGGCGCTGGACGAGCTCGAGCGCAGCAGCGGGCTCTCCGTGCCCATCCACGTCGACGCGGCGTCGGGCGGCTTCATCGCCCCGTTCGTCCAGCCCCACCTGGTGTGGGACTTCCGCCTCCCGCGGGTCCAGTCGATCAACGCGTCCGGCCACAAGTACGGGCTCGTCTACCCGGGCGTCGGCTGGGCGCTGTGGCGCGACACGGAGGCCTTGCCAAAGGATTTGATCTTCGACGTGAACTACCTCGGCGGCTCGACGCCCACGTTCGCACTGAACTTCTCGCGCCCCGGCAGCGAGGTCGTCGCGCAGTACTGGATCTTCCTGACGCTCGGCCGCGGCGGGTTTCGGCGGGTGCAGCGGGCGTCCTCCGCGGTGGCGCGTTACATTGCCGCCGGGATCGCCGATGTCGGCCCCTATGAGCTGCTCACCGACGGCAGCGAGCTTCCGGTGTTCGCCTTCACGCTGAAGCCGGAGGTCAAGAACTACTCCGTCTTCGACGTCTCTGACCGACTGCGCGAGAACGGCTGGCTGGTACCGGCGTACACCTTCCCGGAGAACCGCCAGGACCTGTCGGTGCTGCGGGTGGTCGTGCGGGCCGGGATGAGCGCTGACATGGCGGACCTGTTCCTCGACGACGTACGCAAGCAGACCGCGTCGCTGCAGACGCTGACGGTTCCGCTGCCCGACCGCCCTGGGCCACGCCAGAGCTTCGCCCACCAGTAACTGGTCAGATCACCCGTCCTCTCGCTCATCGCCTCAGGGACCCGGTGGGTCAGCGCTCAGGAGGTGATTGACGCCGCGTCGGTCTGGGAGGACGTGGGCGACGTTGGGTGCGCCGGCAAACGCGCCGTCGGCGGAGACGAGGGCGGTCGCACCGCGCGCCGCGGCGCTGGCGGCGAGCACGGCGTCAAAGGCGCCGAGGCGTTCGTCGCGCTCGAAGATCGCGAGGCCGGCCGTCAGATCTTCTGGGGTGACGGTGATGAGTGGGGAGAGGAGTTCGGCATAGTCGTTGCTGAGGCGCGCTGCGTCCGTTCGTCCGCGTCGGCGGGCGCGCACGTGGGCGAACTCTTGGATGACCTCGACCGTTGTGGTCGCCCCGAGCGTCCCTTCGGCGATGGCGCCGACGAGTTGGCGGCAGGGGTCGCGGAGCGGGTGCTCGGCGCCGACCGCGTAGACGAGGACGGTGGTGTCGAGGACGATCACGCGTGGCGTCCGCGGAGTGCCTCGAGTTCGGCGCGGAGCTCGGCAGGATCAGGGACCGGCATCTGGGGCGCGTCGAGCAGTCGGTATCCGGCGGCGCGCCGGCGTCCCTCCGTGGCGGGGAGCCCGCGGTCGATCGCTTCGCGTACGACGCTAGCGACGGATACGCCGCGCTCCTGTGCGACGGCGACGAGACGCTCGTGGCGATGCTCGTCGAGCAGGATCTGTAGGCGGCGCTCCAGTGGCATGCTCATACATTAGCATGTGTAGGATCCCGGCGGTTGCGGGTTCGAATCCCATCGCTCACCCTTCGGAGATGGCTGGTAATGAGGCTGTTGATGCCGTACCGGCGGGAACTCGTCATCGGGCGCGGCATGGGCGCTGAGGACTTCGGCTGGACTGCGCTTGCCCTCGAGTTGCGCGGCCCAAGCAACGCGAGTGCTGGCGTGCCAGTCCCCGGAGGGTGACCGTGGAGGGTTCTGTGGCAGGCGCGCTGGCACCGTCCGCGCAGGAGCAGCACGGGCGGCGTGCGCTGAGCGACGCGCGGGGCCATCTGCAGAGGTCGGCTCTGAAGCTGGTCGGGTATCTGGTGGTTGCCTACCTGGTGCTGAAGCTGATTCCGGCACTCGAGGCGGCGCTGCACAGCCTCGAGCATGTGTCCTGGGAGTGGTTGCTCGGCGCGATCGCTCTCGAGGTGCTGTCCGAGGTCGGGTTTGTCGTTGCCTGGGGCGCGATCGTGGATCCGCAGAACATGCTCGACAGTGACGGGCGGCGAATGGATGAGAATGTCGCCTGGGCGCAACTGGGAGGCGGACTCCTGTTCCCGGGCGGGGCGTGGGGAGGGGTGGGAGTCGGAGCCTGGATCCTGCACCGGTTTGGAATGCCGGCCACGCTGATCGCCGAGCGCGAGTTCAATCTCAGCTTTCTGAATACCGCCGTCGACGCGCTGGCGCTGATCGTCTTCGGCGTCGGGCTCGCCACCGGCATCTTCGCCGGAGAGCACAGCCTGCTGCTGACGCTGTTACCCGCAGCCGTCGCCGTGGCTGGGATCGCCGCCGCATTGTTGATCGCTGGCCGCGCCAGCGGCTACGCCGACCGCCTGCAAGCCAAGCACCCCAAGATCGCCAGCGCGATCACCGCGCTGGCAAAGGCGGTCGACGACACGCGGCGGCTTCTGTTTCACCGGGGCGGCTGGACGAGTGTGTTCGGGGTGGTGGCCTACCTCGCATTCGACGTGCTCGTCTTGTGGACGGCCTTTCTCGCCATCCACGCCCGCCCGGTACCGGGATTCGCCGTCGTGACGATGGCCTACATCATCGGTGCACTGGGCGGATCGATTCCCCTACCGGCGAGCATCGGGACGATCGGCGGTATCGCAGGCATGCTGGTCGTCTACGGCGTCGGCCGCGACGCCGCGATCGCCGCCGTCCTGCTCCATCAAGCGATCGGGCTGCTCGTGCCCCTGATCGGCGGCGCGATCGGCTACGCGCTCGTTCGTCGCCATGTGGGGCCGATCACCGCTGGACATGACGAAACGGCCGGCCCGCACCGCTCAGACCCGCCTCGGCCTTAGCGGTCGGCTTTCGCGCGACCGGCGCCACCTGACCCCAGCGTCGGGGTACGCTTCGGTCAGCGCAACTCGGGCGGCGCCGGCGCGGCCGTACGTCCGCCGATCCACAATGAGGAGGCTGCCATGCCGTCCACGACTCGCGAGATCCCAAAGAACGAATGGCGGAGCTACTTTGACGATCTGAGCCGGCTTCCGACTCCTGCGCCCGTAGTCTCGGTCGAGGTGGACGGCGACGAGGTCGGCGCGCAGATCGAGGCGGAGCACAGGACGCTCACCGGAATCAGCTACGACGATCGCGATGACGTGCTCGTGATCGGAATCGGCGACAACAACGGGCGCGAGCGGGCGGAGCACCTCGTCTATCAGCCGCAGCAGATCTACGTCGCCGCGGGCGACCAGCGCACGATCGACGTCAAGGATGCCGACGGCGTCCAGACGCTCGTTCGCATCGAGTCCACCTGAACCCGGAGGGTGAGGAACGGGAGGCCGCCGGATCTCGACGTACGGGGCGGGGAGGAATCGTCAGGATTTGGTGGCGATGCCTTCGAACATGTAGCCGAAGGTCCGTGGACCCTGGGCGTAGTAGTTCTCAAGCTGGATGAGCTGTAGCCCGGAGTTGAGGACCAACTGGTCTATTGGACGGTTGAGGTGGCAGCCGCCGGCGACCCGCCGTTGCAGCGGGGTCAGCCGGTTCTGCCAGGCGGCCACCTTGCGGTCCGGCGAGCGGCCGTGCTCCACGAAGTGAAGCCGCCCTCCGGGACGGAGCACCCGGCGAATCTCGCTCAACGCGCGATCGACGTCGGGGATGCTGCACAGCGTCCAGGTGGTGAGCACGTGATCGACGCTGGCCGACTCCGCGGGCAAGGACTGCCCGTCGAGGC
>Ga0302325_10024315_pt1 | contig 12602 bp, 7 predicted proteins | sample Palsa_T0_2_FD_201948 | JGI IMG/M metagenome (GOLD analysis project Ga0302325, IMG submission 201948) | Peat permafrost microbial communities from Stordalen Mire near Abisko, Sweden - Palsa_T0_2 | ecosystem: Environmental > Terrestrial > Soil > Palsa > Peat permafrost | place: Sweden: Abisko...
CGCGCCCGGTCCGGATCGGCAACGGTGCCGCGGGCCAGCTGCAGCTCGACGTCTACGGCGAGATCATGGACTCGGTGTACCTCTACAACAAGGAGGTGCCGATCTCCTACGACCTGTGGACCGCCCTGTCCAAGCGCCTCGACTGGCTGAGCAACCACTGGGTGGAGCCCGACGAGGGCATCTGGGAGATCCGCGGCCCGCGGCAGCGTTTCACCTACTCCGCCCTGATGACCTGGGTCGCCTACGACCGGGCCGGGCGTCTTGCCCGCGATCGCGGGCTGCCCGCACCGGTCGAACGGTGGCGCAAGCTGGCCGCCCATGCGCACCGCTTCGTCCAGGAGCAGTGCTGGGATCCCGACCTGAGGGCCTACGTCATGTACCCGGGCAGCCAACTGCTTGACGCCTCCGTGCTGTGCATGCCCAAGGTCAAGTTCGCCGGCCCCACCGACCCGCGTTTCCTCGCCACCCTGGATAGGATCAGCGACGAACTGGTCAACGACAGCCTGGTCAACCGCTACGCCATCACCGGCCACGACGGCATCGCCGACGGCGAGGGCACCTTCAGCCTCTGCTCCTTCTGGTACGTCGAGGCCCTCACCCGGGCCGGCCGCTCCCACGAGGCCAGGGGGGTCTTCGAGAAGATGCTCACCTACAGCAACCACCTGGGCCTGTTCGCCGAGCAGATAGGCCACTCGGGCGAGGCGCTTGGCAATTTCCCGCAGGCCCTCACCCACCTGGCCCTCATCAGCGCCGCCGTCAACCTGGACAAGGCCCTGGATCGCCGCAGAAAGAGCCGCTGAAGGGCAGGATCAACAGCAACCCGACGATCCCGAACGGACGCGGCTTCCTCGATCAGCGCCTCATTCCTCGCCGCCCTGCAGGCCTCCCAGTCCCAGCGCTGGCTGCGGCTTGATGTCAGGTGAGGAATTCCGCGAGCGGAAATGAGCGATGGCGACGTGGCGGGACGAGGTAGTTCTGCCGGTGGGTCGTGTGCAGGACTGAGTTGATGCCGGCGTGGGCCGAATGCGGCGAGACAGGGAGAGTGCTGTCCGGAAAGTGCCCGTCCATCGCCAGCCGGACGCTATTGAAGATTTCGATGGTTGGCTGGAACATCAGGAAGTGCAGCCCTGCCGCTGGCTTCGGGCTGTAGTGGTCTGCCGACGGATTCGACGTGTAGTGGAATGGGTGGTCCAGCGTGTTGAAGTCGCCCCGCACCGGAATGGTGGTGCCTGCGGGGTAGGTTTCACCGTAGTTGCTGATGGCCTGCGATGCGGTGCTGTCCACAACCGACAGGCTTCCGCTATGGCCGTAGGAATGGTACCGCTTGACGCCCTCCGCCACCTGGGCCGCACTCTGGCCCGGCGGCTGGAGTGCGTAGGTTCCGGGCGCCGGGTTGATACCGGGATACTGCATCGCGTGGACCTGCTGCTCATATCTTGGGAAGCTCTTCTCGTACCAGGTCTCCAGGTCTTCGTACAGGTGCGAGAGATGCATGGTCGTCCCCTGCCTGAAGTAACCGTTGGGCCACTGATCGGTGAGGCCGGGCAGCGTCTCCAGATTGGCGATGACGTCGGGTCCTATGTTTGACACGAGCGTGCTGGTGAAGCCGAGGAAGAGCGGCGACTGCCGGGGAATTGACGCCGCGCCGGGGATCCCGGCTGCAAGTGCCAGCTTGCTCGGCAGGCCCTGCTGGCCGTAGAAGCCGCCCCCGGCAAAGCCCTGACGGATACTCGTCACCGTGAACAGGGAACCTGCCTGGCCGCGTCCTGATCCGAAGATGGCGCTGGTCGCTGACGTAATATGGGCGAGGGAGTCACTGCGCAGGAGCACGGTGACGTCGTTGTCTTCCAGGCGTACAGGGCCGAATCCAGGTGGGGGCTGGTCGCTGGGGAACGTCCTGGCGTCCTGCAGTGCATAGACGGTCTTTCTCTTCGCCTTGGAAGTCGCCACATCGGCCGGCAGATAGGCGGGGAATCGGGTACCTGCCTCGAAGAAGCCGGATGCCTTGCCCAGGCATGGGATGAAGTGGCGGAAGCAGGGAAGCCCCCAGGCGATCGTGACGCCTACTCCTGCGGGAGTGGGGGCAAAGCGGGTTTCCAGGTCCGCCAGGACAGACTCCAGGTGCCGCTGGGCCTCCCGCAGCGCTGCGGGGTTCGCCGGCACGTTCAGCTTCGCCGTAATCACATGGTCGTGCAGTGGCGGCGCATGGACCGCAACCGAGCCATGCTTGCGCTGCAAGCCCGAGCCGTCGACGTTGATAACCTGGGTGCCCTGCAGGAGATATTGCTCCTGAGCCGGCGGTCTGGCCTGGGCAGCAGGGCGGGCCGGCGGTGCCGCGATGGCGTCGGCCATCTTGTAGAAGACGCCGGGAGTGGCCAGGGACGCACCCAGCACACCGGTGGCGCCGGCTGCCACTCGGAGAAAACCGCGCCTGCCCGTATGCCCCAGCGGCGGTTCCGCAAGCACACTCTCGTCCCCGCCTGTCACTGATTCGTCCCTGTTTGTCACTGCGCATTCCTCTCGCCGAAGGCAACTAGCCGGCAGCCCGTCGATCAGATGTTAGGGTGCCCTAAGTTAGGTTAGGCTAACCTAACTGATTGCGGGGAACGCGGGCAAGTCGCGCGTGCGCACCTTTTTCAAGCGGGCCGCCGCCCCCGGCCGTCACCCCACCTCGTTGAGCTGGTCGGCGATCTGGAGGAACTCGCGGATCGGTGTGCTGAGGTCGCGGTCGGCGGTGGCCAGGGAGATGACGAATCGGGGCGCGTACCGGCCGATCGGCACGCACACCAGATCGGGATCGGCGAGCACCGGTGGCGCGATGTAGGCGAGATCGAGCCGGCCACGCCGCAGCGCCTCGGCGTGCTCGACGCTGCCGAGCCGTCGCAGGGACCGCCCCCGCGACAGGATTCGACAGCGCTGAAGATCTGACCGCCTATGTTAGCGTTCCGGAATAAATCGATTTTGCGGCGTGTCGCGGCGCGGCGTGCGTAATGTCTTCAATTGCGGTATTTGACGTCCCGGGCGGCGCCTAATGATCTTCCCCGCGCCGCCGCAACGGCCACTCCCGCAACAAAATGAGATAGCGCTGAACTTTTGACCGGCTATGACCGGCCAAATCTTCAGCGCTGGCTCAATCCGTGGCGCCTACCCCGGCGCATCTAGTCACCGAGTCGCGTGGTCACGCCGTTACCATCACGAGATATGCGACAGACCTCTTTTTTAGCCACATTTTCTAGCTGCGTGGTTCAAGGATCTTCGTGAGCCGGAAGGCCTCGAAGACCTGTGGGTCTTGGAACACCACGTTGTGCGCGATCCCCTGGGTGGTTACGGTCAGCACCTGCAGGGTGTGCAGTCGCAGGGCGCCGGTGTCGTCGGGGCAGTAGGCCGCCAGGGCGGGCTGGCCGTTCGCCTGGGCCGGGATCATCCGCCACCCGGTGCCGCGGATGGTGAAGACGCGGGCGATGAAGCGGCCGTAGTTGACGCGGCCTGCGTACCAGAGCGGGACGGGCGGCATCTCAAGCACGGCGTCATCGGTGAGCAGTGTGACAAGGGTGTCCACGTCGGCGGATTCGAACGCGCGGAGGTAGCGCTCGATCGTGTCCCGTACAGCCCGGTCGTCCGGTTTGCGCACGGCATTCTCCTGTGGCGCTGCCGCTGCGATTGCGGCCCGCGCCCGCTGCAGGGCGCTGTTGACCGCCGCGGTCGACGTGTCCAGCTGCGCGGCGACCTCCGCCGCGCTGAACTGCAGTACGTCTCTGAGCACGAGTACGGCTCGCTGCCGCGGCGGGAGGAGCTGCATGGCCGCGACAAGCGCGAGCCGCACGCCGTCACGCTCGGCGGCCCGCGCCAGCGGATCCGCATGATCACGGCGCAGGTAGCTGTCGGGCAAGGGCTGCAACCACGGCACGGCGAAGTCGGGCACGAGGGGTGTGTCCGGGTCTCCGCTGGCCGCGCCGAGACCCGAGGGCAATGGCCGTCGGGGTCGACTCTCGAGCGCGGTCAGGCATGCGTTCGTCGCGATCCGGTAGAGCCAGGTCCGCAGCGAGGCGCGATCCGCATCGTAACGGTCCCGTGCCTTCCATGCCCGGATCAGCGTCTCCTGCGCGACGTCCTCGGCATCATGCACTGAACCGAGCATCCGATAGCAGTGCACCACAAGTTCGTGCAGGAAAGGAGCGGCAGCGGCGTCAAAGTCCGCGTCGACAGTGCTGTTCACGCTCGCTCCCCTATCCGTTCCGCGTGTCCTCTGGTGATGGCTCGACGGTATCGCTTGGCGGGCGATGAGTTGCTGGCCTGGCCGCGGTATATACCTCCGACGCACGCGACGCGGAGGGCCGCGTCGGCCCAAGCTGCCGCGGCGGCCGAGCCAAGGAGAACCATCATGAATCGCATTATTGTCATCGAGTTCATCACCCTCGACGGCGTCGTCGAGGACCCCGACGGATCGGCCGGGTCACCGGACGGAGGTTGGGCCTTCCGGTACGGCCCGGAAGCGGTGGCCGGGGATAAGTTCAAGCTGGGCGCTCGTCTCGACACTGGCGCGCTGCTGCTCGGGCGCGAGACCTGGCAGCTGTTCGCGAAGATCTGGCCGGGGCGGTCAGACGAGTTCTCGACGAAGCTGAACACCGCCCCCAAATGGGTGGCGTCCCGTACGCTCAGCGACGTTAGCGCCTGGAACAACTCCAGCGTGATCGAGGGCGAGCTGACCGGCGAGGTTCAGCGGCTGCGGCGCGAGCGAGACGTCATCGTCATCGGCAGCACGAGCGTGGTGCACACGCTCATGGAGCGCGACCTGGTCGACGAGTACCGGCTGCTGATCTTTCCGACGGTGCTCGGTACTGGCCGCCGGCTGTTCACCGGTCAGGCTCGGGTGGGCGATCTGCGCCTCATCTCGGCCGAGCAAAGCGGTGCGGCCGCTCTGCTGTGCTACGAGAAGGCTGTGCTACAAGGAGGCTGAGTTAGGGTACCTTCGCGCAGGGAAGTGCGATGAGTTAGCTTGGAGCGGCGATGTCCGAGAGATGCGGGCCCGGAGGGCCCATTTGACCGCGAAAGCGTGGCGACAGGTTGTGCTGGCATCGGCCGTTCCGGTGTACGGCTTCCGGTACCGGCGGTGGGTGCTTGACTCGCTCAGGTACATCGACGTGCAGGATCTCGCGACCGGTGGTGACCATATCCCGGAACTTGGCGACGTGTATGTCGATGTCGCGCTGGTCAGCCGAGCCCCGCATCAGGTTCCAGGTGACCCGCTCAGCCAGGCGGCCGAGGACACCTCGGAGCGGTACACGATCGACGAACTCCTCGACCGCCGCTCGCGAGTGGTCCTCGCGCTCATCGGCCAGCCCGGGTGCGGCAAGAGCACCCTGCTTGCCCACGCGGCCCGCCGCAGCGCCGCGACGGCCGTGCGGGGGCGTCCACGCCGGAGGCGTGTCCCCATCCTGCTCGCGCTGCGCGAGCAGGCCGAGGCGATCGTCACCAATCCAGCGATCTCGCTGCCAGCTGTCATTCGGGCCTCGGTCGGCGGCAGGCCGGGCAAGGAACCTGGCGGCTGGTGGGAGCGCCAACTGCGCCGCGGCCGGTGCCTTGTCCTGCTTGATGGCCTTGATGAGGTCGCCCACGCCGACGACCGCCTCGCCGTGGCCGACTGGATCAAGCGGCAGATCGCCGCCCACGAGGGCAATCACTTCGTGATCACCTCCAGGTCCTACGACCTCCTCGGTCCGCTGACCGGCCAGGCCGACGTCCTCGTGGCCCGGCCGTTTACGGCGAAACAGGTTCAGCTCTTCCTTGACCGCTGGTACGTGGCCGCCGAACGACACGCGACAGGAGCCTCCGGCAGGACCGCGCGGCGCGCCGTGCAGATACGGGCCCAGGAGTCCGCCGTCAGGCTCAATTCCTTGCTCCGGGAGCATCCGGCACTGCATGACCTAGCGGTCAATCCACTGCTGCTTACGATGATCGCCACGGCACACCGGTATCGCGGCGCGCTGCCAGGTAGCCGCGCCGACCTCTACGGAGAGATCTGCCAGGTCCTGCTCTCACGTCGCGCTCAGGCCAAGGACCTGCCCGAACTCCTGTCCTGGCCCGCCAAGCAGACGCTCCTAGCCGCGCTCGCCTATCAGATGATGCGCGATCACGCGAGCGAACTGACCGCCGCCCGCGTCCTAGAGATACTTGGGCCTCAGCTGGAGCGCTTCTCCTCGTTGGTCACCGGCGAGGCGTTCCTCGACACCGTCTCGCGCAACGGCTTGCTCGTCGAGGCGCCCGCGGGCAGGTACGCCTTCACGCACCTGACGTTCCAGGAGTATCTGGCCACCCGGCACATCACCGCCAGCCCCGACCTGGTGAAAAACCTCACCGACAACGTCAGCGACCCCTGGTGGCACGAGACCATCCTGCTGTACGCGGCGACCGCCGATGCCAGCCCAATCGTCCGCGCCTGCCTGGACAGCGGCACGATCCCCGCCCTCACCCTGGCCTTCGACTGCGACGAGGCAAGCGCCGAGATCGACCCTGAGCTACGTCAGCGTCTCGACCGTGAACGCCGGGGGGCATACGAGCCGGACTGCTCCCCCGCGCACCGGCGGCTGATCGCGGGGGTCCAGGCCGCACGCCTCGTACGCCAGACCCTCACCACCGCCACCGGGACCAGAATCTGTGCCCGGCCTGTCCCCGCGGACCTGTACTGGCTCTTCCTCGCCGATACCCAGGCGCCCAGGCCCGACAGCTCGTGCGCCCCCGATGCCGAACAGCCTGCCACCGGCATGTGGGGGACCGAGGCACAAGCCTTCGTCAAGTGGCTTAACTCGATTACCGCCACCGCCACGGGCATCGAGGTCAGGCTCCCTGGCCGCGACGAACTCCAGGAAGAGGACATCACCAACGTCCTGACCCGCCAGCTCCCCGCTCCCGTGACGTGCACGTGGACTCAGCCGGACCTGGGACTGTGGGTTCTTCCTGGCCTGCCCCATCCGCACGAGCTAACCGGCGCGGCAATCCGCCAGGCGATCTCCGTCGACGCCAAGAACACTACCCTGCTGGCTCAGATACTCACCGCGGCAATCCTCAACGTCGCCCTCAGCGTCGCACGCGATCTCGACGACATCCGTGCCCTGAGCAGCGCCCTCGCCGGCGACCTCACCGCCCGCGCCCACTCCGACGGTCAGCGCGTCGAACTCATGCATGCGCACGCCCACGCCATCGTCCTCACCTACGCCCATGCCCTCGGCCTCACCCGCGCCGACGCCATCGCTGTCACCTGCGCCGCCGACCCGCACCTCGTCGGGAGCCTCGATCTTGCCGGCCCTCGCGCCCTGGCCGACGCCATCGCCGGCGACCTCGCCAGTGCTATCGACGTCGCCCACGGCCGCGCCGTCGACCTCGCCGCAGCCATCAACCTCGACCGGAGCGTTCTCGGCGCTTTCGATTTTGACGTCGCTCACGCTCGGGAACTCGCCCGCGTCCACGTCACCGACCTCGACCACGCCGACGCCCTCGCCCGCGGCATCGCCGGAGATCCCGATCCCGGCCTCGCCCGCGTCCTCGGCCTCGCCGGTGTCCATACCCTCGACCCGGCACTCCCGCTCCCGGGAATCCTCGGGCTCCCGCTGGCATGGGTCGCTGACGGACCCCTGTCGAGCACCCTGCTTCAGGTACTCGCCGAGGGCTCGTCTTTGGCCACGAGCGCCGCCCGCCCGCTGCCGGCCGACCCTTACCTGGCATTCGCGCTCGCCCTATCGTCCCGAGCAGGGATACACGAGAATACGCAGCTCAGGGCGGCCCTCGGCAATCCACTTACCGACGTGCTCAGGGGCCTGGCAGCAGCCGAGTCCGGCAAAGGCGGTGGCTCTCCCGACTTGAATCGGGCAACGGGGCTGAGCCACCTGACGAACGCCTGCGCACCGATGTGCGGCACGCATCAGCCCCCAAGTCCGCCCGAGGCAGCAGCGCTGCGGGCCGTGGCACTTGCCCTGGCCGACGGCGCCTCCGTACCGGGATTTGACGCCAGCAGCGTCCTGCGAACGGTCGCCGCCACCGTCACCCTGATCGAGTACCGGAGCAACGGCGGGGCTAAGACCGGCGAGTCCATAGTCCTCGCCCTCGTATAGGGACCTCTCTTCTCGCGATCAGGTCTGGTGGCCAACACCATGTCTTTAAGGCATTTCAGCTAGGGCTGGCCGTGTGACCTGGTGTTTTACGTTGGTTTGGAAGCAAGGCGGGACTCCTGGTAGGCACTGGGTATCGAAGCCATGCCGGTCACAGGAGTCCCTCGTGCAATCTTGCCTGTACATCACTGATGCCGCAATTCGTTCCGGGCAGTTCCGGTCCGGCGGGACGCCTGCGGGGATGCTGGCAGTACCAGCCCGTGACCTGCAGGTTCACGGTTCCGGGTCAGTGACCGTGGCCGGCGCGCGGCCGGAGCCGGGTCAGGAGGCACTGTTCTCCGTGCCGGTCGTGACCGCGCCGGCGTTCGTGAGGCGGGACGGCGCGGTGCTGGCGGACGCGTGGCTGCCGGACCTGGTCCGCCTTGGCCTCCTAGAGACTTACCTCGGCGAGGGCGTGATCGAGAAGGTTGTCGAGAAAGGGCTCCGGAACGGGCGGCTCCCGCTGCGCGAACGCCGCCGGCTGCTGTCCTACCCGCTGGTCATCCGCCTGGTCATGGCGATGACCCTGCTGCCCGGCTCCTCGTACTCAGAGGCGATGCGGACCGTGGCCGGGCTCCTCGCGCAGGTCCCGTTCACCCTGGGCTGGCACGTCCCCACCGGCAAGAGCATCGGGGAGTGGCGACCGCTGATCCCGGCGGAGGTCATGCAGGAGGTCTTCTGGCACGCGGCCGGCGACCTAGTCGGCGACGACGAGCCGTCCGCAGTCCTGGTAGCCGGGATGCCCGTCGACGCCGCCGACGGGATGCTGGTGAACGTCGCAGACACCCCGCAGAACCGGGCGTACTTCGGCACGACCGGGACCGGGGACGGCTCCTCCCCGTTCCCGCAGGTGCGGATCGTCGCGCTGACCGCCCGCGCCGGCCGGGCGATCCGCGGGGCGGTCCTGGGCACGGCCCGCGACGGCGAGCAGACGCTGCTGAAGGTCCTCACCGCCGAGCAGCCCGGCCTGTTCGCGGGCCGCGTCGTTCTCTTCGACCGGAACTTCCCCGGCCACGACGTGATCTTGTCGGTCCTGCTGGCCGGGGGGCACGTCATCGCCCGCGCCAGGGGCGGCATCGCCCTCCCCTTCCAGGACACCCCGGACAAGGGCTGGCTCGGCGACGGATCCCGCGTCAGCTGGCTGAACGCCCCGTCGGGGAAGAAGGAAGACCGGCTCCCGGTCCGCGTCGCCGAGCACTCCGCCCTGGTCACAGGCCCCGGCGGGGAGGAAGCCTCCGAGACCTGCACCCTGATCACCACGCTCCTGGACGAGCAGGCCGTGCCCGCCGGCGCCCTGCGGGACGCCTACCCCAGCAGGTGGACCGCGTCGGAGACCACCTTCGGGGAGAACAAGGCCACCATAACCGGCGCCGGGAACCGCACCTCCGGCCCCGTCTTCCGCTCCGGATCCCCGCAGCTCGTCGAGCAGGAAGCCTGGGTGCGCCATGAGGCGCATTGCCGTATAGCCCGTGCAGCGGGCAGAAATGAGAGGAGTATTTCTGGATCTGATGATCTTACCGGAACCCGAAAGGGCGCAAGGGAAAACAGCATGTCAGTAAACCGGCGGGCGTGCCCAGGTGCATGGGGCGTCGCGCCGGGGGATCCGCGTGATACGGCGAAAGCCAGACTGCCTGAATCCTAGTCTCCAGAAGGTGAAATCCTGCACCCGCCGGAAAGGCACCTGTAACCGGCGCTGGCCCCTGCGGCGCGATTCCCAAGCGCGTGCCGCAATCCTCCGGGGTTCAAGAGCGATGCCCGGTGAGGGCATTAAAGGAGACGGAATGGACGCCTAAGTCACGCTAGAACGTACGGCAATGTGAACATGGGATCACCTACGGGATGCGAGTCCTACGGTGACGGAGTGCCCGTAGTAATCGGCGGGGTAACGTCCGCCCAATCTGGAGACCGCTAATAACGGACCACAGGGTGAAGGGGCACAGGCGATGAACGAGAAGAAACCATGAGGTATGCGCAATGCAGAAAGCCGCAGTGGTGCTTGGCGTTCTCCGCGAGCGCGGCGAGAGGAAACTGCCGTGCACGCAACTGTACAGGCAGGTGTTCAACAAGGACCTGTACCTGACCGCGTACGGGAACATCTACTCCAACCAGGGAGCGATGACGCCCGGGACCGGCGAGGAAACAGCGGACGGAATGTCCGAGGCAAAGATCGAACAGATCATAGGGCTGATGCGGCAGGAACGGTACCGGTTCACGCCGGCCCGCCGCACCTACATTCCCAAAAAGAACGGGAAACTCCGCCCCCTCGGCATGCCGTCCTGGTCAGACAAGCTAGTCGGCGAAGTTGTCCGGATGCTGCTGGAAGCATATTACGACCCGCAGTTCTCGGATAATTCCCACGGTTTCCGGAGAGGCCGGGGATGTCATACCGCATTGCGGGACATTGATATCACCTGGACCGGGACCACCTGGTTTATCGAGGGTGACGTATCCGACTGTTTCGGGAGCCTCGACCATGAGATCCTTCTCGGGATACTAGCGGAGAAAATCCATGACAGCCGTTTCCTCCGGCTTATCCGTAACATGCTCAAAGCCGGGTACCTCGAAGACTGGCAATACCATGAATCGCTCAGCGGCTGCCCGCAAGGCGGTGTGGTGTCGCCAATCCTCAGTAACATCTACCTGAACAGGCTCGATGAATTCATCGAGCAGGAACTGATCCCGCAGTATACACGGGGAACCAGGCGGAAAGAAAGCCCTGACTATACCAAGGCGACAAGCCGCCTGCGGAGCGCGCGCCGGAACGGGGACCGGGCGGAAGCCCGGAACCTGGAGCTCTACCGGCGCGGCATCCCCAGCAAGGACCCAGAGGATCCCGGGTTCCGCCGCCTCAGGTACACGCGCTACGCCGATGATCACATACTGGGATATACCGGACCAAAGGCCGAAGCCGAGCAGGTCAAGGCACGCATCGCGGAATTCCTCAGAGAGACCCTCAAGCTGGAACTCAACGACGCCAAGACCCTGATCACCCACGCCCGCACCCAGCGGGCGCGGTTCCTCGGCTACGACATCACCGTCCAGCACTCGAACACGAAACTCTCCGGCGGCCGCAGGCAGGCCAACGGGCAGGTCGCGCTGAGAGTGCCCCCGGACGTGATCAGGGCCCAGTGCGCCCGCTACCGGCAGCACGGCAAACCGTGGCACCGGCCGGAACTCCAGAACTGGGACGACTACGACATCGTCCGCAGGTACGGAGCCGAGTACCAGGGCGTCGTCAACTACTACCTCCTCGCCCAGGACGTCTACCGGCTGAACACCCTCTGGTGGCACAACGTAACGTCCATGCTGAAGACCCTGGGTGCCAAGCACCACAGCACCGTCTCCAAGATGGCGGCCAAGCACAAGGCCAAAGTCAAGACCAGGAACGGGCCGCGGACCTGCTTCGAGGCCAGGAAACACCGGCAGGGCAAGGAGGACCTGGTAGCACGATCCGGCGGGATCATCCTGCAGCGCGACCGGCACGCGGCAATCCGCGAACCCCGGCCCGCCCCGGCGGCCTACCCCCGCAAGGAGCTGATATCCCGGCTCCGCCAGCGGGAATGCGAGCTCTGCGAGACCGGGACCACGGTGACAGTCCACCAGGTCCCCGGCCTCAAGGCGCTCGGGAAGCCGGGACCGGGCCAGCCCGCGTGGGCAGTCCTCATGGCGAAAAAGCGGCGCAAGACGCTCGTCGTCTGCCAAGCCTGCCATGAGCTGATCCACGCGAACCCCGTCACGCACGCGGCGTAATCGCTGGAAAGCCCGGTGCATTGAAAGGTGCACGCCGGGTTTGGAGGGAGGCTGCCCCGAAAAGGCCCGAGTTCACCCAGACTGAAAGTATCTCAGCAAGGATGAACCCAGGGACCTCGCGGGGCAGCCGACCCTACGCCTGGCTCACCTCCGCCCAGCTGGTCCGCGCCAGCGAGGCCGCCGCCTTGCGCAGCGAGGAGGCCGCCGCCCGCGCCCTGCGCCGCAAGAACGCGAAACAGGTCACCGCCGACGAGGAATCGTTCACCGCCGCCTGGCGCCACGCCGTCCGCTCCATCGAGACCTCCCAGGTCACGGCCACTTCCTCCCTCGCTGCGATCGCCGCCGCAGCCGACGCCGCCGCCCGGGCGCACCTGCACACCCTGAACATCCCCGGCCGGGACCGGCACTCGCCCAGGGAGCAGAAAGCGCGCCCGAAATTCCCGCACACATCCGCGACCAAGCAGACCGTCACCGGGAAATACCAGGTCATCGTGTACGCGCCCGGCTGCTCCTGAACCCGTCACCCCGCCCCGGCGACCGGAAGGAGGGCAATCCGCCCCGCGGCCCGTGGAACCGCGCGCCACACCCGCCGCGACACGCGGGCTTCCGCCATACCCACCCGAACCAGCCAAACGGACGCTAACGAACACACGGAACACGCGAACCGCAATGCCCCGGCAGGGCCGAAACGCCTAAAAGTGCTGGTGTTGG
>Ga0302325_10024316_pt1 | contig 12602 bp, 9 predicted proteins | sample Palsa_T0_2_FD_201948 | JGI IMG/M metagenome (GOLD analysis project Ga0302325, IMG submission 201948) | Peat permafrost microbial communities from Stordalen Mire near Abisko, Sweden - Palsa_T0_2 | ecosystem: Environmental > Terrestrial > Soil > Palsa > Peat permafrost | place: Sweden: Abisko...
GGTTCGTCGAGAAGTTCTGGATCACGTCGCCCAGAATCTTTCCATTGCCGACGATGTTCCGGATGTTGTCGAGGGTGTTGATCGAGGTCACGAACAGTCCAACTTCTTCCACCGTGCCCATAACGCCACCGGCCAGGATGAAGTCCCCCACCTTGAACGGCTGAAGAATAATGATGAATACGCCCGCAGCGAAATTGCCCAGCAATCCGCTCCACGCCATGCCGATGGCTACGCCGGCAGCGGCAAGCAGCGCGGCGAAGCTTGTCGTTTCAACCCCGAAGAAGCCGAGGATCGCGACTACCAGAACAATGTTCAGAATGGCCGCAACGGTATTATTGATGTACCGGATCAGGGTTGGATCAATCTTCTGCCGCGTCATCGCCTTGCCGATCATGTTGATCGAAAATCCGATAAGCCAGCGGCCCACGATCCATAACGCGATCGCTTCCACAACCTTGATGCCGAGCGCGATCAGCAATCCATATCCTTGCTGCGCCAGACTGCTCATGTGGGTGAAATCCATAATCACTCTCCTCCAAAGTTAGGCCGCGAAGACCGCAGCCGCAGATTCGCGGTCCGTTGCAGACCGCTCAGATTGCCTTCTTGTGTTTCCACTCAACCGTGGTGGTGTGGAGCACCAGGTGGCTGTAACCCGACAGCACGGGTGCAGCCGATTGCCAATCCTGCATTAACGCAAATATCGCTGAGTTGCCCGGCTGTAGCACCGCCGCCACGTTCCTCACAAAGTCCTTGTCCAATGACGGGTTTTTCAGCCAATCGGTGGCGGCCGAGTTTATTCCGCGAAACTCAAACTTGACCTCGGGCGAGCTCGACACCGGAGCATGCGGCAGCGGCACGATCGCACTCAGAAGCGCTTTCCAGCGCATCAGGTCATCCACACCGCCGGCGGGATCGAGCATCTGGCTGTGCATCATCCGTAGCCTGCCATCCTGCTCCACCTCTACGGCGATGGCATTGTACAAATTCGAACTCCATGGAAACCTGAGCCTCTGTAACTGCGGCAGCACTTCCAGAGCTCGATGCTTTTCCCCAAACCCCATCACTACCAGTTCTTCCACGGTCTAACCTCTTCGTTGATAAGGACCGCGCATCTTTGTGAAGAAAGTGCGGCACCCCGCGCGTACACATCATCATGATGCTGTTCCTACTGCTCATTTTCCTGTTCCTGCGCCTCGTCTTCCGTTTCCGCGCTGACTTTCCGCCAAGTGGAATCTGCGTTGAACGTGGTCATCGCTTTGGCTACGTCAGCGGTATGGGGACCGAGATCCTTCTCGTAGATGACGCCCTGGCGGTCAACCAGGAAGGTCATCACGCCCGAGTTTCGGTAGATAGCCGGGTAAGCCAGGAAACCAAAGCCACCAGTCATGGCTCCGTTAACGATGTAGTTCTTGGCGCCACCGGGCGCTTTGGGGCCTTGGCTGGTGAGTGCGCTGAAGAAGTATCCATGGAATGCGGCCTCTTTGTCCTTGTATCCTTCGCCGTTGGCAAAAGCGATGAGCGGACCGATGGGACTTTCTGGCTCGCCCTCGGCGGCCTTCCAGTACAGTCCGTTTTGTTTGCCGGAATCGCTGATGAGCTTCTGGGCGTATTGGTGGACCGTAGAACCATCGTGCAGTCCGGCGAAGTAATCGATCTGGGCGTCAGCCAGAACGCCGCAAATCCTGATGGCGGCGTATTCGTTGCGCCCTATCCGGCGGTACAGAATCTCTTCCAGCCCGGCCTTGGTGTCGAAGTACCATTGCCCGCCGGCGTCTTTCTTAAGCGGGATCGGAAAGGGCCAGTTCTCTGCGCCGAGAAACAGCGTCTGATCGCCATTGACTTCCTTCCCCCAGCGATTCATCTGCTCGTAGCGCCGAATGAAGTCGTCCGCGTTCTTCTGGTCCACTACCGCGTCACCGGAAGAAATGACACTTGCGGACGAGGCGCCTAACACGCTTTCGATCGCGGCCTTGTCGCCCGATTTAGCGGCCTGGTACAGCGCGGTAGAAGCATCCTGAAGCGTCGCAAATGTCTTCTGTCCAGCTTCCTGTCCTTTTGCAATCGTGCCGAACATTACCGGCAGGAGTACGATCGCCAGGGTCAGCATGGTTCGCAATCCGCTCCGCCGCGTGCTATTCAATTTCTGTATTAGGTCGGTCATCATCAATCTCCACTCAATCATTGGTTGCTTTTTCGCCTGAATGCCTCTGTGAGTAGCGAAGTTACGTACTAGCGCTTCCGTCCGCCACCGCCACCACCGCCGCGCGCAGCTGCCGGTTTAGCTTTGGCCGCACCGCCCCCGCCACCCATACTCTGACGGCCGCGATTGCCGTCCGCGCGAGCATTGCCGCCCTGCTTAGCTCCCCCGAACGCACTGGAGTTATTGCCGGCCGCGGGCTTTTGTCCGTATCCGCGGTTCGCCATGTTCTGGCCGCTGTTATTACCGCCGGGACGATTGCCGCCCCCGTTCGGCCGGTTACCAGCGTTATTGTTGCCGCCCCCGTTCGGCCGGTTGCCAGCGTTGTTGTTGCCGCCCCCGTTCGGCCGGTTGCCAGCGTTGTTGTTCCCGCCGCCGTTCGGCCGGTTGCCAGCGTTATTGTTGCCACCGCCGTTCGGCCGGTTATTGTTGGGATTCCGGTTTCCGGTGTTGATGTTTACGTTGTTGCCGCTGATATTGGTGTTGCGGTTGTTGCCGCCGTTCACTCGATTATTTCCGCCGTTGTAGCGATTGTTGGCGTTGTAGTGAGTGGGCCGGTTGCCGCCGTAATAGTTGTTCCGATATCCCTGCCGGTTCGAGCCGTAGAAGGTGTTGCTGCGCGAGACGTACACGTTGCGGTTGTAGGTTACGCTTCCGCCGTGCCAGCCGCAGCCCCAACTGTTCCATCCCCAGCCGCAGCAACTGTTATTGATTGCGGCTCCCACCGCTATCCCCGCTCCAAAGGCGAGCAGGCCGGTGGCAACCACCGCGCCCGTGCTGTATCCCGGAGGGTAATACGGCGTGCCATAAACCACGGTAGGGCTGTACGTCGGGACGTAAACTACCTGGGGATTTGCTGGCTGAATGACGATCGTCTGCGGATCCTGCTGCACCACTTGTATCTGTTGGCTGGACTTCAGGTTCCCCGCCGCTTTGGCCTGCTGGCGCAGCCGCTGGATCGCTGCCATCACGTCTTTTTGCTGGTTGAAGGCGGCATCGCCCAGCGCCGACGTCCAGGCCAGGTTCTTCGCCATCTGGTCCAGCACCGTTGGGAATTGCGTCAGTGCTTTTACGCTAGGGTCCCACGGTTGTTTGTCCGCGGCTTGCATTAGGGCTTCGCCCTGTAGACCTTGATTAGTATTAACCCAGTTGCCGGCTGCGGTGACCTGATCGGGGTAGGTCGCGGCCGCAAGAATCTGAGCAACCAACTGGTCGGGATACAGCGCAATCGGCGAAACGATGGAGTCAATTTCGCTGGCGGAAAGGTTGGCTTGCTGCGCTTCCTGCGCGCCGGCAACCGGCGAGGTTGCCGCTATCAAAGTGCAGGTGAGGAGCGTCGCGAGGAATTGCCTGATGATATTCATTTCGTATGCCTCTGAAATTTCCCTTACGAATCTCTTGTAGGCGCTGCCGTCGAACTCGGTCTATAGCGAAAACGCAGCGTCCACAAAGGTATGAACTTGCGACGAAGAAAGGAACCCGGAAAACTACGTAGTTTCGCCCCGGAATCTACTTGCTCATTCAGAGGCACTTCAGTGGCCCCTTAAGGTTGGTCTCTTTGAAAGCGGGGGATATACTAGCCCCTAGAAAACCAATTCAAGCCCAAAGTAGTTGTGAACCATCGATGAAAGCTTGCACAAATTTAAAGCGAGTGGTCGGTGTCGTGTGGCTGATGGTGGCCTTGTTCTCGCTCGCGTTGGCCCAGCCACTCCCCCCCAAGCGTATCCTGCTGGTCTTCCAGAACGAAGAATACTCTCCGGCATCGTTGGAATTGCAGAAGGGCATTCTGGATCGATTGCGGACCAAGCTGGGCCAGGACACAGAGTTTTTTGGTGAACAACTCGAGGCCACCCGGTTCCCGGAATCCCAAGGCCAGGCCCTCTCATGGGTCCGGACGCGCTATGCCGGCCGTGGCATCGATGTCGTTATCTTCGTGGGCTCAATACCCGTAGATATTTTGCCCGGTGTGCCAACTGTGTATGCCGGACATACTCGGTTCAAGCTACCGGCGGATATCTCTAATCCCGCAAACAAGGTTACGGTCTGGTTCAAGGTCGACGTCAGGAAAACAGTTTCAGCAGCTCGCCTCTTGCAGCCAAACGCGAAGAGAGTGTTAGTCATCGCCGGGTCCGGATATGGAGACCACATCCTTCTAGGAGAGATCCGCGATCAGCTCAAAGAATCAGACCTTCCGGTGGAATATCTAGCTGACGCCTCCCCGGATGACCTGCTCCGCCGCGTTAGCCACTTGCCACGTGACACTATCGTCTTGCCAGTTTCCTATACCCGTGACTTGAACGGAAATATCTACTACACCCGGGATGTGGTCTCCTCGCTGTCCCATGTGTCCAACGCTCCCATCTATGCGATGGCCGATACCAACGTCGGAAGCGGGGCCGTCGGTGGCTACGTCGTAGATTTCGAGAGGATGGGCGCAGTGGTTGCGGACATCGTCCTGCAGACCTTGGCCGGCAACACGGAAGCTCAGATTTCCGTACCGGCGGAAAGCGCCGCAGCTTATATGTTCGACTCGCGGCAACTGAAGCATTGGGGTTTCTCCGAAAGCGATCTCCCCGATGGAAGCGCTGTTCTCTTTAAGACAACGAGTGTCTGGGAGCAATACCGCTGGCGCATCGTTGGCACCATCGCACTGGTGGTTGCGCAGTTCTTTCTGATTTTGGGGTTGTTGATCCTGCAAAGGAAGCGCGCCCGGGCTGAAGCCTCGTTGCGCGACATGACCGGGCAATTGCTGGAATCGCAGGACGACGAGCGCCGCCGCATTGCTCGCGATCTTCATGACGGGACGGGCCAGCATCTTTCGGGTATGGCCCTCAGCATCGGACAGGTGCTCGCCGATTTTCCACCTGGCCATGACCGCCTGCGACAGCTGTTGCAGGATTCGCACCTCGCCAGCCGCCAGGCCTTGGAAGAGGTACGCACGGTTTCGTATGTCCTGCACCCGCCCATTCTGGATGGCCTGGGGTTAGTTGCCGCCCTGCGCTGGTATTTTGACGGATTACAGAAACGTACTTCGCTCAAGGTCTATTTCGACGATCCCACTGATCTGGCCCCGCTTTCTTCTGAAGTCGAGCGGGCACTGTTCCGTATCACGCAGGAGAGCATCAACAACGTTCTTCGGCACTCGGGCGCCACTGCCGTGATCATCACCCTGGCGAATCGGGGAAAGACGGTCGCGCTTGAGATCCAGGATAACGGGACCGGAATGAGCTCGGAGCAGATCGCGCAAATGCATGGGGTGGCTTCGCTGGGAGTTGGCATCGCCGGTATGCGGGAGCGGGTGCGACAATTGAACGGCAAGTTCAGGATCACTTCAATCGCGAACGGCACCCAGGTTTTTGTCTCGCTGCCGGTCGACCAGGAGCAGCCTGTTGCGCATTCTGTTGGCCGATGACCATGAGCTGACCCGATCAGGCCTCCGTTACCTGTTGGAGAAGCACGAGGACTGGAGTGTTTGCGGCGAAGCCTCCAACGGCAGGATGGCGGTACAGATGGCCGAAAGACTTCGGCCGGACGTCGCCATCCTCGACATGAGCATGCCCGAACTCAACGGGCTGGAAGCCACTCGCCTGATTCTGAAGAAACAACCTCAACTGAAGATCCTGATTTTCACTATGCACGAGACCGAAAGGGTCATCGTCGATGTGATGGAGGCGGGAGCGCGCGGCGTAGTCCTGAAGTCTGACGTAGGCGAGAACATAGTCGCCGCAGTCGAGAGTGTTTCTAAAGGGCGACGGTTCTTCACCTCGCGGGTAGCCGAAACAGTTGTCGAAGCCTACTTGTCGAAGAGAAGTGACGGCGAGAAGGATGGCGCTTTGAACCAATTTATTCTGACCACCCGCGAGCGGGAGGTGGTTCAACTCCTCGCCGAAGGTAGGAGCAACAAAGAGGTTGCTGACCGTCTTGGCATCTCTGCCCGCACGGCTGAAGGCCACCGCAGCGAGATCATGCGCAAGCTTAAGCTCAGTTCCCTGGCCGATCTGGTCCGCTTCGCCATCCGCAACGGAATCGTGCAGGCGTAACCCGGCCACGTCAGTATGTGTAATTTGTCAGATTCTGGCTGCCCCAGGGATTCGAATTCCATGGACTTCGGGCGCGGAATGTTTCTGTCAAAGATCAACAATCAGATTTGAGTCCGGCTGTGAGCAGCACACAAGCACGTTCCCCGGAGCGGGTCGCTCGAGTGGCTCGGGGGCATATGAAAGCGAGCCGCTAATCAGACCCGTCAGGCAGGTGTGGCACACTCCGGTGCGGCACGACCATCTAACAGGAACATCGCACGCTTCCGCCAGTTCGAGTAGGCTCCCGAATTTTGCGTCCCACGCGACCGTGATCCCACTGCGAGCGAAAGCGACTGCGGGCCCGGGACCGGCCGGACCTTCCGGCAGGTGCGGTCTATGATCGACCCGCGCCACGCCAGGCGTAATAGTCTCCAGCGTACCGAAGATCTCCATGTGCACGTTGTCGGAGGGCACGCTCAAGGTTCGAAGGCCCTCGCGCATGCTTTGTAGGAAGGAAGACGGTCCACATAAATAATAATCAGCGTCGCGCGGAGCGCCCAGCTTTGCGAGCAGAGCGGCGTCAACGTGACCGGAAGCATCGAAATCCACGCCCATCTGGTCTGTTGCAGTGGGCCTGCTGTAGACGATGCAACTTCGGGTGCCAGGCAGCTGTTTCAGTAAGGAACGCGATTCGTCCGCGAACGGATGTTCGTCGCGATTGCGCGCTCCATAGATCCACCACACCGGCCGCTGCGATCGTTGCGCGGCGAGGGAATGCAGCATCGATAGTACCGGCGTGGCGCCCACGCCGGCACTGAGCAGAACCACAGGATTTTCGCCGGATCGCAGAGCAAAAGTTCCTCGCGGTGCACTGACATCCAGTACGTCGCCTGCGCGCAGCCGGCTGCAAAGGAATGAACTTGCAACCCCATTCGGGTCGCTCTTAACGCTAATGCGAAAATGATCGACTGCCGGGAGGTCGGACAAGGAATAGCTGCGAAGAAGCGGGGGCTTGTCCGCTTCCACTTGCAACCGCACAACAACAAACTGACCCGGCTGGGCAAGAGAAGGCAGGGCTCCTTCGATCGGCACCAAAATGAAGGAGGTCACGCTGTTGCTTTCCTTACGGATATGCCCGACCTGCACCTTCCTGAAGCCGGGCCATGCCGGCGCTGGCTCTTCATTTGCGAGCCCGGAATTCCCCTCAGCGGTCGTTGCCGCCGACTCTTGCTCCAGGATCGCCTGAAAAGAAGCCTGCCATCCCTTGCTGAGTGCGGGGATCCGAATCGCTCGTTCAATTTGCTGGCGAGAATGTCCTGGCAAATACAACAGAGCATCGATCTCCGCAACCGTGATCCGTTCCGGACCATTGGCGACTTTTGCGATTTCGTCGCCCGCACCGACCTTCCCTTCCTGCAGCACGCGAAAATAAAATCCCGGCCGATGCTGCGCTACCAGCAGCGACGGCATGCGCGGCTCGTTCATGCGAATGCCGACTCGGAAGCACGTTACGCGTGGTTGGCTTACTTCAAAAAGGGCATCGCCTATGCGATATCGGTCACCGATGCAGACCTCGTTATCGGGAAGCCCGTCCACCGTGAGGTTCTCTCCGAACTGTCCGAAGCTGAAATCGTTGCGGCCCAGAAAGTGCTCCCAGAAGTGGTAGGAGTCCATCTGATAAACGAAGACCGCGCGCTGCTCCCCACCGTGGCCGGCGAGATCCGCCTGCCCATCGCCATCAATGTTGAGCCGGCGTACCATGCGCCGTTCGTTGACCGGAGACTTCCAGACCGCGGTACGGACGGTCTTGCCCTTCCACGTCACGTCGTGTGGAAGGCCGACATTTACGGAAAGCAATCGGGGCATGCGTGCCTCGTCGAAGTCAACCTGTGGTTAGCATCCGTTTACCGAATTGCCCTGGGCTACCAGCGACGGGCCGGAGCAGCGCCATCCACATAGAGAATCTCTCCACTCACATGACCCGCCTGTGCCAGGTAAAGAACGGCATCGACAATATCCTTCACCGTCGCCTCTTTCATAACCGGCTGCAACGCGTAGTCGTTGGGAGCATTGCGGTGCATTGATGTATCCACAACGCCGGGGGCTACGGCATTGAAGCGGATGCCGTCGTTAGCATACTCAACTGCGAGATTCTTGGTCGCTGAATTCAACCCACCTTTCGTAATCATTGAAATCGAGCCATTTTCGCCGTCGATTGGCCGATCGGCAAGTGCCGCAGTGATGCTCACAACGCACCCCGATTTCTGTTTCAACATCTCTATCACAGTGCGTTGAGTGATGTAGAAGAATCCGAGCAGATTAGTCGAAACCAGAGCGTCGAAGTCCTCGATCGTGAAGTCGGTGAAAGGCTTGGTCAGGAAGATGCCAGCGTTATTTACCAAAACGTCGATGGCTCCGAAGGTGTTGATTGCTGCCTCCACAGCATAGGCAGCAGTTTGCTGCTTGCCGATATCGCCGTCAAAGACAACTAGGGCGCCCGAGGCAGTCAGTTTTCGAGTGGCTTCACGAGACGTCGCGACAACGTTGTAGCCTTCTCTCAGAAACCCTTCGACCAAACCCGTGCCAATACCCCCCGACGCTCCGGTTATGATTGCCGTTTTCTTGCTCGACATAAATAACCCTTCGTTCCAAGCCTTCGAGCCCAATTTTGCGCGGCTGGGTCCCCGGCCCTCTCAAAGCGACGTCATCCCGCCCGCCGCGCCGACAACTCCTGGCGCACAGAACCGACGAATCTTTCATCAACACAGCGATCTGATCTGCGGTGCTGCGCGTCGGCCAGCTGATTTGCCAGCTTTGCCGAGGCCGCGATCGAGACCGCCCGCCAATCTCGGCTGGTCGATAGAGGTGGGCTATCCATTAACTCGGACTCGTCCAGCCAGTCGCCGGCATAGTCGCGCCTGTTCCGGACCGAATAACTCCGTGACCGCGCCGACGAATGACGCTAACTCGCGCTCCGCCAGGCGCATCTGGTCTGCACACGGCGAATTGTCAAACGATTCATCCGAGTTCATGGCATTCTCCACCTAATGCGCTTTGGAAGCGCCCTACGCTGCGTTTTGAGATCTCTCTCGGCAACTTCGAAAAATGCCTCGCGAACTGTCGTCGGTTCCGGAACCGCAGGATTCCGCTGATCCCTATGCTCCAGAATTGATCTCTCCTCTTGCTGCGCGCTGCGGAAGCGCCGGACCGTGCCACCCAGACGGCACTTGGATCATCTTGGCCGGCATAAGGGACACCGAGGAGGGCCTATACCGGAGCCTCATTCCGCTCGACACGAGTAATCAAAACAGAACCTTGGGAGAGGAACAATTGGACGATAGTATCGTCGATACCTTGGTATCGGCGACCCCGCCAAATGAGCGATCGCAACCTGTCTTAATACTCAGGCGCTGAATCTCTTAGCGCGATTTCGGATTGCGGATTTCGACACGGGCTGCTCGGTATCCTCCCACGTCAATCCGTAGACCTCTGATAAAATCCCCTTAAACAGTAGGGTTCATGGGCCAATCGTAGACACTTAAATATGGGTAGAGCCGACGCAACGTCGGCCGAGGATGGGTTTGACCCGTGTCAGATGTTACGCCGATCGTGTTCGTTGTCGATGATGACGTCTCTGTCCGCGAATCGCTGGAATTGTTGATCCGCTGTGAAGGCTGGCAGCCGAAGACATTCGCGTCCGCCCAAGAATTTCTCGACCACCCACGAGTTCCTGTTCCGAACTGCCTCATACTTGATGTTTCTCTTCCCGGTCTTAATGGCCTAGACCTCCAGGGGCTTGTCGCCGGCGAACGGACGGATATGCCGATCATCTTCATCACGGGCTACGGCGATGTGCCCATGACTGTCCGGGCCATGAAGGCGGGGGCCGTCGAATTCCTGACCAAGCCATTCAAGGATGATGTGCTGTTGGCCGCCATCCGGGGAGCCCTCGAACGCAGCCGAGTTGCTCTTAGTCTGGAAGCGGAGATGCGGATACTCCGGGATTGCTACACGTCATTATCGCAACGCGAACGGCAGGTTATGGGGCTGGTGGTTTCCGGGCTTTTGAATAAACAAGTCGCCTTTGAGCTTGGTATCAGCGAGATCACGGTGAAGGCACACCGGGGCAAGGTGATGCAGAAGATGAAGGCTGACTCTCTTGCCGACCTGGTGAAAATGGCCGCTCGACTCCACCTCACACCCGGAGCGATTACGGCGGCGTAACGGCCATATTACCCTGGTGCCCTTCGTGGACATAAGGAATTAGCAGCCGCCGTGTTTCAAGTCTCTGACCGAGTGGTGGGCGAACTACCTATAGGGAGGAAAACAGCATGAAGAAGGCCACGGCACCGATTTCCCTTGCCGGTTCCCAGCTCGGCGAAGTACGTCATGTGTGTGCATTTTTTAATAGCGACGACGAAGAATATCGCGTGCTGCTTCCGTTCATTAAGGACGGCTTCAAGTGTGGCGACAAAGCGGTCCACGTCGTGAATCCGGACCAGCGTCACGACCATCTGGAACGGTTGGCCGCGGCAGGCATCGATCCAACAGCCGCCGAGCAGAGTGGGCAATTAGAGGTTCGGATCAACACTGAAGCTTACATTCGAGACGGCCGTTTTGATCAGGACCGGATGCTGACGGCATTCGAGCAGATGGCTAGCGGCAATGCCAAGGGAGGCTTCCCGCTCAGCCGGATCTGCTGCCGGATGGATTGGGCCATTGAGGATCAATCGTACATAGACGATCTGGTTGAATTCGAATCGCGTGTGAATAATGTGTGGCGCAGCCACGACGACGCGGTGATCTGCACTTATCATCTCGGGAAGTTCGGAGGCGACACCGTGATCGACATCATGCGGACGCATCCCATGATCATTATCGGCGGCATCCTGCAACGGAATCCGTTCTACGTGCCGCCCGAGGAGTTCCTGCGCGAGGTCCGCCAGCGTCGGACCGTGCGGCCTTCCTCGTCCTCCACGACTGCCTGATATGGAAGTCCAACCCGAACTTGCTTCCGGCGAAATCAAGCACCTGCAACGATGCATCAGCGATCTTGTCAGCCTGCTTGCTCTTCCCGCCATCTGGAGTGGCGGCGATCCATCCCAGGTTCTCCATACCCTGCTCGACGCGCTCATACGGATGCTGCGGCTGGACCTGGTCTCGGTGAGGCTGACAGATCCAGTTGACGGGACGCCCGTTGAGATCGTCCGGATCGCCGCACTGCGCGGACCGATGCCTTCGGTGCACGGGATTTGCGACGCGCTCAGCCAGTCTCTGGAAAACGATTCGCGAAAATGGCCTCCACAGCTTCGAAACCTTATGGGTGCGGGAGACGTTTCGATTGTGTCTCTTCCACTGGGGCTGCAAGGCGAACTCGGCGTAATGGTGGTAGCGGCTGAGCGCGAAGATTTCCCGCGACAAACGGAGGCGCTTCTTCTGAATGTGGCAGCGAATCAGGCGTGCATCGGGTTGCAGGAGGCACGGCTCCTGAGCCAGCAGAAGCGGGTCGCTGACCAGCTTGATCAAAGTGTCGTGCAAAGGACTGCCGAGCTTGCCGCCGCCAACCAAGAGCTCAAAAAGGAACTTGCTGAACGCAAACTGGTAGAAGAGAGGCTCGGGCAAGAGGAGAAAGAGCTGAAGCGAAGTGAGGTCCGCAAGGCAGCGATCGTGGATACGGCGCTCGACTGCATTGTGATGATCGATCACGAGGGCAGTATCACTGAGTTTAATCCGGCGGCGGAGCACACCTTCGGCTACCGTCGGGACGAAGTCTTGGGAAAGCATCTGGCAGACTTCATCATTCCCCCCTCTCTCCGGGAGAAGCATAGGCAGGGCTTTGCCCGCTACCTGGCCACCGGCGAGGCGCAAGTGCTTGGTAAGCGTATCGAGATGACGGCGGTACGTGCGGACGGAAGCGAATTCCCCGTCGAACTGGCAATCACACGCATTCCGCTGGAAGGGCCGCCGTCCTTCACCGGCCATCTGCGCGACATCACGGAACGCGAACGGGCGGAACGGGAACTACGGCGCAGCGAGGCGTTTCTCGCGGAAGCCCAGCATCTGAGTCGAATCGGCAGTTTTTCCTGGCGTGTGGAGACCGACGAAATCACATGGTCAGAGCAGCTTTATCGCATCTTCCAGATTGACCGGGATGCGCAGGTGACCTTTGAACTGATCGGTACCCGAATCCACCCTGAAGATTTAACAGTATTCCAGGAACATATCGAGCGCTCTCGCCGCGACCGCAGCGATGTGCAAGTTGAGTTCCGCCTGCAGATGCCTGACAGCGCGGTGAAGAATGTTCACGTCGCCGCCCACATCCGGGGCGATCACGGACAACTGGAGTATATCGGCGCCGTTCAGGATGTGACGGAACGCCGAGCCTC
>Ga0302325_10024317_pt1 | contig 12602 bp, 10 predicted proteins | sample Palsa_T0_2_FD_201948 | JGI IMG/M metagenome (GOLD analysis project Ga0302325, IMG submission 201948) | Peat permafrost microbial communities from Stordalen Mire near Abisko, Sweden - Palsa_T0_2 | ecosystem: Environmental > Terrestrial > Soil > Palsa > Peat permafrost | place: Sweden: Abisko...
CGCGCTGATTGGTGCAAACGAAAATATGGCGGTCAAATAGTGGCAATGGTGCTCCTAACGATGTGGTCTTCCTAAGGATACGGCCTACGGCACATACCCCGGCCCTCGCAGCACCTTCCCCGGCAGCGCCTGGGTCATTTTGCCGTCGCTGATGACGGGAACTCCGTTGATCAGCACAAACTCCATCCCAACGGCGAGTTGATTGGGATTTTCGTAGGTGGCAAGGTCGCGAATCTTGTCCGGATCGAAAATGACAATGTCGGCCCACATGCCGTCTTTAATGACTCCACGATCGGCGAGGCGAAGACGCTGAGCGGGGAGCGCGGAGAATTTGCGGATGGCATCGGGAAGCGTGAGCAGATGCTCCTCGCGCACATATTTTCTGAGAATGCGCGGGAATGCTCCATAGCCACGAGGATGAGGATGCTCCTGGCCAAGAATTCCCTCCGGAGAAGCGCCAGAGGAGTCGTTGTCAACGGATGTCCACGGCTGCTTCAGCGCGTCGGCAACATCATTTTCCGACATGCCCTCGACCACCACCTCCATCGATGGGTCGGCGGCTATCAGGTCGAGGATACAGTCGATGGGATCTTTGCCCTGAGCCTTGGCAATTTCAGCAATGTTCTTGCCTTGCAACGGTCGAAGTTTGGGATCGAGGGTCGAGGAGATGGACACGCCTTCCGGACCGGCGATCTCGAGCCATTCGTTGTCCCAATTCTTGTCGTGCTCCATCGTGTTGCGGATTTTGGCCCGCTGGACAGGATCTTTGATCCGCGCGACCATCGCCGCGTCGCCACCGTCGTGGGCCCATGGCGGCACAAAGGCAGAGAAGGTGTTGGACCAGGCCGTGTAGGCATAGGTGTCCGCTGCAATATCGAGACCGGAGGCGCGAGCGGCGTCGATGCGGTCGACAATCTGCGGCATCTTGCCCCAGTTGGACTTGCCGGCAGCCTTAAGATGCCAGATTTCGACGGGGATTTTGGCTTCCCGGGCGATTCGGAACGTCTCGTCGAGAGAGGCGAGTACCGCATCTCCCTCGGAGCGCATGTGGGTTGCGTAAATTCCGCCTGCGCCAGCCGCGGTCGAGGCGAGCGCAATAAGTTCGTCGGTGCTCGCATAAGGCGCGGGTGCATACTGCAAGGCCGTTGAAACACCCATCGCGCCTTGATGCATGGCGTCGAGAACAAGCTTCTGCATGCGCACCAGTTCCTCGGCGGTAGGGGGACGGTTATCGTTGCCAATGACCATGCGGCGTGCCGTCGTGGCGCCGACATAGCTGGCCAGGTTTATGCCCATGCCCTGCTTTTCGAGCCGCTTGAAATAGTCCTCAAAGCTACGCCAATCCTGGTTGATCCCGTAGTGCTCGAAGTCGGCTTTGTCCTCAGCGACCAGTCGATCGTTGGTTGGAGCAATCGAATTCCCTTCCCCTGTGACCTCGGTCGTGATGCCTTGAAAAATCTTCGATGGCAGATGGGGATCGACGAGAATCGTCATCTCCGACTGCCCAAGCATGTCGATGAATCCGGGGGCAACAGTCAATCCGTGGGCATCGATGGTCTTCGCCGCGGACGCCGAATCGACCTTGCCAATCTTGACGATGTGACCATTCTTAACACCGATGTCGGCGCCATACCATGGTGAGCCGGTCCCGTCGATGATGTGGCCGTGGCGAATGACGAGGTCATATTGTTGGGCATAGGCCGCGACGGGCAGACAGACGAGGAAGAGGACCGCTCTGGCAGCTTTCTTCAGGAGCATGGGCAATTATGGCCTGCCAAGCAAGCCGTGGAAAGCTGAAAATCTTACCTATTCGATGTGAGTCTCCAGTATCTCCGCAGATTACCGAGGCGCGGCGCGCTTTCCGGCCTTCCGGTCGTTGGTGGCTCGAATGGTTTCGCACTCCCGATTCAAATCTGAGACAATACCGACTTGATCATGCAACCGGATAACCTGCTCACAATCAAAGACGACATGGTGGCCTTTATCGAGGGACACGGCATGCGCCGCTTCCCTGGATTCGTAGGCGAAGATGTCCCCAGCATTCTCTGGGAAGACGACGCCAACCCCGATAGCTGGAAGGACTTTGTAGAGATGGCCAAGACCGCTTCCGCCGCTTTTCTCACCATGAGCGAAGTCGTGCTCGAAAAAGAAGATCTCGAGGCCCTCATCGAGGAACTGCACGACCAGAACTTTCCCGACGAAGAGGCTTCGGAGCTCGACGAGGTGCAATACCTCGTCAACTACGTCGGCAAACTTGGCTATCTGCAACTCGGTTTTGCCTATCAGGGCGTCGTCTATATTCACGAGAACTCGACCCCGTGGTACGACCGCTACCAGCAACTGCTGGAGACGGTGGAAGACTTCGGCGACATCGTGATCGACAGCGGCGGCAACGAAGACGAAGAGTCGTGAGCTCGGCCGCTGCCGGGGACGGATCCGGATCGTCGGATTCCCTCCACCCCACTTCCGCCAAACCTCCTCGTTGGACTGTCCAGCAGAGCGATCCTCGTGCCGTTGAATCTCTGGCCCGCACAGCGAACATTCCTCCGCTGCTGGGGCAATTGTTGCTGGCGCGAGGTGTGTCCTCGGCTCAAGATACACAGATCTTTCTCAATCCGTCGATCGAACAACTTCATGACCCTTATGCGATGACCGGCATGGCGGCAGCCGTCGCCCGCGTGCAGGCGGCGGTTGCCAATCGGGAACCGGTTCTAATCTATGGCGACTATGACGTGGATGGCACTGTCGCTGTCGTGCTGCTCATGACTGCTATCCAAATTCTCGCTGGTCCGGGCGGGAGCGATGTCCGTTTTCATGTTCCACACCGGCTTCGCGAAGGCTACGGAATGAAGAGCGAGGTGCTCGAAGCCGCTGCCGCCGCCGGTGCGGGGTTGGTCATCAGCGTCGATACGGGGATTCGCGCTTTCGCGGCTGCTGAGGCCGCGGCCAGCCTCGGCATCGACCTGATCGTCACCGATCATCATCTTCCGGACGCGACTCGCGGCCTGCCTCCAGCATTGGCGGTGCTCAATCCCAATCAGGAAAACTGCACCTACCCGTGCAAGCACCTTTGCGGGGCGGGAGTCGCCTTCAAGCTCTCTCAGGCGCTGCTGGAAGCTCACGACCCGGTCAAGGCGCGTACAAAAATCCTGCCGTCGTTTCTGAAGATGCTCGCTATTGCGACAATAGCCGATGCCGTACCTTTGCTCGGGGAAAACCGCGCCATCGCCGCTCTTGGCATCGAACAGCTTGCTCGTCCAGCGCAGGCAGGTCTGCGCGCGCTTCTGGAATTGGCTGAACTGGACCCGGCCAAGCGACGGCTCACTTCGACGGACATCGGCTTTCGCCTGGCGCCGCGCATCAACGCTGCGGGCCGTATGGACATTGCCTCTGAGGTCGTTGAGATGTTCACCACCCGCGACGCCACCCGCGCCCGCGAGCTAGCCCACAAACTCGACCGCCTCAACGCCGATCGCCGCAACACCGAAGCCGGCGTGCTCGCCGAGATCGAAACGCGTTTGAAGGAAGACTCGGCGCTTCGCGAGGCCTCCTGTATCGTGCTCGATGGAGAAGGCTGGCATCGGGGCGTCATCGGCATTCTTGCATCGAGGGTAGTCGAACAGACTTCGCGGCCGGCAGTGGTCATCGCCCATGAGAATGGCGAGGCGCATGGCTCGGGGCGCTCCGTTCCCGGCTTTCATCTGCTCCAGGCGATCGAAAGCTGCCACGAACTCTTCACCCGCTTCGGCGGGCATGCTCATGCCGTGGGGTTTTCGCTGCCGTCGTCAAGCGTGCCCGAGTTACGCGAGCGTTTAGTTAATTATGCGACCAGCCATCTGGCCGATGAAAGTCTCGACCCGGCGTTGATATGCGATGCTTATCTACCGCTCAGCCAAATCACCCCAGAGATATATGCAGCGGTGCAGCGGCTCCATCCCACCGGAATGGACAATGAAGACCCTGTCTTCGTCGCTATCGGCGCAACTGTATGCTGCATGCCGCGCATTTTGAAAGAACGACACATCAAGCTGCAACTGTCTGCCGGTGAAGGCCGAACGGTAGCGGCATTGGGTTGGCGTTGGGCGGACCGTGTAGCTGCGTTGGGCATCGGCGAAGGGTCGGTGCTGGATATCGCTTACCAGCTCCGCTTCAACGACCATCCTGAATATGGGGGAGTGGAGGTGGAAATTCAGGATCTGCGTATCCACTGAATCAGCGCGGCAGGTTCGACCGAGCCACCGCGCTGCCTCAATTGGACCAGGCTAGTGTCCGTTGATTGCAAATTTCAGCACATTCCGGGCGCGGTCGATTCGCTTGATGGCGGCGGCCTGGCTGTTGATCGCGGCGGGATCGGTTTCGATGCCGCTCACATCGGCGTGGGCCTTGTCAAGGTAATCCAGGCATGCGTGGAGACGCCCGATCGGCGGCAAACCGGCGTCCGGCGGCACGGGTACGTTGCCATTCTTGCCGTCGGCAGCTGCGGCAAACTTGAGATCGTTGATGGCGTGGTCGATTTCATCCATGACCTCTCTGGCTGCCTGGATGTGCGCCGGGTTTTGGAAAGGCGCTACCAACTGAGCGTGCGCTGCATGGAGATCGGCGATCGCATGCAAATAATGGGGATGCTGCTGAGCGCTCGCCTGCCTTGGAGCACTCACGATCAACAGAGCGCCGAGCACGATCAGGCTCGAAGTAATTAATTTCATTTTTGTGTTTTTCATCGGTTCTTACCGTTCCTCTTTCTGGAAAAGCCATTAATTGTGAACTACCACTACGTACCACTCTTTGTGGGAAACAGGAGTAACTATAAACAATTTATTACCTGTTTCCCGAACCCTCCTACTTCATAAAAGTTGCCCTCGTTGCGGTTTTATCTTCGCAACGCAAACCATTACCGTTTGGAGAGGACCGACGCTAAGGGTTTGAGAATATCGTCCAGCAGATCGGGCGCACCAGGGACCGCTTCAAAGTGGGGGTATTTCAATCCTTCGTGATAATCCAGATGGACTACTTTGTAATAGCCGGTGTTCGACACAATCAGCTCGATCGCCGCACCACCACCCTTGGCGTTATCAATCGCATTCCGAAGCAGTTCCCCGGAAAATTGCCTTCCGTTCACTGCGACAATCTCCATGCCGGGCCCGAGCCCAGCTTTGTCGGCCGATGAGCCGACCAGCACATCGCCGATCTTGCCGATCGCCTCTTCGCCCTTGCCGCCTCCAACGTTCAGGCCGATCGACCACCAGGCATTCACCGCGTTATTGGCCATCTCCGCCGCCTCGGTAAACTCGTTCGGTTTATCGGTGTAATTGAGGCGATATCCGCCATCCTTGATCCCTTCGAGCGGCGCGTGATCTTGCTTTGTGGTCAGCCGCTCAGTCAGGAAAGCAGCCCAGTCGTAAGGAACAACCGCGTTGAGTCCGTTCACCACATCGTCGAAGGTGTACGGCACAACCTTGGGAGGCGTATCGCCGCCCAGACCAAGAAATGCGGCACAGAAATCGCCCAGCGTCTTCTTGCCTCCGGTGAGCTTTCGAATGGTCGTGTCCACTTCGAGCCACACCAACTCGCCCTCGGGATAGTAGTCCACGCTGCGCCGCCAGTTGTCCCACTGGGTCGATGCGCCGTAAAGCGTCTGCGCTGCGGTCGCGGTGTCCTGCAGGTCACGCCAGGTGCGCCCAGGGCGATAGTCGAGAGTCGCTGCGCTGTCAGCCAACGCGTCGCGATATTCGGCAGCCGTTTCGATACCGCTCCGCGCCGCCAGCACGTCCCCAAGATACTCGGTCAAGCCTTCGTAGACCCACAGGAGATTCCCTTTCATCGGGCTTTCAAAGTTGCCCGTCGCCAACCCGGCTGGACGGCGGTATTTGCCATTCCAGGAGTGGGTGAACTCATGCGGCAGCAGGTTCGCCGCAAGCAACGATTCGTTGTCGTCGAGGAACGTCCGCGCAGGCACGCGATCGTCGCTCGACTGATGGTGTTCCAGTCCAAAGTGCGCCACCTGGTCGCTCAGAGTCACCAGGAAGTGATAGCTCCCATAGTGACGAGACTTGTAGAGCGCACCCGTCTCGCGAATCAGATTGCCGAAGGCCGCGATCGCCACCGGCTTCAGGTTCAGGTCTTCCGGGCCGTCGGCCGCCAAGTCTAGATAATGCTTCGGGCTGATCTCCGGCGCCAGGGGAATCTCGCGAAAGTACTTCCCCGTGAGTAATGGCGAATCCACCAGTTGTTCCAGCGAGACCGTCTCGAAATGGACGACGCCGTTCTCGGTGGAAGTCCTGATCAGCGCGGTCGCGTACTGCCAGCCCGCTGGCAGTCTTGCCGACGGCTGGAACTCAATGTCCGCAGCCTGTTTCTCCTCCGGATACAGCACCAACTCGTTCCAGCTCAGCATCGCCAGGTTCGCGCTCGTCGAGGCCCCAGCCGAAAATCCGGAGGCTGCGGCGGTCGCCAGAAAGTCCAGCTTCACATCAAGCGCAGTCGCGGCCGCCGGAACGGTGAGGTGAAAGGCAAACATATTGACGTCGTCGCGCTGCCAGGCGATCTGCTGCCCATTGGCGCTGATAACAATCCCTGCAAGATTGTCGATCGGGCCGGTGGGTCCGTGCTCGCCGGGTATCCACTTCGGATAGACCAGCGTAAGCGGACCCGGCTGCGCCGGGATTGTCAGATGGGCGTGGAGAATCTTGCGCGGGGCGTCAGTAACGTCGACCGTGACTTGAATGGGGGGCTGCGATTGGGCTTGAAGGGAGGGCGGAACGGCAAGAGGGGCAAAAAGAAGCAGGGCAAAACCGCGAAACAACATCTTGCTGTGCATGATTCTCCAGAGACGATTGTGTCGCTCCAGTCTACCCGACAGTGGCATAGCTTAGGCAATACTCCCGGCGGGATGGCCGCCAGTCGGCCTGGAAAGCCGAAAATTTCCTCCCGGAATGCCGCCGCGCTTGACATTGCCGCCTTCCACAAGCACACTTCGGAAATGCGGAGCAAGGCCGCTCCGCCGTGTCTCATGGCAGCGCCCGAGGGTCAGCGATTGAATCAATCACAGGCAAGCCGGATTACCTACACGCTCGAATCCTCACTGGATAGCGTGAACCGGGTCGAGCAAACCGCCGAGGAGCTCGCGAAAAAGGCCGGCGTCGATGAAGACGAGATCTTCAAAATCACCATGGCGGTCCGCGAAGCCGCGGTCAACGCCGTCCTTCATGGCAATTCCTACGACCCCCAAAAACACATCACGGCATCATTTGAAAATACTGGCAGAGACCTGATCATTCGTATCTCCGATCAGGGCGTGGGCCTCGATCCGGCGACGCTTCCCGACCCGCTTGCGCCGGAAAATCTACTGCGCGGCTCGGGACGGGGCATCTTCCTTATCCGCTCATTCATGGATGAGGTACACTTCAAACTGTTGAATCCCGGCACCGAATTGACCTTGATCAAACATATCGGCGTAGCGCAAACAGGCGCGTGACCCGGGTGTGTGATCCGTGGTACGGTTCGGAAGTTTTACGAAGTAACCTAGGTTCAGAAATATAAGGAGGATTTTCCCAGTGAGCTTGAAACTCAGCACCCGTCAGGTAGACGGCATCACCATTCTCGATCTTAGCGGACGCATCACTCTCGGCGAAGGCAGCGTTCAGTTGCGCGACGCCGTCCGCGACTTATTGTCCAAGGGTTCCAAGCATATACTCCTGAACCTCGGCGACGTGAACTATATCGACAGCTCCGGCATCGGCGAGTTGGTCAGCGCCTACACCACGGTGCGCAACCAGGGCGGCGAACTCAAACTGCTCAACCTGACCAAGAAGGTCCACGATCTCCTGCAGATCACCAAACTGTATACGGTGTTCGACGTGAAGGACGACGAAGCCTCCGCAATCGCTTCCTTCGCGAAGTAACTTCAACCAATTTGTTGTACTAAACCAAGAGGCTGCCCCCGCAGCCTCTTGTCGTTTGATCGGCCATCGAGTTCTAAGGCAAAGTATAGGCGACCAGCGCGTCCCCGAGCCTCTCTTCCGGAATCGCCCGGTGTCCGCCCGCAGCAACCACCACAAATTGCTTATGGCCTGGTCCGGCACTGTACGTCATTGGGGTCGCGTTCCCGCTGGCCGGCAATTCTGCCTGCCATAGTTCTTTGCCCGTCTCCGTATCGAAAGCCCGGATATGCGAGTCAGTCGTGCCAGCGATGAAAATCAATCCACCGGCCGTAACGATCGGGCCGCCCAGACTAATCGACCCGGCTGGAACCGCAGCGTGAGCGCCGCCAAAATCCTGCATGGAACCCAACGGAACCTGCCAGCGAATCTTGCCCTCGGTCATATCGATCGCGGCAAGCGTCCCCCACGGAGGAGCACCGCACGGCAGATCGGAGGGCGACTGCAGGAAGCGGCGAATCATCGCATACGGAGCGCCCTGTTGCCTCGCCAGATCCCCATCCTCCTTGTTGTCCTTGACCTTGTCCTGCGGAATCAGCCGCACCCGCGCAGGAAGATTGTTCGTATTCACGACCAGGAGGTTCTGGGCGGGATCGAACGCATAGCCACTCCAGTTCATCCCTCCCACATTGCCGGGAACCGAAAGAGTACCCTGAATGCTTGGCGGAGTAAAAACTCCCTGATTGCGAAGTTTCGCAATAGCGTCGCGGCAAAATTCGCGGTCCGTCGCCGTCGGTCCCCACGCCTGGGCGGCGGTCAGCGTTTGAGGCGCCAAAGAAGGTGGCGCAACCGGAAACGGCTGCGTCGGTGAAGTAACTTCGCCCGGTACGTCGCTCTGCGGCACTGGCCGCTCCTCCACCGGAAACACCGGCACACCCGTGTCGCGGTTCAGCACATAGAGCATGCCCGTCTTGTTCCCCTGAATCACTACGGGGACTTTCTTACCATCATGGGTCAGGGTCGCCAGCAGCGGAGGCGACGCCGAATCATAGTCCCAAAGATCGTGATGAACCAGCTGAAATCCCCACGCCAGTTCGCCAGTCTTTGCGCGCAGCGCTACGACGGAGTTCGCCCACTTGTTGTCCCCCGGACGCAATCCGCCATAATAATCCGGGCTCGCACTCCCAGTCGGCACGAAGACCAGGTCCCGTTCCGGATCGACGCTCATCACCGACCACGCATTCGCCGCGCCGGTAATCCAGGCCTTCTCGGAAGAAGCGGCAGGATGATTGCCCGGAATCGGGTCCCAACTCCACCGCAGCGCTCCCGTGCGCGCGTCGTAGGCACGAACCACGCCAGATGGCATATCGACGCGCTCGTTGTCGTTGATCGCCGAACCCACTACAACCAGGTCGTCGATGACCGCTGGCGGCGAAGTCATGTGATACCGTCCTGGCAAGTACCGCGGCACATCGCGCAGGCTGATCGAGCCACCGCCAAAGTCGGAGCAGGGCCTGCCCGTCGCCGCATCGAGCGCGATTAAGCGGGCGTCCAGCGTAGCCTCGAAAATGCGCCGATGGCACGGCTTCCCCGCCGGTTGCGACGCTTCGACCCACGTCGCGACGCCGCGATTGATCAACCCATCGCCATATTCCTGCGTAAGATCGATCGCCGGATCATAAGCCCAGCGCTGTATGCCAGTAATCGGATCGAGTGCAATCACCCGATTGAACGGCGTCGTCAGATAAAGCGTGCCGTCGACAAGAATCGGAGTCGTCTCAAAGCCGCTACGCCTGCGGTCTCCGCTGCCGTCCGAGGTCTCTCCGGTGTGAAAGACCCAGGCCACCTTGAGCTTCGATACATTTTTGCGGTCGATCTGGGTCAGAGGCGAATAACGCATCCCACCCGGATCGTTGCCATAGTTCGGCCACTCCGCGCTGCCCGCATTCTGCGCGCCGAGGGCTCCCGCACAACAACAAAGCACGCCCACCAACGCGACGACCACAACCCACTTCCCTGCTTTCCTCATGGCCTCATACTATTGCAGAACAATGATTGCTGGAATGAATTACAAATGGAATGCTATGCAGATTCGAAATAAGTGGCTGGCCATGCTGGCCCTCATCTCCATGCTTTCCGCTCACGCGCAGCAACTGACCGCCCGCCAGGTCATTGAGCGCATCCAGCAGGCTACCGGAGCACAACCGCCGCCGAACACCGTGGACACCTTCAAAGGCGGCGATCCCGACGAGAAAGTCACCGGCATCGTGACGACCTTTCTCGATACCTACGCGGTCCTGCAAAAGGCCGCCGCCGATGGCCACAACCTCGTCATTACCCACGAGCCCACCTTCTACAATCACCCCGACGACAAAAGCGTCCTGGGCGATGACCCGGTGCAGGCGCAGAAAGAAGCCTTCATCCGCGACCATCACCTCGTCGTCCGGCGATTTCATGATTTGTGGCACCTTAGAAACCCTGATGGCATTCTCGAAGGAGTGACGGCAAAACTCGAGTGGCAGAAGTTCCAGAATCCCACCGAGCCACACGTCTTCAAGTTGCCGCCGACAACCGTCGCCGCACTCGATGCCGACCTCAAGCAAAAGCTTGGGGCAGAATCCTTTCGCATCGTCGGCGACCAAAACATGCAGGTCACCGGAGTGGCCCTGCTGCCCGGCGCGTCCGGCGAGGTGAAGCAAGTGAAGATGCTAGAGCGCCCCGACGTCGACGTCCTCGTCGCCGGTGAAGCGTCCGAGTGGGAGACGGTGGAGTACGTCCGCGACGCCGCGGCCCAAGGCCGCCATAAAGCCCTCATCCTGCTCGGCCACGAAGTCTCCGAAGAACCCGGCATGGAATACTGCGCCAAGTGGCTCCAGGGCCTCTTTCCCGGAATTCCAGTCGAATTCCTGAAGGCCGGAACACCGTTTGCGACCGGGACCAATGCCGCGCCCCTAGCAAGCAATCGATAAATCGCTATCGCCAGTTAGAAGATAATGTACGATCAGCGGCAGAAGCCGCCGGTTTACGGGATGGATAAACGAAGCAAATTCTTTCAAGGCAAGCACGCGGAAATCGTCGCGGCACGCAAGTTCTTCCTGCTCTTCATCTTCCTGCTTGCGAGCTTGATCCTGTATCCCTATACGATGGGCAGCGGGTCGCGCTATTACCTGTTTCGTTTTTTCGGCAGCGCGGTCGTCTTGCTCAGCGTCTATGCGGTCAGCTTTCGCCGCAGTATCGTTCTGATCGCCGTATTGCTCGCGGTCCCGGCCTTTGTGCAACGGATCGTACTGTTTGAATTCGACGCCAGCGCCTTGTCGGTGATTCGGATCGGGCTGAGCCTCATCTTCGATATATTCATCGTCGTGGTGATCTTCCGCCGCGTCTTTGCGCACGACAAGCCCAACTCCGAAACCGTCTTCGGGGCGCTATGCATCTACCTGCTGGTTGGCTTCAGTTTCTCGAGCGCCTACGGACTGATCGCTACTTTTGAACCACACGCTTTTTATCTCGATCCCACGACCAATCTGCACTCCATTCCGGACCGCTTCGACTTCATCTATTACAGCTTCGGGACGATGACTTCGCTCGGCGCAGCCGGCATCACGCCGGTCTCCGGAGAAGCGCGCAGCATGTCGGTGATCGAGTCTCTCCTGGGGATCCTGTATCTCGCCGTGCTGATTTCGCGGCTGATGGCGGCTTATCGTGCGCAGAATGAGGCGCGGTGATCCTGAATCGACGCTGCCTCCAACTATTTGGCGGAGGCGATCGGAGACCTGCGGTACCTCCATTCAATCCTTCTCTTGGCTTGAGCGGGACAGCGATGCCTACTTCAACTTCCGATACCGCTCAATCAGCGCCGTAGTCGAGCTATCATGCGCCAGTGGAGCCTGCGCATCCTCAATCTCACCCAGAATCTTCTGCGCCAGAACCTTTCCCAACTCCACACCCCATTGATCAAACGAATCAATCTGCCAGATTGCTCCCTGAGTAAACACGGAGTGCTCATATAAAGCCACCAGCTTACCCAGCGTCTTAGGATCAAGCTCCTCCGCCATGATCGTGTTCGAAGGCCGATTGCCCTCGAAGACCCGATGCGGCACCAGCCAATCCGGAATGCCCTCCGCCTTCACCTGCTCCGCCGTCTTCCCAAACGCCAGCGCCTCTGTCTGTGCAAAGACGTTCGCCAGCAGAATGTCATGATGCCGCCCCAATGGCGTGATCGCCTTCACAAATGCGATGAAGTCCGCCGGAATCAGCCGCGTCCCCTGGTGGATCAGCTGATAAAACGAATGCTGCCCATTCGTCCCCGGCTCGCCCCAATAAATCGGCCCCGTGTCATAAGTGACATGGTCGCCGGCCAGCGTGACATGCTTGCCGTTGCTCTCCATCGTCAACTGCTGCAGGTACGCTGGGAAGCGCTTCAGGTAGTTCTCGTAAGGCAGAATCGCCACCGTCTGCGCGCCAAAAAAGTCGTTGTACCAGACCGCCAGCAGACCCAGCAGCACCGGCAGATTCTTCTCGATGGGAGCCGTTTTGAAATGCTCGTCGATCTCGTGAAATCCAGCCAGCAACGCACGGAAATTCTCCGGCCCGATCGCCAGCATGGTCGACAGTCCGATCGCCGAATCCATCGAATAACGCCCGCCAACCCAGTCCCAGAAGCCGAACATGTTCGCGGTGTCGATGCCGAAGGCCTTCACCTTCTCCGCGTTGGTCGAGACGGCC
>Ga0302325_10024318_pt1 | contig 12602 bp, 8 predicted proteins | sample Palsa_T0_2_FD_201948 | JGI IMG/M metagenome (GOLD analysis project Ga0302325, IMG submission 201948) | Peat permafrost microbial communities from Stordalen Mire near Abisko, Sweden - Palsa_T0_2 | ecosystem: Environmental > Terrestrial > Soil > Palsa > Peat permafrost | place: Sweden: Abisko...
CCTACGGCCTCGTCACAGCCGGTCAGTTGGCCGATCTTCAGGTCGTTTTGGGCAGTTATCCGATCACGCCGGCGTCAGACATCCTGCACGAGCTGTCCAAGCACAAGAACTTCAATGTGCTGACCTTCCAGGCCGAAGACGAAATCGGCGGTATCTGCGCCGCTTTGGGCGCTTCGTACGGTGGTGCGCTCGGGGTCACCAGCACCTCGGGTCCCGGTCTGTCGCTGAAGTCCGAGGCGCTCGGCCTCGCGGTGATGACCGAAATTCCGCTGATCGTCATCGACGTGCAACGAGGCGGCCCGTCCACCGGTCTGCCGACCAAGACCGAGCAGGCTGACTTGCTGCAGGCCCTCTACGGCCGTAACGGTGAGTCGCCGGTAGCCGTCATCGCGCCGAAATCACCGTCGGACTGCTTTGACGCCGCCCTGGAAGCTGTGCGCATCGCGGTGTCGTACCACACCCCGGTGATTGTGCTGTCCGACGGCGCTATCGCCAACGGCTCGGAGCCGTGGCGGATTCCGAATGTCGATGAGCTGCAACCCATTCAGCACACCTTCGCCAAACCTGACGAGCCCTTCCAGCCTTACGCCCGTGATCCGGAAACGCTGGCTCGGATGTTCGCCGTCCCGGGTACTCCCGGTCTCGAACACCGCATCGGCGGGCTGGAATCGGCGAACGGCACCGGCGACATCTCCTACGAACCGGCAAATCACGACCTGATGGTGCGGTTGCGGCAAGCCAAGATCGACGGGATCTCCGTCCCCGACATCGAGGTCGACGACCCGACCGGTGATGCCGAACTGCTGCTGATCGGCTGGGGCAGTTCGTACGGTCCGATCGGCGAAGCCTGCCGGCGCGCGCGGCGCAACGACATCAAGGTCGCCCACGCCCATCTGCGCCACCTGCGGCCGTTCCCGGCCAACCTCGGCGAGGTGCTGCGGCGCTACCCGCAGGTGGTGTGCCCGGAGATGAACCTCGGCCAGTTGGCGCTGCTGCTGCGCGGCAAGTACCTGGTCGACGTGCAATCCGTCACTAAGGTGCAGGGTGTTGCTTTCCTCGCCGACGAGGTGGGGCGCCTGATCCGCGCCGCGCTGGGCGGGACATTGGCCGAAATCGAGCAAGACAAGACGATGGTCGCGAGATTGGCGGCGGCCACGGCTGGAGCAGGAGCTAGCGGATGACTGACCTGATCGGCGCGGACCTGGGCCTGAGCGATGCGCTGTCCAAGCACAGCAACGTGCCCACCACCGACCAACCGCAGAAGGCCAAGGACTTCACCAGCGACCAGGAAGTCCGCTGGTGCCCCGGCTGCGGGGACTACGTCATCCTCAACACGATGCGAAACTTCTTGCCGGAGTTGGGGTTGCGTCGTGAGAACATCGTCTTCGTCAGCGGCATCGGCTGCTCGAGCCGATTCCCGTACTACCTGGAAACCTACGGCCTGCATTCGATCCACGGCCGCGCTCCGGCGATCGCGACGGGTCTGGCGCTGGCGCGCGAGGACCTGTCGGTGTGGGTGGTCACAGGCGACGGGGACGCGCTGTCGATCGGTGGTAACCACCTGATCCACGCGTTGCGCCGCAACATCAACCTGACCATCCTGCTGTTCAACAACCGGATCTACGGCCTGACCAAAGGCCAGTACTCGCCAACGTCCGAGGTCGGCAAGGTGACCAAGTCGACCCCGATGGGCTCACTGGATCAGCCGTTCAATCCGGTTTCGCTGGCGCTGGGCGCCGAGGCCAGCTTTGTCGGCCGCGCACTGGACTCCGACCGGAAGGGCCTGTCCGAGGTGCTGCGTGCCGCGGCCGAACACCGCGGGTCCGCGCTGGTCGAGATCCTGCAGGACTGCCCGATCTTCAACGACGGCTCCTTCGACGCGTTGCGCAAGGAGGGCGCCGACGAGCGGGTGATCAACGTCCACCACGGTGAGCCGATCATTTTCGGCGCCAACGGCGACTACTGCGTCGTGCGCGCCGGCTTCGGGCTCGAAGTGGCCAAGACCGCTGACGTCAGCGTCGACGAGATTGTGGTGCACGACGCGCACGCCTCCGATTCCGCCTACGCATACGCACTTTCGCGGCTCTCCCAGCAGAACCTGGAGCACACGGTGATGGGCATCTTCCGGCAAGTCAAACGGACCACCTACGACGATGCGGCGCGGTCGCAGATCAGTGCGGCACGTGAATCCCATCCGTCCGACCGCGCCGCGTTGCAGTCGTTGTTGCACGGCCGCGACACCTGGACTGTGAACTGACGTGGCAGCCGTAACCGGGCCGGCCTCGTTAGCCGGCGTGGTCCTTGCTGGTGGCGCGTCACTTCGGGCGGGGCGGGACAAGTCCGTCAAGCCGTTTGCGGCCGGTCACTCGGGCTCCGAGGCACCCGGAACGCTGGTCGAGAATGCGGTCAGCATCATCGGGCAGCGGTGTCAGCCGGTTTTCGTGGTAGCCGCGCCAGGGCAGAAGCTGCCGAATCTCTCCGCGCAGGTCGTGCGCGACGATGTTCGCGGAGTGGGTCCTCTGCTGGCGACGGCGCGTGGGTTGCACGCGGCGGCGGCGGCCGGCGCCAAGCGGGCTTTCCTCTGCGCGGTCGACGTTCCATTCCTGACTGCCGACTTGATCGACGTGCTCTTGGCTCGAGCCACCGAAGTGGATGCCGACGTCGTATTGCCTTGGGACGGAAGCAATCGCTATCTGGTCGGGGTGTACCGAACTGAGTTGGCCGCCAAGATCGATGAGCTGATTGCTGCCGGCGAGCGGAACCTGCCCGCGCTGGTCGACTACGTCGACACGCAGCGAGTGGTGATCTCCGAACCGCCTCCGTCAACCGGCAAGCCGGTTACCGGTCTCCGACGCCTGCTGCTTGCCGCACGCTGATTCGCTCGATCGCCGCCGCAGGCGTGGTCTTATTCGGTTGTCTCACGCTTTTCGTGCCGATAAGTGCGAAATTCGCAGCACTCGATTTGTACCGAACAATCCATTCATGAATGGTGCCCGATCAGTTAGCTGAATGCGGACGCGACGGCGGTGTGCTCATCGGAATTGTCCAGGCGATTTCCGCTGCGTAAGTCGACGTATTTGGTTGCGGCAGCAGATCTTTGGGCGGTCGGAAACTCAGGCGGGTCCGCCGGGCCGCCCGATACGAACCGTCCGATAAGGGTGCGACGCCGCGCGGACCGAACCCTTTATCGGCTTCATCACCGCTGGCCTAGCTGCTGCGAAAACTATTGGAAAATAACAATATTGGTGACGCACCGCGTCGCGCCCGGAAGCAGGCAGGGAGCGCAGCGTCCGAGGTATTCATCCCTCGAGATCGACTGCGCAACAATGGATTAGCAATCTTCGGTTCGGCCGAAGGGTTTTCGTAACGGCAACGCAACGAAAAGGATTGCGGCACCGAGATCTAACGTGTGATGTTGGTTACGCCACGGATTTGCCGATCGCGGGCGTGGTCGCCCTGATTCGACCCGTCCCACACCGCCTGAATGGGTGTCGAGGTTCACAATAAGTGCGTGATTTGGGTCACCATTGTTGGTCTGGACCAAAGAACTGACACCAGCGACAAACGCCGCATTGACCTGGGAAGTCAATTAGCTGAGAGGCTGTGATGGCGGCTTTACTTCGCCGAAATGGTGGCGTGTCGCGAAATGACGAATGCAACGCGGTCTCGTACGGTCCGTGTCGGCCCAAAAAGCCGCAAGTAAATCCGAAATCCACGGACCCGCGTGTGAGCGGGGGCTACGGACGGCGACGACGCCGCCGTGCGGCCGCCGGGCTCGAGCCCGGATCGGCTGCTCGCCCTTGCTGTCGTGCCTGATCGAGACGGCACGGCTCGAAGTAGCAACTCGCCGGAGAACCCGGCACTAAGCCCATATCGCTGGGCTTGCTTCGGCGCGCGCACCGCGAAAGGAACGATGTTGAAGAACGTCCGCCAGAAGCTCCGCATGGCCGCGATCACCAGTGTGCTTGCTACGAGCCCACTGATGCTGTCCACCGCGATCGCCTCCGCCGATTACGAGCGGGTCAGCCCGTCGACGCCGTTCGAGCAGGCCGCATTTGTGCCTGAGCCGGTCGCCGACGCTCCTGTGCCCCCGGCACCGGATGCGCCGCCCGCGCCGGCTGACCTTCCGCCGGCACCGGATGCGCCGCCCGCGCCGGCACCCGACGCACCGCCGCCTGCACCTGTTCCGGACGTGCCCGCGCCGGACGCCCCGCCTGCCGACGAGTCACCGGCACCAGAGCAGGCTCCGGTGCACCGGGCGTACAGCGTCAACTGGGACGCGATCGCCGGCTGCGAGTCCGGTGGCAACTGGGGCATCAGCACCGGCAACGGCTACGCCGGCGGTCTGCAGTTCACGCCGAGCACCTGGCACTCCAACGGTGGCGCGGGCTCCCCGAACGGCGCGAGCCGTGAGGAGCAGATCCGGGTCGCCGAGAACGTGCTGCACTCGCAGGGCATCCGCGCGTGGCCGGTCTGCGGCCGTCGCGGCTGATTAGACGATTGCACTGACGGCGGTGGTCGGGCTGAGGCCCGCCACCGCCGTTCGGCGTCGACGGGCGGCCGGATCAGCTGAAGCGGACGTGTAACGTCGCCAGGCCGAAGATCTTCTTGCCGTCGGACTTCGCGGCGACCAGGACGACACCGGAGCGGGTGTCGGGGTCCAGCGACTTGATCCGGCCGCTGAACTCGATGTCGACGCCCTCGGCGGCCGACACGATCGCGGGCGAAGACAGCCGCACCGCGTAGCGCGTGATCGCACCGGGGTCACACGACCACGCGGACGCGAATCCCGCACCCAAACCCATGGTCAGCATTCCGTGCGCTATCACGTCGGGCAGGCCGGCCAGCTTGGCGATGCTCTCGTCCCAGTGAATCGGGTTGGCGTCCCCGGCCACGCCGGCGTAGTTCACCAGGTCGCCGCGGGACAATCGACTCTGCTTCGCCGCCAGCCCGTCACCGACCTTCACGTCGTCGAAGGACGGCGTGCCCGGCGTACGGGTCGTGCCCCCGTCGGCGATGCGAATCTCGCCGGCAGGGCGCACCGTCTTCTGGTACTCGGTTTCGCCGATTCCGAAGAGGTCCACGTCGTGCATCATCATCGTCTGCACAGCCGTCTTGATCGCCGGATCGACGTCCTCGGCGGTGAGACCGACCACGGTGGTGTGCAGGGTGTGCACCCGCTCGCCCGCGGAGTCGGTGAAGGTGTTGGTCACGGTGATCAGGTCTCTGCCGGCGATTCTGCGCACCGATGTCAGTTCGACGTCGACGTGCAGTTCGTCGCCGGCCACGATCGGGCGATGCTGTTCGAAGACCTCCTCGGTCTGCATGTAGGTGTCGTAACCGACGACCACCTGCTCGAACATGAGTCGGTTGCAGGTCATGCCCGGGGTCGACGTGAAGGTCAGCGGCGCCACCAGGTCGGAGTAACCCAGATCCGCAGCAGCGGCGACGTCCCAGTGCACGGGGTGATAATCCTGCACGGCGCGGGCGTATTCGCGTAACTTCTCGCGGCCCACCAGGTAGGTGCCGTCCATCTGGTAGTAGTGGCCGACCCGCGATTCAAGCGCCGACGCCTCTGCGGTGGTCATAGCTTTGCTCAACTTTTCTACCGGCCTGTTCGCTGAGGCCGACCACAGCACACTAACGTGCGGGCACCGCGGTAACGGACACCTATACGCTTCGCCGGCTGGGCCGAGTTGACCGTCTGATCGATCATCGTGGCGTTGTGTTACCAACGACTCATGACCGCAACGGCATTCGACGACCTCGACGACTACCTGGCGCTACCGCGCGTTTCCGGCCTCACCGTGTCGGCCGACGGGTCGCGGGTGCTGACGACCGTGTCCGAGCTCGACGACAAACGCACCGAGTACGTCACCGCGATCTGGGAACTCGACCCGGCCGGCGAACAGGCCGCAAGGAGACTCACCCGCGGCGGCACCGGCGACTCGTCGCCGGCGTTCACCGCCGACGGCGACCTGCTGTTCGTCTCGTCGCGGCCGACCGCCGGCAACACCGAGGACGGCACGAGGCCGCCTGCCTCGCTGTGGCGGCTACCCGCCGCCGGCGGCGAGGCGGTCGAAGCGCTGAGCATGCCCGGTGGCATCAATGTGGTGCGCACCGCCCGCGATGCCGACGCCACGGTGGTCGTCGCACCGATGTTTCCGTCGGCACGCGACGTCGACGACGATCTGCGGCTGCGCGCACTGCGCAAGGACAACAAAGTCGACGCGGTACTGCACACCGGATACCCGGTGCGGTTCTGGAACAAGGACATTGGCCCGGATGAACCTCACCTGCTTGACGCGAACGGCCCACGCGATCTCACCCCGCAACCGGGCAGGGGACTGCACGATCCCGGGTTCGACGTCAGTGCCGACGGTCGGTTTCTGGTCACCACCTGGCCGGTCGCTGGACCAGGACCGGTCCACCGTTCAACGTTGATGCGGGTCGACCTGGCATCCGGGGAGCGCACCATCATCGCCGACGACCCGGACGCCGACCTGGAAAACCCCGCGATCTCGCCGGACGGAACGGCGGTGGCCTTCACTAGGGAAACCATCGCCGCCCCTGATCGAGCCCCACGAATGACATTGCAATACATGCGATTCGGCGACCAAGCAACAACGGTGGCGGATGCCTGGGATCGACGGCCATCGTCCCTGATCTGGTCCAGCGACGGCACCGCACTGATCGTCACCGCAGACCAGAACGGACGTGCGCCGATATTCGCCGTCGAGGTGTCAACGTCGACGGTCTCTCAGCTCACCGACGACGACTACTGCTACACCGACGTCGTCGCCGCCCCGGGCGGCGTGCTGTACGCATTGCGCAATTCCTATGCGGCGCAGCCACATCCGGTGCGGATCGATACCGGCGGCGCAATCACGGTGCTGCCCTGCGTCGACTTGTCAACGCTGCCAGGGACATTAAGCGATGTGACCACGACCGCCGCGGATGGCACGACGGTGCGATCGTGGCTGGTGTTGCCGGAGGACCAGACGCCGGTCCCGTTGTTGCTGTGGGTCCACGGAGGTCCGTTGAACAGCTGGAACAGCTGGTCCTGGCGGTGGAACCCGTGGCTGATGGCCGCGCGGGGCTACGCGGTGCTGCTGCCCGACCCGGCGCTGTCCACCGGTTACGGACAGGACTTCATCCAGCGCGGCTGGGGCGCGTGGGGCGGACCGCCGTTCGACGACCTGATGGCCGCCACCGATGCGGCGTGCGCGCATCCCCGCATCGACGCGACCCGCACCGCCGCGATGGGTGGCTCGTTCGGCGGATACATGGCGAACTGGATTGCCGGGCACACCAACCGTTTTGCCGCAATCGTGACCCACGCCAGCCTGTGGGCGCTCGACCAATTCGGTCCGACCACCGACACCGGGTACTACTGGCGCCGTGAGATGACGCCGCAGATGACCGCCGACAATTCGCCCCACCATTTCGTCGCCGACATCAGCACACCGATGTTGGTCGTCCACGGTGACAAGGATTACCGCGTGCCCATCGGCGAGGGCCTGCGACTCTGGTACGAACTGCTCGCCTCGTCGGCGTTGCCGGCCGGCGAAGACGGCAGCAGCCCGCACCGCTTCTTGTATTTTCCGTTCGAGGACCACTGGATCGGCGCGCCGCAGCACACCAAGATCTGGTACGAGGTGGTGTTCGCGTTCCTGGCTGAGCACGTGCTTGGGGAGAGTGCCGAAATGCCGGAGATGCTCGGAGTACCGTCGCGCCAGTGACTGCAACACGCGAGTACGACATCGTCCTGTACGGGGCAACCGGCTTCGTGGGCAAGCTGACTGCGCAATACCTGGCCCGGACCGGCGGCAACGCGCGGATCGCGCTCGCCGGCCGCTCGCCGGATCGGCTATTGGCGGTCCGGGAAACGCTGGGGGAGTCGGCGCAGTCGTGGCCGGTTCTGCAGGCCGATGCCTCCTCGCCGTCGACGCTGGATGCGCTGGCCGCACAGACCCAAGTCGTCGTCACCACCGTCGGCCCCTACAGCCGCTACGGTCTACCACTGGTCGCGGCCTGCGCTGCCGCGGGAACCGATTACGCGGACCTCACCGGTGAGCCGCCGTTCATCCGCGAGAGCATCGACCTGTATCACAAGCAGGCGCTGGACACCGGTGCGCGCATCGTTCATGCGTGCGGATTCGATTCGATCCCTTCGGATCTCACTGTGTACGCGCTACACCGCAGGGCGCTTGAAGACGGCGCCGGCGAACTGCTCGGCACCGACTTCGTGGTCCGCTCGTTCGCCGGTGGGTTCTCCGGCGGCACGGTCGCCTCAGGGGTGGAAGTTCTGGACACTGTTTCCAGGGATCCTGACGCACGTCGTGTGTTCGCCGACCCGTACACCCTGAGTCCCGATCGCAGCGCGGAACCTGAGCTCGGCGCACAACCCGACATGCGCCGACGCCGCGGCCGCCAGATCGCGCCGGAGCTGACCGGCCTCTGGACCGCGGGATTCCTCATGGCGTTCGCCAACACGCGAATTGTTCGGCGCAGTAACGCATTACAGGACTACGCCTACGGCAGGCGGTTCAAGTACAGCGAACACATGAGCGTGGGATCGTCGGCCGTCGCACCGGTGACGTCAGCCGTCGTCAACGGGATCGGCAACGCGGCGTCGGCGTTGGGCAGCCGCTATTTCCGGCTGCTGCCGCGCCGACTGGTGGACCGGGCATTGCCCAAATCCGGCACCGGCCCCAGCGAAGCCGCTCGCGAGCGGGGCTTCTACAAGGCGGAGACGTACACCACGACCACGTCCGGCGCCCGCTACGTCGCCACCATCGCGCAAAGCGGCGACCCCGGATACAAAGCCACCGCAGTGCTGTTGGGCGAAAGTGGTCTGGCGCTGGCGTTGGACCGCGATTCGCTGTCGGACCTACACGGCGTGCTGACGCCGGCTGCGGCGATGGGCGACGCGCTACTGGCGCGGTTTCCGGCAGCGGAAGTCTCGTTGGAAACCGCACGGTTGATGCACCGCTGACGCGGTCGGCACTGCGCCGCCGGCAATCGAATTGCTGTGCAAAGAACCCCTGTCGGACAAGAAAAGCTGGGTCTAATGTCGAATCCAGAACCACACCATCCCAGCAACGTTAGGTGGACGGGTCCATGTCTGGCCTTGATGATCTTTTCGCGCAGATTCCCACGAGTGACATCGCCACCAAGATCGGCGTCGACGAAGCCGAAGTGGACAAGGCGGTGCATCTGCTGGTGCCGGTCCTGGTGGGTGGCTTGCACGAGAACGCGCAGGACCCCGAGCACGCGAGCAAAATCGAGTCCGCCGCCGACAGCCACGCCGGCTTGCTCGACGGTGGTGTGAGCGTCGATCAGGTCGATGAGCACGAAGGACAGCAGGCGATCGCGAGAATCTTCGGCGGCAACGATTCCGCTCAGGTCGCCAACGCACTCGCCGGTAGCGGCGGAGGCAACAGCGATCTGCTCAAGCAATTGCTGCCGATCTTGGCGCCGATCGTCCTGGCCTACATCGGCAAGCAACTGACCGGCAAGAGCGACGCTCCTGCCAAAGAAGAGGCTTCCGGCGGGGCGCTCAATGACGTGCTGGGCAGCATCCTCGGCGGAGCGACCGGCAACAAGTCGCTGGGCACCGTGTTGGGCAACGCGCTGGGCTCGAAGGCGGGCGACATCCTCGGCGGATTGCTCGGCGGCAAGAAGTAATCGACGCCTCGTCAGTACCGCCCGGCATGGGCGGTGTTCGTAGCGGGCGTCGGAGCTTTCTAGACTTGAGTGGTGACTGCCAGCCCAGAACGCACCGCTGACACGCGGGCCGAAGACCTCCCCAAGGCGTGGGATCCGGGCGCAGCCGAAAGCACCATCTATCAGAGCTGGCTGGATGCCGGTTATTTCACCGCAAACCCGGCCAGCGCCAAACCCGGGTATTCGATCGTGCTGCCGCCGCCGAACGTGACCGGCAGCCTGCACATGGGCCACGCGCTCGAGCACACCATGATGGACGCGCTGACCCGGCGCAAGCGCATGCAGGGCTACGAGGTGCTGTGGCAGCCGGGCATGGACCACGCGGGTATCGCCACCCAGAGCGTCGTCGAAAAGCAACTCGCGGTTGACGGCAAGACCAAAGAAGACCTCGGCCGCGAGCTGTTCATCGACAGGGTGTGGGACTGGAAGCGCGAATCGGGCGGCGCGATCGGCGGTCAGATGCGCCGGATCGGCGATGGCGTCGATTGGCACCGCGAGCGTTTCACCATGGACGACGGCCTGTCGCGGGCGGTGCGCACCATCTTCAAACGGCTTTACGACGCGGGCCTGATCTACCAAGCCGAGCGGCTGGTCAACTGGTCACCTGTGCTGGAGACCGCGATTTCGGATCTCGAGGTCCGCTACGAGGACGTCGAAGGCGAATTGGTGTCGTTCCGGTACGGCTCGCTCGATGATTCCGAGCCGCACATCGTGGTGGCCACCACCCGGGTGGAGACGATGCTGGGCGACACCGCGATCGCGGTGCATCCCGATGACGAGCGCTACCGCACACTGGTCGGCGCCACGCTGCCGCACCCGTTCCTGGACCGTCAAATCATCGTCGTCGCCGACGATCATGTCGACCCCGAATTCGGCACCGGCGCAGTCAAAGTCACGCCGGCCCACGACCCGAACGACTTCGAGATCGGGCTGCGCCACCAGTTGGCCATGCCGTCGATCATGGACACAAAAGGTCGGATCGCGGATACCGGAACACAATTCGACGGCATGGGCCGTTTCGACGCCCGTGTCGCGGTGCGCGAAGCGCTGGCGGCCGAGGGCCGGATCGTCGCGGAGAAGCGTCCGTACCTGCACAGCGTCGGACACTCCGAGCGCAGCGGCGAGCCGATCGAACCGCGGCTCTCGCTGCAATGGTGGGTCCGGGTGGAGTTGTTAGCTGCGGCCGCCGGTGATGCGGTTCGCAACGGCGACACCGTGATTCACCCCGCCAGTATGGAGTCGCGCTGGTACGCGTGGGTCGACGACATGCACGACTGGTGCATCTCGCGCCAGCTGTGGTGGGGTCACCGCATCCCGATCTGGTACGGACCGGACGGTCAGCAGATGTGTGTGGGTCCTGACGAGACTCCGCCCGAGGGCTGGGAGCAGGATCCCGACGTCCTCGACACCTGGTTCTCCTCGGCGCTGTGGCCGTTCTCCACCCTCGGGTGGCCGGATAAGACACTGGACTTGGAAAAGTTCTACCCGACAAGCGTTCTGGTGACCGGCTACGACATCATTTTCTTCTGGGTGGCCCGGATGATGATGTTCGGCACCTTCGTCGGCGGCGACGACGCGATCACGCTGGACGGCCGCCGGGGCCCCCAGGTGCCGTTCAAAGATGTCTTCCTGCACGGGCTGATCCGCGATGAGTCCGGCCGAAAGATGAGCAAGTCCAAGGGCAACGTCGTCGACCCGCTCGATTGGCTGGACTCCTACGGCGCCGACGCACTGCGGTTCACCCTGGCCCGAGGTTCCAGCCCCGGCAGCGATCTCAGCGTCGGCGAAGATCATGTTCGGGCGTCGCGCAACTTCGTCACCAAGCTGTTCAACGCGACCCGATTCGCGTTGCTCAACGGCGCAGCACTGAGTCCGCTGCCGGCGTACGACGAGCTGACCGACGCAGACCGGTGGATCCTGGGCCGGCTGGAAGAAGTTCGCGCAGAAGTCGATTCGGCCTTCGACTCCTACGAGTTCAGCCGGGCGTGCGAAGCTCTCTATCACTTCACCTGGGACGAATTCTGCGACTGGTACCTCGAATTGGCCAAGACGCAGGTTGCCGACGGGCTTTCGCACACCACCGCTGTGCTGGCCGCCGCGCTGGACACCCTGCTGCGGCTGCTGCACCCGGTGATCCCGTTCGTCAGCGAGGCGCTCTGGCAGGCGTTGACCTCCGGAGAGTCGCTGGTGATCGCCGACTGGCCGGAGTCATCCGGTATTGACGTCGACACTGTTGCCGCGCAACGGATCACCGACATGCAGAGGCTGGTGACCGAAATCCGCCGGTTCCGTAGTGACCAGGGCCTGGCCGACCGGCAGAAGGTGCCCGCCCGGCTTTCGGGCATTGCCGCGCCCGGTGACGATACGGGCAGCGCAGCGGCCCGAGGAGGAGCCGGGCAATCGGGGTACGCCGACCTGAGCACGCAGGTAGGCGCCGTCACCTCGTTGGCCTGGTTGACCGAGGCCCAGCCGGAGTTCACTGCGTCAGCGTCGCTGGAGGTCGGACTCAAGGGTGGCATCGTGGTCGTCGAACTGGACACCTCGGGCACCATCGACGTGGCTGCCGAGCGTCGTCGCCTGGAAAAGGATCTGGCCGCCGCGCAAAAAGAATTGGCTTCCACCACAGCGAAACTGGGCAACGCTGACTTCATGGCCAAGGCGCCGGAGGCCGTCGTGGACAAGCAGCGAGAGCGCCAGCGGGTCGCGCGCGACGAAGCCGACCGGATCACGGCCAGGTTGGCCGGGCTCACGTGACTCTTGACCCAGACGACGAAGAACCCATCGGCGTAGTTCCGACGCCCGATGAGATCGCGGCCTTGCTTCAGGTCGAGCATCTGCTCGATCAGCGTTGGCCGGAAACCAAGATCGAGCCC
>Ga0302325_10024320_pt1 | contig 12601 bp, 11 predicted proteins | sample Palsa_T0_2_FD_201948 | JGI IMG/M metagenome (GOLD analysis project Ga0302325, IMG submission 201948) | Peat permafrost microbial communities from Stordalen Mire near Abisko, Sweden - Palsa_T0_2 | ecosystem: Environmental > Terrestrial > Soil > Palsa > Peat permafrost | place: Sweden: Abisko...
TGGCACAGGAGGTAGCTCCGGCATGATCAATTACCCCGGCGGGCCTCCCGCGCCTGGCAACCACTTTGATTACAACAAGTACGTGCTTCCCAATGCAGGGAGCCTGCACTGGACCTGGAATACGTCGATGAAATTTGCACAATTGCAGTCAGCCGGGCAGGAGCTTCACGGAGTCGCGGTCAAGTAAAGCGCGGGACTCGCTTCGACCGAAAGGCGGCTTCCTTCAGGAAGCCACTCAGTCGAAGCGAGTCCACCGGGCGCGGGAGCTCGCGAGGTCAATATTCTGACTGAACTTATATTGCTCTGGGCTCCCAGAGTTCCTTCTCGAATCAATTTAAAATCAACCTCGCTTGTGCTAGCCTTTTGTGGAAGCCCTAAGATATTTCGGAAGGGCAAGTGTACAGCGCACATTGATTTCTTCCTATAGAGTTATAAGCGTCGACCTTTCGGCCTCATCCCTTTTGCGGCTTTCAAAGGACAAGGGGCACAGGGCGCTTCGCGTCAGATGGGTAGCACAATTTGGGCATAGTCACTGTGCAATACTTGACGGTATAAGAGTGTAACAGTGTGTTGAACCTTTAAGATCGGGCTCAGCCTGCAATGCAGGGAACAGTGCAGGAATGAAGGCAAGGCTTTTTGAACCGAGAACTCCAACGACCGGTTTTGATTTGCGCTACGTTGTGGTGGCCCTCTTCGGCCCGTCTCGCCATGGCCTTCCTGAGCCATGGTTGCAGTGTTTCCGCAGTATGTCCTCCGGGGCATCCTCTCCGCTTTATCAGCGGAGTCGGATCGGTTCATACCTATCGTAGTCTGGCTTCGCTAAACTCTCTGAAGGCAGCGATCCTCGAGGAAAAGCCTTGCCTCATCGTTCCATGCGATGACGGAGCAGTCTGGCAATTACATGCATTGCATGCCAATGAGCCGGCGCTTCGATCCTTGATTGAAGAGTCTCTTGGCGCCGCCGAGGCGTATCCAACTATTCAAAGACGCGGTGAGGTACTTCGTGTTGCACGGGAGTTGGGAATACGAATCCCACTGACCCAGGCCGTCAATTCGCCTGAAGACCTGAAGGGCTGGTGTATCGATGCCCCCGCAGTTCTTAAGTTGGACGGAACATGGGGCGGGGAAGGTGTCGCAATTGTGCGCTCGCCGCAGGAGGCGATGGATGGGTATCGCGCGGCTTGTGCAGCGACCAGGGCCAGCGTGGCGTGGAAGAGATTCCTGATCAATCGTCACCCCGTTGCACTTTGGTCCGGACAAAGACGCAGAAAGGCCAGCATTACGATCCAGGAGTTTGTCCTGGGACGGCCCGCGACCACCATGTTCGCCTGCTGGCGCGGAGAGGTTCTGGCTAGCATTACTGTCGAGGTTCTGGCTTCCCAGGGAATGACTGGCGCCGCCACAGTGGTTCGTCCGCTGGAGAGCGATACGATCGACAGCGCAACCCGCCTATTGGCCCAGAAATTTCAGCTCAGCGGTTTTCATGGATTGGATTTCATTCTCGAAAAGGGTACGGGCGCGGCCTGCATGATTGAACTCAATCCCCGATCTACGCAACTGGGTCATCTCAATCTTTCGCCGCATGGCGATCTGGCAGGGGTAATTGCGGCGAAGCTCAGAAATGAGATCCTGAGTCCCGCCACAGCAGGGCATCGGATCCACGAGGATACGATCGCTTTCTTCCCACACGCATTCAAAGCCAATCCAAAGAGCGTTTATCTGCGTCAGGGTTATCACGACGTTCCCTGGGAAGAACCGGCGTTGGTACGCGAACTCGTGCGTGACTCCTGGCCTGACAGGCAATGGTTAAGTCGTATTTACCACTCTTTCAGGGCGCGCAGGCAGCGCGATCTGACGCATGAGTTGTTCCAGCCGGTCGATTCGAAGCTGCACTCCTGAAGTAAGTGTGTCGATTCACTTGACGTTGATGGAATAGACGATACTTAAAACAGCAAATCCACTGTAGAATCAATCCGCTCTTGCGGCGGTCAATTCTTTGCGGTCTTCGACGCCAGTTTTGCAGCTTCGTACGCTTGAATCAGGAGCCGGCAATTTTCGTGCATCGTGTACTTTGTTTCGTAGATCTCCCTTGCGGCAACGCGCATTGCTGAAACCTGGTCGGGGTTATCGAGGAACCAGCGCAGCTTCTGCTCCAGGTCTACGGGATCTCCCGGTTTGAACAACAGTCCTGTCCGCATCTCTTCGCCAACCTCTGCCATTGCGCCAAGGCGCGAAGCGATCACGGGTGTTCCTGCGGCAAAGCTCTCAATCGCTACCCTGCCAAAGGTCTCATACCACTCTGAAGGGAAGACGAGCACTTTGGCGCCGCCCATGAGTTTACCAATCTCAGCTCTCGGTTGGGCGCCGAGCCACTCGACCTCGGGATGTTCTGCACAGAACGCTTGGACAAGGGGCGATAAGGGACCTTCCCCGACTATCTTAAGTTTCCATTCACTCTTGAGTAGCTTCCATGCCGCCAGCAGAGTTTCCAGTCCCTTTTCCGGGCTCAATCTTCCAACAAACAGGGCGTACCCGCCGCTGCCGTCTCCGCATCCGGGGTCCGGATAGACAAAATTGCTCTTGACGATCAGCTTTTCGGGAGGGAACCCAGCCTCGATGAATTTGTCCCGCACAAAATCAGTGAGTGCAATATAGCGGTCGACAGCATTCAGCCATGTGCCCTTGATCGTGTGGAACGCAGTCATGGCCGCAACGGTGGCGGTAGCCATTCGGCTCCCTCGATAGCAAGCGTGAAGAACACCGGGATACTTGAAGACTTTGCCCATGCAGTCTTCGCAAACATGTCCGTCTCGAAAAAAATACACATTGGGGCAAAGCAGCCGGTAATTTCGCAGACTCTGAACCACTGCTACGCCGTGCTTTCGGGCGGCGTAATACACCGAAGGCGATAGCAATGGAAAGAAGTTCTGAACATGAAGAACGTCAAACTGATCTTCCTGGAGTTTGCGATCAACTAGATTGTACGATTGACCCGACCAAAGTGACTGAATGGCGACTTGAATCTTTCCGCTCGATTCAATCTGTGAATTGTTGATGTGAATCGTCTCGACCGTGTGACCCTCGGCGCGCAGCATCCGTACTTCCGATTCGTAGCTTTCATCTTCGCCGCCCCGAAACTGGTAGCTGTTGTGCAACATCAATACCTTCAAACTGAACCGCACCTTTCCATACGCGACGAATTACCCCATTCCGATGAGCAGATGAGCCGCTTTAAAGCAATCAGAAGCTTCATCCTGCAAGCACAACCTGGTCACGCTTTTTTCCCCAGGAGGAGGTGACCCATCGGCCAAGATCGATGAAGGGCGTCTCGACGGCGAAGTAGCAGAGTACACCGCAAATCAGAGCCATCAACACGTTGATTGGAAATGCCTGCAGTCTCGGAAACGGCATCGGAGCCCCAGGGAATAGCATCCACAACTGCTGCCAGATATAGAGACTGTAAGATACCTTTCCGATAAGTGTCAGCCCACGCCAATCGAGAGTCGATCGAAGCGCGCTGTCTTGATGCAGGATCGGCCAGACGACGAGAAGAGCAAGAATGATTGGTTCGTAGAAGGAATAATTGTGTTGTCCGTTGCCAAGATTGGAGAAGATGTCGACGAGGACCAGAACAGACATGAGCCAGCCGGAGAGAATGCGTTTCAGTCGTTGCTTCCACTCCGGACGGCTCAACACAATTGCCAGAATGCAACCCCAAAGCAACGCATCAATGCGGACGTCGGTGCGCCCCGGGGCCCACGGTCCGGGCAGGAGATGAAAGTGGAATGACACCGCACGCCACGCTGCGACAAGTACCGCAACTCCCGTCAGAACTTTCAAGTTCGCGCGCGTCAACAGTAACAACAAGGGCCATACAAGGTAGAAGTGCTCCTCTACCATTAGCGACCAGAAATGTGCCGTATACCATCCGGTGCCCCAATCGCTGTGGATGTAATTTCGAAACAAAAAGAGCGAAGAAAAAACCTGAAGATTGGTGACTTGCAGGAATCCCCAATGACGGAGGCAAAGCAGAGTCAAAAGGAAGGCTAGAACTGACGGAACGATTCGAAAGACACGCCGCGTGTAGAACCTTGCCAGGTGAATCCGACCCGTCTTTCCCTGTTCAGAGAGGAGCAGTGAAGTGATCAGAAAGCCGCTAAGCGCAAAAAAGATTCCAACACCAGTCGCCCCAACTCTGGTGACTTTGTGAAACCAGGATGCATGGGACAGTTCACCTGCATGATCGATAAGGACCAGGAGAATAGCAGTGCCTCGCCATCCATCCAGAGCGCCGATGCGCGCGGTTGCAACTCTCAAGCGACCTCCTTTCAGAGGGGTTACCGTCTCCGGGAAGACGGTCGTTCAAAATCCACTTCTAATAGCCATCGCGAATGCGGTCTTTCAAGTCACAAAATTCAGGATCCATGTATCTCGCATGTTGTGGCCCGGCAGCCAAGTGCGCAATCCAGCGATTCGAAACCATGTGTCGTGTTTGCTGGATTCGCCCTACCTGCTATGCGAAACAACCTGCTCATAGAATCGGACAGTTTCGGTTCGGATATTCCGCCAGTTGTATTTCTCAGGCATTGGACATATGGAAGGCCTGCTTTCGGCGGCCCAGTGAAGACCTTCCTCCAGAGTTCTGGCATTGATATCCCCGCCAAAGGTTCTCACCCATGCGTCGCCAAAATCATTTCTCAGATCTCCCATGGCTCCGAGATCAGGCACAAGCACCGGGCGATTGAACGACAACGCCAGAAGTGCAGAGCCAGAGTTCAGGATGGCCCTGTAGGGTAAAACGACAACATCGGCCGCCTGCATATACTTCGACACATCCTCTGGTTTGACAAATTCGAATGCAATTCGAACCCGCGTATCCTGCGCCGCCTGTTTGAGAATTGCATCGGTCAGTTCGGACGTGTTAGGGCGACCGACGATATACAGGATCGAATCAGGGCATGATACATCGCGAAAGGCGCGCACCATGGCATCGACGTTCTTGTAAGCTCTTACGGCTCCGAAGAAGAGGATCACTCTAGCTGAGGACGGGATGTTCAGTGCGTCTCGTGCCGAGCCTATGCTGGCTGGATATTCCTCTCGGTAATGGCCGTGTGGAATCACTACAGTCGGAACCTGTTTCAACGCAGGGAATTTCGTCTTTGCCATCGCGAGACCGGTCTCGCTGAGACTGATGGCTCCATCGACTCTCGGAATAAACTTGCGCCAGAAGCGGTCTTCGAGCGAGGGGTGCAGACCTTCGTGAGCTTTGAAGTTGTGCATCGTCCACACAATTCTTCCGCCACGCATTCGCAGATAGTCCACCATGGCAAACATGCCAGCCAGTTTATAGGCAGCTTTGAGGGGGTTGCGAATGTTCAGCAGCGATTCGGGCCAATGAATATGCCAAACAGCATAATTGTGCAGCAATCTCCTCGCGGAGAACTCATCCACGAGGATGTCCGGCCCCATATCGGAATACAACAGAGGAGTGTACGGATTCGATGACTCATTGGGCCACGCAAGAATTCGCATCACTGTGGTGGGTACAGGGGTGACCTGAGGAGTTGAACTGTTATTTTTAGTCAATGACCACTTACCGCTTCAGGTAATACATCGTTCCGTTCGAGTAGATGTGCACTGTCTCGCTGACGCCGACCCGCTGATTGAAGTGTTGTCTGTCGTCGATGACTACCGGATGAGGCCCGAAGTTCTTGACATCAACGAACCACTGTTTGCCCTGACCATCAGGCTTGGGAGGGAACTTCGGAAGATGGAGATAGCCCGGTGCATTTTGAAGCTCCACCAGGGAACCAGAAAATCCCGATTCGATCAGATCGCTGTTTGGCTTTAGATGTATCACTGGCTTGTCCTGCATGGACATCGTCTGTCCAACAAAGAGTGCCATCGAAATGAGAAGTGCATTCATGGATAACTCACCATCCCTTCACGTCAAAATGAAGGTGTTCATATTTCTGAATATACCGCGAAATGGAGCAAAAGCCGCCGGGCAGGCCACTATCCAATTGGATCGCAAGTCGCTGCTATCCATTACGGGAGTATTTTCATTGCAATAATCTGCTTGGCGATCCAGACCGATCCCGGACCGGTAAGATGCGTCATGTCTTTTTGCATGGGTACACCCGGCGATGCGTACTCGAGGCATGGCCCGGTTCCGCACAGAGCATCGAAGTACGAGAAATACGCAACATGCCATTGGTCAAGGGCAAGAGCTTTCATCGTTCGGTCGAGTTCGCGAACGGAGGCCAATCTATGCCTCGCGGGAAGCATCGAATCTGAATTTCCGATCGAGATCGCAAGCAGCCGCGGAAGCGGCGTATCGTATTCAACTACCGGACCAAAGACCACTGGCGTGATGCCCAGGCCCCTTATGTATTGAATCGTCGCAGAGATGCGATCCAGATCATGTACTGTCCAGTGGCCACCAAGCACGACTGCTTTGACATGTGAGGACGGCAGGAATTCGCGTAAAGCGAAATCAATGAGCTTCACGCATTGAGAATTTTGTCGGAGATCCTGCTCAATCGTCGGTTTGCAACCAGATGCCGTTGCCTGCAAGAAATTCGCGCTGGGATCGGACCTCGAAAGCCCGTACCATAAATGAGCGGCATGACTGTCGCCCAGGATCAGGTAGTTGGGAAGTGTTTTGCTTTCATTGAGACAAGCGTTCTTGTCAAAGTCCTGGTAGGTGTAAGCCTCCGTCAACATGCACGAACCTGTCCGGTTACGCGCCTGTTCTCCAGGGTCCTCCAGATAGGAAGCTACCGAACTCGCTCCGGCAGGAAATCGGGAAGGCACACCATTCATCGCAAGAAAGACGCATGCCGCGGCCGCTGGTACGAATGCGACAAGGGCTGCGAATCGGAATACCGTTCCGGGTGCAACGGATCCTTTGTTACGTCGAAACGGCTGTTCGATGAATCGCCATGAAATAGCAGCCAGGAAGATCGAGAGTGCGAAAGTGAAAAACTTTTGCTCGGTCGGAGTAATTCCCGATAGATTCAATCCCATCGCCTGAAACACGATCACCGGCCAATGCCAGAGATAGAGCGAATAGGAGATAAGCCCAATAAACACAAGTGGCTGAAACGAAAGCACGCGTCCAACGATCGTCTTGCCCGCCGAACCCGCACCGATAATGAACACCGAGCCCAGGCATGGAGCAAGCGCGGCAACTCCAGGAAAAGGAGTGGATTCGCTATAGGTCGACGCCGCGAAGAGAATCAATCCAAGGCCGGTCGCAGCCGTCAGATTGCGCAACCAGGAATTTTTCATTCCCGGCAAACCTCCAAAGACCAGCACCGAACCGCACATCAACTCCCATGCTCGTGAGGAGGGCCAATAAAAGGCAGTACTGGGGTCCACAAAGGCCTGTCGCGCACTCAACAGGAAAGATGCCGCGCCCAGTATGAGCAATATGTGGAGCACCCATCGCCTTGCGTAGCGATGCAGCAATCCAAGAAACGCCGGGAAGATAATATAAAACTGCTCCTCGACGGCCAGAGACCAGGTGTGGAGCAGCGGCATGGTCAGCGCCTGAGGTTTAAAGTACCCTGTCTGGCTCCAGAAAAAGAAATTGGATATCGATGCAAGAGTGGCAAGAAGAGAGCGGGAATAGTCTTTGAGTTCGCTCGGCATCAGGAAAAAGAACGACATCACCGAAGTAGCAGCCAACACCCCGATCAATGCCGGACCAATCCTCCGGATCCGTCGAACATAAAAACCCTTGATGCTAAAGCGGGAGCCATCCAACTCTCGTTCCACGATCGACGTAATCAGGAACCCTGAAATAACAAAAAACACGTCCACGCCGATGAATCCGCCGCGAGTGAGCCTTGTTTGTATGTGATAGGCAACAACGAGAAGTACCGCTACTGCTCTTAAGCCATCAATGTCGGGCCGGTAGGCTTGGCTGGTGGCTTTTTCCATCAATAAGTCTCCTTGAGATTGCGAATCGATCGGTAGATCCTCCGGGCAAATGCCAATAGCCTACGTGCGGCATCACGAGTTCAAGCAGAATCAGCTGGAGAACGCCGGTTCCGCAACTTCCACGGGAACGAATGCAAGTTTCTCCTCTTCAGCATTGCGCACGAGCCAGAACGAATTCGCTACAAACGCCATCCACAGCAAGGAGTTAACTCCCAGGAACGAGGTTTCGGTGAGATTGTAGAGCACGGTGAACAGCAGCAATATCAAAGGCCAGGACTGATCGATGTCGCGATGAGTTCTTGCTGTATTGAGCGAAGAACGGAAGATTCGCCACATTCCGATAAGCATTAAGGTCAACCCGACAATTCCGATGCCGAGCCATACTTCGAGAAAACCGTTGTGTGCGTGAGGAACCGCAACTTCCCAATTTACGGTCTCACTGACGCGTTCGCCCTCCCAGCTATTCCAGAACGACATGAACCCATAGCCCTGAATCGGGCGGGCGGCGATCTCCTTCAACACCAATTGCCAGAGCGGTATTCGGCCCGTCAAAGTAGAACTGCGCCCGAAAGCCTGTAACAAACGGTCGGCATTTTCGATGAACCAGAATCCGAAAGAGGCGCCAAAAACGAGAATGACCGCCCCCAATCCAATCAAAGGGCGAATACGTAGAGAGAGAGCTTTGCGAAAAGGAAGAACGGCAAATATCAGGAAGGTGACAACAACAGCGGTAGCTGACTTGGACAACAGCATAAGCGCGCAGCAGAGAACGAGCATTCCCACCCTCACGACGCGATGGCGACGCTCACTCATTGCAAGCAGGGCAAAGCATATAGCGCCAAGAGCCATCATTCTTCCAAGTGAGTTCTTCAGGAAGTAAATCCCCTGCCAGGACCCGTCCGGCGTGAACCCGATCCCAGGGAAAAGCAGACCTGCGGCCAGACTGGCAATCGCTCCGAATCCCACTACCAAAGCAATCATCTTCAGCTGTTGCTTTGGGTCGTACCTTAACCCAATGTATAAACCAGCCATTGAGGTTCCTACCAGCGCGAGAGCTCGGCGCAGCGTTTCTCCCGGGTCGCCCGACCATATCGTGGAGGCGAGAACCCACAAACATAGCAGGATCGTCCATCGCTCTCTTAGCACGAGATAAGACGCGGTCTTTCTGAATCTTGTCAGGAGGAACAGGAAGATCGCCAGATACAGCAGACCAAACACCACCTGGGTTACCGGCTGGCCTTCGCTTGAAGTAGTTGCGTTGGCTCCGGTAAAGATGCTCTGCCCCGCTCCCGAGGACAACATCAGCAGCAGAAACAGCAGGATTCGCTCTAAATTCTTCACGGAAAACTCCTCTGATTTAATGTGTTTGCGCCATTAGCGAATTGCCGTATATGGAATCTACATTGGCCTGCCACGTAAGCGTCGCTGCGTGAGCACGGGCTGCTTCTCTGAGAGGGCTGAGCACACTTTTGTCCGCCAGTACATCATTGAGAAATTGGGCAATAGCCATAACGACCTGTTGCTCTGTAGCGCCCGCGGTTGAAATGACCCGGCCGCAGCGTTCGTTTACCGCGATTCCCGGACCACCCAAATCGAGACATACCACGGGCAGGCCGAAGGTCAGAGCCTCCAGGACGGCGGTACCGCCTGAATCGTGAAGGCTCGGGAATGTGAACAAGTCAAACTTCGAATAAACGGCGATAACTTCCTCACGCGGCATCCAGGGTATCCACGACACAATCTCGTCGACCTTGAGGTGACTCGACAATCGCTGCAAACGTGGCAGATCCTTACCGGATCCGATTATCGTCAAGCGCAGTCTGGAACGACTCTCTTCAACAAGCGCCATCGCCTTCAGGATCAGATGCAGGCCTTTCCAAGGCAGCAGTCGGCCGACAAACAGCAGTTCCAGTTTCTCCGACTCTCTCGCAATCGGTTTCTGCGAGAGTCTTGGTTGCAGGCTCAGACGTCGGTCGAGATCGATGCCCACTGCTTGCTGACTTCTGCCTTTGTGCCTGTATTTCGCGGGAATCTTGCTCAGCGTCTCCGGACTGGTTGCGACAATTTCCGATGCCGATTGATACGTGTAGCCCATCATCGGAGCCATGAATGCGCTAGTCATACGCCTCAACGCGTCCCAGAGCTGCCCTTTCCAGCCCAGCCCGCGTCTCAGATTCCTCGGTGTATCTTCGCCACCGCCAACCGGCCCAAAGATAAAAGGAATTCCAAGCCGCCCCATAAAGCTCGGCACGCGAAAGCTACCCCAGGTAATGTGCTGCACCAGATCAAAGCTCTCAGTGCGATGCAGTTTCAAGGCGCGCTCCGCGGCTGTGTACTGCCACAAGAAGTAAAAGCAATAATTTCCAAACGGCAGTTTGTATATCTTGTCCAGCGGCTTCGGCAAATCGTGAAAGATAAATCGAACTTGTTCAACAGCATTGTCGCGCGTAAACTTCTCGATCTCCGTTCGGTTGACCGACCGAGTGATCACGGAAACGTCATTGCCATTTGCTGCAATACACTGCGCCCAATTCCAACCAATGCCGGGTTCTGAACCGCCACCCGGCAAACAGGAATAAGCAGACAGAAGGACTTTCATTCCATGGGCCTCAATCTGCAGATGTCGATCATTGAATCAGTGATGGTTGAACTCCAACAGCTATCGTATTCCCGGAGATCTCAGTCCTCGCTCCCGTGAGCGAAGTGGAATGGGCAGCTTTCCATGCATTGGGCAAATTCATCGAAGTATTGCCCTTTGCGCTCCAAACAATGTGAGAGACCGCGCCCTGATTGTGCAATTCACAAACCCAGGTCCCGTCTGCCGAGTTCTCGCAACGCGTGAGGACTGCACCTGTCATCCACATCTGAGTCGCCGCAAAAGCTCTTCCCGCAGGCGACAATGAAGCATTATCGGGGCCGGTCAGCTCAATTTCGGTCCCACGGTGATTCTCCCATGCGTACCAATAGAAGCGGCTGACGCCAGATGCCCAATTCAATATGAAGGCGCGTGAGATATACGCTGCCTGAACATCCGGTGGAAAGGGATTCGGGCCAAGCCATCCGGCTTCGGTATTCCAAAGCGGTTTACCCGCAACCCCATACTTCTGCATCATGCCCCGGACCTTTTCAATCAACGGGATCATCGCTTCAGGAGGGTCTTCTTTGCCAACGTAGAAGTGATATCCGATCACATCCACGTATTGGCCTCCGCCTTTGCTGAGAAATTTGTCCAGAAATGGAAGACCGTAAATTCCCGTCGGTGCCGGCGAGACAACCCGATTCTCCGGATCGATCTCTTTTAGAATCGCTGCTGCGTCACGCGTCATTTCCACCATGGTGTCCACACTTCCGGTCCAACTCTGAGGACGATTGGGTTCGTTCCAGATCTCCCAGTCGTGAATGCGGCCCTTATATCGTGTCGCGACAGTTCGTATAAAGATTCGCCAATCCTCCATATCCCTTGGCGCTCCCGAGAGTCCGGGCGGATTGTTCACCTGGACATCGGTGGCTGCATCGGGTGTGCTCGATGCCCACCGGGGCGTATAGGCAAGCGGCATCAGAATCGGAAGTTGGTGTTGTTGACTCCATGCCACATATTTGTCCAGCAGGTCGAAGTACCAGCGATCCTTCCCCGGCTGCAGGTCGGCCCAGGCAGCATGCGAAGTTCTCCATCCGCCCAGCGGAACAGAAGGCCAAGGCACATGATTCAAAGGGTGAAACAAAATATTCATAGAAAAATAGGAAGCGGGCACCGGCTGATCGTTCCCATAGCCGGTGCTCCCGGATACCGTTCCCGGGCTCATTTCTGAGGTGCAGGCTGCAACGAGAAACAAAAACAGCCAAACCCTCGGCCGTGCCGATGCGCAAATCTCAGACCAGGCGCCAATTTTCCGTTTCATTCGATGATCCTCATGAAACCGAAGAGTTCAAAATGAAATCCTTCAACGGCGACCATCAGTTTTGTCGCGATGGACCTCTTTTGTTTGAGACCTCGTCTCGCGACGACGTTCTTCGATTTCACTAAGACTCCGCCGAAGTCATGGTTCTTGCAGGCTCAATGCGGCACATAATCGCGGCGGTCGCAAAAACGATAATCGCTAGAAGAGCATCCGACGCAAGACTCGAAAAGACCGCGCCGCGCCATGAATAGGCCGGAATCACCCAGAGATTAATGGCAACATTGAACACGGCAACAAATACCTGCAGACCCATACGAATGCCTTGATGGCCGGCTCCTGTAAGCGCATCTGAGTAGAAGGAATGCACCGTCCTGATGAGCGGCAATACAGCAAGCCAGCGAAGTGCCTCTACGGATCGAGCATACTCCTGCCCAAGGATGTGTGGAACCACCGGAGCGAACAATTGGAGCCCCACGAAAATCAGAAAACTATAGATCAGTCCTTTCGGCAGCAGCCGTTTCATGTAGACCACAGAGCTGCCAATTCCAGTGTGTCCTGCACGAAAGAATCCTGGAGATGCGGCGTACAGCAACGACCGCACGGGAGTGTAAGCAACATCGATAATCCGATAGGCTGCCGCATAGAGGCCAGTGGCATCCAGAGTCGAATATCGCGCCAGCATTGCCTTGTCAAGATCGTTGTAAATCGTTTGGGCGCTCAGACCAGTGGAGAAATAGAAACCCTCCGTCATCTCG
>Ga0302325_10024321_pt1 | contig 12600 bp, 15 predicted proteins | sample Palsa_T0_2_FD_201948 | JGI IMG/M metagenome (GOLD analysis project Ga0302325, IMG submission 201948) | Peat permafrost microbial communities from Stordalen Mire near Abisko, Sweden - Palsa_T0_2 | ecosystem: Environmental > Terrestrial > Soil > Palsa > Peat permafrost | place: Sweden: Abisko...
ACGGAAGGTCTCCGCTCACCCACCCCCATGAGCCGGCCGAGAGCTTGACGGCCCGAAGTATTGGGGTCAGTATACTGTCGCTAACAGGCGATCGGGGTGGCCGTGAATCGGGGTATCGGGGGCGACCGTGACGGTTGACAGGGCGGATGATCTGGCGCAGACCCCCCTCCCGCCCGACGCCGTCGGCCTCCTCGAAGGGCTTGGGACGACGCGGGCCATCCGGCGGTACCGGGACGAGCCCGTTCCTCCCGCCGCGTTGCGCGCCATTCTCTTCGCCGCCACCCGGGCACCCAGCGGTTCCAACCGCCAACCGTTCCGCTTCCTGGTCCTGACCGACGGTCCCATGGCCCAGAGGGCGAAGAGGCTGATTGGCGAGGGGGCGCGCCGAACGTGGGGGGCCAAGCGCGAGGTGGACCGTTACGACGTGGGGTCCGGGTCAGTGGAGAGCTCGCCCAAGGCCCGTATGGCCCGGGCGATGCAGCAGTACGTCGACGAGTTCGAGCAGGTGCCTGTGCTCATCCTGCCGTGCCTGGTCCGCTACCGGGAGCCGACCCCGATGGAGGGCGCTTCGGTGTACCCGGCGTGCCAGAATCTGCTTCTGGCCGCCCGCGCCGTAGGGTACGGGGGGGCCTTCACCGGCTGGAACTTCATGGTTGACAAGGAGTTGCGCGAGTTGCTCGACATCCCGGACGGGACTTTCATCGCCGGCACCATCACGCTCGGCAGGCCGGCGGGACGGCAGGGTCCCGTGCGGCGCCGACCGCTGTCGGAGCTGGTCTACGAGGAGAGGTGGGGCAAGCCGGCCGAATGGGCCATCGACCCGCCCGGCACCCAGTTCACCTCCGCCGGGCCACCCCGGCCATCACCCGGCGAGCGGTGAGCGAGGTGGAGGGCAGCAGTCGGTCCACGACCAGTCAGGCACTGGAGGGAGTACGGATCCTCGATCTTTCGGGTGGCATCGCGGCGCCCCTGGGTGTGCTCCAGCTCGCCGAGCACGGCGCCGACGTCATCAAGGTGGAGCCTCCCGGGGGACGGGCCGACCGGCGATCTCCGAGCTCTCGGGTCTACAACCGCAGCCGCCGCTCGGTGACCCTCGACCTCAAGCAGTCCGAGGGTGTCGCCCTGTTCCGCGAGCTGTGCGCCACGGCGGACGTCCTCGTAGAGGCGTTCGCTCCGGGGACGATGGCCCGGCTCGGGCTCGACTACGAGTCGCTGCGCGACGAGTTCCCCCGCCTGGTGTACTGCTCGGTCCCGGCATGGCCATCAGGCACCCGCTACGAGGACCTACCCGGCTGGGAAGCACTGGTGCACGCCCGCACCGGACAGCAGTGGGAGAACACCAGCTTCCGGCCCGGACCGGTGTTCCTCCACAGCCCGGTGGCGAGCTTCGGCGCCATGTTGCTCGTGCCGACCGGGATCATGTCGGCCCTCCTCGCTCGTGACCGCACCGGGCGGGGCCAGCGCGTCGAGGTGTCGCTGTTCCAAGGTGTGCTGTCGCTGACCACCCAGATCTGGAACTGGACCGACAAGGGGCAGTTCCTATTGGAGAAGTCCCATCCCGCGGGTGTGCACCAGGCGACCATTTACGAATGTGCCGACGGCGAGTGGATCCACGCGTCCACCATGTCGGGGGTGCCCCCCACCCGCAGCGAGGGGTCGATCCTCGGCATGGAGGAGGTGCCGATGGCGACCGTGATGGCGATGTCTCCCGAAGAACGGGCCGCCCACGAGTCGCGGCGGCGGGAAGCGTTCAAGCGCTGGGATCGGAGCAAGCTCATTGAGGAGTTGCACGCCGCAGGGCTCGGCGCCGAGGCCATCGTCGCCCCACACGAGCGCTTCGATCATCCACAGCTGAGGGAGACCGGGTCGGTGGTGGAGGTCGACGACCCCGAGGTCGGTGTGACCACGCAAGTCGGCGTCACCATCTTTCTCGACTCGACGCCCGGGATGGTGAAAGGGCCCCAGCCGAGGGCTGGTGCCCACACCGACGAGGTACTCCGGTCACTCGGCCACGATGACGATGAGGTCGCGTCCCTGCGCGCCAGGGGGGTGGTCTGATGCCCGGTCCCCTCGAAGGTCTGCGGGTCATCGATTTCGGGCAGTACCTGGCCGGTCCCTTCGGCCCCATGCTGCTGGCCGATCTGGGGGCCGACGTGATCAAGGTGGAGCCGACCCGCGGCGACGGCATGCGCAGCCACGTCGTCGGGTCGTTCATGGGCTGCCAGCGGGGCAAGCGGGACATCGCGCTCGACCTCAAGCAGCCCGAGGGTCTGCGCATCGCCCTCGAGCTGGTGGCCGGTGCCGACATCGTCCACCACAACATGACCCTCGGGACCGCCGACCGGCTCGGCGTCGGCTACGAGCACTGCAAAGCGGTGCGGCCCGACATCCTCTACTGCAACACCTTCATGTACGGCGCCGCCGGGCCACTGGCCCATCTGGGAGGACTCGACCCGCTGGGTCAGGCGGCGTCGGGGATCGAGTGGGAGCAAGGACCGGTCGCCGGCGGCAACCCCCCGATGTGGTACCGCTACGGCCATGGCGACGTCGCCTCGGCCATGCCGTCGGTGACGGCTCTCCTCATCGCCTTGTTCCACCGCAACCGGACGGGCGAGGGCCAGTCGATGTGGTCGTCGATCTTCCACGGATCGATGCTCTATACGGCCGACTCCTGGCTGGCCGCCGACGGCACCCCGGCCCCTCGGTCCGAGCTCGACGCTGAGCAGCTGGGCCTCGACGCCCTCTACCGGCTCTATGAGACGCAGGACGGATGGCTGCAACTCGCCGCCGTGCGCGAGGAGCACTGGCCGGCCCTCTGCCGCGTGCTCGGGAGAGGGCCACTCCTCGACGACCCCCGGTTCGCCACGTCAGCCGACCGGACGACGCACCGTTCGGAGCTCACGGCGGAGCTGGTATGGGCGTTCAGGGGGGATCTCGCCACCAACTGGCGCCGGGCTCTCCGGGCGGCGGGCGTGCCGGCGGAGATCTCCGTCGACACCTGGGACGGGGAGACCATCCTTTTCGACGAGGAGCTCGTCCGCCGTGGCCTCGTCACCGAGTACCACCATCCTCTACTCGGACGGGTGCGCCAGTTCGGCAACCTGATCACGTTCAGCGACACGCCGGGTCAGCAGGAGCGGGCGTCGCCCCTGACCGGCCAGCACACGCGGGAGATCCTCTCCGAGCTGGGCTACGGCGACGCCGACCTCGACTCGCTCCACGCCAGCGGCATCGTCACCTGGCCCGGTGACGACTACGCCTTCCCCGTCTAGGGGCCACGCCGACGACGTCGGGTGCCCCGAGGCCCGATCACAGTCCTACGGATCCGTCGAGAAGCTCCCGGATGAGATCGGCGTGGCCGTTGTGCCGGGCGTACTCCTGAATCATGTGAAGGTAGCTGGATCGCAGGGTCACCTGCTTCTCGCGCCATTCGCCGGCGTGGTCGAGACCGTAGCGACCGGCGGTCTCGCTGCACGTTTCACACTCGCGCTGCCACACGGCGAGGTCCTCTTCCCAATTGGCATCGTCGAGCGGTGCGAGAGGGTCGCTGTCCGGCACCGCCGGGTCGTACCAGATCCGCGGCAGATCCGGGTCGTGCAGCAGTATCCGGCGGAACCAGTTCCGTTCCGTCTCCGCCATGTGGCGTATCAGCCCGTGGAGCGACAGTTTCGAGGTGGGGATCGGTCGGGCCTTTCGCTGATCGTCGGTCAGCCCTTCGCACTTCGTCAGGAGCGTCGCCCGATGGAACTCCAGCCACCCCTCGAGTAGCTCTCGGTCATCGAGCACGTATGTCGGCCGAACCCTGGGTCGATCTCCGGCAGGACCAGTCATCGCCGTCGCCCCTCCCTCATTGTTCCGTTGATCGCTCGGGAGACACTATCCGCAATCGGTGGCGGCTTTCGGTGGCCGCGCCACGGCCCCCAAGGACTCCGCCGCTGCGGTCACCGGATGCCGGTAACGTTGGTCCGATGACCAACGTTGATTTCCACTTCGACTTGATGTGCCCGTGGGCCTACCAGACGAGCAAGTGGATCAGGCAGGCCCGCGCGCAGCGGGACATCTCGGTGACATGGAGGTTCTTCTCCTTGGAGGAAGGAAATTGGCAGGAGGGCGAGAAGCACCCCTGGGAGCGCCCCTGGTCCTACGGCTGGTCCCTCTTGCGGCTGGCCGCCTGGTTGCGGCGGGAACCCGATGGCAACGAGGCGGTCGACCGGTTCTACGAGGTGGCCGGGCGGATGTTCCACGAGGAGGGCGTCAAGGTCCATACCCCCGAGGGGGCATACGCGGTGCTGCGTGAGCTCGGGCGCGATCCCGGCGTCGTCGACGAAGCCATCGGCGACGAGACCACCAATGCGGAGGTGCGTACGGACCACCAGCGCGCCGTTGCACGGGGTGTCTACGGGGTCCCGACCCTCGTGATCGACGATGCCGACGTCCTGTTCGGTCCGGTGATCACCCCCGCGCCGACCGGCGCGGCCGCCGGCCGGCTGTGGGACGCCGTCATGGCGTGGAGGGAGTTCCCCCATCTCTACGAGATGCAACGACCGAAGGTGGAGGCGGACCAGACGCATATTTCAGCCAGCTTCGAGCCCTATGGGATTGCCCGCGGATGGTCGACGGGCTCCTAGCTCGGTCACTCCAGGGTGGTCGACCTACTCTTCTGACCCTCCGACCGCGGTTTCGACAGCTTGACCGCCGGCATCGGCCGCGTTCGGCACCTTCACGAGCAACTTCGAGCTCACCTTCACCGACTTCACCACCCCTTCTGCGCCGGCGTAGAGAATGATGCCGATGACCAGCAGGGCGACCCCCAAGGGGAACAGGGCGCTACTGCCGAGCAGCACCAACCCGAGTCGGCCGATCAGGTAGGGCGGCGCACAGACGGCCGCGCCGACCGCTCCACCGACCGCGGTTGCTGCCAGCTTGTCGCGAGAGGAGGCCGGACCCTTGGTGGCTCCGATCAGGCGGCCGGGCACCGCCGTATAGCAGATCATCATCACGGCGATCACGGTTCCGACAAGCAGCGCGAACCAGGGATGACCCCACCGTGGCGCCAGGATGGTCGCGACGCCCACAGCCACTCCGACCCCCGCGCCCCACCCGAGAACGATGCGTGCCTTGGCCCTCGTCTGTGTGAATCCCGCCCTGATGTCGGGAGAGCCCGACGATGCGACGGCATAGGCGAAGACGGCGTTGAGGTAGAACGATGCCGCCGTGACGAGAACGACGCCGGCGAGGATGAGGAGAACGATTGGTCCACGGATGGCGTGGTACTGCTTGCCGTGGAGCACGTGTACCTTCCAGTCGAGCATCACCACCCAGATCCACATGGCCGGCAGGAGCTGGACGAGCGCGAGCCGCAGATTGGAGAAAAGGAGTTTCAGTCCGCTGAACAGCATGACGAACGCACCCACGATGAAGCCCAGGGGGGCGAGGAACCTCCTGGTTTGGCTGAGTTGGATGATGGCGGCTTCGACGGCGTGCTCATCGCCCTCGCGGATCGCCGTAATGAGCCTCTTGATCTGCTCGCGGACTCTCCGGCGGAGCGCTCTCGATCTCGATCGGCCATCGGGCTGGTCGGCACCGGCCTGCGGCTCGTCGTGCTCGCCGGCGCCGGCTACACCGGGGGATCCGAATTCCGACATGGAGTGATCGTCATCGGCCACGAATCCTCGCTCTGCCAGTCCGAAGTGGCCACTCTAACGTTCTGGAGTGCGGCCCAGTCGCCACACCACGGGGCGGGTGGCGGAAGGCCTGTTCGGCGGGTGGTGCTGCGAGAGTCGGACCGGCTCGACGCTCCCTCTCACACCTCCTCTGGTGCGGAAGGCACCGCCGGGCTCGTGGTCGAGTCGCCGCGGAGGTTGCGGACCTCGAAGCTCACCAGTAGCTCAACGAGGCCGTAGGCGATCAGGCCGATACCGATGATCACGCAGATGATCGAGAGTGAGAGCGACGGGTAGATGAGGCACACGACACCGACCATGGTCCCGATCACCCCAAGGATAACGACCGGCCAGCTCACTTGGCCGTCGTTCGCGTGGAAACCATAGAGGAGCTGAGCGACTCCGCCGACGGTCCAGAAGATCCCGACGACGAATCCCACCACGGCCACCGTCGTCGTCGTGTGGTGCAGCAGGATGAGTGCGATGACGATCGCAAGCAGTCCAACGACGAGGAGCTCGAATCGCTCGCCCGCCGCGCCGATCGCCTGGATCAAGCGGAAGACGCCCAGGATCAGCAGCCAGATGCCGAAAATCACGGCGATGGTGTGCACCGACTTGCCGGGCTTGAAGGTCAGGAGCACACCAAAGGCGACCGTTATCACGCCGAAGACGGACAGCAGCCACCACTTCCTACCAAGCTCCTTCAATCCTACCGACGAGTCAACGACGTACGTGCTGGACATCCGAACCCCCTCAGTTAGGAACGACCAATGACCTTAGCGTAGGGCAGGGGACTCGAGCGGATTCTGATCCGAACGCTCGGCCCGGTGGGCCCCCTCTGTCGAGATTGACGCGGCCGTCGTTCATCCCGCCGCCTCCGTCAGGCGAGCGATAACATCAGGCCCGGACCAGTCGTCACCTTGAGTCGCGCGAGCCGTAGACTGCACCCACATAGAGATGGTATCGACAGAGATGGTATCGCCAAAGGGAATCAGAGGAACACCCGAACGCCTTGCCCAGCTGATCGCTGGGCAGGTGGTCAACCTGGTTCTCGAGTCGCTCGACTTCGATGCTCTTCTCGAGCGAATCAACCTGAATGCGTTGTTGGAGCGCATCGATGTGAACGAGCTGCTCGAGCAGATCGATGTCAATCGCCTCATGGGGCAGATAGACGTGAACGCACTGATGAGCGGCATCGATCTCGACGTCCTGGTGGAGCACATCGAGCTCGAGGCGCTCATTGCGCGATCAACGACGGGAGCGATGGGCGCGGTGCTCGACGTCGTGCGTCGCATCGGCGTAGGTCTCGACGATTTCGTCGCCCGAGCCGTTGATCGCCTGTTGCGCAGAAAGGCCGGCACGCATCCGCTCGGCCCTGTGCTGCTGGTGGGCGAGCTGTCCCAGCCGGGCCGCGGATGATCGCTCCGGAAGAAGGGGCTCCGTCGCCGATGAAGGCCACGCCGGGCCGTCGGGCCGCGCCCGTGCCCGGGCGAGTCGGGGAGTATGCGGGTTTCGTCAGTCGCCTGCTGGCGTTCGGGGTTGACATCATCGTGGCGTTGGGGACATTCGCGCTCGCCGTCACCCTCGTGTCGTGGGTGGTCGGCGTGATCGCGGGTCACACCTACAACGTCAATCGGCACGGGCTGATCGTCGAAGTGCTGTTCGTGGCCTGGGGGTTCGTCTACTTCGCGTTCCAATGGGGAAGCAATGGTCGAACGCTCGGCATGGCACTCTTCGGAATTCGGGTGGTGAAGACGGAGGGCCTCGAGATCTCCCGTTGGCGCGCGGCGGGGCGGACTGCGGTGCTGCCACTGAGCTTCATCTTCCTCGGGGTTGGATTCCTCATGGCGCTCTTCCAACGTGAGCGTCGTGCCCTGCACGACCTCATCGCCGGGACGTGCGTCGTCTACGCCTGGGATGCGCGTGCCGCCAGGTTGCGTTGGTTGGTGCGCCAGGAGGCGCCCCAACGTCCTGAGTCCGGTTCTCCAGCGGACGCCCGAAGCCGTGGTGTATAACTAAAAACGGTGGTGGAACCCTAGAGAAACGGTGGATCTCGATGCTCGCCTCGTCGTACCCCTTGCTTGATGTCTTTTTTTCCATGATCTGGTTCTTCGTCTTTGTCCTATGGATCTGGCTGCTCATCTCTATCGTCTTCGACATCTTCCGCAGTCATGACATGGGAGGGCTGGCCAAAGCGCTCTGGCTCCTCTTCATCATCGTCCTGCCCTTTCTCGGCGTCCTCGTCTACCTCATCGCCCGCGGCGGCCAGATGCACGAGCGGACCCAGGCGAGTGCACGGTCTCAGGAGGAATCGCTCCGGGCGTACGTACGGCAGACCGCCGGTGGTTCGACGGCCAGCGAGCTGGAGACCCTGGCCAGGCTCCACGACGCCGGCAAGCTGAGCGACGACGACTTCGAGAGGGCCAAAGCCAAGGTTCTTGGCTGAAGGTTCAGGTGGACGCGGGTTCCTCGTTCTGCTGCAGGTCGAACATTTCCGCCAGGCGCTCGAGCACCCGGCTGGCCGTCTCGAGATCCTCGTCCGAGGTGTCCGCGAACGCCTCGGTCAGTCGCTGAATCCACCGGGCCTCTTTCTCGGCCACCTCGGACCGGCCTTGGGCGGTGAGCGAGATCCAGCACACCCGGCGATCGTGATCGTCCCGGCGGCGCTGCACCAGACCGTGAGCCTCGAGCTGGTCCACCATGGCGGTGACGCTGGCCGGATTGAGCTCGGCTTCCCGGGCGAGCCTGCCCGCGGTCACCTCCCGTTCCGCCGTCAGGACGAACAGCGCTCGCAGGTGTCCGTGGGACAGCGACTCGCCACTTCGCTGGTACCGGCTCCGCAGGCGTCGCTCCGCGGCGTTGAAGACGTGGACGGCGTCGCGAATTCGCTCAATACCCCGACCCCCGACCGACGCCATCACCCCGTCTCCAGAATGTCCACGATCACCGGCCGAGTGCCATCGTGCGGCTGGTCGTGCGAGGAGTCCTGCTGGGCCGTCTGCCGGTCCACGGCGATCAGGATCGTGGTGGGCAACACGGCAATGGCAATGAAGGCCAGCACCCACCAGAAGGTGCTCGCGAACGCACTGGCCTGAGCCGACACCGAGCGCCCGGCATGGGTCAGGTGACTCTGGAGCACGACGGTCAGTATCGCCGTACCGATGGATCCCCCGACCCGCATCAGGATGTTGAGCTGGGGCGGGGCGTCGTTGATCTGATCGGGTCGTAGGGAGCGGAAGGCGGCGGTCATCGCCGGCATGGTCGCCAGTCCGAGGCCGAACCCACTGATGAGCATGGCGATGCTGATGAGCACGTAGGACGTCTGGCTGCCGATCAGCACGAAGGGAAGGGTGGACACCAGGGTGATGAGCCCGCCCGTCGCCGCGGCGATGCCCGCGCCGTACCGGTCGGTCGCCCGCCCCGACGTCCAGGTGCCGACGGCGGCGCCGATCCCTCGCGGGGCGAGCAGCAGTCCGGTGACCAAGGCATCTTGGTGCCGGACGATCTGGAAGTACAGCGGCAGGAGGATCATGCCCCCGAACAGCGCCGCCCCGAAGCAGAACATGGTCACCGCCGACGCCCGGAACACCTTGTTGGTATAGAGCCGCATGTCCAGCAGCGGTCGTTCGACCCGCAGGGCGCGCAGCACGAAGGCCGAGATCAACACGACTCCGGATGCCAGCGGAAGCACGATGTGCATGGTGACGTTGTTGACGGAGGAACCCACCTCGGCCAGCCCGTAGGTCAGCGCCACCAGACCCGTCGCCACCATCGCCAGTCCCGGTAGGTCGAAACGCCCCGCATCCTCGGGTGGGCTGGAGGGGAGCAAACGCAGACCGAAGATCAACGCCGCGATGCCGATGGGGACGTTGACGTAGAAGATCCATCGCCAGCCGACGTTGTCCAACAACAGGCCGCCGAGGGTCGGTCCGAGCACAGGCCCCATGACGATGGGCACTCCGATGGCACCCATCACCCGGGCCAGGTTGCGCGCTCCCGCCGCCCTGATGATGATCATCTGACCGACGGGCATGATCATTCCGCCACCGATGCCCTGCACCACCCGGAAGGCGATCAGCTCTCCGATGGAGTTGGCCTGACCGCACAGCGCCGATCCCAGGGTGAACAACGCGATCGACAGCAGGTACAGCCGCTTCGGTCCGAGGCGGCGTGCCGCCCAGGCGGAGACCGGGATCACCGCCGCCAGCGCCAACAGGTAGGCCGTCACCACCCACTGCACCTGGTTCAGTGTCGAGTGGAGGTCGCGCGACAGTGACTCGAGCGCGACGTTGACGATCGTGGTGTCGAGGATCGACATCATGCTGCCGAGGATCACCACCGTGGCGATCCTCCAGACGGCGGGGTCGATCCGCCCGCCGGCCTGATAGGAAGACGAACTGGACAGCTGGCTAGTGGACATCGGGCCGGTTGCTCGAAGAGTGACGGCCGGCGCCGTCCGCCGCCCGGGTGGACACCATGTCGGAAACCTTAGCGAGCCGAACCTTTGACTGTCGAGATTTTTGGCACCGAAGTAAGGGGCTGGGGTGGGCTGGATTCGTCCCCCAGACAGGGGTTCGAGTGTCGCTGAACGCGAAAAACCTGCTGGAGCAGCAGATCGTGACGGGTAGGCCCTGGGGCCACGCCCCCGTCCCGTGGGAGACCGGTCTCCCACTGGCGGGGCGATTGCTCACGCGACTACGGTCCGGATCCGTGGGCGAACGCTATGGAATGGTGCTGGTCCCCATCACCTCCCAGTATCCCGAGGCCAGCAGTTCGACCGACGATCTTGTCGCCCGGCGCCAACGCGACGGCTGGCAGCTGGTCTCGGCCAGGGTGGACAGCGAAGGGGCCGAGATCTTGGTGTTCCGGCGTCCCGCCTAGTTGGAATCGGCGCCGCGCTCACGTCCCGGTCATGCAGCGCAACGAACGAATAGTGCCCCTGGTCGGGGCGTCCAACTTCCGGGACCTGGGCGGCTACCCGACGGTCGACGGGGGATCCACCCGATGGGGAACGCTGTTTCGTAGCGACGCACTGCACGAATTGACGGAGCCCGACATCAAGGTTCTGCGCGATCTCGGGCTCAAGACCATCGTCGACCTCCGCATGGTGGCCGAGGTGAGAAAATCGGGTCGCGGCCTCTTGGGCTTCGAGCCCGCCACGTACCACCATCTCTCGGTCATCGACGAGGATGGGGGCGAGAGCCGAGGGATACCCGCTCCCACGGATGAGGACCTGTCCAATCGGTACATGTGGTATCTCGACATCGGGCGCGAGCCGCTTGCCCAGGCGCTCAGAGTGTTGGGCGACACCGCGAACTACCCCCTGGTCTTTCACTGCGCTGCGGGCAAGGACCGCACCGGCGTCCTGGCGGCGCTTGTCCTTGACATCGTGGGAGTCGAACGCACGGTCATCATCGAGGACTACGTGCTGACCGCCACTCGCATGGAGCTCGTTCTGGAGCGAATCCTGCGCACCCTCGGCGAAGACAGGCGAGTCGAGGACCTGCCCGCCAACGCGTTCACCGTCAAGGCGTCGACCATGGAGGGATTCCTCGACAGACTCGACCAGCGCTACGGCGGCGCGCGCCAGTGGGCATTGGCGGCCGGTGTCCCGTACGACAGCCTCAATTCGCTGTCGGTCTCCGTGAGGGGCGAAACCTAGCCCCGAGGCCCCGAGGAGCCAGCTCCATGGGTCACCCGATCGGCAGTGGATATGGCGCCGCGACAGGTGGGATGGTTAGGTCCGGGACTCGAACGGAGGAGATGGCATGACGGCCAATCAGGTGACGGACGAAGGGCGTTTTCGCCTCCTCGGGGATGGGAACAGGATCCCCATGCTGGGCCTCGGCGTCTGGCAGGTACCGGATGGAGCGGACTGCGTCAACGCGGTGCGGTGGGCCCTCGAACTCGGCTATCGGCACATCGACACCGCGCAGGCCTACGGCAACGAGGAGAGCGTCGGGAGGGCGTTGCGCGAGAGCGGTGTGGCGCGCCAGGACGTGTTCATCACCACCAAGTTCTATCCCGGCCACAAGGACGCCTCGGCCGAAGCCGAAAAGAGCCTCGAGCGGCTAGGCGTCGACCACGTCGACCTGTACATCGTCCACTGGCCGGAGGGCGGTCCCACCTGGGCCTGGCCGGGAATGGAACAGGCCCGCGCGAAGGGGTACACCCGTTCGATTGGTGTCTCCAACTTCAGCGTCAGCGAACTCGAGGCGCTGCTCGGCGTCGCCGCCGTCCCGCCCGTGGTCAATCAGGTGCAGTTCAGTCCATTCGAGTACCGGCGCGCCCTGCTCCAGGCGTGCGAAGGTCGCGATATTGCCGTTGAGGCCTACAGCCCGCTGGGAACGGGCCGACACCTTTCCGACAAGACCGTCCGCCGCGTCGCCCGGCGCGTCGGGCGCACGCCCGCCCAAGTACTCGTTCGCTGGTGCCTCCAGCAGGGACTGGTGGTCATCCCCAAGTCCACGCACCGTGCGCGTATAGAGGAGAACGGGCGGGTCTTCGACTTCGAGCTGTCGGCACAGGACATGGCGGAGCTGAGTGCCTGCGACGAGACCGGTTGCACCGACCAGGCCAGGGATCGGCCGTGGTGGTGACAGCGGCCGCGGTGGTGACAGAGTGCGGACAGTGCCGGGCCGACGAGGCCTTCTGCCGGGCCCCGTCAGACGGGATCGGATGACCCAGCGGCCGGTCGCCGCCGAAACCCGCGAAAAGCGCTCGACATTTACAGCGAGTCGTAGTATCTTGACACGAAACCGCAACATTTCACGACGTTAAGGGGGGCACGGTCCATGAGGAAGTTGCTGGGTACGTTGGCCGCAGGTATGGCGGTGGTACTGCTGTGGGGTGGGCTGGCAGCGACAGCGGCCCTGGCCGGGCCGGGAACGGCTGGCGCGGCGACCACCTCGAAGGCGCCGATCAATATCGGCATCAT
>Ga0302325_10024323_pt1 | contig 12600 bp, 14 predicted proteins | sample Palsa_T0_2_FD_201948 | JGI IMG/M metagenome (GOLD analysis project Ga0302325, IMG submission 201948) | Peat permafrost microbial communities from Stordalen Mire near Abisko, Sweden - Palsa_T0_2 | ecosystem: Environmental > Terrestrial > Soil > Palsa > Peat permafrost | place: Sweden: Abisko...
ACGCTATAGCTATCCGGGCGCGATCGCCGCTTCCGCGCTGATTTCGACGCTCGACGGCGTCCCGCTCATTTACAACGGCATGGAAGTGGGCGACGTTACGCAATCGGGCGCCCCCGCTTTATTCGAGCCGCAGAAGATCTTCTGGCCGGCAGTCACCTGGCACCCCGAGTATCCGAAGTTCTACACGGCAATCGATAGCCTTCGCCGCCAGCACTCGGCGCTCCAACAAGGCCAACTCATCTGGCTGCATAACTCCGACGAGCAGCATATTGTGAGCTACCTGCGCCGTACCGCAGGCGAAGAGTTTCTGGTCGTGGTGAATCTCTCAAACACTCCATTCCGCGGCACAGTCGAAGCCGCAGGTCAGAATTGGAAGGAGGTGGATCTTCCCTTGGCAACTCATGGACAGACGGCATTGCCGTTTGTCTCGTTGGATGCCTTCGGATTTAAAATCCTCGAACGAAATTGATATGGACCTTCGGCCCACCAATGGTGATGAAAACCTCCCGGTCGAGCCGTACGACCCCCAGCCGAGCCGCGACTGTAAAGGAGCGGTAACGAATTATTCAAACGGCGCCGGTTCGTCCCCCGTATCGGCCGAAAGATTCTCGAACCTCGTATATCGGTTCAGAAACGCTAGTTTGACACGCCCGGTCGGACCGTTGCGCTGCTTAGCGAGAATCAACTCGGCGATGCCCTTTAAGCTTTCTTTGTCCGGCCGGTAGACTTCTTCGCGGAAGATGAAAGCCACCATGTCGGCGTCTTGTTCAATGGAGCCGGACTCACGCAGATCGCTGAGCATCGGGCGGTGATCGCCTTGGCGCGTTTCGGGCGCGCGGCTGAGCTGCGACAGCACCAGGAAGGGCACGCGCAATTCCTTGGACATGAGTTTGAAGCCCCGCGAGAGTGAGCTGATTTCCTGGACGCGGTTTTCGAAGCGGCCGCGCCCTTGCATGAGCTGAAGGTAATCGACGATCACCAAGCCAAGATCTTCTTCGGCTTGCAGGCGGCGCAGTTTGGAATGTACATCCATCAAATTAGTACCGGCGGAATCGTCTAGAAACAATTTCGATTCGACGATGCGGTAAAGCGCGCTTTGCAAGGCGCTTCGCTCATCGTGGTTCAGATAGCCGGCGCGAAAGCGCTGCTGATCGACGCTGGCGGTGGCGCAAATCATGCGGGTGAGCAGCGATTCCTTCGACATTTCGAGCGAAAACACCGCAACCGCTTTCGGGTTCTTGGGGTTCATGGCTACATGCTGGGCCATGTTGAGAGCCAGCGCGGTCTTTCCCATCGCGGGGCGAGCCGCCAGAATAAAGAGTTCGCCTTCGCGCAGGCCGCCGGTCATTTCGTCGAATTTCAGGAAGCCGGTGCTGATGCCTTTGATGCGCTTGCTGGTGTCGAGGAAAGCGTTGATGCCGCCCTCATACTCCGTGACGATCTGCGCGGGGCTGGCGAGCGAGTTGCGCGATTGCATGTCGCCCAGCTTCATCAAGGCGTCTTCGGCGGCGCCCAGGATTTGCTTGGGATCTTCGTCGCTTTGTACCGCGCGGTTGATGGTGTCTTGCGAGACCATAATGATGCGGCGGAGAAGCGCTTTCTCCTTGACAATGCCGACGTAGCTTTCCAGGTTGTAAAGCTGCGGCAGCCCGTCGTCGAGCGAAACAAGATAGCTGAGGCCGTCGACAGATTGAAGCTGGCCTTGCTTCATGAGCTCGTTGGCGAGGGTAACGCGGTCGATTTTTTCGCCGCGTTCATGCAGTTCGCTCATGCGCAGGAAGATGCGTTTGTGCTTTTCTAGGCTGAAGTCGTCGGGCGTCAGAATGCCGGCGGCTTCGAGAAAGGCCGAATCGTCGCTCATGATGGCGCCCAGCACGAATTTCTCGGCGTCGAGGTTGGCCGGAAGCGGCCGGTCGATCCCAATGTCGCTGATTGCCATGAAGACCTTTGCTACGTTAACGGGAAAGTCATATGTATTTCAAGTGAAAAGATTTCCGCAAAGAGATGCAATGCGCTGACAAGAGAGGGCAAACATTTCTTTTCCACAAACTTTTCCTCACTACATTTTTACATCAAAATGTTTTGGAAGTTGGGGCCTCCGCGTGGGCGCTTGTTATACTGGCGGTTTGATGAAATTCAACACGCATCCCCGCCACCATCGTCACCATCATGCGGTGACTTAATTTCAGGCGAGTTTGCGTTTCGATCTGCCACTAAAGATTTGTAAACCGGCCCGCCAGCCAATGGCGGGTTTTTGTTTTTGAGGATTCATTTACATGAGCGAAGTGCTCGATTTCGGCAAGCAGAATGGATTGATTGCGGCAGTGGTGCAAGACGCCAAGACGAAGCGCGTGCTGATGGTGGGTTACATGAACCGCGAGGCGTTCGAAAAGACAGTCGAGAGCGGCCAAGTAACCTTCTTTAGCCGGTCGCGCCAGAAACTTTGGACTAAGGGCGAGAGTTCAGGACATTATTTGCTGCTCAAGGCGATATCGACCGACTGCGATGGCGATGCGTTGCTGGTGGAGGCGGAGCCGATGGGCCCAGGAGTCTGCCATGAAGGTTATGAGAGTTGCTTTTTCCGGACATTCGACGAAGGCGGCTGGCGCGTAACGGAGGAAAAGATGTACCAGCCGGCCAGCGTTTACGGAGCCAAGAAGTGAAGCTAAAGCTGGGAATACCGAAAGGCAGCCTGGAAAACGCCACCATCGATTTGTTCCGCCGGGCCGGGTTTAATATTTCGACGAGCACACGCAGCTACTATCCGGCCATCGACGATCCGGATCTGGAGTGCATGTTGATCCGGGCGCAGGAAATGGCGCGCTACGTGGAAGACGGCGTATTGGATGCGGGATTGACCGGACGCGATTGGGTGGAAGAGAACGAAGCTAATGTCGAGACAGTAGCCGACTTGATCTACGCTAAACAGAGTTTTGGAAAAGTGCGTTGGGTGCTGGCCGCGCCGGAAGCTTCGCCGTTCAAAACCGTCCACGATCTGGAAGGCAAAATTATCGCCACTGAACTTGTGAGTACAACGGAGCGTTATCTAAAAAGCAAGGGCGTAAAGGCGCGAGTGGAATTTAGCTGGGGCGCGACCGAAGTTAAACCGCCGGATCTGGCCGATGCCATTGTGGAAGTGACGGAGACCGGTTCGTCGCTGCGCGCCAATAAACTGCGCATCCTGGAGACGGTACTCGAATCGAATACGCAGTTAATTGCCAACGTCGAATCCTGGCAGGACGGTTGGAAGCGCAAGAAGCTGGAGGATGTCAAGATGCTGCTCGAAGGTGCCATTGCGGCGCTCGGAAAAGTGGGCTTGATGCTGAATGTCAAGAAAGACAATTTGAAGGCGGTGCTCAGTGTGCTGCCGGCACTGAAGAATCCTACTATTTCGCAGTTGAGCGACGATGCCTGGGTTGCGGTGAACACGATCCTGGAAGAAGTGACGGTACGCATCATCATTCCGCGCCTGAAAGAAGCCGGTGCGCAAGGCATTGTGGAATATCCGTTGAACAAGATCGTGATGTAGGCGGAGCGCTTGATACAAATCTTCAACCTGTCAAAGAAAGCCGAGAACGGCGTGTCGTTCGATTTCTATTTCGAGCGGCGCCGCGCTTCGTTGACGATTGAAACCGCGGTAAAGCCGATTCTGGAGGCCATCCGCCGCGATGGGGACGAGGCGTTGGTCAGCTATGCGCGCGAGTTGGACGGCTTGGGCAACCAGTCTCTACGGGTTCAGCCGGAAGAGCTGGAACGGGCTGAGACGGCGATGAGCGCGGAAGTTAAAAACGCCGTCGGAGTGGCGATTGCCAATATCCGCCAGTTCGCCGAAGCGCAGCTGCCGAGAGAACGCTTTGAAGAGTTCTCCGCTGGCCGCAAGCTCGGCTGGATTGTGCGGCCTTTGGATGCGGTGGGCTGCTATGTGCCGTCCGGGCGCTATCCGTTGCCATCCACCTTGCTGATGACGGCGGTATTGGCGCAAACTGCCGGCGTAAACCGCATCTGCGTGACTTCGCCGCGCCCATCTATCGAGATTTTGGGATGCGCGCACATACTGGGCATTCAAGAGTTCTACCGGGTGGGTGGAGCGCAGGCGGTGGCGGCGCTGGCTTTCGGCACGTCTTCGATAAAACAGGTTGACCGAATTGTGGGTCCAGGCAACGCGTACGTTGCGGCAGCGAAGAAGTTACTGGCGGGCGAAGTAGGCATTGACTTTATCGCCGGCCCGACCGAGATTTTGATTCTGGCGAAAGATGGCGATGCCCGCTTGATTGCAGCTGACATGCTGGCGCAGGCCGAGCACGATGTGACCGCCAGCGCCATGCTTTACACAACATCGGAGCGGCTGGCGCTGGCGGTGTCGGAAGAATTGGAGCGGCAGTTGGATACGTTGCCGACCGCGGCTGTAGCGCGCGAATCCATCGATAAGAGCAGCGCCATCGCGATTTTTCCGAACATGGATTTAGCTGTGGCGGCGGCGAACCTCCTGGCTCCGGAACACTTGAGTTTGCACCATCCCGAATTGCTAAATAAGATCAACAACGCTGGGACGATATTCCTAGGTTCGAATACGCCTGAATCGGCGGGAGACTACGCGGCGGGCCCAAGCCACGTATTACCCACCGGCGGCGCGGCGCGCTTGCGCGGAGGATTATCAACGGCGGACTTTGTCAAGTTGATTACCGTGCAGGAATTATCGGCCGGCGCGCTGGCCGCATTGGCGCCGGCGATTACCACCTTGGCGCGCGCTGAAGGGTTAGAGGCGCACGCGCGTGCGGTGGAGGTGCGGTCTGCCGGTTAATTTGACTCCGCGCAAAGCCGTGCTCGAAATGGCGCCGTATCATCCGCCCACCGGAGGGCGGCGCAACAAACTGCGGCTCGATTTCAATGAAAATACGGTGGGCGCGTCGCCGCATGTCATCGATTTCATCAAGCGCTATTTGACGGCGGCGGACTTAAGCATCTATCCCGAATACGATCATGCCTTGGAAGATCTGGCGCGCCATTTTGGCGTGGCGCAAAACGAGCTGACGTTGACGAATGGCACGGACGAAGCCATTCAACTGCTGATCAACACATACGTCGATGACAACGGCGACGTGATCTTGCTGCGGCCTTCCTACGCGATGTATCGCTTTTACAGCCAACTGGCCGGCGCGCGCGTGGAAGAACTGGATTACAGGGCAGGGAAGCTGGCCTTTCCGCTGGAAGAATTGCTGGAAAAGATTACGCCGCAAACACGCGCAGTTTTTATCAGCAATCCCAACAATCCGACAGGCACGGGGATTGGCATGGCGGGCCTGGAAAAAATTCTGCGGAAAGCGCCGCACGCGGCCGTGCTGGTGGATGAAGCGTATTACGAATTCTGCGGCGTAACCATGCTCGGGCGCTTGCACGATCATGCGAATTTGTTTGTCAGCCGCACGTTTTCTAAAGTCTATGGCATGGCGGCGATGCGCTGCGGCTGCTTATTTTCGCAGGCCGGCAATATGGCGCACGTACGCAAAGGGCAATCGCCGTATAGCGTAAACTCGCTGGCCGCGATGGCGGCGCGCATCGCCGTGCAGGATACGAAATTTGTAGGAGACTACGTGGCCGAAGTGCTGGCCGCGCGCGAGCTGCTGTATGTCGGACTCGAGCAGTTGAAGATTCCGTATATCGAAAGCCAAGCGAATTTTGTGCTGGGGCAGGTGGGCGAGCGGGCGGTTCCCATTCGCGACGAATTGCGCGAACACGGTGTTTTGGTGCGCGATCGCAGCTACGAACTGCCCGGCTATTTGCGTTTTACCGTGGGGACGCGCGATCAAATTGGCCGTTTATTAGATGAATTGGAGCGAATCTGGTGAGCCGGCAAGCGCCCGACGTGATTGTTTTCGATATGGATGGGGTATTGGTGGAAGTGACGCAATCCTACCGCGAGGCCATCCGCGAAACCGTGCGCCACTTTACCGGCGCGGACGTTTCGCACGATACCATTCAGGACTTCAAAACCGCCGGCGGCTGGAACAACGATTGGCAGCTTTCGCATCGCTTGATCGCCGATTTAGGAAAGACCGTGCCGTACGAAGAGGTGGTGGATCGCTTTAATCTGATTTTTTTCGGCGCGAACGGCGATGGGCTGATTTCAAGGGAGCAATGGATGCCGAAGGAAGGTTTGCTGGAAAGCCTGGCCAAGCGCGCTTCGTTAGCGATTTTCACCGGCCGAGTAAAGTATGAAGCCGATGCCACGCTGGGCCGGTATGCCAGCCATATCAGTTTCGATCCGCTGGTGACCGATGAATGCGTGGCGAATCCAAAACCCGCGCCCGACGGTTTGAGAATCATCCAGCAGCAGTATCCGGGCAAGCACATCTGGTATCTGGGCGATACGGTGGACGACGCGCGTAGCGCTCGCGCTGCCGGAGTTCCGTTCATTGGCGTTTCGACGCCACACAATCCGCGGCATGCGGAGATTACCCGCAGCTTAGAGGAGTTAGGCGCATTCGTGGTGCTGACCGATATCAACGAATTGGAAGCGCTGCTATGAGAGAAGCGAAGATCGAACGCGATACCAAGGAGACGCAGATCAAAGGCGAACTGCGCATTGAAGGTACGGGCACATACGAGATTTCCACCGGCATCCGCTTCTTGGATCACATGCTCGAGCTGTTCGCCAAGCACGGCGGTTTCGACTTGAAATTGTGTGCCAAAGGCGATCTGGATGTCGATCAGCATCACACCGTGGAAGACACCGGCATCGTCTTGGGGGATTTATTTGCGAAGGCGTTAGGCGACCGGCGGGGAATCAATCGTGCCGGCTATTTTATTCAAACCATGGATGAATCGCTGGCGTTCGTCGCGCTGGATCTCGGTGGCCGCCCGGCCCTTGTTTACGATCAACAGGTAAATGTGGTGCATGTGGGAGATCTGCAAACGGAGTTGCTCGAAGATTTTTTCGGTGGCTTCGCGAACCATGTGGGCGGCAATGTACACGCGAAAGTGATGTACGGCCGTTCCAACCATCACAAGATTGAAGCGATTTTCAAGTGCTTCGCCCGCGCTATGCGCTATGCCTGTTCCACGGATGAACGATTAAAGGATCAATTGCCTTCCACCAAGGGATTGCTGTGAAGAGCCGGTCACAGCCGTTCGGAGAACGCGATGGGGACGGACTGCTCTGTCCACGGCGGCGCAGATCACGGCGTAGGGAGCTGTTCGGCTCGGGACAGAGAAATCCGTCCCCATCGCTACGGCGCTCAACGAAGGGATTGTTGTGACGACGATTGTGAATTACGGAGCCGGTAATATCCGATCGGTCGAAAACACTTTGGCCGAATTGGGCGCGGTGTATGAAATAACAGACCAGCCTGAGGTAGTGTCGCGCGCATCGAAAATCATCCTGCCGGGTGTTGGGCATTTCGGGCAAATGATGCAAGCCGTCGACCGCTTGAGATTGCGCGAGCCATTGCGCCAGCAAATCGCCGCCGGCGTGCCCTTCCTCGGCATTTGCGTGGGCTTGCAATGCCTGTTTGAAAAGAGCGAAGAGGCGCCTGGGGAAAAGGGTTTAGGCGTGTTGGCGGGCGAAGTGAAACGCTTCGTGGGTAAGTCGCGCATTCCGCATATGGGCTGGAATTCGCTCGAACCACAAAGGCCCACGCGCTTGTTGCAAGGTTTGGGCGCTGGCGCCTACACTTATTTCGCGCACAGCTATTATGCGCCGCTGCATGCGGCCACGGCGGCCACTTGTAACTATATGCATCCATATAGCGCCATCTTGGAACAGGCGAATTTGTATGCCGTGCAATTCCATCCTGAAAAATCCGGCCCGGTAGGCCTGCGCGTCATGAGGAACTTTCTCGAGATCTGATGTTGGCAAAACGAATTATTCCGTGCCTTGACGTCACGGCGGGGCGCGTTGTCAAAGGCGTAAATTTCGTCGACTTGCGCGATGCCGGCGATCCGGTGGAGTTGGCCGAACGCTACAACGCGCAAGGGGCCGACGAACTGGTATTTCTGGATATCACGGCCTCGAGCGACGCGCGCGAAATCATGGCGGATTTGGTGGCGCGCACGGCACGCCGCGTGTTCATTCCCCTTACCGTGGGCGGCGGCATTCGAAGCGTGGCGGATGCGCGCAAGATCATTCTCTCCGGGGCGGACAAGGTGAGCATCAACACGGCGGCGGTGCGGCGGCCGGAACTCATTCGCGAGCTGAGTCAGGAATTCGGCGCACAAGCGGTGGTGCTGGCGATCGACGCACGGCGGGCTGGCGCGGGCCGTTGGAATGTTTTCACCAAAGGCGGCCGGCACGATGAAGGAATCGACGCAGTGGAATGGGCGGCGCGCGGAGAAGCACTGGGCGCGGGCGAAATTCTGCTGACATCCATGGATACCGATGGCGTGCAGAGCGGCTTCGATTGCGCGCTGACGAAAGCGGTAGCCGGGGCGACGACCATTCCGCTGATTGCCTCAGGCGGCGCGGGTACGCCCGAAGATTTTATAAAGGTACTGACGGAGGGTTGTGCCGACGCGGCATTGGCAGCGTCGGTATTTCACTATGGAAAATACACGGTGGCGGATTTGAAGCGCGGAATGGAAGCGGCCGGCGTGCCGGTGCGGCCAGCGGCATGATTATTCCTTGCATTGATTTGATGGATGGCAAAGTGGTCCAGTTGGTGCAAGGTCGTGAGAAGGTGCTCGAAGGCAAGTCTCTGGATGAGATGCTCGAGTTGTTCGCGGGCTTTCCACAAATTCAAGTGATTGACCTGGATGCCGCATTGGGACGTGGGTCGAACGGCGATTTGGTGGCTTATCTGGCGAAGCACGCGGGTATTCGCGCGGGCGGCGGAGTACGCACGGTTGCGCGCGCGCGCCAATTGCTGGAGCAGGGCGCTTGGCGCGTCATTGTTGGAACGGCGGCTTTTTCTCCAGAGGGGCCCAATCACACTTTTCTCGCCAGCCTGGCCGGGGAGATCGGGCGTGATCGATTAACCATTGCGCTTGACAGCAAAGAGGGCAAAATAATGGTGAGGGGTTGGCGCGAAGCGACGAATTACAGCGCAACGGACATGATTGAGCAGCTGGAAAGTTATTGCTCGGGCTTTCTTTGTACTTATGTGGACAAAGAGGGCATGATGCAGGGCACGGACCTGGATTGGTTTGCCAGCCTGCGAAACTCCACCCAAGGCGAATTGATTGCTGCCGGCGGAATTACCACCATGGACGATGTGAGGGCGCTAAACGAAAAAGACATTCATTGCGCGATCGGGATGTCTATTTACACTGGCCGGCTGGACTTGGCCGAGCTGCGGAAAATCAACGAAGGGAATGAGGTGCACAAATGAGTAGGATCTATGCGAAATGGACAGGTTTAACAGTCGTCGGTTTGGCCGGCGTAGCTCTGGCTGCGCTCGCGAGCGATTCCGATTTGAAGAATGTGATTACCGGAAATGCCGCGTTCGTAAGCTATAAGGATGAAAAGCCGGGTACGTATCGAAAAATCACTGTGGCCGATCTGCCTGAGCCGTATGCGACGAAGGGCGTTTCAAACGGGCCCAAGCTGGTACCCATGCCCGACGGCGCATGGCCGAAGGCCCCCGATGGTTTTAAAGTCGAGCGCTACGCCGAACTGCAGAACGAGCCGCGCGAAATCAGGACCGCGCCCAACGGCGATCTCTTCGTTTCCGATAGCACAGCCGGGAAAGTGGAGATTTTTCGCGGTATCACCAAAGACGGCAAACCGCAGCAGGAATCGGTGTTTGCCACTGGGCTCAAGAATAATTTCGGCATTGCATTCTACCCGCTGGGCGACAATCCGCAATGGATCTATCTGGCGAACACCGGCTCGGTGATTCGCTACAAGTATCACAATGGCGACCTGAAAGCCACGGGCGAGCCGGAGACGGTGATCGCCGAATTGCCGGCGGGCGGCGGACATTGGACGCGCGATCTGGCGTTTTCCAAGGACGGCACGAAGCTGTTCGTGTCTGTCGGTTCGCGGTCGAATGTCGATGACCCAGATACTCATCCGGCCGAAACGCGTCGCGCCAACATTCTCGAATACACGCCCGAAGGCAAGTTTGTGAAAATCTACGCCGCAGGCATTCGCAATCCAGTCGGCATCGCGGTAAATCCCACCACTGGCCAATTGTGGTGTTCCGTGAATGAGCGCGACATGCTGGGCGATAATCTGGTGCCCGATTACATTACGTCTGTCAAGGAAGACGGCTTCTATGGTTGGCCCTGGTATTACATGGGCGATCATCAAGATCCGCGGCTGGCGGGCACGCATCCCGAATTGAAAGGCAAGGTCACCGTGCCGGATGTTTTGTTGCAACCGCACAACGCATCGTTGGAGATGACGTTTTACCAAGGCAAACAATTCCCGAGCCAATACTACGGCGATATCTTCGCCGCCGAACATGGTTCCTGGAATAAATCGGTGCGCGCCGGCTACGAAGTGATTCGCGTGCCGCTCGATGATGGCAAAGCCAGCGGCGTTTACGGCGACTTCCTCACTGGTTTTGTGACGGACAGCGGCGATGTTTGGGGACGGCCAGTAGGCGTGGCGACAGCGCCGGATGGTTCGCTGATGGTGAGTGACGATGCCTCGAAATCCATTTGGCGCGTGTCTTATAGCGGGAAATGAGATTCTAGGTCGAATGGCCTTCGCAGAAAGACGCAGCGGGGGCGCTGCACCATATGCGATAAGCTCCCGCCGCCTGCTCAGCCAAACGGGGTTATCAACGGACCCTACAGCCGCCGTTGGCTCCCACGGCACCGTGAGAGGGCCTCGAGTGGCAGATGTCACCATAGCCGACGACACGGTCGGGTTGGATCTGAGATCGGTAACGCGTTTGTCGTCTAGGCTGGCGATGCACGGCCCAGATTCTTCACTGGGGCAGTTGCGTTCATTTCTTCTTATGCAGAAGCGAGCGAATAGGTCTCGCTTCGATCGGTCCAGCAGCTCTGACCGCTTCCGGAAATGGTGCAGATCGATAGCTCGGCTTCACATTGCGCCAGGCGGCACGCCAGTTTTCTTGTCTTGACAACTAGCCTAGCTAGCCGTCGTCGAGCCTGTTGGTTGCGCGCCGCGCCGACCCGCACTGTTCATGTTGCGATAGTGCGCCCGGCCGAAACGCGGCGTCACACGCTCAACTTCCTTACAGGCCACGAGGCATTCCAAGCACTAATTGCTGTTAGGCTGAAAACATGGATGAGAGCGCAATTCCAAACACTGGAGATCCCCGCGTCGATGCCGCGCTGGATCGCATACGCGGCAAGTTCAGCGATTTGGAAGACGCGATGCTCGTCCAAGCACACCTGGAAAAGCGCATGGCCGAACGGCTGAAAGAGCATGCACAGTTTCTAGCCGATCAGCAATCTGCAATGCAATTGCATACGCAAAAGATGAGCGAGTTCGACGACAAATTGAACGCGCTTATCGATATCGTCGGGAAGATGCAGGGCGGCATGGAAACGCGCCCCTCTTAGCTTTTGGCGGTCAGCTAACCACTGGCGATTCCGCGGGCGCGCCGTTTTGTTCGCGCGGTCGCCAGATGCGGTTTCCCGCCAGATCTCCGCCACTCCGGGCACCTCGATATGTTTTGAGAAGCTACCCGCCCTCAGAAACCCTGTCTACCCCCCGGTCTTATTCCCTGACCCTCGCAAAGCGGGTAAGCACCCAGCAACTCCGCCGAAAGCGTCAAAAACGCGCCAATTTGCTACGATAAAGGCGATTCAAGAACAAGAAGGCCATCGAACTCATCGGCGAGATCGACGAACAACATCGCTTTCGAGCGAGCGTACCCGACGAGTTTCCCTCAGGGCCTGTGCGGTTGATCGTACTGTTGTCGGAGGAAGATGAAGCCGGCCCCGTTTGGTCCCGTGGCCTTTCCCAGGAATGGGCGGACGAATTGAGCGACTCACGTCAGGACATCTACACGCTCGCAGACGGACAACCCGTTGACGCGGCCCGGTTATAACTTGAAGGTTTTCCATGACCCATCTGAAACCCAGCCACGAACGACTTGTGCAGGAAGCGCTCAAATCTGGGCGCTACCACGACGTGGATGAATTTCTAGACGAGGCGCTTTCTGCCTGGAAGACAAACGAAGCAGGGCGCTACGACTTGAAAAAGGCTCAGGCTGCAGCCGCCAGCATCGGCGAGTTGCGGAAAGGTGTTACCCTTGGTGGCCTCAAAATTAAAGACCTGGTGGCCGAAGGCCAGCGGTGAGCGAGTATGTTCTCGACAATGCTGTAACCATGGCCCGGTGCTTCAGCGACGAAGCCACTGCGTATACTGAGAATCTTCTCGACCGCCTGTCCAACCTCGCGGACAGCGCGGTGGTGCCTGCCCTATGGCTCTATACGGAATCGAAACACGTTTGGCGACGATATTAAGCTGATGCTCCGGGGGTTATCTGACCACCGATGCGGCGACTCGCAGCCAAAGGTTTGGGCTTGCATCGAAACAGCGGTTGACGCCGCCGCGATTTGTTCGACCAGCTCGACTGTTTGGGTCTAATGGGGGAAACCCGAACGTCGGACTGGGCCTTAGGGCCACATCGCGGAAGGGCGCTCGCATTCGCGGCCACGCGAGATCGTCCGGCCAAGGGTCCG
>Ga0302325_10024324_pt1 | contig 12600 bp, 11 predicted proteins | sample Palsa_T0_2_FD_201948 | JGI IMG/M metagenome (GOLD analysis project Ga0302325, IMG submission 201948) | Peat permafrost microbial communities from Stordalen Mire near Abisko, Sweden - Palsa_T0_2 | ecosystem: Environmental > Terrestrial > Soil > Palsa > Peat permafrost | place: Sweden: Abisko...
CGATCTACGAACTCATGCAGAAAAAGACGCTATTCAGTCTAGCAAATGCGGGAATCACTGCATACCCACAGAATCCTCAGCTTCCTTCCTGGGTCGCAGATTGGTCTCATGATAACGAAAGAAAGACGATCATCGCGGCAGGAGCAAAATTCAATGCCGATAGAGGATCTGAGCCTATTTTGTCGATTTCCGAAAATAGAAAAGTCCTAACAATTCAAGGTTTTGTGTTCGATACCGTGTCCCAACTCAACCAAGTATATGCTACTCGGGAGCAAATCGATATGGACCCACGATCGCAAGAGGCACAGAGGAAGAAGATCGTGAAAGCGAAACTTTCCATTGAAAATTGTATCGAGTTGGCAAAAGGTGCTCACAAGGTTCCAGAAGGTCAGACATCGGAAGAAGTTCTTTGGCGGACGCTGTGCTGCGACTTGACGCCTGATATTCCTCCCAGCAGAGCGCCATCTTCATATGATGGAGGTTACAAGTTGCTCCGAAAGTTCCAAGAAGCTACGAGAGAAGATGGATCTTATGATGCGACCCATGAGATTTTCAAACAACCTGAATTGTTGAAGAAAAATTGGATACCCAGCAGTGTGTTCATGAACTCCGTCCTGAAGTTTACAATTGCGAGAAACATGTGTGTTACTTCTGATGGCTACCTAGGGAGGGTTCCAAGGGGCAGTGAAGTTGGGGATAAGATTTGCATCTTGTTTGGTGGAAGTGTCCCATTTGTTCTCCGTGACACAGGTGATGGGCACTTTATATTTATTGGAGAGTGTTACATTCACGGTATCATGGACGGAGAGGCTATCCGAGTTCACGATAAGAAGGATCCAACCCAGGACTTTAAAATAGTATAGATTCCAAGGCAATAAAAAGAAAGAGTAGATTCAATGAAAACGAAAGCTCGCCGTTTAATTCCCTTTCCCTTCAACTTCCGAAACATTAATCCGAACAATCTTGTCCCTAATACTGACATTATTGGGGATCTTCGGGGAAAAATTGGGAGGATGTAAGCCTCATAAGATATGGGGGAGCTGAAGGCATGATGTGTCTTGAAAACTCGGCTAAAGTACGTGCTATTGGAGTAGCTGAACTGGTCCCCTGTGCATGGCTGGATGAGGTTCGGGTTCCTCCGAGATAGCCGGGTGATTGCCTTGCCCGGGAAAATGTGTGGTGTTCTGGGTGTTGTTAGAAATTCGTGAATGGTCAATGTAGGTTTAATTTTTCGCATCAAACTTATTCTGACCATCTTTGGCATGGATCAGCAGCCAGATTTTCTTTTAGGCCTCCCTGCTTCAAGTCTTAACTTCCAGACTGCATCAGAGTCGAGGGTTTCCTGGTGTTCAGTTCTGTATTTGTGGCGCGGCAAATTCAATCCGAATCAATTATGCAATGCAATGCAGCTTACCACCTCTTATATCTTTCGCTCTGCGCCCCCAAGTCCCTGGCTTTATTCCTACTCGGAAAGTTCAATGCACTTGGTCGTTTGTGCGGCAAATGAGTGTTGCATTTCTAAGACAACGGCGCTGCGCGTTGTAGCTGAAGGTCACCGGCTTAATAATTCGTTTTTGAGTTTGACGCAAGCCACCATGCTCCGTCAGGTGGGGTGTCACCTCATCTGGAATCTTTGGATAAAAGTTACCGACTCCTCAGTAATCTCTTTCACAGCTTTTTGGGTCACAGGAACTAAATACGACCACTGATCTTTCGGGTTGAGTAATTTCACAAGATTTTGTTGACTGTCAACTAATATATGGCCTAGACATAACTTCACAAAAACACAATGGATGCAACTTTGGCTTGTCTGATGCCCCTCCTCGGTGATGGAGATCTGGCCTCTATTTTCACGAATGAAGCAAGAAATGCGCAGGAGGAAAACCCTGGTCTCTCGGTTCATGATGTTATTCAAAACACCATCTCGAAGCTTGCTGCTGAGCAGCAAATACCACCACAACTTGAGCAAAGGTTGGAACTGGCCAACAAAATCGCCGAAATCAGTGATCAAAATGTCGGGTTGGTGAAAGCGGTGGATGCGAGCTCGAATGTGAACAACATGAGGGATTTTGCTGTGCACTTTGACACCAAGCCGATCCAGGCCGCCATGGGTCAGGATAACGGGCAATTAGCTAGTCAAATTCGAGCTCGGATATTCAAGTAAGGGTCTGCTGTTGAGTAGCGAATTTTTATTCCCATTCTAGTAGGCTATAGTTAGCAAGAGCGGGTGGAGGTTGTGTGTGGTAAAGTTGTGTGAAGACAAGTTATTGGTCGAGGCTGAGGGCTATTGAATCCATGCATCTCGTGGATATCAATGATCGTGATACAATTAGATGTGTGTTGGGCGTGCAGCAGTGTAGCTTTGCGTTTTGTGTGGAGCCTTGGTTGTTGCATGTTAAGTAGATAGTGCATCATCGCTCGCCATGTACCTATGCGACTCCATTTCCGTGACACATATGAGCTAGTGTTCATCAATCCTTAACGAATGGGCTGGGGTTCTGCCGTTCCTGAAAATGGTCCCCAATTACCAGAATGAGGCCCTGTTCTGTGATGTGATAAAATTTGTGAAAATTACAATAGATGCTCGACAATCCCCACCCAAGAATCCTCTCAATGAAGCATTCGAAATACCTCCATCCATCTCGATTCCTCTTCTCAATTTACACTATGCTCCTCTTCTAAAAAAGCCTCTAAGGTCATTGTGCAATGACTTCTCATGATCTCCATGTCTTCAACTCGCCGTATAGGAAAGATGGCTTTCTCCTCGATTTTCGGAATCTTCCAGGGGGCTGCGCCTCCTTTGATATCCTTTTCTAAGGACTCTTCCAGATTCTGCAAGAATGGCACGTCCGCGACACCCTCCCGCTCCTCGAGAAGGTGAAGGAATTGTGGCTCAGGTACTTGGCCGCCATAGTCCAATGGTCTCCGGTTGAACGATTCATACACCGCCATAGTCTCACTTAAGTCGATTGGGTCCATAACGGAGAGGAATTTTGCATCATTGGCAATCTCCTGATAATCTTTCAGAACCAAGTAAAGCGTTTCTAAAGCGCCTATAGTCTTCAGGTACTCCGTTATGCTTAGTTCCCAACCAGGGCGGTGACCATCTTGGGGCTTCAGGATAGCGAGGTTCTTGACTCTGCATAGATTTTCCATGTCCTGGAGCATGAATCCGCTGTCTATTAGTTCGTCGAGCAGGGGATAAATACTGTCATATACGTCATAAACCGCGAAGTCATCGTAACGTAGGTATAACGTATCGAGCTCGAAGCAAATCCAGGTGGTAGACACGGAGCCTAAAGTTGAGGAAACCTTCTGGTACCACTTGGACACGACCTCAAATGCTTCTCGACAGACACTCAGTATCTCTGGTGGTGGACAATCTGAAAAGAGTGCGACTAAATTGCCCGCCTTGTAGGCATCGTCATCATATACGTTGGCTTCGCGGAGAGTGTCGCCCACCACATACCTCTCCCCCATTCGCCAATCAGAGGTATCTAGAACATCCACCAAGAAATGGTCGTCCTCTTCATCAGCGTCCTCGTCCTCTAAGCCCTCCTTCGTAGGTGGCCAGGGTTTTCCGGTCTCAGTCTCCCATTCCCCAATCGTCTTCTTTATCTTCCTTTGTCTCAAATTGACAACTCTAGGCCCTGGCAGCGCATGCTTCCATATTACCAAACGTATCTCGAACGGCAGGTTTGGAAAGAGCGTAAATAATCGTTCTGAATGTGCCATCGTAGTTTTGGACAGGAAGTGAGGCTATTCGTAGAGCGGAGGTTCGCAATCTTTCTTACGATGTGGTTTATTAGAGAAATCTTGACAGTAATGCGTCGTCAGATATCTGCTCTGGGTTGCGAGAGCGGGGTGAAATCACTTCAGGTGGCCTCGACGATCGTGAGAAGGGGGGAACAATCCAAGTGAGACTCTGTCTAAGCTTTAAATACGAGTCATTGTGTCGTAGGAGAGCGTTGAGCAGGCCCTGTGGTGTCGATGATTCCGCGTTGTGAGGATTGCGTGGGTTTTATTGAAGGAAGTGAACATCAGACGGTGACTGACTTGGCGCATCGCGGCACGTGACACGATAGAACGCGCCGCCTCAGGGGAGAATCCATGGATTTCTCAAACATCGACTCCATTGCGTTCAAACACAACCTACCATGATTGCATCACGACGAGAATTCTCATGGGCAGGTGAGAAGACGCGAACGAATTTAGTGGACCCACCATGCTTTTGGATACTAGGCTAGCTCCTATGGGTCTGGAATGATCCTGTTGGTGAGATACTTATGAACCTCACAACTATTTTCCACTCACTAACGGGACATATGTCGATAGTGGCTGAAGAACTCGTTGAAGGTTGTCTTTTCTGAATTAGGTACAGTCAGGTCAGATTAGTCATCGTCACTTTTCGCTTAATTTTTTGACCCCACTTACCCTTCCACCTTATATTTAAATTTAATTATTTTTATTATTCTTTAATAATATTCTCCTAAACTTGAAATCATAGTAGTTCAATCAAAAATCAGTCGAAAAGAGCTTAGTCCAGCTAAGCGTTCCTATTTATAGACTCTCTATTGCAAAAGATATACGTTAATTTAGATTTTTTAAAAAAAATAAAGATTCTTTATATCATTATTACTTCTTTAGTTTAACGTTAGTCCTTATCCAATAATATAAGCTTTAAAAGCAAGTCCCGAAATAGATCTAAAAAAAATTAAGTCCTTACACTAAACGGAAACTCGTTAAAACTATTATAATATAGTCAAGAATATCTTTAAAAGTACTAGTTATATTTTCTAAATCCGGCAAATGTTTTAATTACTATATCGTTATAATTATCTTTAAATTTTTTAGTAAAATAAAAAAATAACTTTATAAAAATCTATTTTTAATTAACGAATATCGATTATATTACCGAATATATTATCGGACTAAAAGAGATATAAGAAAAGACAATAAAAAAAATATATTAAAGTAATAAAATAATTTTTTATATAAAAGAGAATTTAAAAATATTTTAAATAACGAGAGAACTTTAAAAAAAAAATATATTATAAAAAACTTATAGCTTACGTTTAAAAGTAAAAGAAAATTTATAAATATATAAAATTATTTTTATAAAAACGAAATAAAATCTTTATATATATTCTCGGAAAAAGAGAATATAATAGCTAAATAATATAAATATATATTATAAATATTATTTATTCTATTTTATAAAAAGATAAAAAGAAAATATAAAGACAAGATTATTATATAAAAGAATAATATTTTTTAATATAAAATAAAAATTATAAAAAGATATTTAACGAATAAAAGAGTTAAATATATAAAATAACTTATATAATCCCTTGATCTTAATCCAATTAAAAATCTATAGAAATATATTAAGAACTTAATTAGTGCTATAAAATATAAGATCAAAAACTTGACTAAAATAAAGAAAACTTTTAAAAAGATTTAGCTTAAAATTAATAAAAAAAATTTTTTATAGCTATATAATTTTATTTTTAATAAGTAGATAGCTTATTTAAAAAATAAGGGGAAAGCAACGAAATACTGAATAGCTTTAATTTCAGCCTATTTAAGACTTATATAAATAAAAAATAGTTAAGATGCAGGCATTTTAATGGAGGGGTGTCTAAAAGTCACGTGACGAAGACTTATCTGACCTGATTGTACAGAGTGACAAAAGATATCTTGCCATATGGAGAATACGCTCTATATCGATGGACAAAGTCTCAACAAGCCGAATGCAATCATATACGTACGATACCATTTCCTCCATCGAGAGTATACAACTAACAGCGGATGCTGAGATTTATAACAACGTGTGCGGCAGTGGCTCGAGATCTTCCAAATTCCTTGGAGTTCCACGACGCGCTGGCATGGATACACAGCACGTTGTGGAATGAAAATCAGATGCTCCTTGTGTCTTCACAATTTTGCCAAAACTTTACTGTCCTTCTTCGCAAGGGCCTCGATTACCTCCGCCGCACCTCTTTCTCCTGATCGGACCGCTCCTTCCATATACCCTTTCCACTCAAATGACGTTTCTGTTCCAACGAAATGGATAGCCTCAAACGGCTCTCTCAATGCTTTCCCAACTTCTGACATGATATTCGGTGGTGCTACAGGACATGGGCAACCCTGGCTATATACATCTAGAACGTCAGGTGTCAGTACGCTACCTCACTTGGACTTGGGCTCCAAAGTACGGGTTGCTCAAATGCTTATACGATTCGGTAAATGCATAGACGTACCTTTCACCCACTCCTGCTCAAAGATTTCAACAGGAGACCTGATGTTCGTCTCGTTCTCGGGGCCAAATAGCTCGACAAGCTGCAATAGGATCGCTTCTTTCCGGGCAACTGGGCTCAACTTGGACCAGTCTCTTCCCGGTTGTCCAACAATAAAACAAGTCAGGGAGAAGTGACCACTCAAATCGTCGCTGGTGTCTCTCGTAACAGATGCTGGACCCTTGAAAGATTGAGTCATGCCACAGTATCCACCCGTTCTCCACCAAGGCTTATCCCACAGCAAAATCATCTTGGCATAGTAGCCTAGCATGGTATTTGAGCTATACTTCAGCTTGTCTAGTGGAAGTGGAGGCTGGAAGGCGATCTGCTTGTAAGTTGGTGTCGGTATTGATACGACAACCTTTTTGGCGTGGTATCTGGTTCCATCTTCAGTTGTCACAATTGCTGATCCTGAACGACTTTGGAAAATTCGACTAACGGGTGCCTCGAGTATGACACTGCCTGGGACCATGTTTTCCGCAATTTTCTTGGAAAAAGTTTGAGTGCCTACACAGAAGTCAATTCCAGAGTCGGAAAGCCATCTGTAAGAGTACCTACCTGTCTGGATTCGGAGATGCTGCCCGCCGTTCTTCTGATCCGACCTCATCTGGAGCAAACCACCACCACTCTTGCAATAATCAAGAAAATAAAGAGCACTGAGTTCGGAAGGCTCACATCCAAGCATGGCACGAGTCCACACGGAGACAGTCGCTAGCGCTCGTTCTCCAGCTCCTTGCTTCTTCATGAATTCCTCGAGCGTCACATCGTCATATTTTGCACCCCAAGGATCGCGAATATCTATCGTATGACAAAGCTCCTCGAATCCATCTCGAATCCTCAAGATGTCGGCAACATTTTCTTCACCCCACTAAGATCATTTAGAATTCCGTTATGGAAATCGAAGATGGATGCCTTCGACTTACCGCAGGGACCTCTCCGTAACGAAACACTAGTGCCTTCTTTCCGGGAACGTGTGCTGCGCAATTGCCGTTGGTGTTTTGCTCAATCAACTCGAGATCGAATCTCTTTGCCAAAGCATACATTTTTGATTGATTTGAATCATTGATCCATGCCGCTCCTACGTCAACTACGCTTCCGCACTTTGTTGGTTGACTCCATGTCTTTCCACCCACACGGTCACGAGCTTCCAATACAGCACATGAAAATCCCGCCCGCTGGATATCATGAGCTGCCTGCAATCCGCTCAGACCTGCACCAACGACTACAACATCGACACTCATGGAAGTTCCAGCAGCCGGCTTCACAATGGGCGGGATGGCCGCGAGGTCTCGAATTGCAGCAACAGCTTCGATCTCGAAATGATATTCGGGTGCTGCCAATGCAGAGACTGGAACAAGGGTCGATGGTGGCCGATGTCCATTCATGAATTTGAGTAGAACTTGCGCGTGATATCGATTCTTAGGAGAGTAGTTGACAATATAGTACGTGACTTTGACAATGTCAGAGGCGGTTGCACCCGCCGCAAGCAGGCAGTCGCCTAGATTTTGGAAGGCGAGTTCGACTTCTTCTTCGTAAGTATCCGGTACGACTCCTGTCTTGTCCCTCCCAACTTGCCCAGCGGTGTAGATGAACTTCACTGGCCCTCGGGTAGTTGAGACGGGCGAATAGTATGGCCTGCAGTCCGCCATCGCTCTGACGTCCAGGGTGGTAACGTGGGGAGCCATTTCGAACAATTTGAGCTTTCAAGAAAGTGGAACGTTGCTGATCTGCTTTCTCTGTAGATTTTCTCTGTTTTCAAGTGCTTTTGAATACTCTCTGCTGTGTCGAAAGGCCACTTTTGGCAAGATTCCCCGCACCAGACATGACACGCCAGAAGCTACCCAGGCGTTCGGTTCCGAATTCCACAAACTTAACCTTCGACATGCGAGATGCATCGACCTATCAAATCCAGCCCTCTTTGACGGGGCCGAAGGAAGAGCCCGTGACCTTATCTGATAGAGTTCTGTTGGAGGCGACTACACCGGGCCAAGAGTGGGATGTGCTTGTGGGTCCGCGTCTTGCTTCGGTGCCGTGTCCGTGTATTTCGACCTCTCCTTATTCCGAAGAGCTTTGACATTCCTGACGCACACCTATGCAAGAACTAGGGTTTGAGATACCAAAACATCATACTTCGTATACAAGAATTCATATTGTTTCTTGAATGCCGTTGGTTTCTGCCGTGGTTGGAAGAAGCTTTCGTTTGGCAACTAATGAACTCCTGGGCCTGTTGCAATCGATCACACTCGCGACATCTCCTGTCTACAGGTCTCTCATGTTTTGTGATCCCGTTTTCAAGCTCCTAGCTGATTTGGAGGATCCGAAATTACATATATGGCCTCGGCTTCACAAGACTAGAAGGCGCAGGAAAGGTGCTAGTCGATGAAGAATTCGGCCTCCTAAGAGGCGCCATCAACATGAATACCCCAGAAGATGTCAATTTGCAGTGCAGCATGAAATTTTTGGGAATTTTTGAGGGAGACTGGCGTTTTCAGTAACCCTCTTTATACTCGCTTTGGTCGTTGAACCTGCTCACAGTGCAACAATGGTACAGGCTAAGTTTCGAAGCCCCAAGGTTTGCACGAGTACCACAGTGACTCTTTTATTTCAGGCTAAAACAAAGTAGCTCAGCTGTCGCTGAGCTAGGTTGCTACAACAAACCTGTTTTTCACCTGAAGGGGCAATGACCGGGTGGGGTGGGTAACGAACAATATATTGATTCGATCTAGTGTGAGATAAGTTATAAATTGGGAATTGCGTGCTTAAATTTCTTCCTAAATGCTCTGTCTGAACCTTTGTGACTGTTGCATAGTAACTTCATTATGCCTTAGGCTTTCCCCGCTGTGGTGTTGCCCATCGTGTTACAAGATTGACTTCAGCACCACTACTTTCATCCAAAAACATATTCGTATTGAATGACTTTTACAAAATGTAAGTTTTTCACGAAATCAATGATAGATGGATATGAATCGTGGTACGTTTAGGAAACTACTTTGAATAACCTGTAAAAACTGCTCAATAGCTCAGTGCACTCTTCCGTATCTCCGACACTTTTGCCATCACCTTTTTAAAACGAATGTCTTGCTTCTGTGCCCTGCAATTTCAAACTTTCCGACTGTGTCGTAAAGATAGGCAGTGAGAGCTTGAGTGCTCACAAGTGTCTGCGTCTCGCGTGGATTGTTGTTGTAGCAGGCACCGCTGTCAGTGCTTCCACTCCAACGCAAGTGCCTCCCGCAGACTTGGTTGATCCTCCGGCATATACTGTTGGTCCAGGTACAACATATGAGGTAACAGAAGCGTGAATATCAATATAAATCCCAGGATCCGTTGCTTTGTAAGCGCCTGGGAACATAACCAACGAGGGGCTGGCTGCGCCTCCTCCAGTAACCGTAATTTGATCTAAGTAAACAAGCGTTAGGAGTGATTTGTAACATGAAGAAAGAATATGACATACAACAGGTCATGTAGAATTGAGCTCCCCCAATGGAGCTTGCAACATGTAGAGCAAGAGCTTCAGCCCGGAGAAGGTAATCTCCAGCTGGAATATCCGTTGGTATTTTCACATTCATCTTGCCACAGCAGGTATTCAAGTCTTTTGTTCCCCAATAATCGTTGTCTCCCACCCCGCCACCAGATTTCTGTACGATACATGATTAGTGCAAAGTAAGAGGCAGCAGTTGAAGTTTACATACCGGTGCCCACCCGTCTTGGAATATCTTAAACCAGCCAGCCGAGCCATCAGCTGTAGATGCATCCGCGACTTTGGATAGATAGACAGTGACAGGGCCGTAATGGTTGCCACCAATTGCTTGATTTGTGCACGATCGGTCTCCAGGTTGCTGGTGCATTTCAACAGTAACTGTCTGCCCTGCGACGACAGAACACTTGGATGTGATCCCTGGACGTCCGTTGCATCGGATTGCACTGCTGGTAACATCTGTCACCGGTGAGTTTGAAGTTGGCAAGCGTGCACAATTGGACTGGTAAAATCTTAATTAGTCGACATTTGTATGGCCTCGGAGCAGGGAACATATCTGGTCCACTCCGTTAACCCAAAGATCTTGAAATGTGGCATGACTAGTAACTTTTTGAGCTCCAAGTGCTAGAGCAGCAGAAAATATAGTAAACTTCATGTTTGCGAGTTTGATCAGAGGAATCGCCTAAGGTAATCTCCTAAGCAGTGCTCGCTATGCGGAAGGTTTATGGAAGATGTCTAATCTAATTTATAGATAAAATGCTTAGTTTATTCACACCTTGGGTATTGCTGCCGAATCTCCGGATTTTAGGTGTTGTTAATATATTTGTCATTCGTTCTATCTCATGGTCTCAAATACTGGCCTAACAAAGCATGTTTGATTTGGATAAGATCACGAGAGGTCAGGAGGCTGCATCAAAAGACCTATCAGGATGCATATTCTTTCAAGGGTAAATCCCTGTTGAATTAAACTTTTCCTTCAAAATGCGGGGAATGCTGGGTAATGTGCTGAGGTATTTAACCTGAAACGGGGATGTGTAAGTCTGAGCCGAATGGGCCGAACTTATTTGAGGAGAGCCTGAGCAAACCTGTGATCTTGATTTCTCGCAATATTATCGATGTCATCTCCAACCCACCTTACTTTGTTCACTTCGCTGCCTATGTGTTGCTCCTGCTCCTCCATTCCTTTCAATACCAATAACTTTCAGAAATCTGCTTTCATTTCGCAAGTAGGCTTATCTATAAATTATTAGCAAATATATTTTCGGAATGAAATATATTTAAAAGCAGTGCACTTGCCCATAGGACCCTGATCGAACGTGACCAACATCTTGCACATTATGGGCGAACGGCGAATGTTCACTCCGCACGATGAGATCGTTACAATGTCTTTCGTGTTTGTGATTTAAAGTCATGTGATCTAGTCGTACATCTCTCCCCATATCACCTAACCGTAAGAGCAAGAATATGCAATGAGCGACATGGTGTACGCGATTTGTATAGTAGGTAGAGTTGAATAAGCACAGTGCAGTGCCCTGGGCGTTGCGGCTCTAGCGCGGTCGCTTTACAGGGCCTGGTTCCCATTTTAGGGCCCTTATTACAGGGGTGAGGCCCTGTAATTTGGGGCCCTGGTTCCCCATTTTCTGGCAGGGCGTTACGGTTCACGCGCTCCTTAAAAGCGTGGAATTAATTAATCACTTAGTGAGCTCGTTCGCTCAAATCAAGGAGCGAGAGGAGTGGTAGGAGTGGTAGGAGTGGGTGGGCTGGGACTAGCTGAGGCGGGTTTGGGCCTAGTCTACCTTAGGGTTCTCGCTCCTGCCAAGACCACATTTCACCCTCTCTGGAACTTTTTTTGGACCTTCTCTGCATGTGAGCGAAGCTTAACTTACTTAGCTTGCTTGTAGGGCCAAGCCGTTGAATGCTCCACCAGAGAAGCTGCTTTAATGGAGGCATGTGAGCGGGGATCCGCAGACTAGGTACCAGCCTAAATATCAGCTGCTCAACGTTGAAGACGACGAGAAGTCTAAGTTAGTCCTTACAAGAGACTTACCGAACAAAAGCAAGAAGAACGCGTGGAGATTTTATCTCTCAACACTTCTTTTTACCTTGGGCCCTCACGGTGTTATTCGCCTCTGTAAGCCTTGTCGAGCACCTTTCACGAACACAAGTCTCATCGCTCGGTTCATACTCGACTGGATGGAAAACCGATTTCGGTGCGTATAATTCACCGGTAGGCCTGATTTATATAGACGACGCCTGTTCTAAGATTATTTATATGTAATAGGTGCCGTCCGACCTCAAATAAAAGTAGAGCAAGTCAGATTCAACGGGGCTACTGCCTTTGACGAGGATGGTAAAGCGTTTATTCCACACCCAGAACTAATTGATTACGAGGGTGATGGCCCGGAAATTGACCAGGCCTGGGATGAAGTTACAGAAGGTTCGTGAACAAACCTTTGAGACATCTTAGAACATACTGCTATGGCTAACTTATATTCGCTCACACTGTATGTCGTTATGTTCGCATCACCGAGGAGGAAGCACATGAAGCATGGGGTGAAGACTACTATAAACATCAGTTCTAGCCTCGGCAGTCGGGAGAGACCCCACTTTACTGACCCGATTCAGTAAGAATGGCCCCAAGCAGTAAGATCAGCGTTCCACTTGAAGTCGACTCTATATAAGTTCTTCTATTATACTTTTCCTTTCTAGGGAAACGTAAGTTTATTTCAATATACTAGAGGGGAGAGAGAATAATAAGAGAGAATAATAAAAGAGAATAAGCTCCCTCCAAGCTTCCCGTAAAGCAAAATCCTAGGGACGATAATC
>Ga0302325_10024325_pt1 | contig 12600 bp, 10 predicted proteins | sample Palsa_T0_2_FD_201948 | JGI IMG/M metagenome (GOLD analysis project Ga0302325, IMG submission 201948) | Peat permafrost microbial communities from Stordalen Mire near Abisko, Sweden - Palsa_T0_2 | ecosystem: Environmental > Terrestrial > Soil > Palsa > Peat permafrost | place: Sweden: Abisko...
CAGGATCGCCGGGAACCAGCGATCGCCGCCCAGCAATGCAGCATACGCCGCCGCCTTGAAGCCCACCAGCAGAACCAATGCCGTGCCACCGTAACTGCCGATGGCGTGATCGCGCATAATTCGCAGCACATGGTCGCGATCCTTACCGCCGCCGAAGCCATCGGCGGTGTCTGCCACTCCATCGAAATGTAGTGCGCCCGTCAGCAGCGCGTCCAAAGCGATCAGCATCACCGCGACCAGGGCCAATGGCAAATGGCCCCTCAGCACCAACCCCGCCGCCGCACAAATGGCGCCAATCAGCAGACCCACAAGCGGAAACCATCCCGCCGACCGCGCCACATCAGCCGCGTCGAACGACACGAATCGCCCCAGCGGAAGTCGCGTCAGGAAGGACACCGCCGCGGCCAGCGACCTCATCGATTCGAAACACCGGCGCTCGCGAACGTCGCCATCTGCGCGAACGACGCCACCGCGGCCTGTATGATCCCGATCGCCAGTGCCGCGCCCGTCCCTTCCCCGAGCCGCATTCCCAAGTGCAGCAGAGGCTCCTGTCCGATGGCCGCCAGCAATCGCCTATGCCCAGGCTCGACCGACTGGTGCGCGGCGAACAGATAGCCGGCCATGGCCGGGCACATCCGCACGGCCAGCGCAGCCGCCGCTGTGGCGATGAAACCATCCGTCACCACCGGCACGCGCGTCGCCGCCGCGCCCAGGCAGAACCCGCACATCGCAGCGATCTCCAAGCCGCCGACGCACTTCAAAATACCGAGCGGCGTACCAAGCCGCAAGGCATGCAACTCGAGCCCGCGCTCGATCGCGCGCCGCTTTCTTGCGATGCCCTCATCGTCGACCCCAGTTCCGCGCCCCACCACGTTTTCCACTGGCTCGCCCGTCAGCGCCGCCGCGATAGCCGCGGCCGCGGTCGTGTTCCCAATGCCCATTTCGCCGAATCCGAGGAGATCGCATCCCTCGCCCGCAGCCTCGGCAGCTAATTCGATTCCCGTCTCCAGCGCGGCGCGCATCTCAGCTTCCGTCATCGCGGGCTCCTGACAGAAATTGCGCGTCGAGGCCGCAGCGCGCCGGCTGATCAGACCGTCGAAAGCCGCGATCGGCGCGAGTACACCGACGTCCACGACTTTCAGCTCGATATCGCCCGCGCGCGCCAGCGCATTGATCGCTGCGCCACCGTGCAGATAGTTGGCCACCATCTGCGCCGTCACTTCCTGCGGATAGGCGCTCACGCCTTCCGCGCACACGCCATGATCGGCTGCGAAAACCACAATTCGCGGACGCCCGGCCGTCAGGTTCAAGCTCTCGCGAATGGCCGCGCATCGGTTGGCAATCTCTTCCAGCCTGCCCAAGCTTCCCGGCGGCTTCGTCAGTTCGAGTTGATGCCGCTCCGCGGCCACGATCCACTGCGGGTCGATCGGCCGGATTGCCTCAATCGTTCGTTCGAGTAAGTTCATATCGTTTCAAGCCCGTCCACCCGCGAATCAAGTCCATATTGAGCGACTGTCGCAAGTGATCCGCCCAACGGTCGATGCGAGCGTGCCGGTTCGCGGTAACCCCTGCCTTCTCGCGCGCCGGAGCAAGTCCGCACAGCGCCCGCGCGCGATCGAGCCACTCGTGCCGAAAAGCGTCGTCGTCGAAGAGCCCGTGTACGTATGTTCCCCACACGCGCCCAGCCTCGTTCGTGACGCCCGACGTCTCGCCCATATGGATCTCGTAGCCGCGCGCATATTCAGCCACCACCCGCACCGTCTTCCGTTCGCGCATCACCGTGCGCACGGGCAGTATTCCGAGGCCCTCCGCCATCCGCGCCACGCCGCCGTTCTCCACACCTGCCGGATCGTCGATTGTCAGCCCGAGCATCTGATACCCGCCGCAAATTCCGATTAGCGGACCGCCATGCGCCATCACCGTGGCGGCGAACCCGCGCGCCCGCAGCCATGCGAGGTCGTCGAGAGTCTGCTTGCTGCCTGGCAGAATCAGCACGTCGGCCGACTGCAGTTGCGCCGGGTCGTCCAGGAACGCCAGCGCCACTGAGGGCTCCATCGCCAGAGCGTCGAAGTCCGTGAAGTTCGCCATATAAGGCAACGCCACCACACCAATCCGCAGCGCGCGATCCTCGGATGACGACATATCTCGCCAAACGCGATCGGCTGTTCGCCGGTCCTCCAGCGCGACGCTGTCCTCCTCTTCCAGACCCAAATCGTGCAGATGCGGCACAACGCCGGCGCACGGAATTCCGATCCGCCGCTCGATCGTTTCGATTCCGGGCGTCAGCAGCGCCACGTCTCCGCGAAATTTGTTCACGATGAATCCGCGGATGCGCGCGCGGTCCTCCGCATCCAGGAGTTCCAGCGTCCCCAATAACGATGCGAAGACGCCGCCGCGGTCGATATCGCCCACCAGCACGCACTCGGCGCCCGCCGCATGGGCCATCCGCATGTTCACGATGTCGTGCGCGCGCAGATTGATCTCGGCGGGCGACCCCGCGCCTTCCAGCACGATCAGTTCATGCTCGGCAGCCAACGCCCAATAGCTCTCCAGCACTGCCGGAAACAGATCTTCGACCCGCCGCTGGTGATAGTCCCGCGCAGTTACCTGTCCCCACACGCGCCCCAGCAGCACGATCTGCGCGGCCGTGTCGCAAGACGGTTTGATGAGCACCGGATTCATCTCCGCCCGCGGCGTCACGCGGCAGGCCTCGGCTTGCAGCGCCTGCGCCCGTCCGATTTCACAGCCATCCGGCGTGGCCGCTGAATTCAGCGACATATTCTGCGCCTTGAACGGCGCTACGCGCACGCCTTCGTCCGCGAAGATGCGGCCCAGCCCCGCCGCGATCAGCGACTTACCCACATGCGATGCCGTGCCCAGCACCATCAATGCCCGTGCGCTCAACAACCCTCCATCAGCGCGGCCGAGCGCCGCTCATCGCGATTCGCCCAGGCGTCGAAGTGCAACAGCGCGGAAAGCGCCTGCCGCTGCTCCCAGCCGTTCTCTTCCAGATCGGGCCGCGGCCGAAACTCCGAAACGTACCCCACGCATAGGTACGCCACTGGCGTATGCCTTTCGGGGATACCGAGCAGCGCCTTTAGCTCATCGAAATTGAGGATGCTCACCCATCCCACGCCGAGCCCTTCGGCGCGCGCCGCCAGCCAGAGATTCTGCACCGCGCATACCGTCGAGTACAGGTCGGTGGCTGGATCGGTCTGCCGTCCCAGCCCGCGGCCGAGTTCGCGCCCGCGGTCGCAGGTGATGCAAATATTCACTGGCGACTCCAGAATGCCGGCGAGCTTCATCCGCTGGTAGGCGTCCCGTTCGTCGCCCTGGTACGCGCCGGCCGCACAGCGATTGGTCCGTTCGAAGTTCTCATACACCGACCGCCGCACGTTCGCGTCCTCGATGACGACGAAGTCCCACGGTTGCATGAACCCCACCGACGGCGCATGGTGAGCGGCATTCAGAATCCGCCCGAGCACGTCCGCGGGAATCGGGTCAGCAATGAATTGTCCGCGCACGTCCCGCCGCTCATGGATGGCCCGATAGACGCCGCGCTTTTCCTCATCCGAAAATGGCCGCGCATCCATACCGTTCACCACGCACGCGACCAGCGAGGCCCCGGAGTGTCGGCCGTCCGCAACGTCGAACTTGTTCCCTGCCGCGCCTCCAACAACCTGCCGAACAGCCAGAGCAAATCCGACAGCCGATTCAGGTACGCCAAGATATGGGGATTGTCGATGGCGCCCGCTTCCATGAGCGCCGTAGCCAGGCGCTCCGCGCGCCTGCAGATCGTCCGCGCCACATCGATAGCCGCCGCATCCGGTAACTCACCAGGTAACGACCAATCGGCCAGCACGCCCGGCTCGGCCTCGATGCGATGCACCTCGGCGTCAAGCGCTTCCACCATTTCGGCCGTGATATCCGCCGAGCCCACCTTATATAACTCCCGCTGCAGCGCCTTCACCCGCTCACGAATCGCAGCATCCTGGCAGATCGAGCGCGCGAACCCCATCTGCGAAATCAATTCGTCGATCGTGCCGTAGCACTCCACGCGCCGGTCCGACTTAGAAACACGAAGGCCGCCTATGAGGCTTGTCTGCCCGCCATCGCCCCGCTTCGTCGCAATACTCATAAATTCACCTCACATCGCCGCGTACTGCCGCCGTCGCCGCAGCAGCCACAAAAACGCCGGCCCGCCGAGCAGTCCCGTGATCGCACCCACCGGCAGTTCGCCCGACGGCAGCGCCGAGCGCCCCAATGCGTCGGCCAGCACCAGAAACGCCGCGCCCAAAAGCAACGACCCCGGCAGCACGATCCGCAAATCCTCGCCGAACATGAGCCGAACGGCGTGTGGCACAATCAGCCCGACAAATCCGATCGCCCCGCCCATCGCCACCGTCACGCCCACGATCAAGGAACAAAGAGTGTGGACCACCAATTCCACGCGCCGCACATTCACGCCCAGGGTCGCCGCCGTATCTTCGTCAATCGCCAGCAGATTCAGCTGCCGCGATAGCGCCAACAGCGCCAGCCACGACGGGACTAGCAGCACCAGCATATACCCGACAGGGGCCATCCCGATCACGTCCAGGCTGCCGACCATCCAGCGGAGAATTTGAAGCGAGCTGTTCGGGTCCGCCACATATTGAATGGTAAGCACGGCGGCCAGCGATACTAGATTTACTACCACTCCCGAAAGTAGCAGCGCGCCGGGCAGGATAACGGCGCCGGTTCGCGCAATGGTTCTCACCAGCGTGGCTGCCAGGACTGCTCCGGCGAACGACGCGAGAAACACCAGCGGGACTCCCGCCACGCGCGCGCCCCAACCCAGCGCGATCGCGGCACTCGCTCCCAATGCTCCCCCGCCTGAAATTCCCAGCGTGTACGGATCGGCCAGGGGATTGCGAAACAGGGCCTGCAAAGACGCCCCGGTGACGGCCAGCGACGCGCCGATCGTCAGCCCCATCAGCACGCGTGGCAATCGCAGGCGAAAGAATAAGGTGCGCGAGAACGGATCCGAGAGCAGGCGCGCGAAATCGATTTTCTGGCTGCCTACGGCAAGCGCCACCACCGTCGATACGATCACGACAACTGTCAGGATCGACATCGCCTTGACTAGCTTTGCCTTCATTTATCGATCCACACCATCGTCTGATCGCCAATGCGCTGCGTTCGGACCTTCGGGTCGTCGTAGATTCCCGCGAGCAGCGTGCTCTGCAGTATCTCCTCGGGCCGGCCTTGCGCGGCCACTTGCCCGCACCGCAGCGCCACGATGCGGTCGAACAGCGACCCGGTCAGTTGCAGATCGTGGGTGATCATCACCACGCTCAGTCCGCGGGTATCGCGCAGGCGGGCGAGCGTCCGCATGAGTTCCGCTCGGTGCTTCAGATCGAGCGCCGCGGCTGGCTCGTCGAGCAGCAGCACGCGCGGCTGCTGCGCCAGAGCCCTCGCCAAAATCACCATCTGTTTCTCGCCGCCGGAAAGCGCGGTGACGGTCCGCTCCGCCAGGTGCGCCCCGCCGGCAGCTTCCAGCGACTCCATAGCGATGGCACGGTCGCGCTCGCTCTCAAACCCGAATCTTGGGGCATGCGGCGTTCTTCCGCTCAGCACCACATCGATCGAACGAAAAGGAAACACCGTGGCCGTCGCCTGCGGCATGTAGGCGATCTCGCGCGCGCGCAAACGCGGCTGCCACTCCTCGAGCGGTCGCCCGTCCAGCAGGATCTCGCCGGCAGCCGGCCGCAGCAACCCCGCCAGCAATCGAATCAGCGTCGACTTACCTGATCCGTTCGACCCGATCAGCGCTGTCAGAGACGCCGAATCCACCGACAGGCTGACGTCTCCAATCGCCCGCGCCCCGCCGGGGTACGTATATTCGATGTGCCGCGCTTCGAGGACTGCGGTCACTTAGCCTCCGGATGAATCAGGCGCGCGAACAGTTCCGCCGTCTGCACCATCCTCTGCGAGGCGTGAGGTACGTAATCCTCATTCACGCTGCTAACACGATGCGTCCGCACTGCCTTGAGTTCCGGCATCTCCTTCCACGCTTCCATCGGGTTGCCCGCAAACGGGCCCACCGCGCCATGCGTGAAATCCAGAATCGCATCGGGATCGGCAGCCAATAGGTTCTCTTTACTAAGCTTGGCGTAGCCCAGCTTGTCCGGGGGCACGGCCATCTTACCACCCGCAATCTCCACTAATTCAGCAAGAAAACTTCCGGCCGTCGCGGTATACAGATCGCGCAGCGTCCCGGGCGTTCGGTCGACAATCAGCACCACCTTGGGCTTGGGCGATGCTGCTGTCTTTTGCGCGACGCGCTGGAGTCCCTCGCGGGTTGTGGCGAGCAGTTTCTGACCCTCCGCCGCATGCCCGGTCGCCTGGCCAATGGCTGCGATTGCGGCATAGACATCGGCCACCTTTTCGTCCGCCAACACCATCACCCGCAGTCCAAGCTGCTTGCACTTATCCTGCACAAATTGTGCCTGCCCCTCGTCCATTAGAACCAGGTCCGGGCGCAGCGCCAGCAGCCTCTCGAAATTGGGATTCTGCCAGCCCCCGACCTTGGGCAAGTTACTCACGGCAGCCGGATAGGAGGTATATTCGGACACCCCAACCACCTGATCGAACGCGCCCACCCCATAGATGATTTCAGTTAAATTCGGCGCTAACGACACGACCCGCGGCGCGGCGGCCGCAATCGTGCCGAGGGCCAGCGCGGCAACGACGAAGCGTACACCCGGCATGTGGCGCAGGCGCTCAACACCCGCGCAGACCAGGGCGCCTGCCCCACCTGACTTCCTCGGAAATTCACCGTTGGGAAGACTGGTCCGAGACTTTCCTGAAACCTCGCGGCAACTTGTTACCAGTGCTGAGCGACGTGGCGCGGGCTTTAGCCTGCAGTGCCGGCAATCCTGCCGGCGTTCTTGTTCTCTGCCGCCAGAGACGTTTCCGCCAGGGACCGTTCGCTGATCTTCTCGACCCGGCCCTCCGAGACGAGTCTCGGCCCTGCAGGCCGAAGCCCGCGCCACGTCGATCCATCGCGCTAGAAGTCGAATTGCATGCCTCCCATGGCGGTGCGCCCGGGTGTTGGATAGCCGCTCTCGAAGTAAGTCTGATTGAAAATATTCTCCGCCCTGGCGAAAAATCGGACCGCTTGAAACTCGCTCAACGGGAGCCTGTAACTTGCCCCTAAGTTTATCTTATGAATGCCATCGAAGCGATACACCTGCGTAATCAAGGACCCATAAACCGGCGCTAAGTAGTCGCTCGATTGGCGCGAATCCACAGTCAACAGCAGCCGCGACGTGGCTCGCTCGGTCGCCAGGAACGAAAATTGATTCCTCGGCACCACGAAAGTCCGGAGCACGTCGCTGACAATCGGAGTCCGTTCGATCGCATTGATGTAGGTGTAAGCCGCCGTAATGTTGAGCGACCGTGTGGGCGCTACCGCCGCGCTCGCCTCCGCACCCCGCGAAATTCCCCCGCGCGTATTCAGGTATCCCACATACCGGCCCCACGGATCGGTGGCCGGATTGATCAAGCCTGAGGTATCGAAATTGATCACGTTCTGGAGCGAAGTATAAAAATAGGTCGCCGAAGCCTTCAGCTTGCCGCCCAGGAACATCCGGTCCAGTCCCGCGTCGGCGCCTATGGAATGCTCCGGCGTCAGTCGCGGGTCGCCATAGACCGAGTATCCATAAACAGGATCGAAACCGGCGCCGAATCTCTCGAACAGCGAGGGCGCGCGATAGCCGCGGCCCACGTGCGCCCGCACTTTGGTGGCGCTTTTGCGGAAAAAGTAAGCGATCGACCCGTCACCCGTATAGGCAGCGGGCGGAGCTGGAAATGCCGTGATCTGATACGGCGCCGACGCGGCAGGAGTGAAAATCGGTGTGTCCAGCGAGAAAAACTGCGCCCGCACAGCGCCCGAAATCTGCAACTGATCGTTGAAAAACCGCGCCTGGTCCTGGGCGAACACCGTGTGGCTCAATTGCGTGACATTCACACCTGATGAAGCCTCGGGCTCGAACTGCTGGCCGTTATCGTTGGCGTAATTCTCGCTTTCGAATTCATATCCCGCGGTGAACAAATTGGTCTGCCCCAAATGATAATTCAGGTGAGCGTTCACCGTCTGAATTCGCCCATCGTAAAGCGAGCGCGTACTGCTATCCGGTTGGTAGGGGCCCGCGCCCGCCGGACCGTTGCCGTATCGGCGGCTGTTCGCCTCTGCCTGGTAACTGATCGAGTAATCCAGTTTGGCCGCCGGTTGGCCCGTGAGAATCAGCGCTCCTGTAAGGAATCGCGCCGCTCGCGTGGAGTCCGGGTCGTCCGGCGCTGCAAGGAAGGTCGCATTAGGCCCATTTGCGCTCGCATTAACAATGCCGAAACCGGTCGCGGTGCCGATCACATCCGGGTCGCCGTAGATTTTCCCGAACGAGTTGCCGGCAAAAATCCGCGCCACCAATTGCATCTTGGGAGAGAGATGAAATGTGATCCTTCCCTGCGCGTTCGTGTCACGGAACGGCTGGTCGCCGCCCAAGCCGGACGTCACCTCGGTTTGCGCCACGCCGAAACTATATTGAATGCGCCCGCCGGCCCAGTCACCCGCCACCTTGGCGCGCCCGCGGAATGCGTCCAACGATCCTCCCTCCAGCAATATACTCCCGCGAGTACGCCCGCCGCCTTCATCGGTGATCACGTTAATAATTCCGCCGATGGCATTCGTACCGTAGAGCGACGACCCGGAACCGCGCATCACCTCCACGCGCGCCGCATCCGTAAACAGCAGGTCTTCGATCAATCCCGACGCGTCCGCCTGCGTTGCCGACGCGTCGCGCAGCCGCAGCCCGTCCACCAGCAGGGCCGTATCCTCATCGCGCAATCCGCGAATCTGAATCGTAGTGAAAGCGCCGGGGCCGCCGAGCTGTTGGACGCGCACGCCCGGCGCCAGATCGACCACATCCGACAACGCTGAGTTATCTCGCGCTTCCGCGTCCGCTTGATCGATCACCGTCACCGCCTTCGACACCTCCGCCGGCGTCTGCGGAGTACTCGAAGCTGTAACTACCACTTCTTCGCGAACCCCCGCCACCTTCAGGACGATGTCGCGAGTCTCCGCCAAACCGGCGCCCAGATGAACATCGTCCACCAGGACAGGAGCAAATCCGGACGCCTCGACCGTCACAATATAGTTTCCCTCCGGTAAGCTGCGGAAACGATACCCGCCGGACGCGTCGCTGGTAGCCGCGTTTTCAGAGCTCCCGGTGCGCGACACCAAAGTAAGAGCCGCGTTTGGAACCCCTCGCCCCTGCGGATCTTTCACCGTTCCACTGAGGGTCGCTCCGGACTCCGCGTGCGCCGCGGTAAGAACCAAAAAGAATAGTGCCAGTCTACTTGTCATCTTATACGCCATTTCTCGCATCGATCAACAAATCCCTTCGCGAACCCCGGGCACGACAAAAAGTGCAAATGCACATAGCTCCCAAAAGCCCCGTGCACCCGGTAGCCGTCCACGGGCATCTCGTCGACCGTAGAGTGCCGGTATTCATGCCCGCGCGCCACACCCGAATCAGTTTCCACCTCGACGTAGCCAAGCTTCGCGAGTCGCGCCTGCATGCGCGCCCGCGTAGGGAAAATGCCAGCCATGGGCCAATCGCGGCCGTCTAGGTCGACAATTGACTCCGTCAAGTACATGAACCCGCCGCACTCCGCATACACCGGACCGTCCCGCGCCACGAACTCCGCCACCGCCCGCTGCATGGATTCGTTCGCCGCCAGGCTCTCGGCATACAACTCCGGATATCCCCCGCCGAAATAGAGCCCGCCTATGTCCGCTGGCAAAGCCCGGTCCGCGATCGGGCTGAACTCCACCAATTCCGCCCCATATTCGCGCAGCAATTGGAGGTTCGCCTCGTAGTAGAAGCAGAACGCCGGATCGCGTGCGATTCCGATTCGCACGCGCGTATCCGGAAAGCTTGCCCCAGCCGGCACCGCTACCCGAGGGCGCGCGCCCAAGCTCAACAGCCGGCCGAGATCGATATGCCGCTCCACGCATTCCGCCAGCGCCTTTAGGCGATCCTCCGTAAGCGTCTCCGAAGCCATATGCAGCCCCAAATGCCGCTCCGGAAAAACCAGCGCCGCCTCACGGGGAAGATAGCCGGCAGCCTCTACCCGGCAGCGTGCGCCAATCGCCTGCCGCAGAAATTCGTAGTGCCCCCCGCCCGCAACGAAATTCGCCACCACCGCCGACACGCGCAGCTCGGGAACGAGCGTGTCGAACCCGTGCACGATGGCCGCCGCGCTCCCGGCCAGCGCTGCAGCATCGAGCACCAGCACCACCGCGGCATCGAGCCACATCGCCATCTCCGCCGTAGTGCCTGCAAGCGACAGTCCGTCCTTCCCGTCGAACATGCCCATCACGCCTTCGATGACCGCCACGTCCGCATCTTCCGTGGCTCGCGTGAAGATTTCCAGATTCGTTTCACGCGACAACATCCAGCCGTCCAGGTTATGACTGGGGCGGCCAGTGGCCAACGTATGGAAGGTCGGGTCGATAAAGTCGGGGCCGATCTTGAACCCTTGCACGCGCAGCCCGCGCCGGCAAAGAGCCGCCATAATCCCAGTGGCGATGGTAGTCTTTCCTACCCCGCTATGCGTTCCGGCAATCACGATGCGCGGCAGGTTCATCGTCCCGTCCCGCCCTTCAAATACAGCGGTAACCCGGCCACCACCAGGATCGCTTCATCGGCAGCTTCCGCCACCCACTGGTTGGCAAACCCTTGAATATCCCGGAATGCCCGCGCCACCGGAGACTCCGGCACCGTTCCCGAGCCGACTTCGTTCGATACGAGGATGACATGCCAGGCCCGCGCCGTCTCGGCCACGCGCCGGATCTGCGCCTGCACTGCGTCTTCGAAGCGCCCGGCAACGCTGTCCCGATATTCCCAGGAGAGATTGCTCAGCCACAGCGTGAGACAATCCACCAATACCGCGTCGGAATCGCGCGCAGCGGCCTCGACGGCATCGGCCAGCGCCAAAGGCTCCTCGATGGTTCGCCAGGAATTCGGACGATCGGCGCGATGGCGCGCCGCACGCTCCTGCATCTCGGCGTCATCGCCCGGCGTCAGCGTGGCGACGTAGCATACGCGTGTGGCGCGCGCCGCCAGCCGCTGCGCGAACCGCGACTTTCCGCTTCTAGCGCCGCCGAGTATGAGCGTCAACATCGAGGAGTCCGAGCCTCATTTCAGAAACCCGCGCACACTTCGACATGACGATTGGATTAGGTTCGAATTCTGCACGACCTGCCCTCGTTCGAAGCATGGCGCAAAACCTGAGGCAGGTCTCCTGACTCGCAGGTCGTTACGAACCGGCTCACCTTCCCATTCCGAAGAACAGTGGCTGTCTACGCCGATCCGCTCGCTGCTTACAGTGGCGGGACCGTGCGGGAATTTCACCCGCTTCCCTTTTCACTCGTCCCCATGACGAGCACCTCAGGGAAATCTCACGGTACCATGTACTCCGATATTGGTCAATGGCCGCCGGCGAATCCGCAATCGAGCGATAATCAGGTGCATGACTCGCCGCCGCATGTTCCTTGAAGGCGCGGCCGCCGCCATGTTCGCGCGCATCGCCAGCGCCCAGACGGTCGACCTCGAGGAGGCCACCATCGCCGGCCTCCAGCGCTTCTCCGCCCGCGAGCTCACCGAGCGTTATCTCGCCCGCATCCGCGAGGTCGATCCCGCCCTGCGCTCCATCATTGAGATTAATCCCGACGCCCTCGCCATCGCAGCCGAGCTCGATCGTTCGCCCAAGCGCGGACCGCTGCACGGCATGCCGGTGTTGATCAAAGACAATGTCGATACCGCTGACAAGATGCACACTACCGCCGGCTCTCTGGCCCTCGCCGATGCGCCCACCCCACGCGACGCCGCCATCGTCGAGCGCTTACGCGCCGCGGGCGCGGTGATTCTCGGCAAAACTAACCTCAGCGAATGGGCCAATTTCCGCTCCACCAGATCGGTGAGCGGATGGAGCGGCCGCGGTGGGCAAACCCACAATCCTTACGCGCTCGACCGCAACCCGTGCGGATCGAGCTCCGGCTCGGGTGCTGCCGTCGCCGCGAACCTCTGCGCCGTCGCCGTGGGCACCGAGACCGATGGCTCCATCGTCTGCCCGTCCTCCATGAACGGTGTCGTAGGCATCAAGCCGACCGTCGGTCTGCTCGGCGGCCGCGGCATCATCCCTATCTCGCATAGCCAGGACACCGCCGGCCCGATGGCCCGCACCGTCCGCGACGCCGCCATCCTTCTGGGCGCACTTGCAGAAGGCCCGCGCGCCCAGCCGGACTACACCAAATTCCTTTCGCCCGACGGCCTTCGCGGTGCCCGCCTCGGCGTCGCCCGCAAATTCTACGATCTTGGGCCCGACGTGCAAAAGCTCATGGAAGGCTGCCTCACGCAGATGAAGCATATGGGCGCCACCCTTGTGGATCCCGCCGACCTGCCTTCCTTTGGCAAGTACGACAGCAACGAAAATATCGTCCTGCAGTACGAGTTCAAGAACGACCTCAACGCCTACCTCGAAGCACGCAAGACC
>Ga0302325_10024327_pt1 | contig 12599 bp, 11 predicted proteins | sample Palsa_T0_2_FD_201948 | JGI IMG/M metagenome (GOLD analysis project Ga0302325, IMG submission 201948) | Peat permafrost microbial communities from Stordalen Mire near Abisko, Sweden - Palsa_T0_2 | ecosystem: Environmental > Terrestrial > Soil > Palsa > Peat permafrost | place: Sweden: Abisko...
TTTTGCTGGACGGTCGAGCGTTGCCTCGCCAAAGAACCCGAGAAGCGTTACTTCTCCACGCGCGATCTCGCCCGCGATCTCATTGCCATCCGCGATCGTCTTTCCGCCCTGCAGAGCAGTCGTCCCGAAGCGCGTCCGAGCAATCTCCCGGTCCCCGGCTCCGACTGCGTGGGGCGCGATAAGGAATTGGCTGCCGCCCAAGCCTTGTTGTCGCGTGAAGATGTTCGCCTCGTCACCGTCACCGGTCCCGGCGGCATCGGCAAATCTCGCCTCGCGCTTGACGCCGCCCGCGCACTAATCCCCAGCTTCCCCGCAGGCGTTTACTTTGTCCCCCTGGCCACCGTCAAAGATCCCCAGCTCATTCCTCTCGTCATCGCCCAAGCCCTCGGCATCAAGCAGACGCCCAGCCAAGCTCCCCTGGACGTTCTGCAGGACTTTCTCCGCCACTCCGTCCACGCCCCCATGCTCCTCCTCATCGACAATTTCGAACACTTGATCGACGCCGCCCCAGTCCTTGCCGCACTCTTGTCGTGTTCCTCCAACCTAAAAATCCTAGTCACCAGCCGCGCCCCGCTGCACGTCTCCCGCGAACACGAATTTCCCGTTCCCCCGTTGGCCCTCCCAGACGCACGCGCCTTGCCTTCCCTCGAAGAACTCGCGCAAATTCCCGCCATCGCTCTCTTCGTCGCGCGCGCTGCCGCCGTCAAGCCGGACTTCGTCCTCACTGAGGAAAACGCTCCTTCGGTCGCCGATATTTGCGCGCGCCTCGATGGCCTTCCTTTGGCCATAGAGTTGGCCGCAGCTCGCGCAAAATTTCTTTCCCCGTCCGCCATGCGCACCCGGCTCGCCAGCCGCCTGCAGCTTTTAACCGGCGGCGCGCGCGATCTTCCCGCCCGCCAACAAACCTTGCGTCAAGCCATCGACTGGAGCTACGACCTCCTCACCGAACCCGAGCAGCGCCTGTTCCGCAGGCTCTCCGCGTTCCAGGGCGGCTGCACCCTCGAAGCCGTTGAATCCGTCTGCGACACCAGGCAGGATCTCGGCCTCGACATCTTCGACGGCATGTCCTCCATGGTGGACAAAAGCCTCGTCCGCCAGGTCGAGCAAGCCGATGGCGAGCCGCGCTTCGTAATGCTCGAAACCATTCGCGAATACGCCCTCGAAAAAATGATCGCCGCCGGCGAAGAAGCAGCCGTGCGGCGCGCCCACGCCGCCTACTGCCTCGTTCTCGCCGAAGAGGGCGCCGCTGAGGATGACGGCGCAAACCGCACCGCCTGGCTGGACCGCTTCGAAATTGAAAATGACAATCTTCGTTCCGCGCTCGAGTGGCTCCTACAGAAAGGCAACGCCGATTGGGGCCTGCGCCTCGGCGCGGCGCTCTTTCGCTTCTGGGAAATGCGCGAGCATTTGGCCGAAGGCCGCGAGTGGTTCGCCCGCCTCCTGAAATTGCCCGCCTCCGGCGAACTCGCCAAACCGCTCCAGCGCGTTCTGTTTGCCGCTGGCGTGCTTGCGGGCGAGCAGGGCGACTACGCGATTGGCGATACCCTCATCGCCGAAAGTTTGCAGCTCGCTCGCGCCGCCGGCGATGATCGCAGTGCCACCATCTGCATCAACGCTCGTGCCATCATGGCGCGCAATGGCGGGGATTTGCCCTCCGCCCGCTTGCTCTTCGAAGAGAGCCTCGCCATTTGGCGGCAACTCCACGATACCCATGCCATCGCGCTCGCCCTCAGCAATTTGGCTAGCATCGTAAAATTACAAGAAGACTATCCCCGCGCCCGCGCCCTCTACGAAGAATGTCTGGCCATCTTTGCCGGCCTCCGCGACAACACTGGCATCGCCTGGGCGCTCAATCATCAGGGCGATGCGGCGCTTCAGCAGGGCGATTTCGCCGCCGCCCGTGCGCTTTATCAGCAGAGCCTGCAGAAATTTCGCGAACTCCAGGATCGTTGGGGCATCGCCGGCACGCTCGCCGACTTAGGCAATCTCGCCCGCGAACAACGGCAGTTCGTCACTTCCGACGCTCTCTATCGCGAGAGCCTCGAAATCTTTCGTTCGCTCGAACACAAGCGCGGCGTGGCCCGTCTGCTGGAAGCGTTTGCTTGTTCCTTTGCCGTCCAGTCCCAAGCCCAGCGCGCCTTGCGGCTTGCCGGCGCAGCCGTCGCCCTCCGTGAAGGCATTGGCGCGCCGCTCACTCCCATCGAGCAGGCTAAATTTGAACGTGGGTTGGAACCAGCTCGCAAGGATTTGTCGGTCACCGCCGGACGTACTGCCTGGCTCGAGGGCTGGGTTATGCCCGTCGAGCTTGCCATCCAGGATGTGCTCGCCTCCGCTTCCGGCTCCGCACGCCCATCGGCCTAGACTTCACTCCGCCGTCGTCGGATCGATCAGTGCGCGCACCGCCGAAATCCGATTCGCCGGAAACTTTCCGCGCTTGGCATGCTCTCGGATCGTTGCTTCGTCCGGCGCCAGATACACGCAGTACACCTTGTCGCCCGTAACGTAGCTCTGCAGCCACTGAATTCCCGGACCCATTTCCTTCAGCACCGTCACGGAGGTCTGCGAGATCTCCCTCAATTGTGCGTCCGTCAAATTTCCCGCGCCCGGAATCTCTCGCTCAATTACAAACTTCGGCATGACCACCTCCGCCTACCGCATGGTAACAAGCACCGCCAGACGCTACAATCTCCGCCGTCGCCGCAAGCCTCTCCGGGTACCGGGCTACTTTCTTCGTTCATTTGTCGCTAGACTGATCGTTCGCTGTTTTTGTTGTGGTGTTGGTCGTACGCGCCGCCAGAATGCCGTCTTTCTGGCCGGAAGCACATCGCGCGTCTTCACCGCCGTTTTCGCACTCGCTCGGGAGGGTCGCCATGGATCTAAAATCCATTCAGAAACCGCTTCGGGATCGCTACCGCGAAGATCCCCGCGCCTCGCAAATTACCCTGAAGGCCCGCGGAGGCGAAACCGAAACCCCCATCGCCTGCACCGTCGCCGTCGGGCAAGCTATCTACAACGCCGAAGCTCATCAGGGCGTTGGCGGCGCCGGCACTGCGGCTTGCTCCGGTGATCTCCTTCTCGGTGCCCTCTCCGCCTGCGCCCAGCTCACCTGCCAGATGGTCGCCGCCTCCATGGGCCTGGTTACCGAGCGTCTCGCCGTCACCGTCGAGGGCGACCTCGATCTTCGCGGCACGCTGGGCCTCGCCAAAGATGTCCCCGTAGGTTTCGAGCGCCTCCGTCTGCGCGTGGACGTCGTCGCGCCCACCGCCACCGCCGAGCAACTCCGCTCCCTCCGCGAAAAGACCGAACAATACTGCGTAGTCCTGCAGACCCTCCTGCACCCGCCCGCCATGCAAATCGACTGGCCCGCCATCGATTCGCGCCCCAATTCGTAGTTGTGCTCGCCCGCTTAAAGTAGCGTCTAAGCCTGCTCCCGCGTGCGGGGCCCAAGCGCCGTGCTAACATCGTATGGACTCACCGCCAACATTCGCGTTGGAATTTTGTAGCGAGGCATTCAAATGATCGCTTTCCTTATGGGCCTGAAAACCGTCTCCCCCAAGGAGCTGCACCAGGCCATCCAGCAGCATCAAGCCACCGTCATCGACGTCAATTCCCCACAAAGCTGGAATCAGGCCCACGTCCCCGGCGCCGTAAACCTCGATCCCGCCGCCTACCAAGCCAGCGATCTTCCGCCAGATAAAAACGCCCGTCTGGTCTTCTATTGCTCGAATCCCTTGTGTACCAAAGCTCCCAACGCCGCCCGCCAAGCCAAAAAAATGGGCTATACCAACGTCCAGGTCATGTCCGCGGGCATCTCGGGCTGGCTCTCCGCCAACCTCCCCACCGAATCCGCCTCCCGCGCCACTTCGCCACAATCTTGAAGGCCCTACGCTACCCATTTCATTCGTAGCTTTTTGCCCTTCTTCGCACAGTCCAAGAGATAAAGGTCGATCAATTTTTGATAGGCAACGCCAGTTTCTTCTGCCAAGCCTTTGAAATAATCCACGACCTCCGGACTCAAGTTGATACCGATTGCCTTTTTCTTGCCCGGATAGGGGTTCTTCAACTCCTTCAACTTGGAGAAGTTATATTCCCTCTTCATAGAATCGCCGCTCCTTCTTGGTTGCTTTCCGTGCAGAAATAATCCGTACCAGCGACTCGCCATCGCGATAGCAGTGCACGACCACCAGTGTTCGTCCCGCGGAGCTCGTTCCCAGAAGGATAAACCGCTCCTCTTCGTCCGAATGCTTCGGGTCGGCAAACATGCGGCCATTCGGATCGTCAAACACTCCTAGTGCTTCTTCAAACCAAATACCGTGTTTGGTTCGATTGCTTTTATTCTTAGCTTCGTCCCAATCGAACCGCAGCATATCTAGATAATATCTATATGCGCGAAAAGAAGCAAGATAGACGCGGTTGACTTCCTACCCGATCTTCATCTCCGGACGCACCTCGATGCTTCCGTACTTCGCCATCGGAATTTCTGACGCGATCTGCACTGCTTCCTCCATGTTTTGCGCCTCGATGAAGATGAATCCGCCCAGCACTTCTTTGGTTTCTGCGAAGGGACCGTCGGTCACCGCGATGCGCCCGCCTCGGCTGCGCACGGTCTTCGCCGTCTTTGTGGGTTGCAGCGCCGAGACCGCGATGAGGTGGCCCTTCTTGCGCAAACCCTCGTCGAACTGCACCGACGCGCGGTCCAAAGTGGCCTTCTCCGTGGCGGCTAGCTTCTGCATCTCTGCAGGTACAAGATAAACTGCGCACAAATATTTCATAACGTTCTCCTGGGTCTTAGAGTCGCAGCGCATGCTCGCTGCTACCGGTTAGTCGGCCGCATCCCTGCAATTCGACAATCCCTTCCGACGGCCGTAACCGATTGCAGCTGCGGCGTTTATAGCCTCGGGGGACAGGACGAAGAAGCTGGCTCTCTCACCAGGCTCGGGACTTTGTCCTCCGAAATTTGCCACCCTCCTGCTTATAGCCGTCTGCCCCGGCTGCGCAGGGCTTATTTACTGCTCGAGAGGGCGCGGAGCAGGCGATAATTGAATTCCACGCCATCATAAAAATCTTGCACGCCGATGCGTTCGTCCTTGCCGTGCGCGCGATTCTCTCCCACTTCGTAGAACATGCAGGAAATGCCGTAGGTGGGAATGCCCGCGATGCGCAAAATCTTGCCGTCGCTCGCGCCGGTGGACATTTGCGGCACCCAGGGCACGCCCGGCCACGTCGCGGCCAGCGTCTCGTCCATGGCCCGGGTCACTTCCGGCAGCAGCGGCGAAGCGGGCACGTTCACCACGGGAACCACGCTACCGTCGGCGGCCTTTTGCTCCACAAAATTCACCGTCACCTTCGCATCCGCGGCCACGCGGATCAGCGTCTGGTGCACCTGCTCGGGATCTTCGCCGGGGAATATGCGGCAATTTACGTTGGCGCGCGCGGTTTGCGGCAAAGCGTTCGGAGCATGCCCGCCGCTGAGCATGGTCGCTACGCAAGTGGTGCGCAGCAGCGAGTTGTAGTAGGGATCGCGAGACAGGCGTTCTACCGCGCGGGCGTTGGGCGGCCGTCCGCCCGTGTCCGTGCCCAAAGCGTTTAGATCCGTTGCCAATGGTCCGCTGGCTTGCTTTGCGGACTCTTGAAAATATTTTCGCGTGGTCTCGTCGGTCTTGGCGGGAAATGCGAAATTCTGCAGCCGCGTCAACGCCTCGGCCAGATGATAGATGGCGTTGTCCGGGCTCGGCAGCGAACTGTGGCCACCGGGATTCAGCGACTCAAACGTAAAATCCGCGTACACCTTTTCGCTGGTCTGAATCGCCGCGCGCAGTTTTTTCCCATCTTTCTTGTCGAACTCTCCGCCATCCAGGTTGATACAGTACTCCGCGCCGATCCAGTCGCGATGCTCCTTCACCAGCCAGTCGACGCCGTTGAAGTCGCCTCCTTCCTCATCCGCGGTCAGCGCCAGAATCAAATCCCGGTCCGGAACATAATGTTCCTGGCGCAGGCGAATGAAATTAGCGACCAGCATGGCGTCGCCCTCTTTCATATCGCCGCTGCCGCGCCCGTAAAAGAACCCGTCCTTCTCCACCAATTTAAATGGGTCGGTGGTCCAATCTTCGCGGCGCGCCTCCACCACGTCCAGATGCCCGATGAACAGAATCGGTTGGCGTTTTCCGCTGCCGCGCAAACGCACCACCAGATTCTTCTTGCGTTCGTTGGGGCCGGCCACCACCACGTCTTCCGCCGCGAAGCCGCCGTCGCGCAGTCGCTGGGCCATCGCTTCCGCCGCCGTCGTGACGTTACCAACAGAGTCTGTCGTATTGATCTCAATCAACTGCTTAAAAATATCGTGCGCCAGCGAATCTCGCGGGGAGGACTCCTGTGCGCACAGTGGCATTGCCGCGAAGGGCGCCAACAGCAAGCCGAGGCAAAACATTTTCAGAACAGATCGCATTCTTCCTCCCATTTTGTTTTGCACGCGCGTTTCGACGGCTGCCTGCGTTGCGTGCTTCGCGCCGCGAGATTCGCCAGAAAAAATCCGGCGAAGGCGCTAGAATTGTTCGCGCAGCGTCAAAATAACCAGCATCAAGCTGCGCCCAGCATTCACGCGCTAAGGCCGCACCGGAGAACAATCATGAGCAACCGCAAGCAACGCATCTGGCAGATCGCCATTGGCGCGGCTATTTTTCTTGCCGGCGTCACCGCCGGGCAGCTGCACGCCAAGTCCGCCGCGGTGGTGAACCGTTTCGGCCAGCCGAAGACCGTGCTGCACGTGGTGATCTACAAATTCCGCGACAACGTCTCCAACAATGACCGCGAGATTGCCATCAACGGCATCAAGGACATGGCCGCCAAAATTCCCGGCATCAAGAATATCTGGCTCAAGACGGAACGCAACCAGATCAAGGATTTCAGCGGCGTCTACGCCATCGAATTCACCAGCCCGGATGCCGCGGCGGATTACGCGGAGAGTCCGGTACACGACGCGTGGTCCAAGCAGTGGCAGGCCGAACGCGAGAACAGCCTGTCCTTCCAGATCTCCAATCCATAAGCGCTGTCTCGCGACTTCCTCGCGAGAACCTCCTGGGTTGCCCGCCTCCGACGCGTCGTTAATTCTTCGCGGCGTCTCGCGTGATGCCGGAGTTTTTGCGGAGCAGGGCATCCTGCAGGCTGTCCGGTAGCAGGCGCTTGGCCCATTTCGCCAGGAAGGCCAGGCGCGTTACGGTGTAACGCGGCCGGGGATTCCTGGCTTCCACGGCACGAAGAATTACCGCTGCGCAATCCTCAGCCGTGGTGCCAGACGCGGCGCGTGATTTGTTTGCCGAACCGCGGGAGCTGCCGTAAACCTTTACATAGGGCCCGGTGGAGCGCCCGAGATAATCCTTGGACAGATCGGCGGAGGCTTGCTGAATTCCGGTGACGATGTATCCGGGTTCGATCAAGACGGTGGAGATTCCGAAGGGATACAGCTCCAGGCGCAGCGCGTTGCTGATGGCTTCCATGGCGTGTTTTGTGGCGCTGTACGGACCGTAGGTGGGCGGGGTGACGAACCCGGCGACGCTGCTCATCATCACGATGCGGCCCTTGCGGCGTTCGCGCATGTGCGGCAAGACGGCTTGCGTGACGCGAATCACGCCGAAAAAATTCGTTTCAAACTGGCGGCGCCAATCTTCCATGCGCAACTCTTCCACGGTGGCGACGTACACGACGCCGGCATTGTTGATGAGCACATCGATGGCGCCGGCTTTGGCAAGAACGTACGTAATGCCTTCTTTCACCGACTGGTCATCGCAGACGTCCATGGTGAGCGTTTCGAGCGGCAGCTTTCCTTCGCGTGCCACGGCGTCGAGCTGCGCGCGTTTCTCCGCGGAGCGGCCAGCGGCGAAGACGCGGTAGCCGCGCTGCGCGAGCAACAAGGCGGTGGCGCGACCAAGGCCGTCGGTTGCGCCAGTGATGAAGACGACCTGCTGCGTCATGGGCGCGCGCCCCCGTTTGTGAGCGTTGGCGTTCTGAGCGCTGACGTTCCAAGCGCCGACGTTCTTAGCGCCCGTGGTCCGAGTGGCAATGTTCTGAGTTTTGGTGTTCTCACGGACATTTTTCTTCGCTCGTTCATTTTTTCGCCGCTTACTCCGGTTTCGGCAGTTGCAGGATCATGCCGCTCTGGCCGGCTTGCACACTGGGCAGGCGGCCATCCCACTTGTCGATCAGCGCTTTATTGTTTTCGAGGCGGCGCAACTCGAGCAGTTGCGGCGTCAACGAGCTTTGACGGATGCGGTTGGCGTCGGCTTCCCCCTGGGCGCGGGTGACCTGGGATTTAGCGTCGCCTTCCGCTTCCGCGATTTTCTTGGCGGCTTCCGCCTGCGTGGTAGCCAATTCGTTGCGGGCTTGCTCCGATTTTTGAATGGCTTGAGCCTTGGCAGTGATGGCTTGGGCGATGACTGCCGGGACACGCGGCGCGCCGATGAAGCCGAACTGCTGCACGCCGACGCCGACGGGCGTGAGTTTGGCTTGAATCATGGCCTGGACTTCGTTCAAAAACTTGGTTTTTTGCTCACCATAAATATCTTCGACGGTATAGGTCGAAGCCACTTCGTTGAGCGAATTGCGCACGATATCGCGAAGGATGCCGTGGGTAAAGCGGTCGAGATCGTCGACGCGATACTTCACGTAAAAATCGGGGACCTTGGACGGCTCGATGGCGTAAGAGAGCGAGACGTCCACAAAAATTTCCATGCCTTCCTTGGAGTTGAAGCCCATTTCCTCGTTGATGGGGTGGCCTTCGTTGACGTCTTTGGTCCACTTGACGGTTTGCACGTAGGTGGGAAATTCGATGATCTGCGTGGTGAGCGGGGAATAGACGACCCAGCCGGTGCGGATGGGAATTTCGGAAGCGCCGCGCTGTTGGCCGGCGAGATTGATTTCCACGCCGACGTGGCCGGCCTCGATGCGTGTGACGCGCAGAAGCAGGGCGAACAGAATCAACAGGGCGATGAGCACGGCAAGGGCAATGACGATGGCTTTGAGACCGGGGATGGCGGGCCGCATGGTGAAAGCGGGTTCGTCGTCGTTGCGGCCTTTTCTAAAAACATCCATGGACTGGTTCCTCCAGAAGCGGTGGCAAGGGATGTGGCGCGATGCGGGAACATCTTAGCGCGGCGCACCGCGCAGCGCGAATCCGCAGCGGTGGGGGAGGGCGGCGATGTGGCGAAAGGAATCGGCCTCGGGGATGGCTGACGAAACGGGGAATTCGTAAGTTATTGAAAACAAAGGTGGAGGAATGGGTGACGGGGTACACGGTAGGGCAATTTGTATCGTTATCAAAGCAAAAGGTTTGCGCGGGGAGCAATTCATATCGTTATCAAAACAAAGGGGCAAAAATTGGGCGTTGGTGGGAGGCAAAACTTCGGGTGATTCGGGGGAAGAGGCGAGGCGGGCGTAAATCCGGAAATTCACGGTACATGTTGGCGTGGAAATGGTTTTATGTCAATGGACGTAACGCTCCAGTACTGCTAGGAAGCAGTGTCCGTAAAATCGCGTAGCCAGCATCTCGTTTATGTCAGCACAACCTGGCGATGCGGACAAGCGCACCGGCGAGAGTTGAGGTTATTCACGACGAAAGGCTCACAGGCTGAAGCCTGTGCTACCAAAGGCCCGGGGGAATGGAGCCGGGCCCTTACTAATTTTTGCGGAAAGCGATTCGTACCGCTAGAGTTTACTGCGGGTTGGCCGGCGGTGGATCGCCGGGCTTGGGATCCTGTACGGGGGCGGCGGCGCTGGCGGCGATGGGCTTGGCGGTGGTGTCGGCGCCAAAGCGCGTCAGATACGGCATGAAGGGAGTGACCTCGAAGGGCATTTTCTCGCGTTCGGCGACGGTGCCCACGGGTTTGCTCTTGATGAGGGTGAGCTGGTCATTCCAGGGATCGATTTTGACGCGGCCACCGATGGGCAGCGCGGCGATCATCTGGGGATTGGTCTTGGGATCCACAGGGGTGGTGGACTTGAGGTCGGCGATGACCGGAACGCGGTTGCCGAGGTGCGCGCTGATGAGATTGGGGACTTCTTTCTGGCGCGTCTCAAGAGCGGACAGGAACAGGCCGGCGTTGCCGAGCTGGCCCTTGTAAGGCGAATTGTTCAAGAGCTGAATGGCTTTCTCGTTGGCGGCGTGTTCTTCTTCCGGCGTGCGCTGAAAGCCGAAATGGCGGAAGGTATCCTTTTCGTCGATGAGGATCTGGTCGAAGAAGGCGTAGGTGGAATCGAGGCGGTGGCCGAGAACGATGTGGCCGAGTTCGTGGGCGAGGACGGCGGCGAGGCTGGCTTCGTCGGGCAGCACGTCAATCAGGCCGCGGCTCAGAACGATGGTGTGGCCGACGGTGAAGGATTCGAGCGTGGTGGTCATCATCACACGGCAACGAACGTCCGGCTCGATATCGAGATTGTTGGTGACTTCGAGGTTGTTGATAACGGTGTCGAGGACCTTGTCGACTTCCCCCTTGGGAGCGATGAGGCCGGTGCGCTGGAGGCGGTCAATGACGTTGTCTTCGGCCTGGCGGTCCCAGGAGCGCTGGGCTTGCACGGGGGAAAGATCGTTGGCGGTCTTGGTGTCGTCTTGCACGGGCGTTTCGACGAGAATTTTGCTGAGTTCCTGCTCTTCGCCGGCTTTGCCGAGGTTGTAGCCCCAGAGACGGGTCTGAGCCTTAAAGTCGAGCTTCTTGTTGAGAGCATAATGAGCGTCTTTTTCTTCACTGTAGATAAAGGAAGGCACCCACAGGCCCGGCTGAACGTTGGAGCGCCAGCTATCGAAGTGGAAGTAAAAGCCGGTGGTACCGTGACCGCTGGCGCCGTATGCGCCGTTGAAGCGCACGAGGTTGTAGTCCTGGTCCTCGACCCAGATGCGTCCGAGGAAGCGGCCTTTGCCGGATTTTTCCCTCGGGGTGACGTCAAACACCAAACAGCGCACTTCGCCCAGGAATTCGCGGCGAACGTAGTCAAACTTATAGTTCTGTTTGTCCAGGCCGCGGGGATCCAAAAAAATCATCTCCAGGAAACCATCGGGATTGAACTGCATGCCGAAGGGATTGAAGCTGCTGAGCGCGCTGAAGATCTTCTTGCCTTTGGAATTGCTATCGTTCAAAGAGACCAGCACCATGCCTTTGGAGAAATCGGCACGGCCGAGAAAGTATTTGTCGCCAGCGGGTACGGAGCCGAGATCCTTATCGGGTTTGAGGTTCTGAATATAGGTTTCGACCAAGGGTGAGTAGGTCTTGATTTGCACGTCGGTCTTGTTTTCGTTGGCAATGACGCGGTCGATGACCTCGTCCATGGTGCGCGGCGCGGGCCCGATCTGCTGGAACGTGGCGGCCGGTTGTTGTCCCGCGAAAGCGGCCAGCGCGCTGGACGCGAGCAGGACGAGTGCTGCAAATACCTTACCCATGGTGTTTCTCCCCCTCAGTAAGCCAAGCGAAATTGAATGCGCACGCGCGCCGGAAAGTCGACGGCCTGGCCATCACGGTGTGCGGGTTTAAATTTAATTTGTTGCGCGGCGCGGGTGGCGGCCTCATCGAGACCATGGCCGAGACCGGAGACGACGCCCTTGACCGCCACGGTGCCGTTGGCGAGGAACACGAGATCGATGACGACGTCGCCTTCGAGCTTGAGACTACGGCCCTCGGCGGTGTACTCCGGTTTGGGCTTCTCGAGGATGTCGACGGAACTGGTGGCGCCTTCGGTGGCCGCGACCTTCTTTTTAGGAGCTTCGGCGACGGTCTGGTCACCAAAACCGCTGGATTGGACGGAGCCGCGCTTGCCGCCTCCCTGGGGAGGATTAGCGATGCCGTTGCCAAAGCCGGTGCTGGCGACGGTGCCCGCGATACCTTTTGCGCCAGCGCTGCCATTACCCTGGCCGGGGCCAGTGGGGAGATTTGGCGAGCCAAAGGCGTTCACAATGTTGCCTTTGTTGGGGTCGCCCTTGCCTTTCAGGCCGGTGGGGTCGCCGAATCCGCCGGTCTGGACTTTGTTTACGGGGGCGTTGACGGTGGCCGGAGCGGCGCTGCCGAGACTGCCGATCTTCACATCCTCTTTGGGGCGCTTGGGCTGATTCGTTGGAGTGTCAATTTTGGCGGCTTCGAGGACCGGAGCGAGGTCCGGAGCTTTGGCGTCGACGGTCTGCACTTTGGGTTGGACGACGGCCTTGGGCGTAATGAAGACGTGCTGCTGCTTGGGATTGAGCTTGACGGGCTCTTCCACTGGAGGAGGCGTAGGAGGCGGCGTGACTTTTTCCCGGATCTTGGGGGGCGGCGGCGGGGGAGGCGCCACAGGAACCTCGAGCGGGGGATTGGCCAGTTCAATGATGCTGTAGTTCAAAGCGGTGCGCATGCTCTCGGGATAGAGCAGCGGCATCAAGAAGATAAAGCCGACAATGACGATTTGCGCGATGGCGCTGACGCCGACGCGTCCCCAGCGGGATTCGCCCTCCGGGAGCAGAGCCAAACGAGCGGAAACGGGCTTGTTGCCAATGGCGCGCTTCCAGGCTTCAGGATTGGCGGGACGACGATTGCGATCATCGAGGCCAACACCGATAGTGGTCTTCGTTGCTGGATCTGCAAGCATGC
>Ga0302325_10024328_pt1 | contig 12599 bp, 9 predicted proteins | sample Palsa_T0_2_FD_201948 | JGI IMG/M metagenome (GOLD analysis project Ga0302325, IMG submission 201948) | Peat permafrost microbial communities from Stordalen Mire near Abisko, Sweden - Palsa_T0_2 | ecosystem: Environmental > Terrestrial > Soil > Palsa > Peat permafrost | place: Sweden: Abisko...
CCCCTACGATACACTGGCGAACGAGACGCAGGCCTACCTGGTGACAACCCATGAACAGCGTTCCGGCAATATGCGGCTCGAAAACGACCGGCTGCGGATCGAATGGCCGCACGCCGGCGACCAGCCCATCTTCGAGCGGGTGAACGAAACGCTGGCCGAGGCCACCCGCGCATTGGGCGGCGATTACCTGATTAATCCCGTCTGGAGTACGGTATTCAACCGCGACCTGATTACGGTGCATCCGCTCGGTGGCTGCGCGATGGCCGGCGACGCTGCCGAGGGCGTGGTGAACCACAAGGGGCAGGCGTTTTCCGGGAGCAACGGCACGGCGGTCTACGAGGGACTGTATGTCTGCGACGGCTCAACCATACCACGCTCGCTGGGCGCCGGTCCGCTGCTGACCATTTCCGCGCTGGGCGAACGGGCCTGCGCCCTGCTGGCCCGGGATCGCGGATGGACTATCGATTACGCGCTGCCTTCGCGGCCGGCGCAGGCGCCGCGGCAAGCGCCAACGGCGCCGCTAGGCATTCAGTTCACCGAAACCTGGCGCAGCGATTCGCTGGAACTCGATCTGACCGTGGTATCGGACGATCTGGAAGAACTCCTGCGCAATCCGCAACGCACCGCGCGCGTGGCCGGCCGTGCGGTGGCGTCCAAGCTCTCCGGCGAGACCTTGCAGATTGCGGGAGATTTCAGCGTCGGACAAATGACTTACGGCATGCGACTGCTTAGCGTGGAAGGCAAAGCTTACTGCCTGCAGGCATCCCGCGATGCTACTTCTCTGCACATGCGGCTGCATGACGGAGACACCGCCGGCAGCCCCGTTCTGTTCGAAGCCACACTGCGCGTCCAGCCCCAGGATTTGCGGCGGCAGTTGACCACGCTGCGGGTGTCGAATGCCACGAGCGCCAGCCAGCGGCTGGAAGCCACCGCGCGCTTTGGACGAGCGCTGGCAGGCGATCTGTACGAGATCTACGGAGGCGTGGCGGCGGGCCGCAAGAAGCGGCCCTTGCGCGTGAACGCGCCCACGGTTTATGCGCTGCCTGCTAGCGGCGGCGCGGCGCGGCCCCGGCTGGTCCGTTACGAGGGCGGGTCCCATGGCCCCCTGTTGCTCTCGCCGGGCGCTAACGTCTCGAGTCTGATCTTCTCGATCGATACCATCGAGACCAACTTGTTGGAGTTCCTCTTCGCGCACGGCTACGACGTTTGGCTGCTGGATTCCGCGGACAACAAGGATCGGGAAGTGGCGGTGGCCAAAGTGAAGGAAATCACGCGCGCGGCCAACGTTCAGGTGCTCACCGCGGGGTGGGACGCCAACGGTCCCGTGGAACTCAACTCGGCTACCCGCGAAGCCGTGCCGGAGGAATGGCGCGGCATCTCGATCATCGGCGTAGACGCCGCACGGGATGTGTATCCGGGCATCTTGAAGCGGCTGAAGCCAGCTTAGGTCTGGCCCAGGTCTAGCCCAGGTGCAATGGGGACCGTCCGGCGACTCCGCCAGCTTATGCAGTCAGTTCCATCGGGCCGGATGGGATCTGTACGTTAATGCCGTCCCGCCGTCACTCGGATCAAGGTGGCACGGAGATATTCATCCAACCGGTGGCGCTGGCTGGAGGGATGGCTGCCAGCCAGGCACACGGGAAGACTTACGGCGGGTAAAGTCTTCGGAGGTTCATGGTCTGAGAAGTTTCGCGCCGTAATCGTTGGTTGGGTCGCGGTAGATGGTGTGGATGTGATCGAGGTCGCCCTGCTGCGGTGCATACTCAATGATTACCGTCGGCCCCTGGACGCGGTAATACGCCAAGCCTCCGTTCTTCGTGGCTCCGCTCCAGGCGAAATACGTTTTCGGCAGGTTGGCCTTGATCTCGGCCATCTTTGCCGCTGCCGCTTCGTCGTTGAGGATGCCGACCCACTCATGCACCATGTCGAGCAGCAGAGCCTGCTGACCCGCGTCCAATTCCGAGGCGGGGATGCCCTCCGGTTGGATCGCTTTTCCGTCGGCGCCGGGACCCAGCACCAGATCGGTCACCCGATAGTCGAGAATCGCGCGCTTTTGCTGCCCCGCATTAAGCGCATTGATGAGCGCAAAGCCCTTGTCGTTTTCACGGCCAAGCGGCCGAATGGTCTGGCCGTTCAAGGTGTATTTCGCCGGCTGAGCCGCGGGCAAACTAGGGGTCATCACGCTGTTGGCGCCGACCACAGTGACGTTGATGGCAAGATGATGCCCGCCAAATTGAATCATCCACGGCTCGATCGCCGACGGGGTTCCAAGGAGCGCCATATAGTACTCATCGAGTCCGAAGCGAATGCCTCCGCCAGCCCCGCCTGGACCCCGGCCGCCCTGCCGGGCGCTGGTCTGCCCGCCTCCGGCATTCTTCAGCACCTCGTCGCCGTTCATGATGTCGATGACCTTCTGGTAACCCTCACGGCTCAAGGCCACGGCGACCAGCGCAAGGGCCGCCTGGCGTTGCCGCGGCGTCATATCGCCGAAGCGCAAGCCATTTCGCTGAAAGATTCCGGTAGGAAGGTTGGACCAGCCAGTCCTTTGGATGCCGTTGAAGCTGAACGTGCATTTGGTCCGCTCCGCCGCGCTGAGGGTGGCAAGGAACGCGTTAGCCGCCTCCACCACCTTCGCTGTTACGTTTCCGTTCGCCGCCGGCGGCGATGCGGATCGCTGCTGGGAGTCGGCCGCAACCGGAAACACGAGGAGGAGGGCTGGACGAAATGCCGCCGCAGCCAAGACCAGCGACAGGGCGGTCCATGCAGGTCTACTCATTCGCATAGGGGCGCCTCCTGGTAGACGACTATATCAGCTTTCCTGGCTGGGGCTTCTCCTTCAGGAGGGAACAGCGGCGCTATTCGCCAGGCGGCTGTCTCCGGGCTACCGGCCCGCCCGCCAGTTGCTTAACCGCGTTCTGCGCCGGGTTCATCTGGCCTTCCGGATCGCTAAAATGGGTGCTCGTTGATGAAGTGAAAGCCTCTGCTGGTTAAAGGAAATTTCGATTCGTCCAGCCGGTGCAGCCTGGCGGAGATTTCGCTGCCGTTCACGGTGCCCTGTATGCTGAGCAACTGCGGCCCGGTCTGACTAAAGGTAAGCGTGCCCTTCCATTTCGGATCGGCATCGTCGCTTAAAACGGCTGTCTTTCCGGCCGCATCCAGTGCGAACGTAACAGAATCCATAACGTCGTTCCCGCATTGGATCACGAGTACCTTGGAGCGTTCGAAGATCAGGCTTTTCCACCGCTCGTCGCCCGGCTGCAAATGCATTTCCTCTGTGAGTTTGTCTGTAAAGATGGCATGCCCGGCAGGCCCTCCGGCCGCGAAGTCGTCCACCACCCAGACACCGTGATAGGGCGGTTTCACAGATGCCGCCGCCTGGTTCTTGGCGTATCCTCTCCACGCCCACAACGACACAGTGCAGAACACAGCCGCGCCCAGAACACTCACCGCGACGGTCGCGCCACGACGAATCCAGATTCTCTCGGATAAGGGAGTTACGGGCGCGGCCGGCGCCGTGCGATTGAAGACCAGCAAATTCGCCAGGCGCGGAAGGTCCGGGGCGGCCAGGAACACGGCCATCAATAGCAAGTGGAACGAGAAGAGCTTGACCGGCACATCATAGCTCATGTTCAGCGCGAAGACGTTGATCAGAACGCCAGCCGAAATCAGCGCTCCCAGGCTGGTCAATCGCGGGATCAAGATGAGCACACCGCCCAGCGTCTCGGCCAGACCGCTGAAAATCGTGTATCCCTTGGAAGCGGCCATGAATCCCCACAGAAGCCGGAAGGGAGTTAAACTGCCGAAGGGCACTACCAGTCTGGTCAGCGTCAGCTCGCCGAACTGGCGCGGAAAGACTTTATCGAATCCGTATAAGAGCATCTCGGAGGCAAGTTCCAGCCGCACCACCAGGCGCAGCCAGGCATGCAGTCTGCGGTAGTCCGGCCGCTTGCCGTCCAGTGCGGACCAGACCGCGGCAGCCACCAGCGCCAGTACGAACTCGCAGAGCACCAGCACCCAGTCGTAAGTCGTGTCGCCACTGCCATTGCTGAAGACGGTAATGTCCTTGGGAAGGTGCAGCAGGTGCCTGGCAACCCATGGAACGATGCGGTGCAACAGCGGATCCAGCAGGCCATCGGAAAATTTGCCGGTGACCATGAAACGGAGGAAGGTCAGCAGACCGTCGTAGGTGTAAAGCGAGTATAAAATCAGGTACGAAAAGACGAAGCGGAATACTAAGCGCGTAGCCGGCCGCCATTGGGCAGATTCTTCCGCCATTGTCAGGGGAGGAGTTTATCACGCCCCCGCGGTGTTCGCAATAAAGGTGAGACTGTCTGTCACGCCCGCGTTATGGCTGGCCCGCAACCTTCGATTCGCGCGCCACCACGCCGCCGCGCGCCTCCGCCAGCGACACATGGTTGGCGGAGAGCATCGCGCCGGTGGTCCGGTCAAGAGCCAGGCGCGAACTGGTGTAAGCCGCCAGGGCCGCAACCTCCGCGGACTGCGCCGTCAACAGGTCCCGCTGCTGCAGGATCACATTGTACGGAATAGACGCGCCCAAAGCGAATCTCTTTTGCTCGCTGGCGAGCAACTGTTCCTGCAAGGTGCGATTGCGGACCGCCGCCTCGTAACGCGCGCGCGCCTGCCGCAGGGCGATCACGTAGTTGAGTACATCAACCTCCACCTGGTGGGCATCCTTGCGAGTAGTCAACTGGGTCTGGCGGAAGGTCAACTGGTCGATGGCGAAATCCGCTTGCGCCTGTCTGTTCCGGAACGTCCCGGCGTAGTATCCGGTGGCGCTCTCGGTGGGGTAGGTGACGCTGAATACCTGCTTCAGCGCGGTGCCAATTCCGCCGACCAGCGGTGGATTCGGCCCATACGATTGCCCGTTGAAAGCGAGCGTGTGGCCCGTCCCAGCCAAACCCGCCTGGCTCTCGCCGAGGAACACGCCGGCGTTCGGCAGCACGCCGTTGCGCGTGCCGAGATTGGAAACCTCGGCCGTCTTTTCATTCTCCCGTTCAGTAACCAGGTCCGTGCGGTTGGCCATGGCCTGCTTGACTAATTCACCGATCTCCGGCAAGTCGTCATGTTCCGGGATGGTCATGCGATCGACCAGCTCGATGTGCGCGGCGGCCAGCACCGGGTCCGCGGTTCCCGAGCGGCTCAGCATGTTCTTTAGTTGAATCTCCTGCTGCTGCCGGGTGGTCTCCGCATCCACCAGCGCCTGCTGGCTGGTCACCAACTGGCTTTCCGCATTGATCGTGTCGGAAGGCGCCAGGGATCCCAGCCTTACTTGCTCTTTCACGTTCGCGAGGAAGGTGGTGGCGGTCTCCGTCGCGTTACGCTTGGCCTTGCTGTCTTCATCCGCCGCTTCCAGGCTGTAGTAGCTGTTCAATACCTGGTACACCACGTTGGTGACCTGCGTTTGAAACGCCAGATCGGAAATGCCCGCGTTCATCTTGGCCACGGTAATGAAGCGGGCGTTGACCGCAATCCCAAAACCCTGCAGGAAACCCTGCTGGAAGGAAAACGACAGACTGGGGGCGGAAGACGGATTCAGCACGTCGGTGGTGGCGTTCTCGTTCAGGTGAATGTCGGCATACGAGACGGTGGCGCTGCCACCCGTCAGCAATCCTTGTGTGTAGGTCACCGAGTTGACCCGCGTGTTATCGATGAGGGTGGCCGTTCCGCTCAGGGTCTCGACGGGGTACAGGTTGGTAGTATGGCTGAGCGTAGTGGTTTCCTGGATGATGGGGTCCAGCGTTTGGGTTACCGGGCCAATCTGCTGGATGGAAGTGTTCGAGGTCTGCGAGCGGCTGGCAGTCGATCCGGGGAGGCTGATGCCGGCCGCCGCCTGGCTGCCTGCAACACCCTGGCCGAGCGCCGACGCGCCGACTTGCGAAGAGTTGGCCGGCACGCCGGGCAAAGCGCCGCCCGCTTCCGCACGCGTAACGTTCCAGTTCGCGATGAACGGATTGTAGCGCGCCACCTCGATGTCGATATTGTTTTCGAGCGCCAGCGCGATGGCGTCCTGGACGGTCAGATAGAGGGTTCCGGCGCGCACCAGTTCATTGAGCCGTGCGGAGTTCGCTAGCCGGACCGGCGGCACGTCCACGGCGAAATAGGGCCGCACGATGGATGGGACGGAAGCCTTTTCGGCTGCGATAGAGGCCTGTTGCGCCCACGTGAGCGAAGCCGGACAGGTGAGGCAGAGCCCCAAGGCCACACACTGGGTACCGAGCCGCGACCGAAATGGAGCAGTCATTGGCGTTCCTCCTTCGGCAATTCGGCGGGCAGCGTGGAGGTCATCGAAATCCGCCCCTGCATGGCTTCGTCAATCGATATATGGTTGACTTCCAGCGTTGTGCCAATGGCTTGATCCAGGGCGATACGCGCGTGCGTGTAATTGGCCATGCTCTGCACTTCCGCGCTCTGGGCCGTGGCCAGGTCCCGCTGATCCTGCACCACCTGGAACGAGACGGTGGCGCCCAACCTGTACCTCTTCTGATCGCCCGCCAAGGTCTCTTCCTGCAAGACGCGAGATTTCACGGCCGCCGCGTGCCGGGCGCGGGCCTGCTGCAGGCCGATGAGCGCGTTCTGCACATCCACCCGGATCTGGTTGACGTTCTTGCGCAGGTTCAGCTCGTTCTGGCGCAATTCCAGCATGCTGGTGGCGTAATCCGCCTGGGCCGCGCGATTACGTAGCGGTATGTTCAGCGAGACCCCCGCCGAGTAATTTGGATAGTGCCGCTGGGCGATCTGGGAGAGCATATCGCCATATCCGCCGGTTGTGATTGGCGTGCCGAACACTTGGCCTACCAGGCCGTTGTTGGTCAGCTCCGTGAACGCCTGCAGGGTGGGCTTCAGCTCATTCTTGATGCCCACCAGGTTCATTTGGTTGCTCTCCAGGTTCAAGCGGGCTTGGGCCATCTCCGCGCGCTTGCTGAGCGCCTCCTGGATCAAATCCTCCAGCGGCCGGACCTCGTCCTGGGCGGGAACCACGATCTTATCGAGGGGAATAATGTGAACGTTCGCCAAGCCTGCGGCGGCCACGCCGTTGCGGCTCAAAGCGTTCTTCAAGACCGTCTCCTGCTGCAGCAGATTAGTCTCGGAGGTCACCAGGTCTTGCTGGCTGGCATACAACTGGGATTCCGCGCGCGTGATTTCGATGGGCGCCGCTGTGCCGAATTCCACCAGCTTTTTGTTATCCTCCAGAAGTTGCTGCGCGGTGGCCACCTCCCGCTGGCGGGCGTGCACATCTTCATCGAAGCTCACCAGGTCCCAATAGAGGTTGAGCGCCGCGGAAACGGTGGCGATCACCTGTTGCTGGAATTGCAGATCGCTGATTTTCACGTTGTTCTTCTGCACGCGGATGTTCCGCCCGGTGACAGCCCGTCCGAAACCGTACAGCAAGTTCTGAGTCAGCACCAAATCCAAAAAGCCGGAGGTGAAGGGATTCAGGGTATAGTCCGGGCTGTTGACATTCGTATATCTGCTGGCGTAAGTCAATTGCGCGTTTAATCCGAAGTCCCAGTTTTGGATATACTGCGCCTGGTAAGACCGCGTGGATACCACCAAGGTGGGGACCCCGGTAGCCACGATGTTGCTCTGCGGCGTCGTGGAGTGTGAGAAACTGGCAATCCCGACAAAGGTGGGATCGAACGAAGGAATCGTGGGTCCCAACTGCGTGACAATACCGCCGCCGGAACTGACGCCGGCCCCGGCGCTGAGGCTGGTGGTGGTGCTTGCGCTGACGCCTTGCAAGCTGACGCTTTGGGGGCCGGCAGCCACCGGCAGGCCGACGCTACGCAACGCGCCGCCCCCCTGGGCGCGCAGCAAAACCTCTTTTTGCAGCAGCGGGCCATACCGCTGGATTTCAACGTCGATATTATTTTCGATGGCCAGCGCCACTACGTCTTGCGCCGTCAGATAGAGATTGCCCGCGCGTATGAGCGACGCGAAGCGCGGAGAATTATCCAGGCGGATGGCCGGAACGCTTCCGGCTCGATAAGGACGCGTAAGGAAGCCCAGCCCGCCCTCCGCGGGCCGGATACTGATTTCGCTCTGCGCGCAGGCGCACGCGCACAGAAGCAGGAATATGCCGGGAATTCGGATCGGAGTTTGCAGTAGTCTCATTGAAATCAACCGTTTACGGATGACGAACGACACCGGTAGGCTGTCGCGCGCCGAGGTCGCGCTATGGTGACGCGCGAACCACTAGTTTATTACGCATACGCGGGGGTTTTGTTCGGGGGATCGGGAGAGGAAGATGGTGTGGCGCTGGCCATTCGGGCGAACTCACGCCAATCGCGGTTGGTAGTGGGGCTTTAGTGGCCTTCTAGCAGACAATGCAGGATCATCGTGGTTTTGGATTCGGGGACGCGGACATCCGCGCCGAATGGTATGTCGTGCGGCTCGGTGAACCGCTTCCCGCACTGCTGGCATTTGTAGCGTTGGAGATCGTTGCGGCCTTTACCGGCCTTCACCATTTCGGTTCGGCAATTGTGGCAGGTCACTGTGAAATCTCCTGTTGAGTTCCACAGCCAAATGCCGCATACTGAGGTTGTCGGGCTCGTACGGCTTCGGCTGTGCGGTTCTTGCCCCGGTGAAGATTCCAGCCTTTGCCGGGGGTGTAATCACTGATCTGGCGGTGGGGGAGGGATTCGGACCCTCGGACGATGGTACCGTCTGCCGGGTTTGAACCGGTGCAATAGACCTCTCTGCCGCCCCACCCCAGAAAACACATCGGGCCAGCAGTTCCAGTTTGGTGACTAGGGGCTATTGGCTTTTTCCTTCATGTTAAACATATTATTGCAATATTGTATACAGGCAGTCAAGCGCGGTATGCAATATTGCATTTTTATCTAAGATGGTGTGCGATGGCTTTGTGGCGGTTTATGGATTAACATTCCGAAGCGGGCAATGACATGATCCAGGAGTGGTATAGGCACCGAGATCCCAATGTTCGGGCGGATTTCGATACTACCCTAAAAAACCTCTCCATCGCGCCAGACTGGAGGGATATGAAGGAATTCAAACATCTTGGGCGCAAGGGGCTTTGCGAGGTTCGGTTCTCAACTGCAAACGTTCAGTATCGTGCGCTCGGATTCTTCGGGCCCGGCGAACACACTTTTTCTCTTTACGTTGGCGCGACTCACAAACAGAAAGTTTACAACCCGCCCAACGCCTTCGATCTTGCAATCAAGCGTAGCAATAACGTGAAAAACGGAAAGGGGAGTCTACGTGAACGGCCTTTCTAGAATCTGGGAGAAGTTACGCGAGAAAGCATATAGGGATGCCTTCGTTGCTTCTCAATTGAAGCGCGGCTTGCCTACACAGATCCGAGTCATGTTGAAGGGCAGAGGATGGAATCAGTCAGATCTTGCCGAGCGGGCCGGATTGAAGCAGGGTGCCATATCAAGAGCTGCCGATCCCGATTACGGCAACCTGACAATAAACACCATCCTTAAAATCGCTTCCGGGTTTGACGTGGCCTATATTGGCCGGTTCGTCCCTTTTAGCGACCTCGCTAGATGGTATACGGACCTATCCGAATCCGCATTGAGCGTTCCTGACTTCCTTCACGACGCGGGCTTCTTAGATCGAAAAGGCCCCACGTCTCAAACTGCAACGCAAGCGAGCTATGCCAGCACAATCGGAGCGACAACTTACTCTAGACCAATTATTGGAAACGTTACTATGATTGCGAGTCGAGAAGAGTGTCAGGCTTTAAATGGTTTGTGGCTTGTCCCAAAGCAATCGAAGCTTGAATCCATCGCTCCTCACAAAAGCAGTGGTGACCAGGACATTGGCATTGACCTAGTTGTGAACTTTTAAACATCGTATCTGGAGGGACAGAAGCATGAGCAACGAACAAAAGACCCCCGACCAGCCAAAGCCGTCTTTACGTGCTGAGGTACCCGGGGACCTGTTGCGAGCTCTAGCTGAGCTATTGAGCCAGAAGGCGCGCGAATCGACCCGCTCTGTTTACGCAAATGCCCTAAACCTCGTAGTCAATGATCTCGACTTCAAGATCATCTTCGGTGAAGGGCAACCCCAAGACTGGCACACGGCAGTCACAATGCCTTGGAGCCTCGTCAAACTCTTGGTGTTCTACCTCCAGTCAAACCTTGCCGTCCATGAAATCGTGATGGGACCAGTAAAGGTACCAAACGCTCTTCTTCCTGCGTCTATCGTCGCGCCACCAGACGTGGAGACCAGCCCAACTTCTAAAGAAGTATTTGAGACTCTTCAGGCCCTCCGGACAGAGTTTATGGACGAACAAGCGCAATTATCCTAACGGACTCTCTTACAGACCAGAACATTCAGCTCCGTAATATTGCAAAGTGCAATATTCCCGCTAAAGCCCCGCTACCCGGCGGTTGACAGCGGACCCTGCAGCCCGTACCCTTGGAGCATGGAAGTTCATCTTTCACCTGAAAAGGAAGCCCGGCTTCAACAGGTCGCTACCCGCACCGGTAAGAATGCCGCGCAGGTGGTTGAGGACGCGGTTGACCGGATGCTGGAGTACGATGAACACTTCATTGCGGCCGTTGAAGAAGGACGCGCTTCTGCCCGTCGAGGCGATTTACTGGAACACGACGAAGTGGTCGCGCGCATCGAGCAGATGTTCCGCGCGTGATGCGGGTCCGGTGGACGACTAATGCACCCGAGGACCTCACCCGCATCGAGTAGGAATGGCGGATAACAGGTACACGTGCTGCGCATTCGCCACGCCTCGCAGAACTGGCCATAACAGCGGACCGCCGCGCACCCGGCTGATCTCGGCCCGGCTGGGCACGCGAGGCGAACGGAGGCGTTATGAAGAAGCGGAGTAATCCTCCCAATCGGAACAGAGACCGCGACACGATGCGGCCGGAGTATGACTTCTCGGCCGGAGTTCGGGGCGTTACCGCAGCCCGATATCGGGAGGGTACCAACATCGCCGTGATGTGATCGATCCTGACCTGCTGGACGTCTTTCCGGATGGCACGGCAGTTAACGAGACGCTTCGCGCTCTGGCACCGATTCTTCGCCAAAACCGCTTGGCCGCCAAGAAACGGAAAAGCTCGTAACGGGCTGGTCGATCACATCACCCGGCCCCAGCTTAATACCAGCCGATGGGCTGCTCGTTCAGATTGACGTAAACCTGCTTGGTTTCCAGATACTCTTCCATCCCCCACGGCCCTAACTCGCGCCCGAAGCCGGATTGCTTGTAGCCGCCCCAGGGCGCTTCCACATACGTCGGCTGCATGTGATTCACCCAGACGATGCCCGCGCGCAGGGCCTTCACCATCCGGAACGCGCGGAAGATATCGCGCGACCAGACCGCGGCCGCCAAGCCATAGGGCGAGTCGTTGGCGATGCGGATGGCGTCGGCTTCGTTGTCGAAGGGAATGACGGCGGCCACCGGTCCGAAAATCTCCTCCCGTGCGATGCGGGCGCTGTTATCCACATCGGCGAAGATGGTGGGCTCCACGTAGTAGCCTCTGGCTTGCGACGCCGGCCGTCCGCCGCCCGCGGCGAGCCGGGCCTCCGACTTGCCAATCTCCTGATACTGCCGCACGCGCTCGTATTGCTCCTTGCTCACCAGCGGCCCCATCTTCGTATTGCGGTCGAGCGGCGCGCCCAGGCGGATCAACTTCGATTTCTCCACCATGGCTTCCACGAACTTGCCGTAAATGGGCTTCTCCACCAGGATGCGGCTGCCCGCCGAACAGACTTCGCCCTGGTTGATGAAAATGCCGAACAGCGCGCCGTCGATGGCCGCCTCGAAATCGGCGTCCGCGAAGAAGATGTTAGGGGACTTGCCGCCCAGTTCGAGCGTCACGCGCTTCACCGTATCGGCCGCGCTCTTCACGATCAGCTTGCCCACCGCGGCGCTGCCCGTGAAGGCGATCTTGTTCACGCCCGGATGCGCCACCAGCGGTGCGCCGGCCGTTTCGCCGAACCCGGTGACAATGTTGATCACCCCCGGCGGGAAGCCGATCTCATCGAACCAGCCGGCCATTTCGAGTGCCGTCAGCGGCGTCTGCTCGGCAGGCTTCAGGACGCAGGTGCAGCCGGCCGCTAGCGCCGGCGCCAGTTTCCAGGCCGCCATCAGCAGCGGATAATTCCACGGGATGATCTGGCCCGCTACGCCCACGGGCTCGCGCAGCGTGAAACTGAGCGCATTGTCGGGCACCGGGTTCACTTGCCCCATCACCTTGTTGGCCATGCCGCCGTAGTATTCGAAACAGGTGGCCGTGTCGCCGATGTCGTATTCCGCCTCGACGATAGGCTTGCCGGTGTTGCGCGATTCCAATTCGGCCAGCATCGGAGCGTTGGCGCGGATGCGCTCGGCCAGTTTGAAGAGCAGGCGGCCGCGGTCCTGCGCGGTGGTCTGCGGCCACGGGCCGGATTCGAAGGCGGCTACGGCTGCCTGGACTGCGCGGTTGATGTCGATGGCGTCGGCATCCGGCACTTCGGCAATGATTTCTTCGGTGGAGGGGTCGTAAACGGGGAACCACTTGCCAGCGTGGCCCGCAACGCTGCGGCCGTTGATGTACATTTGATGGCGGTGCATGGGAGAAAATTAGTCTGCGAGGGCTAAAGCCCTCGCG